>Ga0190363_1001813_pt1 | contig 12547 bp, 9 predicted proteins | sample 48721867_MG_FD_161272 | JGI IMG/M metagenome (GOLD analysis project Ga0190363, IMG submission 161272) | Hydrothermal vent microbial mat bacterial communities from Southern Trench, Guaymas Basin, Mexico - 4872-18-6-7_MG | ecosystem: Environmental > Aquatic > Marine > Hydrothermal vents > Microbial...
TTGATAATAGCTCCTAGAAGGCTTGGGTTAAAGATTAGGGTTGCTGGGAGCTTCAAGTGGCGTGGAAAGCAGGGTAGGCTGGAGATATATTATGATGAGTTGAAGGGGGGATGGTATGGCCGTCAAACAGTATTCGTTTATATCAGACCAAAACATACCATCCCCCCTAGAAGGGCTTTCGTTGATTTAGGCGTAGTAAATATTATTGTTGCGTGGATTGAGGATGATTTGGAGCCGATAGCATTTAGTGGTAGACCTTTGTTGGCTGACTGGTATTACTGGAGCAATAAGATAAGTTATTATCAGAGCATTGCAAAGAAGGTTAATGGTAAAGATACTACAAAAAGGATTAAAAAGCTTTACCGTAAACGTAAGCGTAGATTCAGGGATAGGATAAATAAGATCGTTAAAAAATTTATAGACATATGTGTATCTGAAAATGTTACAGAGATTGTATGTGGAGACCTTAGGGGAATCAGGGATAATTATGGGAAGGGTAGTGGCTCTAGGAAGAGGAATAAGATTATAAATAATTTCTGGAGCCACCGCTATATCACCGATAGGCTTAGAACAACGGCAGAAAACCATGGCATAAAGCTAACACTAATAGATGAACATAATACATCAAGCATATGTCCAATATGCTGTGCAAGGGGTAGTAGAGTATATATAGAGGACTATTCCACTGCAAAAAATGCGGTAAAAATATGAATGCAGATGTAGTAGGAGCACTAAACATAGCAAAAAATGTGGAGCAAAAATATCTTCAAACATAAAGCTGCATCCAAAATCCATAAAAATAAAGGAAATACTTATACAGAGAAAAATAATCCCGATGAGGGATAACTGGGTGCAGACCCACCCCTCCAATCTGCATATAGGTTAGGCCTATATGTAGATTGGAAAAATTATTAAATGGTCTCTGTCTTCTAACTATAATTTTCATACGTTTTAAAATGAAACATTACGAATATTCATCGATACTTAAATCCTCACTAATAAAGAATATTTATCGTAACTACACTATTTATGTATATTTTTGTACAGAAAAGTATATATTTGTTAAAAAATTACATTTTTAGTACGTTGGTGAACAATATGAGGAAAATAATTTTAAATGAAACAGATATTCCTAAACAATGGTATAATATTCTTCCAGATCTACCTAAACCACTTCCACCACCAATCAATCCTGCTACAAAAGAACCTGTAAAACCAAGCGAGCTTCAAGTTCTCTTTCCCAAAGAGCTTGTTAGACAAGAATTTAGTGATATACGTTGGATAAATATTCCAGAACCAGTTAGAGATGTATATGCATTATGGAGACCTACACCGTTAATTAGAGCTATTAGGTTAGAAAAATATCTTAAAACTCCAGCACATATTTATTATAAATATGAGGGGGTAAGTCCTCCGGGCAGCCATAAGCCAAATACAGCTGTAGCTCAAGCATATTTTAATATGAAGGAAGGTATTTCGAGACTTACCACTGAAACTGGAGCTGGTCAATGGGGTTCGGCACTTGCATTTGCATGTGCACTCTATAATCTTAGGGCAACAATATATATGGTCAAGATAAGCTATGAACAAAAACCGTATAGAAGGATATTAATGCAGTCTTATGGTGCAGAAATATTTCCAAGTCCAAGTAATAGAACAAAGTTTGGAAGAGGGATTTTGAAGAAAGATCCAGATAATCTAGGCAGTCTAGGTATAGCTATTAGTGAGGCTATAGAGGATGCTGTAACACATGATGATACAAAATATTCTCTTGGAAGTGTATTGAATCATGTTTTAATGCATCAAACAGTTGTTGGATTAGAAGCTAGGGAGCAAATAAAATATTTTGAAGAATATCCAGATATAGTTATAGGATGTGTGGGTGGTGGAAGCAATTTCTCAGGTCTTTTCTGGCCATTCTACTATGATTTAATAAGTGGAAAGGCTCCAAAGAAGGTCCAGTTTCTAGCCGCAGAAGCAACAGCATGTCCCACATTAACTAAAGGTGAATATTTATATGATTTTGGAGATACAGCAAAAATTACCCCACTACTTAAGATGCATACACTTGGCCATACATTTATACCTCCACCTATTCATGCTGGAGGACTAAGATATCATGGAAATGCTCCTACATTAAGTCTCTTAATAAGGGAGGGATATGTTAGTGCAAGGGCATATAATCAAGTAGAGGTATTCGATGCGGCAGCATTATTTACAAGAACCGAAGGTATACTTCCAGCACCGGAATCTGCACATGCTATAAAAGCGGCTATAGATGAGGCTATAAAATGTAGGGAAAATGGTGAAGAGAAAGTTATATTATTTAATTTAAGTGGACATGGGTTCTTCGATATTAAGGCTTATCAAGAGTATTTTGGTGGAAAGCTTCAACCATACTTTTATCCAAAAGAAAAAATAGAGGAGGCATTAAAAGAGGTAAGAGAAAAATATAATTGAATAAATTATATCCTTTTTCTTCCAAATATTGGTAACTGTACTAATAGTATTTCAATGAAAACCATTATAATTCCTAAAATTTATTATAGATGATTTATATCGATAAAACGTAAATAGTAGTAAGATAGAGGCTAAAATATATCTATATGCTGCAAATGCTAATGGATTTTTAACCATAGAAATATAACTAATAAGGCTTTAATTAATACTAATAGATAGGTTTTGATAATCTCATTAGGTTTATATATTATTTATTTTGGCGCATATCCTTTATCATATCCCCATTTCTTCTCCATTTTTAGTGAATTTTTGATCAGACGGGATAATATTAGAAGTAATATTATTATATAAAGAATTATTGTAATTAATGCTTCAAGCGAGTTTTTAGCTAAGAATGGTAGAAGATTATACATTGCATGACTTATTACTGGAAGAAATAATCCAGATATAAATATTGTAAGTGTAGTTTTATTTATAGTGGATTTCTGTTTACCTAAAACGTATCCTAGAAGGGATGTATATACACCATGTCCGATGCAGAATAAAAATACTCTTAAAAAACTGTATAGAGGATCTATTTTATATACATATATGATATAGCCGAAGTTTTCTGCTATTGCAAATCCCATTCCAACTCCAAATCCATATACTATTCCATCCATTGCATCGTTAAACTCTTTCCTCTTACTCATTACATATATGGCTAAGCCTTTAAAAAATTCCTCTACAATCGGTGCTGTTAAAACAGTATCTATAAAACTATTTAAAGAGAAAACTAATTCTGTAAATAGGACCGGAATACCGATTACTATACCTAATGCTACTACAAACATAACATAGTATAAGGGTTCGGGTTCATATTTATCCTTCCTCCAAACTAATTCTAAATAGATTAACGGTCCTATAAATGAGAATAAAAATATGCCTATATTTTTCATCCAGTCAAATGTGAACAATATAAAAAATCCTGTAAAGACTAATATTATCGACAGAATTATAAATATCGATCTAACTATGATTGAAGGCTTAGGATTTTCATATACTGCTGGCGGTGGTGGAATATAACCCATACATACACCTAGCTTTATTAATATAATTTATTTTTAAATACTTTTGCATAACAATATTTTATTATAGCTATATTATATTGGGATTGATGTATATGATTGAATTAAAGAATGGATATATTGTTTTAAATGGGGTTCATAAATTATTGTTGAGTGGTGAATTCCATTATTGGAGGCATAATCCATATTATTGGGAGAAGATACTGGATGCTATAAAATATCATGGACTAGAATTTATATCAACATATATTCCATGGAATTTCCATGAAATAGGATCCGGGGAATATGATTTTACTGGAAAAACTAATCCATCTAGAGATCTTGAAAACTTTATAAGGCTTACTGAGAAGAAGGGTTTTTATTTAATTCTTAGGCCTGGTCCATATATTTATGGAGAGTGGGTTAATGGAGGACCTCCGGATGATGTAATAATATATCATAGAATGCATTCGAAGTTTATTAGAAGGGCTGAGGAATATATTAGAAATCTATGTAAAATAATCGTACCACATCAATATACTTTTAATGGAAATATAGTTTTGATTCAAATAGATAATGAGATAGATCTATGGCCCTGGAGGTATGGGAGACAGCTTGGACTTAGAGAGAAGCCAGGACTTTTTCAAGAGTGGATTAAAAATAGATATAAAGATATACATAAGTTAAATGAGAAATGGAATACAGATTATGATGATTTTAGTGAGGTAAAAGTTTTCGAGAAACCTTCTATAAATTATTTACCGAGATATGTTGATTATAGATTGTTTAAAGACTGGTATTGTGGGGAATATCTAGTAAAAATTAGAGATTTATTTATAAAATATGGAATAAATATTCCATTTATTTCAAATGTATATGATATAGATTTTCCACAGAATGTTAAGGTGTTTTATAAAAGGAATGTTTATCCATTTATGGATATATATTTGAAAAACATGATTCCCTGGCGTAATCTTATAGAATTTATTGTTAGACTAAAATATTATAGGGCTATTGTTTCAAAACCCTTTTCAACGGAATTTCAATGTGGAATATGGCATGCAGCATGTCCAGATACAGACATAATTGAGCCAGCCCATCATAGATATATGTCTATGCTCGCATTAATGTATGGTCTCGCAGGATGGAATTGGTATATGTTTGTGGGTAGAGATAACTGGTTTTTCACACCTATAGATGAGATAGGAAGGATTAGAATAAAATATTCAAACGAAATAAAACACGTGGTAAAGATGTTTAGAAAAATAGTTCCTCCGATGCTTAGAGATATCACTAATACATCTATATTCTTCACCGATCTATGTAGATGGGGTATAGGTATCGATAAAATATATCTTCTATCAGAAGTATTATTAAAGGCTGGAATAGATTTCAATATATATGAATCCGAAGTGGATAGAATTAAGGGTAAACTTATACTTTTTATTGCCCCTCAACATCTTTTTGATAAAGATGCGTTTAGATTATTGAAGCTGGCTGAAAATGGAGCTAAAATAGTATTCTTCCACGATATACCTAGAAGGAATATTTATGGAGAAGAGTTAAAGATATTTAATGAATTGGTTAAACCACCTAAATCTATAAATGATATTAGACGTGGATATATTGTTTTAGAAAATCGTGGAGAAAAATATTTTGTCAAAACTAGATATATAACACAATATACTGATGGAGATATAATTGGATATAGGGAGCCGTTACAAGGGGGGTTTAAAAGAGACTTTGAGTTCATGAGGAAGACTGTTGGTGGAGAGAAATTTGCTGTGGGTAAAAATATTGGGATTGGAAGTGGGTCTATAACCCTGATAGGATTAGATCCTTCTCCAACATTGCTAAAATATATTCATAGCTATTTTAATATACCTCTCTATATACATGTGAATGTAAGTGGTGTATTGGGTAAGATATATGAAGCTGGAGATGAGTATATACTTTTCCTAGCAAATACTAGGGCTGAAGATATGGGTGTTTCTATTAAACTAGAGTTGAATAAACTTGGTTTAGATATGGTTAAGATAATCGACTTGGATGATGAGAAGAATATGGCTGTAGTTGATGAGAAAAAATGTTTCTTCGCTACTCATATATTGGCAAAATCTATAAAAATATTTAGGCTAAAATCTATCTAGGATTAGTGAATTTATTGGAGAGTACTATGGTGTCTAGAAAACCAGATATAGTGATACTTTCTTATTCTTCGGAAGATTTCCCTGGATTTATCTGTTATAGTGGTAGTAGATCCCATTTAATGGAAGCCATACCATTGCTCGAAGATGACATAAATATTGCTTTAATTAGAGCCTGGAGATGGCTTCCATTCCCTCCAAAAAGTATAGGAGAGTCAAAAATTATTGTAAATAGTGGTGGAATTGTAGAGAAAATATGTGTTAAAAATAGGTTTTCTGGGATGTATTTATACACACCTATAATAATAGTAGTTATGTATGATAGAGGATGGGTAGAGATAGATGGGTTGAAGATAAATATTCCTGAATGTTATAAAATGTCTGAGAAAAGATTCTATCTAAACTCTAGAAGAATTCCTCCAACAGCTATACTACTTTCTGGAAGATTAGATGATATAATAGATTGGATAAAAAGGGAACGTAATGGGATAAATATTGAATATAAACATGTTTATAGAGAAGAGAGATTCAGGATAATAGCTTTACGCTTTTCTTCTAGAAATGCAGGTTACATTGATATTTTAGTTAAAGATATCAATGGAAATAAGTGTGGAAGGTTTAGAATCCCATTTTTCCGGGAGAATGAGATATTTAAAACAAATGTTGCACTGATCATCACTGAAAAAGATAGAAATATTTTAGATATCAATGGATACAGAATAGAGGTTTGAAATATTGCCTATAATTGTTAAGGGATTAAAGGAAAATGAGATAAAGAGGAAGGATATATCAAATGTATATAGGTATGTTTCAAAATATTTCTTGGAGAAGGGTTTAGATATACCTGAAAATATAATTGTAAAAGTATTTTATAAGCCGTTTCTATTTCCCCCATCAAATACAACTAAAATATATAGCGGAGTGTATATCTCCAATACCCTTAAGGAAAACATTGTTTGGATAAATTTCAATGCACTTACAAATATAGTTTTATATCGATTACTAATAGCCTTTCTCTACATATTTTTCAGACATAATTTAGTTAAAGTAGATATAGATAAGATTATTTTAATCTGCAATGAAATATATTTAGGTCTATTAAAATACATTGGAGGCTAGATAGGATAATATTGTCTCAATATTTCTAAAACTTCTTCATCACCAACTTGATCAAAATTCTGGTAAAACATTCCAATGGCATATAGTATTGTAGGAACCTTTAATGCAATAACTTTATCACATTCCTTCTTTATCGTTGGTAAAATATCTTTTGCGACAACTGGTGTCGCACATATAATTTTCTCAGCATCCATTTTCCTTACAGCTCTTATTGCAGCAATCATCGTGGATCCAGTAGCAATACCATCATCAACAATTATAACAGTTTTTCCAGAAACATTCAGAGACCTATTTTTCCTAAATTTTTTCAAATAATTATTCATTCGCTTACGCTGTCTCTCCTCTTCCTCACGAATATATTCTTCATCCACACCAAGCTGATTCACAATATTTTTATCAATATATATTGAACCTTCTTCTGAAATAGCGCCTATAGCTAGCTCCGGATTATATGGTGCTCCAAGCTTTCTAGATACAATTATATCCAATGGCGAATCAATAATCATTGCAACCTCATGAGCCACGACCACTCCACCTCTAGGTATGCCTAAAACCAATACATTATCTCCCCCATATCCTCTCTTCTTAAGCTCTTCTCCCAATAATCTACCGGCCTCAACTCTATCCCTAAATCCAGAAAATCTAAACATTAGGTCACCAATAAATAATCATTATTACTTAATTAATAATATAGTAGTTATCTATTTAATAAAATTTCCTTGAATTCTATTAGCATGCATAGAATATTATCAATCTATCATTGGTTAATTCAAGTAAATATATGGATATGCTCTGATATGATAAATCTGATAAAGTAAGTTTATATAAAAATTTGAGTAAATATTATTCGTGTATAGATATATATTGATAATAATTTTATTTTTAACAATTATCTTATTTGACTCGCCTCCATCTAGTAGATATACGTATATTATTAATGAAGATTTATCTATAGATATTTCCATAAATGGATGTCTAGATATAAAGTATTTTGATCTAACTATACCTAAAATGGGTTTTGCTTACTGGAAAAGAGGGTGGATTGATTTCACACATCAAAAATGGTGGGGTAAATGTAAAATTACCACCTTAAATAATAGTGTAATTGTTTCTGGTAATAATAGTCAGGTGTCCTATATTATACATATATGTAGGTTGAATGATAGAATGGCTTCTATAAATCTTTCAATATATTTCATAAATTTAAGTGAGATTGAGGCTGTCGCATGGGGTTCGTGGAACCTAGATCTAAACAGATGGAGTGGAAGGAAAATTATAGCATACTCGTGGAGTGGTAAATCAGAGTTATATTTACCAGCATCATTTAAAATGACTACTATATTTTATGATGATTCATGTATTTCTGTCTCCTATCCATCAAGTAGAGGAATATTATCATTCATTAATCTCAATTTAAGTAAAACATCTATAGTTGATGAGAGAAGATGGGGAGACTCCTGCTTTTCTTTCCGCTACTATCTAAATTTTGATGGAAATAAATGTAAATTAAATATAATATTATATACAACTAAAAATATCGATAATTTATACTGGATATATCGTTCTCTAAAATTATATCATATATATTGTTCCACAATCGGTTTTCCATTAAAATTTTATAGTCTCTTTATAAATGAAAGCTTCTATGATGCATATATTTCTATAAGAGGCGAGATAAGAAATATTTTAAAGACTGTTAAATGCAGTAATAAATGGATATTTGTAAGGAATAATAGAATTATCGATGAGGAGGGATATAACATATATCTTTATGGAGCAAACTATATTGGAATGGAATTTGGATGGTTTCATCAAAGTGAGAGGGATTTCATTTTAATGAAAAATTGGGGGTTTAATGTAATACGTCTTCCCATCGGATGGCAATATATTGAGTCTAGACCTGGATATATAGATGAAGACTATTTATTTCTAATTGATAGGATAATATATTTCGCCAAGAAATATGGGATCTACGTTATACTAGATATGCATCAATGGCATTGGAGTCCCAAATATGGTGGATGCGGTATGCCTGACTGGCTTATAGTAGACGCCGAAGACTATAGGGATGCATCTATAAAATTCTTTACTAATAAAGAGTATTGGGATAGGTTTGCAAATATATGGAGAATTCTCGCTAATAGATATAGAGATGAGTCAATTATCATTGGATATGATATATTTAATGAACCAATGCCTAAATATAGTGTATTGCCCAAAAATATTTTTAAAAAATATATCTCCGATTTCTACAACTATGTTATAGATAGGATTAGGGAGATTGATAGAAATCACATTATATTATTTATGTCTATATGGGGTTCCGATAAGGATAGTGTTCCCACAATATTCGATAAGAATTCTATACTTACTATACATTATTATGTTGGAGATACGTGGGATGGGGTAACTGGATATGAGAAAACATCATATAGTGAGTTGGAGAAAGAGGTAAGGGATTGGATTAATATTGCTAGAAAAGTGGGTAAACCTTTATGGATCGGGGAATTCGGTGTAGGGTCATCTGCATATATGGCTGATAAATGGGTTAAAGATGTAACAAATATATTTGATAAATATGTGTTGGGATACTGTTGGTGGGCTTTTTGGAGAGATGCATCTAAATTTGGTCTACTATATGTTGATGGAAGTGAGAAAAAACATATCATAAATATTTTGGATAGATCTCATATTTATAAGACCAATATAAATATAGTTAAAATCAACTTTGATCTAGAAAATAAGGTTCTTAAAATAACATTATCCAGTAATTTTTCTATAGGATACATAGAAATATATGTCTCTAAAAGACATATAGAGGATCCTATAATTGTATCAAATGCTAGGATAAACTATGTTGTTAGGAAAAATATTGTATTCATAAAAATATATGGTAATGGGGAGCAGATTTACATAAAGATATTCGATAGAACATATGATCCGAGTCCTGGACTCCGATACCTAGAAATAATCCTATTAATTGTCTCTCTAATACTCCTAATCTACATATTATTAAATATCTTAATCTATAATCGATCTTGGAGAGCGAACTCTGATCAAAATGTAAACATTTATTATACATTTGTAATATAATGTTCTGTATGGATAGTATAGTTATTCCTGCCATAAGGATACCTCGTAAATTATGGCTTTTGCTAGAAGAGCTTAGAAAAAAGAAGATGTCGGCATCTATGACTGAACTTGTTAGAGATGCTCTTAGAGAATATGTTGATAGACATAGAGATGAAATTGAACAAGATTTTAAGATTATAGAAGCGTTAACAGAGTTAAAGGAGGATGATGAGCTTGAAAAAATAAGGGAGAAAAGGTTGATGAAACTTGCAGAAAAGCTATGCATTAGACACTAGTTCGCTAAAACTCAAATAAAGAGTGAAACATATTAGTAGAGTAATTGCTATTTATTAAAATGATGAGATGGTACCTTCTAGTGAGCTTGTATATATAGGATAAGTTTGGTTGATGCCCGGATCCTTGTAATAGCGAAGGTAAAGAAAGTGCCTGCAACTTTTCCGGTTAAAGAAAAGGAGATAATAGATATATTTGATGAAATAAAGAGGGAAGTTGAAATAGAGTTTCTTATGCTGATTAAACATTTTAATATCCTATCTATACTATCATTGGGTGATTGTAATCAACCCATATTATGTTTTAGACAATAATACTATAAGGATTGGAAACAATTTTCTGGAACTGGCTTTTGATTCAACTACAGGGTTTATTAAAAATATTGTAAATAAGATTTCTAATACAAGATATGTTTTTGACAGTGGTCCACTATTTTATCTCTGGATACTTTTATGTGATGAAAGAGGCCTAAAGTCAATGCCCTATGCCTTATATGGTGAAAGTTATAGGGTATATTTTCCATATAGACTTGAAAGTTTTAAATATATTTATGGAGAAAAAACCGTTAAACTATTATTGAACTATATTTTAAAGTCTCGGATATATGTTCAAATATCCTTTAAACTAGGTTTGGATGAACTAGTCTACTCAACGATACATGTTAAAAATATGCTTGATGATATGAAATATGGCCAGATAGTTGCTGTAGGTTTCCCACAAATATATGGATTAAAAATCGGAGAAGACTATAGGGACGATATATTGGTTAGACCGAATAGATTCGGTGAGAAAATCATTAACCCAGTTGGTAGAGATGGAACATATCATAAAAACCTATGTTATGGTGGACTCGCATCAATGCAGTGGATGGATCTATATGATGAAAGTGGTGGAATATATCTTGCTAGTTATGATAAAACATTATTGTTAACGGATTTAGAGACAGACGTCATAAATGAATCTAAGACCCTTAGGCTCGGTATAAGGAAATATCCATATATTCCACCTAGATCTGAATGGATTTCACAACCATATGTTATTGGAATACATTGTGGAGACTGGCATTGGGCTGCAGACAAGTATAGGGAGTGGTGTAATAGCTGGATGAGGAAACCAAGAATACCGGACTGGCTTAAGGATTTTGATGGATGGTATGGATTAGGTTTTCATAGACTTTTCAGAAATAATATTGGTTTCAAGGATATTCCAATGTTGTTTGAAGAGGCTAGAAGAATTGGTTTCAATCATATACAGTTTTGGGGCCAAATGGTTGGAGATACATGTTGCTATAGATTTTACTATCCAAATCCATTTCTAGGAAGCATAGATGAATTTAAAGATGGTATAAGGTATGTTAGGGAGAGAGGTGGGCATATAGGTTTCTACTACAATATACAGGCATTTGACCCAACTCTTCCAAATCTTCCTTCAGAGTATTTAAATAAAATTCCAAAGGATATTCCAATACCTGATTGGAGAGAGTTTAGAAAATATGCTCAGAGACAGTTTGATGGATCATATGTTGTACAATATCCTAATGAGGAGATACATGATGGATATAGGATAATGTGCCTATGTAGTAGGGGGTGGAGAAAATATCTTAAGTATTGGATTATAGAGAAATATCTTAAAGAATATGGAGTAAATGCTGCTTATATTGATCAGGTATTTTCCCCGCCAGTGACATACTGCTTTAATTTTAAACATGGTCATAGACATCATGGAGATACTGTTAGATGTAGAGTATCATTTATAAAGGAGATTGTAGAGGAAGCTACGAGGATCGATCCAGACTTTATTATAGCTATAGAGGGTAATGGAGATGCTATAGGACAATATGCACATCTACATCTTTATACGAGTTTTAGTACACAGACTAGATATCCATGTCCAGAAGTATTTTCATATACTTTTCCAGATTATATAATTATTGATGGGTTTGCAAATCCATGGTCTCAGCAGGCGATGCAAAACTATTATCCAGATATTAAGAGAGAGTGGAGTGAAAAAGATGTGTTGAATAGAGTATATCTGCTTGGATATAGGTTTGATATAACTCTATACGATAGACTAGGGCTTGAAGAAGAGTTTACAAAGTATTTGATGGATGTAGTTAAGCTTAGAAAGAGAATTAAAAAATATCAATATGATTCAAGGTTTATAGATGATATAGGTGTTGTCGATAAGCCTAGACATGTCGAGGTAAAACTGTTTATAAACAGGTCTAAGAAATTTCTATTAATAAATTATTTAGATAATAGAAGTATCCCAGAAAATTTTGATATAAAGTTGGATCTAGGAAAGATTGGTATAGATAGGATAGTTAATGCAAAAATATTTTCATTAAACTATGAAGGGGATGTTGAAATAATTGATGATGATATGATTAAAGTTCCAGATACCGGAAGT
>Ga0190363_1001814_pt1 | contig 12545 bp, 13 predicted proteins | sample 48721867_MG_FD_161272 | JGI IMG/M metagenome (GOLD analysis project Ga0190363, IMG submission 161272) | Hydrothermal vent microbial mat bacterial communities from Southern Trench, Guaymas Basin, Mexico - 4872-18-6-7_MG | ecosystem: Environmental > Aquatic > Marine > Hydrothermal vents >...
GGGAGGACTCGAACCCCCAACCTGCGGCTTAGAAGGCCGCTGCTCTCTCCAGTTGAGCTACGGGCGCATCCCTCGTGATGGGTGATCGGTGATGCGTGACGAGAAAGCAACAAAGAGACCCATCACCGATCACACATCACCCATCACCAACTGGAGCGGGTAGCGGGAATCGAACCCGCGTCACTGGCTTGGAAGGCCAGCGCTCTACCATTGAGCTATACCCGCCCTAGGGAGCTGGTCGGAGAGGCCGGATTCGAACCGGCGACCTCAGCGTCCCGAACGCTGCGCGCTAACCAGGCTGCGCTACTCTCCGACCGGCTTCCCAATTATACCCGGTCCCTCCCGGATCAGGGAAGCACGAGGTAGATGGTCCTTCCTTCCCGCACCACGGTGAGCAGGATGTCGGCGTTGGCGGGAAGGGACTCAACAACCGCCTTCCACTCATCCAGTGTTCGCACGGGCTTTCGGTTGACCTCGATAATCACATCCCCTTTCTCTACCCCGGCCCAGTCGGCCCGGGATCCGTCCCGCACCGCCACGACAAGCAACCCTTCCACCCCGGCGGGAACGCGGTACCGCTGCGCCAACTCCGGGGTGAGCTCCCGGAGCACCATGCCGAAGTATTCTTCTTCCCCGGCACCTTTCCCCCCAGGGATCATCCGGGCCAAGGCCTCCTCGGTGGGACGTACCCCGAGCACTACCTGGACCGTGAGCCTCTGCCCTTCCCGGACAAGGTCCACCGTAACCGTATCCCCGGGTTGCCGATACATGATCTCAAGTTGCAGCTCGTTGGTGTTGTGGACCGGATTCCCGTCCACCGCAGCGATGATGTCCCCCCGCTTTATCCCCGCCGCCTCCGCGGGGCTCCCGGGAACCACGTCGGAGACCAATACACCGCTCCCTGGCTCCACCCCGAACTGGGCCGCGAGCTCCGGGGTCAAGTCCTGGATGTACACCCCCAGCCAGGCCCGGGTCACGGTCCCCTTGGAGACGAGCTGGGGAAGGACCCGCACGATCTCGTTTATGGGCACGGCGAAGTTGATCCCCTCGATGGCGATGCCCTCCGAGCTCATCCGGGCAATGATGGTGTTCATCCCCACCACCTCACCCCGGGCGTTCACCAGGGGCCCCCCGGAGTTGCCGGGGTTGATGGCGGCGTCGGTTTGGATCATGCGCCGGAAGTATCCCCGGTTGTCGGGCCGGGGAACATCACGGTTCAGGGCTGAAACGATCCCCAGGGTGACGGTGTAGTCGAATCCCAGGGGGTTCCCGATGGCGATCACCCAGTCACCCACCCTGAGGGCATCCGAATCGCCCAGGGGAGCGACGGGGAGCTCCGCGATCCCCTCTACCTTCAGGACCGCTACGTCCAGCATCTCGTCGGTCCCCAACACCTCGGCCCGGCGGATCTTCCCGTCCTGCGAGATCACCCGCACCTCTTCTGCTTCGTCCACCACGTGGTTGTTGGTGAGGACGTATTTTTCGCCCCCGAACTCGATCACGAACCCCGAGCCCAGGGATGTCACCTTGCGTTCGGGAAACGGGGGCTCACCGAAGAACCGCCAGAACCAGTCGAATTTCTCCCAAGGAAAAACCCGTTTGGTCACGGCCTCCACCCGCACCACCGCCGGCGCTACCCGGTCGATGGCCGCGTGGATGGCGGCTTGCCCCGAGGCGGCGATGGACTCCTGGATGTCCGCTTGAGCAAGGGCCACGGCTCCCACCCCGATGGCCGCACACGCAAAAAGGCCCATCATGATCCTGCGCATGGCCACCTCCTTTGGCACAGCTTTAATCTGGGCTAAAAAAGCTTACCGCCGCGGTGGTAGAGGTCCAATGGAAGAGCTGTGGAGTTTTCAGGGAGGGAAAGTTCTGGGTTAAAATTGGAAGGTTATGGGGCGGGCGACCTTCCGGTTCTATGCGGAGCTCAACGATTTCCTCCCCCCGGAAAAGAGGAAGCGGGACATCGAGTACGAGTTCTTCGGGACGCCCACGGTAAAAGACGCCATCGAGGCCCTTGGGGTCCCCCATGTAGAGGTGGATCTGGTCATCATCAACGGCGTTCCCGTAGATTTTTCCCATCACCTGAGGGATGGCGACCGGGTCGCGGTCTATCCGGTGTTCGAAAGCCTGGACATCTCGGAGGTGTCCCGCCTGCGGCCGAAACCCCTGCGGGAACCCAGGTTCGTGGCCGATGTGCATTTGGGGAAGCTGGTGCGGATCCTACGGCTTTTGGGGATCGATGTGATCCAGCCGTCCAACCCGGCCGATGAGGAATTGGTGCGGATATCCCGGAAGGAGGGACGGATCCTCCTCACCCGCGACCGGCACCTCCTAAAACATGGGAAGCTTACGCATGGCTATTACGTGCGCTCCGATCGGCCGGTGGAACAGGCCCGGGAAGTGCTGCGGCGCTTCGATCTGTGGGGACAAGTGAGGCCCTTCACCCGATGCCCGGTGTGCAACGGTAAACTGGAGCCAGTGCGGAAGGAGGAGGTATTGGATCTCATACCCCCGCGCACCGCCGCATGGCTGGAGGAGTACACCCGCTGCCGGGACTGTGGTAAGCTCTATTGGCCGGGAACACATTACCGGCGGTTGCGGGAAACCATCTCCCAGGTGCTTCTCCCCGCTCCCCAGGGTTCAGCCCCCGGAGGACAAGAAAGCGAGGGCCACCTTTAAGTCCTCCGGATAGGTGATCTTGATGTTCCTGACATCCCCGGGAACCGTTGCCACCTGTTTCCCCACCACAAGCAACGCGGTGGCATCGTCGGTGAGGGATAAACCCCTTTCGTTGGCGCTCTCCAGGGCCCACAAGAGGAGGTCCCGCCTGAAACCTTGGGGGGTTTGAACGGCACAGAGGCCCTCGCGATCCACCAGTTCCCCGGATAGGAACCCGCTTTCCACGTAGCGGAGGGTATCCCGCACCGGGACCACCGGGACCGCCGCGCCATGTTTCAGCGTCGCGTCAAAGACCCTGCGAATGAGTTCCGGGGCCACGAGGGGGCGGGCCGCATCGTGCACGAGCACGTACTCCCCTTGCGCAGCCCGGATCCCCGCCAGTGAGGAGTCCTGGCGCCGTTCCCCTCCCGAAACCACCGTGTGGGGAATCGCGATGCCAGAAAGAATTTCTTCGACCCTTTCCTTTTCCCGGGGTCCGGCCACCACCACGAGTTCACGGATCACCCCGGCGGCGCGGAAGGCTTCCACGGACCAGAGAAGGAGAGGCTTCCCCGAAAGCTCCACAAAGGCCTTGTTAACGGCGGCTCCGAAGCGCACCCCCCTCCCCGCGGCCAGGATCACCCCGCTTGCTTGGCATTCCCTCACTTCTTTTCTTTAGGGCGAGATGGGGAAAGCCGCTCCAGGGAGTCGGGGTCATCGGGATCGATGGCGTAGATGGCCCACTCGTCATCCCGGTCGGAGTTGAACACGATCCTCCCCGAAGCGGACCAGTTGGGGTTGACGTCGGTGGCGGAATGGGTGGTGAGGCGAGTGATCTCCCCGGTTTCTACGTCCAGAACGAAGATATCCAGGTTGTTCTTCTCCTGGGCCGCCATGAAGGCGATCCGCTTCCCATCGGGGGACCAGGAGAGGTACATCTCGTTGTAGGAGTTGTCGGTGAGTTGCTTCTCCTCCCCGGTGGTAAGGTCCAGGAGGAAGATCTCGTAGCTATCTTCGCCCTGGTCGAGGTAGACGAGCTTGGTCCCGTCAGGGGAGAGGGCCGGCATGTAGAAGTGGACCGGTTCCTGCTTGCCCGGGAAAAGGAAGCCACATCCCCCGAGCCCAAGGAATACCGCTGCCAAAGCCAGAATCACAGTAAACGCAATGGTTCCCTTCTTCACCATGCCTCCTTGCTCGGAATTATAGTTTGCTTAATCGTGCTTGACATCGTATGAGTGGCGCGGAAACTTATCGCGGTTCTCATGCCGCAGGGTAACGTGCCGGAAAGGCCATCTCAAGCGCTGCGCTGGGTTGCGCGTTCGCTTTCCCGCGTTGGGATAGCATCCCCGCTCCGCGAAGCCCGCCTGATCCTGGCGCATGTGATGGGCGTTGGGCCGGCGGAGGTGGGGGTCAGGGATGGACACCTGGACCGGGAGGAGCGACGGCTTTTGAAGGAGCTTTTAGACAAAAGGTGCAAGCGTTATCCCCTGCCTTACCTCTTGGGTTATGTGGGCTTCCTCGATTTCATCCTCTGTGTGCGTCCCGGGGTATTTATCCCCCGGCCGGAGACCGAAGGACTGGCCGAGCGGGCCGTGGAGCTTGTCCCAACGTTGCCCCGTGGGGCGTGGGCCCTGGACATCGGGACGGGAACCGGGGCCTTGGCTATCGCCCTGGCCCGTGCGCGGGGCGATCTGCGTGTGGTGGCCACCGATACCTCCGAAGTTGCCCTGCGTTGCGCGTGGGAGAACGCGTGGCGGCTCGGGGTCTTGGAACGGATCGAGTTTCGCGTCTCGGACCTGTTTGGGGCGGTGCCGGAGACCTTCCACCTTATCGTGGCCAATCCCCCTTACGTCCCGCGGCGGGAGATCCCCGGGCTTCCCCCGGAGGTTTCTCTGTGGGAGCCCCGCAGGGCGCTGGATGGCGGCGAAAAGGGAACGGAGGTCCTTCGCGCCATCATCTCAGGGTCCCCTAAACACCTAGAACCTCGAGGATGGCTCTTGTGTGAGATCGGCCACGGCCAAGGGGAGGAGCTCCTCCGATTTGCCAAAGGGGTTGCAAATTGGTTAGAACTACGGGTGGAGGAGGATCTCGCCGGGCGCGAGAGGTATTTGATAGGATGCTTGGGACCTACGACATAGCGATCCAGGTTTCGGAGCTTTGTTTCGTCACCGAGGAAGGGGTGGTGGTATTTGAGGATCTTTCTTTCACCCTCCTTCGGGACGAGATAAAGTTCGTGGTCGGCCCTACCCTCTCGGGGAAGACCCTGCTTTTGAAGCTCATCCTCCGGGAGCTTTACCCTACCCGGGGCCAGATCCTGGTGGCCGGACGGAACATATTGCGGTTGAACTCCCGCAAGCTCGCCAAGCTCAGGGAGCGCATCGGGTTCGTGCCCTATCCTCCGGTGATCCTTCCCAACCGCACCGTGGAGGGGAACCTCCGGTTCAAGCTGCGGGCCCTGGGGATAAAGGGGGAGCAGGCGGAGGAAGGGGTGGAAAAGGCCCTTTCCCTTACGGGTCTCGGTCCGCTGAAGGAACTTCGCGCCTATGAGCTTGGGGAAGCGCAACGCCGGGTGCTGGCCATGGCGGTAGCGATCTGCAACGACCCCATGGTCCTTTTGTGTGATGATCCCTTCCGCGGACTTTCCCCCTCGGACCAGGCCACAATAATGGAGACCCTGCGGTCCATCCGCACCGGGGGGATCGCCTCGTTGGTCACCACCGATGATCCCGATCTCCCCCGCAGGTCGGGCTTCCCGGATGAGGCGATCCTTTCGCTGCGGCCGGGGGTGGTGGCGTGACACGAGGCCTGTTCATCTTGGGGGAACTTTTGCGGGCATCCCTCAGGGAGTGGCCCCGGTGGCTCGGGTTTTCCGTCGCCGTGGCGTTGGTCCTCGCCAGCGGGAGTGCCATGGCCCTTCTACAAGGGGGGAGAACGGGGGAGGAAGGGGGGGCGGCCTGGGTGGTGGTGGCTTACCTTTCCGAAGAAGTTTCCGATCCGGAACTTAATCGATTGGGTTGGGAGCTCTGGGAGCTCGGGGGAGTGGAGCGGGTCTCCTTTCGGTTCGCCGGGGACGAGCTTCCGGGAGGTGGTGTTGCCGAAACCAGGGCCCTCCTCATCTGGACCGGTGAGGAAGCCAGGGCTCTCGCCCTAAACGAGGAGGTCCTCCGTCTCGCCCAGGGTAAGATCAGCGATGTGGAGGTGATCGGCCTACGCTTCCCTGCCCCCGCCCGTCTCCCGCCCCTCTCCCGGGTGATCTCCCTTGTGGCGTTGGTGTTTTTCGCGTTCGCGTCCCTGGTTTTGGCGAGATCCGCCACGGTCCGAACCCTTGCCGGGTGGCGTAACGAATGGGATCTTCTTCGTCATTCAGGGATCGAGCCCTGGATCCTTGCGGGGAATTTCTTGGGAACGGTGGTGTTGTGGGGATTTTTAGGGTGTATCTTTTACGTCTCGGTTTTCCTTGGGCTTCGAGGGGCGGTTGGCGGGGTTCCGGGGGTGCGGGAGGTGGCGCCGGGATACGTATCCAACGGGGCTTTCCCGTATCTCGTGGGCTTCATTGTTGGCCCCGTTTGGACGGTCCTTGCGGGGATTTTCTCGTTCCTTCTTTCGGGGAGCCGGTCCCGAGGGGTGACGTCCGAGATCTGACGGATCGCCGCCCCAAGAAGCCCACCCCTCGGTGGACGAGATACCCGATGCCAATCCCCACGAAGACCAACTCTAGGAAGCGGAAGGTCAAGGCGAAGGCCAGTGCCCTTTCGGGGGTTATCCCGATGATACCCAGGATGGCCACCCGTCCCCCCTCGGCGATCCCGAGGCCGGCCGGGGTGATCCAAAAGAAGGTGGAGACCACCGCGTTCAGGCTGAAATAAAGGGAAAGTTGGGGAAAGGTAAGCCATGTCTTCTGCCCTAAGCCGAAGAACATCTGAGGCCTCATGTAGTTACAAAAAACGGCCAGCGATTGGAACAGAAACGCAAGAAGCGCGTGCAATGGGCGGCGACTCAGCACCTTGTGGGCGGTCTCTTCCACCTCCCCTACCTTCTCCGAGGCGCGCTGGAGGAATTTCGCCCTGGGAAAGCGGGAAAACAGGGCCGAAAAGCCCCGGCTGATGAGGCGGTAGTTTCTCACAAAGGACCAGAAGGCGAAAAGGACGAGGACAAGGAGGCCACCCAAGCTCACCAAAAGCACCTTCTTCGTGAAAGGGGAGATGCTGGGTGAACCGATCGCGAAGAACCCCCCCATGGAGGCGAACAATACGGTGCTCATGGCTCCCAGGATCCGCTCCACCACCACCGTGGCTGTGACCTCGGTAAGGGGAACGCCCTCCTTTCCCACCAGTATCACGCGCACCGGTTCGCCTCCCAGATACGCGGAGGGGGTCAAATAGCTCACCGCAAAGCCAGAGGCCAGGGCTCCAAACAACCTGCTCCATCCCGGCCTGATCCCCAAGGAGGAAAGCAAGACCTTCCAGCTCAGCCCCCAAAAAAACAAGGCCGCGATCACACTCCCCAACACCCCTGCAGCACCCTCGAGGCCGAGCTTGCGGATCTCGCCCAGCACTTCCATTGGACCGGCACGATACAGAACGAAGGCGAAGAGGATGAACCCCAGGAACCCGAAAAGAGCGCTCAACAGCTTCCGTTGCATTTTCCATTCAAAGTTATCCGGGAAGTGCCCAAGACGCCAATCAGGGAGAGGGAACATCCATATAACCGGGTGCTGGTTTGTTGAAATAGGCTAGTATGGCCGATGCTATTTCCCAAATGGGCATATTTTCATACACTTCAAGGGCTGCGTTCGTGGCGAGGAACCCCTCCATACGGTGATTGCCGGGCACGCTGGGGGAAGAGAAGGGACGATGGTAAAGGAAGAGGGAGGAGCTCACGGGAAGGATCTCCATCCTCCGGGTAAGGAAGAAAAGATCCGGCAATAAGTGAACACGTTCCCCCCAATAAAGTTCCGTCCGCGTAAAGACCTTCTCCACCGCCCGTTCGCCATCAGGAGCCCGAAGCTCGAGTAGCCGCTCAAGCAGCCTATCCACCGCCTTTTCTGCCCCCCTGTTGAGGGATAGGGTCCCCATCGCCCCAAAGGGGTAAACGGTGGATCTTTCCCAGTCCACATCCCGATAGGAGAGGAAAACCCCTGTGCCAAAGTCGGCCCGGTGCCACAGGGCCTCGAGCGAAGGGAGCCTAAAAAGGTTTCCGAGGAACGAAGCTACCCGTTCCCCTATACCTTGGAAGGTACGGGGGCACAGCCCGAGGTCGAAGAGCCTTCTCCGCAGCCGGGTAAAAGGGGACCGGCGGAGGATAAGAAGGCCTTCCCGAAGGAGCCAAGTATTGAGGTGAAAATCCCACCTTAGGGGGCCCATGCCGTGATCGGAAAGGAGGAGCACAGCACGGGGTGAAAGCCCTTCCAACAGGACCCCGAGCTCTGCATCCGCCGCCGCAAAAAGCTCTTCCATCTCCGAACTTCCCCACAGAAAATGCTGAACGGTATCGGTTTCCTGGTAATGGATGCCCAAAAGCAGGGGTTTATAGCGCTGGGCCAGGGCCAAGGAGGCCGCGGTCTTGGCCCGCACGTTCCGCTTGAGATCCTCCACCCATCTTTTTCCGGGAAACCACATCGGAGGGTTGAACGCGTACCCTTCTCTCCGGGCTATCGCCAGGGCTTCGGGGGGAAAGGAGGCCGCGCCCTTCGGCGCCAGGAACCCCGGGACCCAGAAGCCCCGGGCCAGGGGACGGGGAGGATATCCCAGGGGGAAGCCCACCACTCCCACCGGGAGATCTTCGGCCAACACTTCCCAAAAGGTGGGATAAGGGAAATCCCGGGAGCTTACGACCCGCGGGGGCATGCCGGGATGTCGGTGCAAGAAGTCCAGGATCCCGTGTTTCCCGGGATTGACGCCCAAATGGAAGCTGGTCCAAGCGTTGGCCGTAACAGGGGGCACGGTGCTGCGGATGGAACGGACCGAAAACCCGCCCAGGAGGCCCCGCAAAACCGGAAGCGTCCCCTCCCCCATCAACTTGGCGATCGTGTCCGGTGAAACCCCGTCCCACGCCACCACAAGAAGCTCAACACGCACCGTGGCCCTCCGGAGGAACGAGCTTTCCCCTCCAATGCCAATAAAGGAGTTTGGCGTCTCGTCGCACATAAACCAGGAACTCCCGTGGAGCCCGATGCGGCACCACCCTCCTTGCGGACACGGGAACGCAAAGATCCGGGATGAAGAGGACCTTTCCCACCCGGGACAGCTTTAGCCCGATGAGGAGATCGTCTGCCTCCGGATAGCCGGCGGGAAAGGAGCCGGTCGGCTCCCGGAAGCCCCTCACCTTAAGGAACGCCTCCTTCCGCACGGCGAAGTTCGGCCCCAAGAAGATCGGGATCCCCAGGGCATGAAAAAGCCTCTGCCACCAACGGAAGGTTCCGGCCCATAGGTCCTTGAGCCCCCGGTAAGAGGTGGTCCCGTAGACCCCCACCACCCGGGGATCGGAAAACGGGAAAAGGATGCGCTCGATCCAGTCCGGAGGTGGGAGGGAGTCGGCATCTGTGGACACGATGAAATCCGTCCTCGCTGCCTCGAATCCCGCCTGCCGAGCCCGGGCGATCCCGCGTTCCCGTACCACGATTACCCGGGCGCCAAATCCTTCCGCTACCCTCACCGTGCCATCGGAGGAGCCCCCGTCCACCACGATCACTTCGAGGTCTCTCACCGTTTGATGGGAAAGGGCCTCCAGACACTTTCGGAGATTGTCCTCCTCGTTCAGGGTGGGGATGACCACGGTGGCCTTCATGCTTTCCCCTCCAGGATCTTTCGGTAAAGGTACAGGAGCCTCTTTCCCACGGCCGGAAGCCCATGGTCCTGGGCGAACCCTCGGGCCCCGGCGGAGAGGCGCTCCCGCAATTCCGTATCCGAAATCACTGCCTCTATCGCTTGCACGAACTCTTCCACGGAGTTCCCCTTCAAGCAGTGTACCCCATGCTCCAGAGACGAGAAAGCAGGGATATCCCGCAGGACCATGGGCTTCCCCAGGGATGCCGACTCAAGCAGGACTAGGGACTGGGTCTCTCCGTGGGTAGGAAAGAAGAAGAGGTCGCAAGCGTCGTAGGCCCCTTCCGGTTCGTCCACGAACCCGGCGAAGCGGACGTTCCCGGGAGCCCTCCTTATCTTCCATTCCATTCGTGGATAGAACGCCAACGGTCCCCAGTGCTTTCCGAACCACACGAAGCTGAGCTTGGGAAGGTGGGCCGCGACCTCGATGAACTCCAGGACGCCCTTGCGGGGAAGGACGTTGCCCGAACAGTAAACCACGAACCCTTCAAGTCCCAGCTTCTTCCGCCATCGGGCCCTCCGCTTTTCATCGGGTCGGAACCGGGAGAGATCAGCCCCGTTGCTCACTACATACACCGGCCCTAGGCCCCGGGCCTTGAGCGTTCCGGCGGCGAACTCCGAAGGCGCAAACAGCGCGTCGGCTTGGGAGTAGATCCTGTCCACCAACTTCTCGTAAATGGGGGCCAAAAGCCTCGTCCCCGTGAACCCCCCGGCGAAATCGTAGCGGCCGATGGAGTGGGCATGGATCACCACCGGTATCCCCTTCCGCTTGGCCCGGCGCAGGAAGCGGAGCGAGCGGGGACCGAACCAGTGGAGATGAAGGAGGTCATATCTCCCGCCCGGATCGGTAGTGTAATCTGCCCCCACCGCTTCCAGGGCCCTAAGGTGGTTCTTGAAAGCCGCATAAAAGCCGGAACGCGAGAAAAGCTCCGCGGCCTCGAGGTAGACACAGACCTTCATGCGAGAGGAATGGTGCATGCTCATCCGACCAAGGGCTCAACGTAAGAAGCCCGAAAGAAGGTAAATGATGGCAAAGACCGCCACCACAAGGAAAAGCGCAGCGAGGCCTGTGTAAAGGCCCATGCGCAGGACCGCTTTTTTCTGTTCGGGGGAAAGCTCCACCTTGCGGGGATAGAGGAGCTCTAACCTCCGAGCTTTCTTGAGCATCTTCACCGACAGCCCGATCTTCCCCTGCTTACGATATACCACCCCCAGGTTGTGGTGGGCCAGGGCGTGCCGGGGGTCCTCCTCGATGGCCCGTTTATAGGCGTATTCCGCCCGGGAGAGGTCACCGGCGTCATAGTAGATGTTGCCCAAGCGGAAGTAGATCTGGGCCTTTTGGGTCTTGTACTTCAGTGCCTCCACCAGGAGCTCTATCCCCTCTTTATACCGCTTCTGGCGCCGGAGCTCCTCCGCCCAGCGGAGGGCCTCCTCGCAGATCCGCTCCCGTTCCGAGCCCGTCAGCTCTTCCGGTTCCGGGAGTGGAGGAGCAAGAGGCGCTCCTTCACCGCCTTTATATCCTGCCATGTCAGGTATTTCGGGCTCCCTTTTTTCTTGCTCGGGTTACGCAAAAGGTAACTGGGGTGGAACATGGGAAAAACCTCGATCCCTTTCCAGGTGAAGAACCTTCCTCTCACCTGGGTGATCCCTCCCGTCGTGCCCAACAGCTTCTGGGTGGGGGTGTTTCCTAAGGTCACGATGAGAAGTGGATTGATCAAAGCGATCTGAGCGGCAAGCCAATCCCAACAGGCATCCATCTCGGTTTTGGTGGGCACCCGGTTCCCGGGCGGTCGGCACTTGACCACGTTGGTGATGTAGACCTCGGACCGATCGATCCCCACGGCCGCGAGGATCTGTGTCAGAAGCTGGCCGGCTTTCCCCACGAAGGGCCGTCCCGTTTGGTCCTCTGTCTCCCCGGGCGCCTCCCCGATGAGCATCAGCTCGGCGGTGGGATTCCCCTCCCCGAAGACGAGGTTGGTGCGACTTCGGTGGAGGGGGCAGCGTCGGCAATCACGGGCATACTGGGCCAACTGATCGAGGGAAAGGGTCAACGTGGCCTTCAAGGATGCCCCCTAAACTGGAGCGGGCAACGGGAATCGAACCCGCGACCTTCGGCTTGGGACGCCGACGCTCTACCAACTGAGCTATGCCCGCTTCCGCTTCCTATTATACCCACCCAGGCCCCCTCAGGCCATCAGGGGTTCCAAGGCCGGCATGGACTTTCCCTGCAGGAAGGCCAATGTGGCCCCGCCTCCGGTGGAAAGGTGGTCGAACTTGTCCTCCAACCCCAGCGCGATCACCGCTTCGCCGGTCTCGCCGCCGCCCACCACGGTGAACCCCGGGGCCTCGGCCAGTGCCCGGGCGATGGCCTCCGTGCCCCGGGAGAAGGGTTTGTACTCGAAGGCCCCCATGGGTCCAGCCCAGACCACCGTGGCCGCCTCTCTTAACTTCTCGGAGAAGATCCTTACCGTCTCAGGGCCAATGTCCAGCCCCATCATGTCCGATGGGATCCGGTCGGCCTTGACTATTACGGTCTCGGCGGAATCCGAGAGCTCCCGCGCCGCCACCACATCCCGGGGAAGGAGGAGCAGCACATCGCTCCGGTAAGCCCGTTCGGCGATTTCCTTGACCTTCTCGAGGAGCTCTTCTTCCAGGACCGACCTGCCGATCTCGTACCCTTTGGCTTTGAGGAAGGTGAATGCCGCCCCGCCCCCGATGAGAATCCCGTCCACCATCGGGAGGAGCTCTTCCAATACCCCCAGTTTGTCCTTGGCCTTTTTCCCTCCGATGAGGAGGTAATAAGGGCGTTCCGGGGACTCCCGAAGCTTGGAAAGCACCTCGATTTCCTCTTGGAGGAGGAACCCGGCGTAGGAGGGGAGGTACCTCGTTACCCCCACCGTGGAGGCATGGGCCCGATGGCACACCGCAAAGGCGTCGTTCACGTAAAGGTCAAAGGGCTCTGCAAGCGCCCGGGCGAAATCCGCGTCGTTCTCCTCCTCCCCAGGGTGGAACCGCACGTTTTCCAGGAGGACCACTCCCCCAGGGTCGAGCCCCTCCACG
>Ga0190363_1001815_pt1 | contig 12544 bp, 14 predicted proteins | sample 48721867_MG_FD_161272 | JGI IMG/M metagenome (GOLD analysis project Ga0190363, IMG submission 161272) | Hydrothermal vent microbial mat bacterial communities from Southern Trench, Guaymas Basin, Mexico - 4872-18-6-7_MG | ecosystem: Environmental > Aquatic > Marine > Hydrothermal vents >...
ATGCATATAGGTCAGCGGTATCCACGAGAAGAATAAATAGAGCAGAGGAAAACGCATCAGGACCGCTATATACATCCGGAAGCCACATGTAGAAAGGTACAATTCCAGTCTCTATTCCTATACCTAATAACACCATTAAGTACGAGAATAAAACTATATTTGATACTTTTATGTTATGTTTCACCAGATTAGTAGATGAAAGATATGATATGGAGAGGCCTTCTATATCTATATTTTGTCCTCTTAAAATGGTGTACAGACCTCCTAAGCCTATTATCATGAATATACTACCAAGTATTAACATTATGACCATCTTTATGGTAGCCTCCAAAGATTCCCTCTTCTTCCCTAGTAGTATAAACATCGTAGCTGCAAGAGCTATTTCCATGAATAAGAGCAATACTATTAAGTTATTTGACGTTATTATTCCATAAGTTGCGAGGAGCATAAGGAGTACTAAATCGAGCTTTTCCATCATTGCCGGTCTATTCAAGATAAATCCTAAGGTGAGCATATGCGAGACGAAGGTTAATACAACGATAAGTATTAGAGAAGTAGAATTTAGCAGGAAGGCATTCTTAATTCCTAAAAGATTACCCACAATAGGAAAAGACGAGTTAGTTATGAGTAAAGCCATGAATAGCATGTATAGCAATAGATAGGCTAAATTCATTATGAGAAACTTTAACTTCTTTGGAGAAACTATGCTTACCGCTATGGCAGCCACTAAAGGAACAAGTAGTACTGCATAGAGCATAGAGTTGTAGCTCATTACGCAATCACCCTCGCTAGGAGTATTAAGAGTATTATGAGTAAACCTATAGATGCTGATGTTATGTAGTATTTAAGATTTCCCACATGAATATTGCGTATTGACTCGCTAAGATAAACAAATAGGCTTACTAGCGCATTATTAAGGAACTCAATACTTTCGTCGATGATATTAGCAATATATGTGGGAAGGGAAGCTAGAAGGCGTACAGAGATGACGTCGGTGAATAACGTAATGGCCTCATCTATGATGTAAGCAATATATGAGGGGAGGGAAGCCAGCACTCTTAGTAGTACTCTTTCATATAGTGCATCTATGTAATATCCGTTAAACAGTATATCATTCACTATCATTATAGGCCTTGTCCTTAGAAGACGCTCTCTGGGGATCATTTCTCGGAAATACACTAGATAAGCTGAGCCAGCACCTATTAAGAGTATTATTAGCCCTTTTACTGTATTATGGATCTCCACTGTTATTCTGAACCCTTCCCATACAAACTGCATTAAGAGAGGGGCTACTAGACATAGTACCGATAATATTATGAGAGGAGCTATCATTACTAATTCCTCATGTTCTATATGATGCTTTCTTACATACTCCGAAGGAGGAGCGAAAAAGGTAAGATAAATTAATCTAAGGGAGTAGAAGGCTGTAAGTATAGAGGCACTTGTAAGGAATACCGAGCCCCACCGCATGATGGATGCAGTAGAAGCAACATGTAATAGTTCCTCTTTACTAAAGAAGCCGCTAAATGGAGGAAGTCCCATGAGAGAGAACGCGCCTACTGACATAGCGATGCACGTTATGGGAAGACGTTTACTTAAACCACCCATTAGACGCATGTCTCTAGTGCCAAGAGCATGAATTACGACGCCAGCAGATAAGAAGAGAAGAGCCTTAAAGTATGCGTGACTCAGCATATGGAAGGTTCCAGCTTTTAAGGCTTCTTCCAAGCCAACTGCCCCACCCAATCCTAGACCTAAGAACATGAGGCCTAGTTGACTTATTGTAGAATACGCTAAAACACGTTTAATATCAATAGCTACGATTGCCATAGATGCAGCTATTAAAGACGTGAAGCCGCCTATAAACGCTACAAATTTAAAGAAGGTTAGCGTGGAATTAGGGGCTACATGAGAGTAAAATAATAAGGTCTCAAAACGAGCAACTAAATACACGCCTGCCTTAACCATAGTGGCCGCATGTATTAAAGCCGATACAGTAGTAGGACCTTCCATAGCGTCCGGTAACCATACGTGAAGGGGGAACTGAGCACTCTTACCTATGGCTCCTACGAATGCTATGGAGAGAAGAATCGTTAAAAGTCTACTTGTTATTATAGGTGATACTTGATATGCTAAGGCTATCCTTGACTGCAGATCTGCGAAGTTAAGAGAGCCAAATTTTAGATAGAATAGAGCAATTGACACTAGAAGGAATGTGTCTCCTATCCGCGTAACTACAAACGCTTTAATACCTGCTTTTGATGCTTCAGGTTTATGGTACCAATGGGCTATAAGTAGGCATGAAGTTAATCCTACTACCTCCCAGAACAAGTAAAGGTAAAGCAAGTTACCGACTAGAATTAGGCCAAGCATGCCACCTATGAAGAGAAGTAGGAAGGAGTAGTATCTAACATAATCTTCATCATCACGCATATAGCCTAGGGAGTAGAATACTACTAAAAAGCTGATTACGGGAACTATTAAGAGCATTACTAAGGTTACTTGATCTATAAATATCGAAAAGCTCCATACCTCACTACCCATGATTATACTCAGTGGTAAGTTTATACCAGATTTAATAATGAGAGCTACCAAGGAGATACTCGATACGAGAGAGAGCGTTGCTATGATTATAGAGAAGTACTCTATCACTTTTCGGCGTAGTTTACATAATAGCGGAATTATAGTGGAACCTATTAGCGGTACTGACATCGTCCATAAGGCTAATGTAAATATTGTAGAGGTTAACATTCACGCTCACCTCCTTAATGTAGATAATGAGTTAATGTCGTAAACCTTAAAGATACGCAACATAATCAAAAGTAGCAAGACTACTAAAGCTAACATAGTAGAATCTACGGCAAGCATTATAGCTACTAAGCCTTCATTTGCCTTATGTAAGCCTATAGATTCTGCAATGAATGCTAAAGTACCTAACGCACCGGACACTAATAGTTCTAGGGATATTAGTAGGCGCATTAAGGTCTTAATTCGAGTAAGTCCATAGAGGCCAAAGACTGCCAAGATGATAGAAGCTATTAAGTAGATGGATGCTACTAGGAAGCTCATGGATTCATCACCTTAAAGAACTTCTTTAATCCAATTATTATAACTACTATTAGGAAACCATGTAGTACTAGTAGGGCAAAAATAGTTGGAGAACGAGAGAATTGAAGTGTAAGAGGCCTATAAGATGCTGAAATCTTTAGAGATATTAACGCTAATAATGCGGCTAGTATTATGAAGAGTATTATCATGTATTCATTTGATCTACCTGTAGATCTCTGCCTTAATGTCGATGATAAGAGACCTAGGACTACTAATATTGAGATTGCTACTGCTAATTGTATTAAGAAAGCACCAAAGAGACCTAGATGTAGGTATGTTAAAGAGAAGAAAGTGAGAGATAAGCCAGCTGCAATTACTGAGATTAAATCATCTTTAGAAAGTAAGCTATAAGCCGCTAAAACGGAAGTTAGTACGGATATTATTATAGATAATGTGAAGTCTAAGTAGCTCATTTTCCACCACTCCTCTTCATGAATTTATTCGCAATAATAGATAATTCTTCCTTGGACGGTTTCCTCACAACCTTACTTTTATCGTAAGTGGAGAGGTCATATTCAGTAGTCGGTAGAATTGCCTTTGTAGGACATACCTCAACGCACTGATAGCAGAATATACATCTGTAGTAATGAAATATGGGGATACGTCTGTACTGAGGACGGCCACCTGAGGATACGTTAAGGGGCATTAACTCTATAGCTCCTGTAGGACAGTCCATACCGCATAGACCACAACCTATGCACCGTTCAGCACTCCACTTCATTCTACCCCTAAATCCTTCAGGTATTTCACGTTTTTCTATCGGATATTGTAGTGTAGCTGGCTTCTTGGTCACATTACGCACTACTTCTTTTAGTAGCCTAGGAATTAACTTCATATTATCACCTTAACCACGATAGCTAATAGCAAGAGGCCTATACAGGAGGGTATTATGTATTTCCAGAAGAAATCAAGCGCTATGTCTATTCTAAGACGAGCAGTTATGCACTTTATCTCGGTAGCTACGAAGATTACTAGAAATGTCTCTAAGAGCAGTATTACTACGTTTATTACCTTAGCTGTTAATACGTTTGAGGTCAGCAGTCCTCCTATAAATATCGATGCAACAAAAGAGCTGGTAACAGCCAGTTGGGCATCTCTAGCTAAGTTAACTAGAGCTAGACGTGCCCCTGAGAACTCCGTTAGATATCCAGCTACGATTTCTGTCTCAGCATGAGGCATACTAAAGGGATTTCTCTCTATCTCAGCCTGCTCCGTTATGGCGAGTAAGAGTAATGCAATGAGCCATACAGGTATTAAGAGAGGCTGCTTTATAAGGCAATAAGGCATTATGTGGGATACCTTCTCTATTGTTAGGGATCCAGTAAATATGGCGGGAAGGGCTATTAGGGAGATCATGGGAATATCTAGAGCGATTACTTGAAGTAGCAACCGTAAAGCTCCAATTACAGTGAGAGCGTTCTTAGTTAGTAATCCAGCGAAATATAGAAAGCTTGAGGCAAGGCCGAGTAATAGCGGTACTAATATTATGTCTCCTCTAAAGGAGAGAACCGCATTTCCTGTGTATGGAATAAAGAGAGCACAGAATATGTAAATGGATAGGGCTAATACTATTAGTAAATCTATCACTTGCGGCACCATGCTTACCACGTCTATTGTCTCTTTTTGCAGAAGCTTAATGAAGTCAGCAAATGGTTGAAGAATACCGTGAGGCCCCGTGTACGTGGGGCCCATTCTATTCTCCATTCTTCCAGTTAATTTCCGTTCAAACCATTCTACAAATAACGCTAAGAAGAATACGAATATAAATCCAGGAAATATTAATGATTGCAGTATTAGTAGTAATACATGGTTCATTCTCTCCCCCTCCTAGCTAATTCCCTTAAACTAACCTTAGTTGATTTACCGCTTTTAACGTCTACTAAAGTCACGCGATCCGTACATGCGAAACACGGATCTATGCTAACTAGGATAGCAGGTATATCAGCGATTGTATGCCCCTCAAAGAGTTTTGATGCTGCAAGTAGGTTGGCTAATGTTGGAGTCCTGACCTTTAATCTATATGGAGTGATACCACCCTTACTTACTAAATGGTAGAGGAGCTCACCTCTAGGAGCTTCAACCCTGCTAATGGCCTCACCAGGAGGAGCACTACGTTTTAATGGGAGTCTTATCTGTCCGCTGGGTAAGTGCTCAAGAGCATAACGTACTATATTTATTGATTCTAGAACTTCATCGACTCTGACCATTAGCCTAGCCCATACATCGCATTCATCCCTCACTATTACATTAAATGGTATTTCATCATATGCTGCATATGGTATGTCACGACGTATATCTACATCAACTGCAGAACCGCGTGCCATTGGACCCACAACACAGTATCTTATTGCATCTCTTCTCGGTAAAATACCCACATCTACAGTCCTCTTCCTTATAGTCGGATCTTCCTCGAATACCTTACGGTAATATTTCACCCTTTCCTCAAGCTTAGGAAGAACCTTTAAGACTTTTTCGATTGTTTCAGCATTTACGTCACGTCTTACACCGCCAATAGTATTAAATGCTGACATAACACGATTTCCCGTTATTAATTCTATTAGATCCATGACAAGCTCTCTATCACGCCATATAAGCATAAACAGAGTATCAAACCCTAACTCTTCAGCAGCAACGCCTAATAGAAGTAAGTGACTATGGATCCTATTCAATTCATGTACTACTGCTCTTAAGTACTTTGCTCTTGGAGGTGGTTCTATGTTCATAACGTTTTCTACTGCCTGACAATAACATACAGTGTGTGCAACATTGCATATTCCGCATATCCTCTCAGATAGATAGATGCCCTTAATGTAGGCGTTCTTCTCAAAGAGTTTCTCTATTCCTCTATGAACATAGCCTATTCTAGGTTCTGCCTTAACGACTATTTCTCCCTCTACTTTGAATCGGAAGAGCTCCGGCTCATGTAGCGCAGGATGTTGAGGACCGAATATTAAATTTATTATTGACGTGAGGGACCCCTCCAATCTTTTCTAAGCGGTGTAGCGGATCCTAAATCCTCAGAAATTATGAAGGGTTTGACTAAATAGGAATTGCCAATAAATTTAACTCCAAATAAGTCGTGTACTTCTAGCTCGTATAATAGGGCGCCCGGCACTAGATCTATTATAGAATCTACCTTGGGGTCATCTCGAGGTGTATCTACTTTAATGGTAATTGCTTTCTTTATTGGATATATCCATATTTCATAATCAAGTTCGATCTTTTTCTCGTCTAAACGATCTATAGCGGTTATTGTAGTTACATGCACCTCACCCTTAAATTCCCTAAGAAGAGCGTTAAAAACGTCACGTAGCTTACCTCTGTCGACTTTAAAGAACTCAGAACCCCCCTTAAATTTACCAGATTCTATTATAAAGTCCTTCAATTTCTCATTTAGTTTACTTTCCATAAGTCTCAGCCTCCATTTTCTTAAGGAGTTTAACTATTCCGTCTATTATCGCCTCAGGTCTAGGCGGACATCCAGGAACGTATACATCAACGGGGATTACCTTATCTACGCCACCCATTACGGCATAGGAGCCCCTAAAGATACCACCACTACATGCACATGTTCCAAGTGCCATTACATATTTAGGATTAGGCATTTGCTCGTATATTCGCTTAAGACGGGGAGCGGCTTGTCTGGTAACAGGACCAGTTACAACTAAGATATCAGCATGTCTAGGGCTTGGTACAACTTTTATTCCAAAGCGTTCTACATCAAAGCGAGGAGTTATCGCCGCCAGTAGCTCTATATCACAGGCGTTACAGCTACCGCTGTTGAAGTGGAGTATCCAAGGTGATCTAAGCCGTCCCCATAAGGCGAGCTTCTTCAATGCATACACGTCTGTCACCTTTACCTCTTTATCAGTACCAATAGCCCTATTAAGACAATTCCTAAATAAGCTAAGATTATGCGTAGAGGTACAGTGAACATGAAGCATATGAAGGCTAAGATAGGGACGGATTCTAATGCTATAAAGCATAAGAGATAATATAGGTAGCTAACAGGTACAGGCGGATCAGTAGGAGAACCCTTTTCACCACAAGCATATACAGATGATTTCTCAGAAGATGAAACAATACGAGACTTTTTCCTAAATATGAAGTAGAGCGCGATTACCGGCAACGCAACCACGCAGTACGCTATAAGGACGTCTATTACAACGTTCATTAGTACCACACCCTAAGATAGATACCTAATTACTTTTAAAAGTTTTACTTATTAATAAAAACCGTTGAGATCTCCTAGACCTAAATAAGCTATTTGAGGTACGTCCTTCTGAAAATTAGGAGAATTGCCTAACCATAGGAACTAAGTAATGAACGAAGGAATCCGGGACTCACGAGTATATTGTACATAAGGCATATGTAATAGACTATGCTCACGATTATGAAAGCATGCTCCATTCTTAACTTCTTTACGGAACTTAAAATTACTGTTAGGTAACCAATAGCCATTGTTTGGAGCAATATCAGACCAGTACCAATTATGAAATCACTATACGTATAACGTGAAATTATGTGATATACTATTGGATATATGAGGAGGGGAATTAGCCCGGAAGGCACGCTTAAGAAGAGCCTTAAGTGACCGCGATATATTCCATGAAATAATAAGGAGAGGAGTTCAAGAAGTGCATATATCATTAACCAGCTTAAGATATAGGACAAGAATAGTACCACGTAATTCTCGATGACGCCTGTAAAGAAGAATAACGAAAACCTCAGTTTTCCTATACAGATGGAGATGAAGCTTAAGATGAGGGATACTACCGAGAGTATAAGGTAATACGAATCCTTTGATACTAGGTATTCAAGCCATTTAGGGAGGAATAAAACTCGCAAAGGCTTAAATATGCGCTTAAATCTCATTAAAGCAGGAGAGCTCATGCTACTTAGGTAAGCTTTTAGCCTTTCCTCATCTTTTGTCAATATCTCATAGAGAGCTTTCCCCTTCTCAGTAAGCATGTATTTTCTAGCATCATCTTGCTTTACAAAGCCTTCAAGTTGCTCTAGGTTATAATAAAGAGTACCGGTACTCGTATTAAGATGCCGTTGTAGCTCACTAAATCCAGCACGCCCCTTCTCACCTAGGAACTTTATTATTCCTCTCTTCACAGGATGAGCAAGGATCTGATAAGCTCTCAATACATCATCTTTATCATTAGTACGTTCGTGCATAATCGTCCCCTACTGTTATTGGTATATAATAAATATATTTCGAAATAGAAATATGCTTAGCCTACCTTATTAAATTAACTCGTAGTGAAGAACATGCCCAGAGTAGTGATGATATTTGATCCTTGGAAAGATGAAATGTGTACCTGTCCTCCAAAATATTCATGCTCGCCTTATACTGGATGTAGTCATTCTTGCCTATATTGCTATATATCATCGTATATACCGAATGCCTTTATAGCTAGACCTAAGAAGGATTTTATAAAGAGATTAACCAGGGACATAAGGCGAATAGATCCTAGGATCCCGATATCTATGGCAAATAGCAGTGATCCCTATACACCACCAGAGGATAAGCTTAGGCTAACCAGGAGGGCATTAGAAATCTTAATACCCAAAGGGTTAAAGCTCATAATATTAACGAAGAGCACCTTAGTTTTAAGAGATATTGATTTAATTAAATGTGGGAACGTAGCAGTATCCATAACTATTACTACGTTAGATTCTAGTGTAGCTAAGATTATCGAACCTATGGCGCCTGATCCATGGGAAAGACTGAAAGTTGTAGAAAAGTTATCCGAGAAAGAAATTCCGGTAATAGTTCGTGTAGATCCAATAATACCATATGTGAACGATGATATCGGTATGCTAGAGAATGTAATCTCAGAAGCTATTAAAAAAGGGGCAAAACATATAGTGGTATCTACATATAAAGCTAGAAGAGATAGCCTAAATAGACTAGCTAAGGCTTTTCCAGATATAGGTAAGGCCATAAAAGAGACGTACCTCACTCGTGGTATTAAGATGAAACGTACGGTCTACTATTTAAGTAAGGCTTGGAGGAAGAAAATACTAAAACAATTAATGGATTTCACATTAAAGGAGGGAGCTACGTTTGCTGTATGTAGAGAGGGGTTTAGAGAATACATACGAGCACAATCATGTGACGGGACCCATCTAATACCTAATAGAGTAGAACCTTTGAAAATAGCATAGCGCTATGCTTAAATTATACATAGGAGATAGAGAACTAAGGGGAGGATTAGGGCTCACCTACTGAGATGATGATGACGGTTAAAAGCGATGACCCCATTAACCTTTAAGGTGAGATCATGCCCATGAGAAAGTTAGACTTTCTAAGGCAAATAGTAAATGTAGAGTTAGCTGAGAAAAACGTAAGTGCTAAGGTCTCAGACATAGTTAAGGGACTGGTAAGCTCAGCTGAGGATAAATACGACTTTTCAGCGTTCGGCGGTAATCCCTCTAAGCTTGCAGACTATCTAATGTCTGGAGAATTTGAAGATGTTATTAAGGTTTTTATAAGTAATGGATACTATGACGTCCTTATGAGCATACTCAATAAAATAGTAGAAGTATACGCTGATGATATGAGAGTAGTCGAAGCAGCAAAAATAGCTTTAGAGAAAAGCGGTAAGATAAAGCAGGAAGTAGAAAAGCAATTTAAGAAGAAATGATCTTAGCACCAGCTTCAGTTAAATCTTCCTTAACGAAAGATAATAGCTCTTCAGGCGGCTTTACATTAGTGATGCTCACAACACCCTTACTTATAGTGTAGCTTTTCATATCGTTTAACTCGAGCAGAAAGCCCTCATTAGTTCTCTTGAAATTAAAGGATATATCAAAGTAATACACCTTTTTAAACGGGAAGCCCTTCATAAGGCTGTAGCAACCAACTAGCTTAAATGTGCCGCTATCTCTCTTCTCTGGATCATCGAAAGTAACATCAACACTTCCTCGAATCCTATGAAGGCCCTTAGCCTTCTCCTTGGACTTTTTCTCTATTACAGAAGCTAGTTTCTTAGAAAAAGCCTCTATATCAGTTGTAACTATCGCCTTCATATTTTAAGCACCTCTTAGAATTAACATATTAACTCTATATAAATGCATATACCGTATGCTCATATAAATTTGAACCAAAATTAAGCATGATCCTCCTTTATTAGAAGCCTTCCAGGCTTTAATAACCCCCTACAGCGTGAACAGAAGTCAACATCCTTTGCATCGATATCGAGTATGGAGTATGGATAGCTCATTACACAGAATTTATTAGTACAATTTGGGAGTCCTAGGAAGTGCCCTATTATATGATATATTTGCTTGCGTACGCGTTCAAGAAAGAGCTCTCTATTACAAGGCAGACCATAAAATTCCTGATGAAGTCTCTTCAGGGATAATAAACCGACCTTTGGGAGTTCCTGATCATCTTGAACATAGAACACATAATTGCGTTTCGGGATATAAATATCGTAATCTATTATCCCTAAGAGGTATCCTCTAGACTGCTTTATGCTTTTTAACCAGTTGACTACTAAATCCCCACGGAGTTGATTACGTCTGCTATTTAAGAATTTTTGAGGCACATCAATTGGTTCTTTTAAGATCACAGTGAAGTTATCAAAGCGCTCTTTTATCATTACTATGATTTCTTCTAGCACGTCAGTATCTACTGGATTAAGTGGTTGTAACGTCAATAGGTGATGTTTAGAATTCAGCTTTAAGGAGAGTTCTCTCCATTTATTCTTAATCGTTTGTATTTCGGTTTCACAAAATCCTATTTCCTTTAGGAGTATTTCTGGAAAATTGGGACTTATGAAATCGAAATATATTTTATTCCCATTTTCATCATAGAGAACGAACGCTAAGCCTCCTGTATTTAAGTCAAGAGATACTTTCATTTTCGATATACCCGTTCCTGTGAGAACATCGTTTAATGCATGAAGTAAATTAGTTAGGATCCATAACCTTTCAGAACTTATTGGTAAGGAGAAGCCCCGGAACTTATACCAAGGTTCTAAGATCCTTACGGGAAAGACAGAAAGCTCTTTTAGGTCGCTTAAACTTATATTAGGTAAGTACTTCCTCTTTTTAGTTTCACTGCTCATCATTAATAAAGAAACATAAGTAAACTTAAACCATACCCTTTATAAAGAAGCAAAAACTTAAATTTGTAGCATGAGAAGATAAGAAAAGGAGATGAAGAAGTAGCTCGCGTCTGAATTAATGATGATGCCGTCGATCTCAGATCTCGATTATCTCGCCAGTATCAGCATGAAATTGTACTCCAGGTAAAGATATGCTATCTTTCAGTGCTTTCAAGAGTTTTATGAACCTCTGTATGGGCTTTCTATTTAGCTTTCTTTTTGGAACTACGTAATCGTATTCCTCAGTGGCCACAGGAATGAAATCTAGGTTCATTAAGGAAGCGGCATATTCAATAGCCATGCCTACGTCAGCCTTATCATGCTTAATAGCTAATGCAACAGCGGTATGTGTAAAGACCTCCCATGAATACCCGTTTAGCCTCCTTATAACTTTGTTAAAGTTAAGATTCAATTTCTTACAGAGTTCTTTCAACTTTATGTCAAGGAGTATACGTGTGCCACTACCTTTATTCCTATTTACGAATCTTATGTTATGTTGCAGGAGCAGATCTTCAAGTCCTTTTATGGATTTAGGATTACCCTTCTTTACCACTAGTCCTTGAGTTCTTTTGAAACCTTTTATCAGCACAACGGAGTCTTCGGCACCGTACATCTTGATGAAAGGAATGTTGTATTCATGTGTTCTTTCATCAAGTAAATGTATACCGGAGATATCAGCCTCCCCACGAATCACGGCCTTGAGACCTTCAAGTGAGCCTACGTAAATACCTCGTACGATGAAACCTTCTCTTTTAAGTTCATTTAAGATCTTGTCTGTGACAAGACAATGACTTCCTATGAAAGTGAGATCTGGTAAAACTAACTTGTTATTAAATAGTTTAACTTCAACTTCCGTTCCTGCAGGAACGTATTCTCTATTACCGCTAACTTCAATATAACCATCAGAGGGGATTATGCTAGATATCAGTCCACTGCCCTTGAATGTGGGATAGGCTATAAACGATCCATTATCGCTGATAAGAGCTACTGGGATTATATTCAGGTAACCCTTCCTTAGAGGGACTTTTCTGCTCAGTTTAGCCTTAATAGAGGAGGTCTTATAGACGGTACAGCCGAGCGCTTTTAGGATTATTGGTCTTACAAGGGCATTAAGTATCATGAATGCTGAAACGGGATGGCCTGGAAGTCCTATTACTAGCTTCCCCTTTACGATGGCCACTACAGTCGGTTTTCCAGGCCTTGTCATAAGGCCATGAACTATTATTTTGCCTATATCGCTAAGCACATGATAGACTATATCTTCTTCACCAGCTGATGTCCCACCAGATGTTATTATGAAGTCATGAGAGGCG
>Ga0190363_1001816_pt1 | contig 12540 bp, 9 predicted proteins | sample 48721867_MG_FD_161272 | JGI IMG/M metagenome (GOLD analysis project Ga0190363, IMG submission 161272) | Hydrothermal vent microbial mat bacterial communities from Southern Trench, Guaymas Basin, Mexico - 4872-18-6-7_MG | ecosystem: Environmental > Aquatic > Marine > Hydrothermal vents > Microbial...
CGTCTTTTTCATTTATAAAACCAGCTCTGTATAAAAGTGCTTTTTCTATAGTATGTCTATCTTTAAGTTTTTTTATTTCCGAATAAGGTAGGATTAAAGCAAGTTCTAAAAAATTTACTTTGTTTTTTGGATAACCAAGGGAGAGCATTATTTCCCGATAAAGTGCTTCATCTGGTGGAGCAATTTTGAGAAGATTTTGCATCCTTTGCTTTTTAAGCTTAAGCCATTCTTTGCCGAGGTGGTTTAAATCTATGGATGGCATCTTGTCTAATTACATTTTTCGCAAACTTCTTTTAAGAAAAAGATTTCAGATTTGATATAATTTTCACATATATCTTTAACTATCTTTTTAACCTCGTCATTGTCAGTTTTGCAAAGGTATTTAATAATTTTTTTTATTTTGTCTTTCGGGTATTCAAAAACTGGTGCGTCTAATAAAATTTTACCTATGTTTTTAGCTGTTTGAATTTTATCTCCAATTTCCATAAATTTTTGAAGATAATCTAAAAAGAAAGAAAAAGTTACAGGATTTTTTATATATGAAGCAGAAAATTTGATCCAATTTATATAAGGTTCGGTTAATTCTGGTACAAATACAGTTAATTCTACAGTATTAGACAAAATTTCTTTTTCTTCTTCTGATAGATATTTTTCTTTATTTTTTAATTTGTTATAAACAAATTCCCAAAAATCTAAAATCCTTTTTTTTATTTGCTTATTTTCTTCACTATCCTCTCCCAAATAATCTCTTTGTCCCCAAAAAAATCGTATAATTTGATTAATATCATCTGGATTAAATTTTTCTATGAGCTTATAAAATAAGCTTAAAAAGTTCAAACTTTCTGAACCCATAAGATATGCTAATGAAATATGTTGGATAAGTTGCTCTCTGTAAAGATTATCTTTAAAGTTATAATCTAAAGCGAATTTGTAATGAGTTCTCATAAGATTGTAGATATCTTTGTGAATACGTCCTATAAAAAGATATCCCTGCATAAAAGCTTCCCAAATCTCTTCTTCTGGCTTTAGAGATTTAATAATTTCTGTAGTAAAAGCTTTATCTATATGGAAATAAAAATTTAAAAAATACATACCAAAAAATGTATATGCTTCAATAAGCTTATTTTCTAAAAGGTTTTTATATATTTCTACAAAATTATTTTTTATAACTTCTTTTTTATCATATGAAGATTCCAAAACTTTTAAAACAAATTTTATATAAACCTCAATAATTCGACCTATTGGAGTATTGATAGAATATTGAGGATAATCTAATATTGCTTTATCTAATTCAATTTTTAAATTTTGTAACATTAAATGTATAATATGTTCTACTTTTTCAAAAAGTCTTTCAGGAAGTGGATATTCTCTATTTTTCAAAGCTTCGGTTAAAAAGAAATAAAAAGCGGTAATAACCCATCTATGTGTTATCAGCTTTAATGACTGAACTTTAAATTTATCCTGCCAAAATTCTTCTTGATTTATATACATTTCAATAAAATTAAAAATTTTTTCATAATTTATGGGTTTATTTTCTTTTAATGCTTCCTGAAAACCTTCTAAAATTTTTGCTATATATAAATATCCTACCTTAAGAAAGAGGTTTAAATTTTCAGTAAATTTTTTGGGATTAGTTTTAACTGCTGTTCTCAAGGTTTCAGCAAGAGCTTCTACACTGGGTCCTTCCCAGAAATCAACAGTTTTAAATTGTATAAGATACTCAGCAAGCTCTGCATTATCCATTTCTAAAATTTTTTCTACACTAAGCGGTGATTCTTCCCAGCCAGTTCTAATTTCTGTTTTTCCTATTGCAGGATGTAACTCTACGTCCAATCCTGTTATTTGCTTCATTGCATCGTGTAAAGTTTTAAATTCTTTATCATAAGATAAAGCTTTATAAATCATCTGCTTAAAAATAGCTTTCCATTTTTCTTTTTCCTTTTCATCTTTGTCTTCTAACATTTGAGCATATATTTTAGTAGCTTCTTCAATTTTTCTTTTCAAAAGTTCTCTTTTAGTATCGTCTAATGGACCAAGATTTTTCAGCACTTTTTTAAGCTCATCACCCCAAAAAAGAGTAGCGCCTTCAAAAATTTTATCTCCTTTGGTCTCAAGAACTTCCCAGAAGAGGTCTTTAAATCTCTCTATATTTTGTCCAATTATAAAAAGAGAAATTTTGGTAAAAATTGGATGGGATTCCTCAAAAAATGATTTTAAAAATTGTCTTACATTTTTAGGCTCTTTTTTGGTCTTAATAAGTAAAATTTGGCTTAAAACATAGGTAAATAACTCTACAGGTTTTCCCAATAAATAATTTTTTTCTTCATAATCATATAAAGAATTAAGTGTTCCTTCGTATTCAGTTGAAACTATTTCTTTTATTCTTTCAACAAAAATATCTACAAGTTTTATTGAACATTTTTCGGCTATGACGTTTAAATGTTTTTTAAAAAATTCTTGAAGTAAGTAAATATCAACTTTAAGAACTTTTTTTTCATATTCTTCTTTTATTTCAGTAAGATGCCAAATAATTTGTTCTACTTTTTGAATATCTTCTCGATTATCTGTAAGAAATCTTGGAAAAAGTTTTTCCATAATTTCCATTGCTTGAAGCATTATATCAAATTTGGAATCAAGCCATACAGGAATTAAGTCAATAATTTCCATTGAAATTTTGTTAGTAGGAAGATTTGAAAGTATTCTAATAAAAGAACCCCAAATAAGGTAATTATCTAATTTTTTGGTCTGTCTATGATATTCTGTTACTTCTTTAATAATTTCTAAAAGTTCATCAATATACATTTCATTACCGGGTTCATTTACTTTTTGAGAAACTCGCTCTAAATAATCTAATACATTCCAATAGGGGATTGTGTAAAATCCTTCTTTCTCAGCAGGCTCAGGACCAGGAGCTTTTTCAGGAGAGAAAAAGTTTTTTTCTTTTAAATATAAAAGCCATTTTGGATCAGTTGCTTTCTTAAAGAAATAATTTGCAGCAATCTTATCTTTTTCAATTAATTCCAAAACAGCTTCTTCTTTTGGAGTTAATTTTTGAATCACTTTACAACCTCGTCAATTAATTTAAAAATTTCTAAATAACTTGCTGGTTGCACAACATTTTTAATCTCTGGTGTCCAAGCTTTTATTACCTCATATAGCTGTTTGTACCCTTTTTTGTCTTTTTTATAAGGAATTAGTTCAATTTTTAAGTTTTCATAATAAAGTTGATAAAACTCCAACATAGCTTGTTCCCAACTAAATAGCGGATAAAGTAAATAGTGTTTTATTTCTTTTTCTTTTGATTTTAAATAATTTGAGGTATGTATTTGCGATTTATGAACTAAAAATTCTAACAGCTCGTATTCTTCAAGTCCATATCCAATAAAAAGCACTGTAAACTCTGCAAAAAGATGATCAAGAAACGATTGAATTTTTTCATTTTGATAGTGATATAAGTAGTCACTTATAGTAAGAATTAATTTCTTAGAATTCACTGATCCATGCAAATGAATTACATTGCCAGAAAAATATAAATGTGAAATTGAAATTCGTTCAGGATTAGAAATTATTTCTATATTAGGAGTTTCTAACGGTAAAGAATTAAACGATGACCTATCATTCTCGATTATAAGCTCTTTAAGAGGTCTTTTCGCAACTTTATCTAACTCATCATCAAAATTTGTTGTTACATAGATTACATTCCAGCTATATATAAGTTGATAAATATTAACAACATCTTTCTCAATATTTTTAGGTTTTAAAAGTTTATCCATAGATGGCTCGGGAATTTTCTTTTTCTCACAAAAATTTTTACAAATTGATAATAATTTACGAGGATCTAACTTTTTTAAATGTTCATACTCTAAATATGATAAGTATCCTTTTTGGAAAAGATATTCTATATACCTTTCAGCCAGGTTTTGCCATGACGGATATCCCAAAAGTCTTGAAACACCAGCACCTATAAATACAACTAATTTACCATTTGAAGCAGCTTCTAAAATTGGCTTAGGAATTTTAGGTATTTCAGGTATTTCTGTTTTATTTAATTTTTTACAACTTTTCATTAAAACTTACACACTTTTTGCTTTTTCCAATCTGTTTTTTACTAACTCAGCTACTGACCAATAGACTTCTTTACGTTCTTCTTCGGTTAAGCCGAGGACGTCAAAGATGATGTCATCAAGGGCTTTACGGTCGGGCAAGGGATTTGGTTCTTGCTCACGGATAGGTTTGTTTGGGTCAAAACCAAGTTCAGTGAAGATGGAATAAAAGCTTTTAGTTTTGATAATTTCCTTAATATCCGAATCAGAAACAGAGTTTATTACCGAAGGATTTACAATTAATAAACTTTCAACATTTTGAACAGATAGTTCAGATAAAGTGTACGATCCCGTATATTCTTTAGCTTCGATCTCTATAAAAAACCGTTGAATTATTGAATTAAGAGATAATAGTAGCTTTAGTATATTACACTTTATATCCAGCAAGACATATAGCTTTTGATCAGCAAAAACTTTTTTTGGGGTATAAAGGCAAGCAAATCTTTCTCCTATTCTTTTTGTCCAAAAAACATTTGATTGTAATTTTAAATTTGGTTTGAAAGCATACCAGTATTTCTTGTTTTGCAGAGATCTAATTTGAGGTAGCGGGATTCCTTTTTTCTGCTTCTGTCTTCCTTTAGATCTTAAATCTCTTCCCCACTTAATATACTCATTAGCTTTATATAATGTTTTTGTATATTCAATTTCAGGATACACAAAAATCAATCCATTAGGTTCTACATTTATTTTTTTAAATTCTTCATACTCTATTATTACTGGCTTCAAAAACTCTGCTTCTATCTCACCTTCCCAGCCAGCACTATTTTGCACCCTAATTAAGGCTTGAGGATTTTTCTCCGCAATCTCCATTACCTCTTTAACTGTCATTTCAACAGGTTTTAAATAAAAAAATTCATTTGCTCCTGTAGTAAATCCTCGTTTTACTTCCGCAATATCTCCAAGTCTTACCAGTTTGCCTTTTCCTTTTTCCAAAATCTTAAAGTAAATCTCAGGTGCTCTGAGGTATTTTCCACCCCATTTGTTGCCGATGTATGGAAGATGTTCTAAATCGCTTTTTATCAATTCATCTTTTTCTGGCACCTCAACGCCTTCTTCCAGCAGTTCCTTTTTTGTCTTGGGATAAAATCTGAAGTCTTCGTCATCAAATATGAGTTTATCAGCTCTTTCAATTTTTTTAATAACTTCTGCATTCAGCACCTCTTCAAAAGGTTTTTTAAAGGCAACAAACTTTAAAGTAAAATTGTCAAGTTTTTTAGAAGGTTTTTTAATTAAAACAATTACTGTATTTACATCGGATTGTTTAAAGGAGCGTTTTTTAAGATTATCAATGATAAAAACAGGTTTCATATTTTTAAGCAAAAATTCCTGAAGTCCTGCACCATATCCAACATCAAGCCAAGAATTGGAATTGATAAAACAAAATACTCCTTCTGGACGCAAAAGTGATAAACCATGATAGTAAAAATAAACATAAAGATCGCTTTTTTTATCAATTTTTATGTTATTACCCCATACATTTTTTACTGATTGAATGAGTTTTTCCTTGTATTGCTTTTTAATCTCCCTCCACTCGTCATCACTATAGTTTTCTTGATTTTCAAGAGGTGGTGCAATAAGTTCTTGTCTTACATAAGGAGGGTTGCCAATTACAATATCAAAACCACCTTTTTGATAAAAAACCTCTGCAAAGTCAATTTCCCATAAGAAATAATCTTTTTTAGCTTTTAAGCCAATTTGGGATAAAACTTTCTGCCAGTGCTCTATCTCTTTTGAAATAGCTAAAATTTCTTTCTCAAGCTTGTTGATTTCCTTTTTTTGAGTTTTGGTGTGTTTTCCGTCTAAAGTTTTTTGAGATTTCAGTCTTTTAAGTGAATCTTCAAAAGATAATTTTTTCTTTTGAAGTTCATTGATTTTTGAATCTATTACCTCTTTTAAAATATCCTGCTCAAGTTTTTCAATTTCCTCCTTTTCTTTTAGATCAGCACTTCTTTGACCTGAAAAGTAAGCAGCTTTCTTATCAGCAAGCTCTATTATCTTTTGTTTAACATTATTAGGAATAAATAAATCAGAACGAAGCTTTATAGAAACTCCAGCAATTTCCTCTATAAGAGAATCACCTTGACGAAGCTTAAAAGTAAGATTAGGTAAAAGAGGTTTGGTATAAATGTCCATATATTTTTCGTCTGTTTCAACAATAAGGTTTAGCCACAGTCTCAATTCTCCAACCATAACTGCCCAATCTTTAATATCAACACCATAAAGATTTTCTGAAATAATCTTGTTTTTCAGAGCAAATAAATTTTCTTCCCTTCCTTCAAGTCGTCTTGTAAGTTCAGTGTGAAGCTCAACAAGGATGTTAAGCATACCTACAAGGAAAGAAGCAGATCCTACGGCTGGATCAACAATTTTGACTTTATCAAGAGAAGTTTTTATTTTTCTTAATTCATCTAAAGTTAAATTTTTAATTAATTCTTCATTATGTGGCTCAAAAACAAAATCTATAAGTTTTTCCTTATCTATACCAGTTTCTTCAAGATAATGGAGAAGGGAAAGTCTGCACATAAAATCAATTTCTACCCTGGGAGTATAAAAAATACCACTACTTCCTCTTTCCTCTTCAGCTATTAAAGATTCATAAACTTTACCCAACATTTCGGGGTCAACGGCAACTTCAACATCAATTGGTGTTGATTCATCAATCGTAAAATTGAAAATTTCAAGAAAGTCTTTCTTTTTATCTTTATCATCTGGTTCAAAAAGCCATTCAAATACATGATCAGGAATATCAAATCCAAGCTCATCCAGTTCTGTGCGTGAAAATAGTCCTCCATTTAAAAAAGGCATAAGGCTGAAAGATTCTTTTATTTCTTCAGGTAAATCTTTATGGAGATACAATTTTCTACCTAAGGGACCATTAAATGCTCCAAAAAAGAGGCTTGATAACCACTGTGAGTAAAACACATCTTTCACGCCTTTCTTTTCTCTCCAGTCTTTATATTTAAACCAAAGATTTCTTAAATAATTCTTATCCTGCACATAATCTTTCCACTTAAACCAACCTTTTCTTTGTAAAAAGTAAATAAATAAAATTCTTGATAATAATTGTTGAGCAAAGGAATGTTTTTTTTCGTAAGGTACATTATAGTTAGAAAGAGATTTAATGATAATCTCTCTAAGGGCATATTTGTAAGCCTCAAAGAATTCTTCTGTAACTTTTTCAACTGAGAAAGCTTCTATTAGTATATCAAGTGAAGAAAAATCCGCATCTCTTAGAGCAAGCTTGAAAGTTTTATTAGGTAATTCAGGAGTAATATAATAAGTATAACGCTTATAATAGCTAAATTCTTTTTTTATTCCTCTTTCTGTACTTTTATAAATCTTATAAACCAAAGAAAATCTGAAATTTCCAGCTTCGTCAAAAAAAGTGAAAATCCCTGCGTCAAGCCCGGTTTCAGAATTTAAAATCTTTTTGGCAAGGTCAAATTGTTTCTTTTTGTTGGTTCTTTCTGTAAGATTGGTGGCTACTTTTATGGCGTAAGCTTTAAGTAAAGTAGTGTCTTTAAGGTTGACTTTACCGATTTCGTGAATTTCTAAAAAAAATTCGTCTTCAAAATCAAAAAGCCTTGTTTGATAAAGCTCAAAATCTGGATTTTTAGCCAGTAAAACTTCCTGTAAATTTTCTATGGAAAAATTGTGAATTAGCTCTTCGGTCAGACTTACAATATCCATAACTTACCTCAACACTTACTTATATTGAAGCAAGCATAAATCCTATAACTACATTTTTTATTTTTTGCTTCTAATTCGATAATTTTAAATTTTTTTTTCCACCTATTTTGTAAATTAAAAAGTCTTTGTCTATGGTAACTATTTCATTGATTTTCAGCCTTTCTGCTACATAAACAAGACAAGCATCAGCAAAATCCATAGGCACATTTCTATATTTGTTCATTAATTCTTTTATTCTTTTCATATCATCATTTCCAATAGAAAAAATTTCAACTTCTCCTCTATACACCCATTCCAGAAAATCAAGCTAAACATTTCTATTGAAGTCTAATAAATATAAAATCTCTGTAATAGAGGCTAAAGTGGTAACAAGAGGATACCGATTAGTTTTTAAAAACTCCAGTGCCGCTTTGTGATAAACATCAGAAGCATCAAATAAAGCTATTAGAAATCCTGAATCAATCAGTAACTTTTTCATTATATTTTTCTATCAATTTTTTCTTTAAAAGCTTTTTTCTTTCTTTAGAAAGATTCCCTTTTCCACTTGAATACTTTCCGAATAAATCTTTTCCAAGTTCCCAAAAGAAAAATTTTACTGGTTTAACTTTTTCTGCTTCTTCTTGAACCATTTTCTCATACTCTCTTAAGTATTTCTTTTCCTCTTACAAAAATCCCAGGAGAAAAAGAAATTTCAGAAAAGTCTGTGTACTCAGATGCATGCTCTAAAGTAAGAGCTACTATTTTTCCTTCTTTATCTACTTCTGCGTAAAGATTTTCAGAAACTTCTATAGTTTCTACTACGTCTCTGTCCGAAAACTCAATAAGCATTGTATCTGTATCCTCAAAATATTTTATTTTCATACTTTCTTTAACCTTCTTTCAAAAGTTCTATCTAAAAATGCGTTATGTACTGTTTCTCCATCTTCAAGCAAAATTACTCGTAAAAACTTCCCTAATTCTTTAATATACTTCCATTTTCTAATTCTACCATCTTTTTTGAGTTTCTTCATAATCTGGATAGTTAATCGTTTTGATTATCTATTTTCTTTAATTATCTTTCTGTCTGCTCTTGTAGAATAAACATATTCAAAGTACTTAGTTTTTTTAAACTTCATACTAATTTTTTAAAATTTCTGATTTTCTATAGCTATTATTATTTCTTCCTCAAAATCTTTTAAATGTTTCTGAATTTTTTCAAGGAAATCTTCTCCTATCTCATTTTTTAAATTTTCTATTTTGGGAATAAGCTCCTCTGGAGAATCTAAATAATCCTTCCAACTTATTATTTCTTCCATTACATATTCAGAAAGTGTGCGAAATTCTCTAATATCTTCCATAATGTCTGAGAGAAACTTGAAATATGGCTTTAAAGATGGAAGCTTTATCAAAGTATTTAAAACTCCATAAGCCTGCTCTTGAAGACTTCTTGGAGAATCTCCTCTTCCTCTTTCAAAAGAAGATTTTTCAAGTATAAAGTGATAAAACTTCCAAAAATTATCACTTAAAGGTAATTTTTCTTCGTTTTCTTGGGCTTTTATTTTTTCAAATACTTCTTCAAAAGTAACTGCTTTAGGCTGTTTTTCTAAATAATTTTGATATCCTACAAAAAGGTCTTTCCCCTTTTTCACAAAAACCATAAGTTCATTGGCACTTCCTTTTTTTGCTACTTTTATCCTCTTAGGAATGTTTTTTAGCTCTTCTCTTAATTCGGGATGAGTTTCCATTATTCTATCAAATTCTCTTACAACTTTAGTGAAAAAGCTTTCTTCTTCCTCTTCCATAAAAGTAGTAAGTCTTTTATAAAGTTCCGAAGGTTGAGGCTCTTCTCCAGGGTCAAAAATTTTGGCATCTTCTCCAAGTACATTGTGAATCATAAACATTTTAGTTTGTGCTATTTCCCTTGACTTTACAAAATCTGCTCCTATTTCCGTAGGAAAGAAATTAATAATATAAATTTCGTCATATACTTTTTTACCAATACGATTTATTCTTTCAACTCTTTGGATAACCCTTACAGGATTCCAGGGGATGTCATAATTTATTACTGCACCAGCCCGATTGAGATTAAATCCTTCTGAAAGTTTATCAGTGGTAAACAAAATGTCATAGCGATCTTCTTGCTTGGGATATTGAGCATCAAAGTTTTTATAAATTCCAAGAATAGTGGTTCTGCTAAGGTTTCCAATAGCAGAAAGAACTTTTTTCTTAAATTCTTTTTGTAAAATACTTTCCAAGTGTTTAGCAGTATCTACATATTCTGTAAAGATGACAACTTTCCTTTTTTCCTTAAGAAATTCTTTTAAACCTTTAATTAGTCTTTCTGCCTTGGGATCACTTTCTGTTAAACCAAGTCCTTTCATTTTTTGTAAAAGTTTGTCAAAAAGAGCTATATCTGATTTTATATCTTCAATAAACTCTTTCTTCTTTTTGAATTTTTTTAGCTCGTAAATTTTGTGAAATTTTTTGTTTTCTTTTTCCTTTTCAAGAGTCTTTCGATAATTTTCAAGCTCTTCCAGAATAGTGTCTTCGTCAGAAACTATTAATTTTTCCATAAGTTTTCTGTCAAGGATGAACTTGCCAGTTCTTTTAATAAACTCAAGAGCAGTTTGATGAATATTTTTAAAATTTCTCAAACTTTCATAAAAAGCTCCAAAACTACTTTCAAATCTTTTTTACAAGTAAGCGTCTCATTATGTCATAGAGGTTTCTCTGATATACATAAAGAAAGTTTTCTTCTTCTGAAAGCTTCTCTTCTACTTCTTCCCAAGTTGGTGGTAATCCCTTTTCGTATCTTATGGGAAAATAAATAGCTCCGCGAAAGCGTCCTCCTTCTTCAAGGGGAGCAAAGGCTGAAATAATTTCATCGTAAAATTTGAGTTGTTCAGGGGTTAATTCAAAAAACCATTCAGTTGGGTCTCTTACTTCAGGGAGTTCTATTTTTTCTTTGTCTTTATAAAATTTTAAATCAAGTCTATTTCTTCTTATAACTACAGGTTCTAAAACTGCTCTTATTTCTTTAGCAAGAAGTTTGGCTCTCTTTTTGACTTTTTCAATATGAATCGGAGTCAAAGCTTTTACTTTTTCTCCAAACAGTTCTTGATAATATCTTTTTGCTCTTTTTCTTCTTTTTTCATCAGGAGAGTTCCAGTAGTTTTTAATATAAGCAAGCTTCCTGAATCCTATTTCATAATTTTGAAAGCGTTTTTCTAAATCTTCATCAAGCACTATGGTGGACTTTTTAGGAATAGTAAAAAGTTTTAAAAGTGCAAAAAGGTCAGAAGGACGATTATTAAAAGGTGTGGCTGAAAGAAGAATAATAGTTCTTCCTCTACAAATTTCTCTTAAATAGTAATAATGCTCAGTCCTTTCATTTCTAAAACGATGAGCTTCATCTATTATTACTATTTCTATTTCTTCTCTATCTTTTACAAATTTTAAAGCATCTTCAAGTTTACCAAGTGAATATACTTCCCACTCCCATAATTTGAAATCTTCTAAATACTTTTTCCAGCCAGAAGTCTTTTTCTCATCTCCAATTAAATGGGGAGGGCAAATAACTATTCCTCTTTTTCCAAGAGCTTTAGCAACAAGGCAGGCAATAATTGTTTTTCCAAGACCAACTACATCAGCTAAAATCGTTCCCCCGTGAGCTTCACAATTAGCTAAAGCTTGAGCTACAGCAGAAAGTTGATAATCAAAAGGTTTGTAGCCTTTTTCTGTTAAAAGTTGGATTAAGTCACGCTGAGGAGTCTTTCCACTGTGGAGATCAAGATATATTTTCAACAAATAAGCATAAGCAGTAAAAGGAGAAATTTCTCTTAAAAAGGTTTCTTTTTGAAAAATTTTAATAATTTTTTGCACATCATCTTCATTTAAAGCTATGGCTTTATCCCAAAGATTATCAAAATACTCTTCTGCCTCGGAGAAACCGTAATCTTTTACTTCTACATTAAATTCATATTGAGACTCCAAACCAGCTTTTGTAAGATTGCTACTTCCTGTAATAAATAAATCAGGTAAAATTTCTTTGATATTACCGGTTAACTTAAAAAGATAAAGTTTGGCATGATTTGGCTCTCTTGTTTTTCTAATAATTAGTTTTTTTTCTTGAAGAAGTTTTAGAAAAAATTTAACTTGTTCGTAAACTTCTTTTTGATCAAGCTCCTGTGAAGTAAAAGCTTTTTTTAAAGAATTAAAAAATTCATTTTTTAGACGATTTTGGTTGAAAATTTTTAGTTTCTTTGCCGTTTCATAAATTCCATAATTTCCTTTATCTACATTTAAACCCACAAGTATTTTTATATGCTCTTTTTTAAGTTTCCCTTCTTCATCAAGTTTTTTAAGAGTTTCAAATAGTTCTTTAAGAGCAGAAAAGTAGAAAAATCCTACTAAAAATTTTAATTCCTGGCTCTGGCTAATGAGTGTTTTTAACCGCCTTTTTAAAGACTTTTCTGGGCTGTTAGTAATAAAGGTACTCATAAGAATGTTGTATTTCTTTTTTTATATTATTATACTAAAATTTAGTCACTCAAGTAAAAACTTTTGTCTTCCTTATAACTGTTTTAAAAAACTATATCTACTTCATAATTTTTTATTTTTCAGAGAAACGACATTTTTTTCTTCCCGGATTTTTTTAATGTAAATTTTCCTTGTATAATTTATCAAAAGATAAAAAATAAAAAAGATAAAAAAAGAAGGTAAGAGATATGTGGTGGGGGAAGTAGGTTCGCACTTGGTTTTACAAAAC
>Ga0190363_1001817_pt1 | contig 12539 bp, 10 predicted proteins | sample 48721867_MG_FD_161272 | JGI IMG/M metagenome (GOLD analysis project Ga0190363, IMG submission 161272) | Hydrothermal vent microbial mat bacterial communities from Southern Trench, Guaymas Basin, Mexico - 4872-18-6-7_MG | ecosystem: Environmental > Aquatic > Marine > Hydrothermal vents >...
TGGTCAATCCCTTCTTCAATAAAAACTATATCCTTGCCCTTAAGCTCCTCATGAATCAGCTTGAGAAGGTCTAGCAGGCTTCTGGAGAGACGGTCAATTTTGTAAACCACCAGCACCTGAAATTTGTCCTGTTCGGAAAGGAGCTTTTTAATTCCGGGACGATTCAAAGTCTTCCCACTCCGCTCGTCCTGATAAATGCCTACCAGCTTCATTCCTTCTTTTCTGCAATATTCCTTAATTGCCCGAATCTGAAGCTTGAGGCTGTATTTTTGCTTATCCTCACAGGTTGAAATCCTTACATATCCTGCTGCTTTCAGACTTTTCCTCGCTCTCATAATTATACCTCCTTAATTGTATTTGTCAAGTGATAAATACAATTATGAATATAAGGATTTCGATTAGAGTCTTAGGCTTTAAAGCTAAAGAAAGGAGGTGGTTGAAATGTAAAGAGGAAAACCTTGATTCTGTGAGTTCTTCAAATTCTTTTTGTCAAATTAAAATCCAAAAAGGAGGGTGAAGATGAGAAGAAAGAGCTGGTTGAGAGTATTAATTTTGGTTTTAATGGTAGGTTTATTATTTGTCTTCAACAGCTGTGGTAATGGTGACGACAATGGCGGTGAAGAGTCAGCTTTAGAAAGTGGTGAGGGCACCGGAGGAGGCGAAGGCGGCGGAACCGGTGGTGGAGAAGGAACAGTATCTTTTTCTTTTACCCTTACTAATGATCACTGCCTTTCCCTTCCTGACACGCCTTCTATCTCTAACATTCCAGCAGGTATTTACAATGTTTCCATTACCACCACTTATAATATGGGAGTAGGAAGGTCAGACCTAGACAATGAAAAGGTTTACATATTTGTCGCCTCTCAATCTTATGACAAGCATTATGGTTGGTTCTGGGCAGTTAAGGATGGCGACCAGATAGAAATCATTCATGATGAACAGGGACAGACTTATTTAATAGCTTTCTTTGCTGATGATTATTGCGGTGATAATCTTGGCTCTGCTCAAATTACTCTCTCTGGCTCGGGTGGAACTTTTTCTACAACGATAGACAATTCAGATTGCATCACTATTCCCACGACTAATCCCAATCAAAGGATTCCAGATGGAACTTATCTGGTTCGTATCAACACAGATTATAATATGGGCTTAGGAAGAGATGATCTAGCTAATGATAAAGTTTATATTTATGTCACATCCTCTTCCCAAACCCGACATGACGGATTTTTCTGGGCAGTTAAGGATGGAGATTTGATTGATGTTTTTAATGATACTACTGATGAAGTGCCAGTGTATCTCTTCTTTGCTGATAATTACTGCGATGACAATATCGGCTCAGCTGAGGTTACTTTAGAGAAACAATAATCCAGAGGGGGAGCAGGATAACTGCTCCCCCACTTCGTTAACCGTGAAATTTCTCAATGATTCTGTCGCTTAATTTTTAATTGAGCAAGATTTTATCTTTTATGCTCATTGTTTTTGTTCTTGCTAAGAGGAGTTTTTCGGGCAGGGAAAGGTCTTTGGATTTGGCTTTGAGGTATTTGATTAATCATCCAAAGATAAGTTCTAATCGCTGGGTTGAGTTTGGCGAGGAGAGAATAAGGATAGGAAGGACGAGTTTTGATTTTGTGGTGTTGCCTATGCTAGAAGAGATAAATCAGGCAATTGCCAAATATCTGCCAGAGTTCAAAGCTTTTGAAATCAAAAGAGAGCCTTATCGCAGAGGAAAATATCACAAAGAGATAATCAAAAATCCAAAGCTGGTAATCAAAGAGAATGATAGACATTTTTATCTTGAGATTTATTCTGAAAAAGCACCAGCCGAAGATTAGGAAGGTAATAAAAATAAGGAAGAAGCGATTGATAAAGCTTATTCCAGGCAAAACGATTGGTTGCTACTAGATAAATTCGGTCATAACCAACAAGCAGGCATTTGGAGAGGTTTTCTATGATTTGCTCTAGGGAATTTCTGCCAGTTTCTATTTCAAAGGCGAAGTTTTGATTATATTTGCTTGCGACCAGGTCAATCTTTTTCTTTGCCATTTTCAATTTTAACCTCTTCCTCAACTTTATAACCATTATTTTCAAGCCTTTGCTTGAGCTTTTCTTTGAAATATAAATGCTCTGGAGATTCTGAAAGGAATTCAATTTTCAAGCCTTTGGCTTTTAATATTTCGATTCCCTTGGGAGTGATTTTCAACAGCTTTTTATGAACCGAACCATCAAAAACCACTTCTTGTTCTATCAATCCCTGTTCAAGGAGATTTTTCTTTCTCTGATTACCAGCCCGATAGTTCAAGCCAAGCTCTTTGTAATGTTGAGTTGTGGAATAGGTGGGATGCTCATAAATATGTAGAAGCAGGGCAATTTCTTCCTGCTTGATTTTTAAATCTGATTTTCCAGTTTTCGCCTGAGTGGGGGAAATATTAGCCAGCTCTGAAAAGAGCTGAAAATTGCTTTGATTTTCTTGAGCAGGAATTTTCAGGCTTAGTTTGTTGAAAAATGCCTCTTGCATATATCTTTTAAGCTGAGCATCTGTTATAGGCTCCTGAATCTTAACCAAAGGAAATTTCACCATAAAGCTTTTTGGAAAATTCCCTTTCATATTTACAATCGCACATCCTATGGGAAGCTTTCCCAAATAGTCCCATTCTTTAAAATCCAGATTCATACTTGAGCCCAAAACCTTTATGTCTTTTCTATAGCGCTGATTTAAAGCAATTAAGGTGAAAGTGTTTTGCAAAGCTGTGGTGCTAATTTTACTTGCCTCTTGAGCAACAAAGCATAAGCCAATGCCAAGCTCTCTAAACTCACGAATAATCTTGGGAAGGATGTTAGCAGATTTCATCTCTTCTTTGCCTTTTAAAAGCAGGTTCTGGGCTTCTTCTATGATGATTAAATTTTCCAGCTCCTCTTTTCTTGGTTGTGAGAGCTTATCAAAATATATCCAGAGCAAAAGCGCTTGAGTTAAAAATACCTTGTTGCTTGGTGAAAGGTAATCAAGTTCTATTATGACATTATGCTTAAGAAGGCTTGATAAAGGCAAGGGATTGTTTGGGATGTTTAAGCATTTGCCAATTGTGGAATTGATCAAGCTGTAAAGGGTTCTCACGCAGGATTGAAGCCAGAGCATTTCTCTGCCTCTGCGCCTACCCTTGCTGAGAATAATCTTTGCCACATCTGAAAATGTTGGGTATTGCTGGCATATTCCATCATAAACACCAAAATCCAGATAAGCTTGGTCTATGCCCTGCTCAAGAAGAGTTAAAGCACCTTCACCAATGAAATAAGAATAACCAATTGCTGAAACAATAAACTCCTTCCAGACCCTTGCTGGAACATTAGCAGGCGGGATTAAGGGATTGAAATAAAATAGACTTACCTCAGAGCCTGGAGTGAAAATTAACACATCTTTGCGTTTGGTGATTAAGGAGCGATAGTTCTTTTTCCAGTCAAAAATTAAAAATGGAATCTGGTTCTTTTCAAGCTCAGAAATAAGCTTAAACACTACATTGGTCTTGCCACTACCAGTTCTGCCCAAAATTGCAGTGTGCATAAGAAGTTCTTTGTTAGATAAGCCAAATAGAAATAATGGAATCTCATTATATATTACATTTCCTAAGATGTTTTCTTGGCTTAGCTCTTTGGCTTCAGGTGGAATTAATAAAATCTTTTCTTCAAAATCCGCTCCTAAAAGCTTATAACACAAAAGCTTGAGCTTATCTTCAAATCTTTTTCTGGCTTTGGGATTGGAAAGAGAATTATATCTAAATAAAATCTCCTCTGATTTTCTCTTCCCGATTAAGGGAGAGAGTTTTTGAATTAATTGTTCGGGGAAAAGCATTTTTCATAATATGAGCATTTTCCACCATTCCATTTACAGGCAAAGGAAATCTTTTTGGGATAGCATTCAATATCATCAGTCAAAACCCGAACACGCATTAAATTAGCATAATACTTGGCTTTATTAAGCAAGGAGTTATTTATTGAAACATATTCCTTTTTGCCAGAGCGGAGAAATCTTATTCCAAGATAGTCAGGGAACTTGCCAAAATTCTCCTGAAAAAGCAAAGCATATATTCCTAGCTGGAGTTTGTGCTCGGGAAGGATTTTTTCAAATTGCGAGGTTTTATTATCAAGAATTCTCGTTTTACCATTTTTCTTTGAAATTTCATCAATAATGCCAAAAAGCAAATAGCGTTGAGAATAAAGCTCTTTCTCGCATTCAAGTTTTGCTTTTGGGTCAAAATCTTTCTACCAGTTCAATGCCATTTGCTTGAATTGATTGTAATAGCTTAAAAGCTCATCTTTGCTTAAGCCAAGCTCTTTTAATTCCTTGCTGTGTTCATTCCAGATTTTATCAAATATTTCAGATATGGGCTTTTGAGGATTAAGAGATTTGATTTTTATTGCCTCGTGAACTATGGAGCCAGCCAGTTGATGGATGTTCTTTTCTTCTGGAAGTTTTAATTTGTATTTGTAATAATATTTTCTTGGGCAGGTGTTATAGGTATTAATTGCAGATGCTGAATTATATTTCATTTTCATATCCCTCCAATAAACCTTCCTCAAGCTTCTTTAAATGCAAAAAGCTGGTATCCTTCCAGCATTTAACTTCTTCAGCAATGGAAAGTTGATTTAATAAGCTGTAAATCCTGCTAAGTTCTTTGAGATTGCTGGCAGGCAGAAAGCCATGCTGAGCCCTGAAAAGAAGATTTCTAAAATTATCTTTCTCACGCTCAATCTCATTTAACATTTTATATTTAAGCTCTATCCTCTGCTTAATTAAATCATCAATAAACTCTGCCTTTGCTTTATCATCCATACCAAAAAGAATCTTATCAAGATATAAATTTTCTTTAGCTGAGGTTAGTTGAAGGTAAAAAGACTCTGTCTGGGAACTATCAGGATGGTTTTGTTTTAGGTATGAATTACCACTCTTTGCTCCAGCTTCCTCTTTATCTAAAGCATTCTCCTCACTTTCGTTATCCACAAAATATCTTATCCTCCTAAGCCACTCCTCAACATTCCCTTCCATCTTCCACCACCATCACCACTCCAAAGTAAAAATCTATTTAAATGAATGCTTAAATTTTTGAATGATGAATGAATGCAGATTTAAGGATAAATAATGTTTTAGGGATAAAAGTAAAATTTTATCTCAAGACAGTAAACAAATACTTACTATTAAGTGACTAAACAAAGCAAAGGTAAGACAACAAAGTCACTAAAAAGTGTACAAGTCCGCCTAACATCACAATTCAACACCTTTGTCCTTAAATTTTTCCTTAATTTTAATAAATAGCTTTTCAAAATACTTTATAGATTCTTCTAACATATCTTCTATTTCGCTACTTATCCCTTTCGATAAGATTTTCTTAATTTCTTTTGCTACTTTGACCTTGTCAAAATCTCCGAGCCCCTTATTCTTAAAAAACTTAGCATATCGCTTAGTTTTCAATCCATCTGGAGGTATTTTCTCGAGGCTGATTTTTGGGTTTCCTAGTTTATCCTCAAAAATCTCGTTATAAGCACTGTTAACTGCCACATTATAAAATTCATCAGTAAATAAATCTTCAAATTCTAAAGTCTTACCTTTAAATTTATCAGAAATTTCATCAAGCATTATAACATCTTTATTCACATCTATTTCAATATCTTTTCTTCTTATTTCCTGTTTAAATTTCCTACCTTCATCGTCAGCATCAAGAATAGCTAAAACATTATATTTCTCTGCTTTAAACCATGTTAAAAGATAGGGAACTTTGTCAGCACCACCAGCACCTAGAATCATTACTTTACTGAGCTCCAAAGTCTCTTTATTACTTTTTTTAAGGTAATTTGCCATCGCTTCTAAATATAGCTTATCAGAATAACCTTCTACTATAATATTATTTTTATGCCCAAATAATGAGTCTGATATATCGGCGCCTATTGCGGCTCTAATCACCTGAAGAGAGTCATATATCGAATCCCAGAACTTCTCAAAAACTTTTGATCCACCTTCTCCTCTCTCCACAACTCTTATTCTTTCTAACTTATTTTTGTCTATTAAAAATGGTGAATGAGTTGCAATGATAATTTGATTAGTTTCTGCAATTTCTTCAAGTGCATTTAATAGATCTTTTTGACCTGAGGGATGTAAAAGCCATCCAGGATTATCTAAAAGTAGTACTGTATTCTTCAGTTCTCCTTTTGTTCCTTCCATAAAATTTATGTAAAAAGATAAAAACCACCTAAATCCATCGCTTCTTCTACTCGGAGGATCAGCTTTAGCACCAAATTTATCTTCAATGAATATTAAAATCTGATCTCCATCTATATCTAAGTTTACCGTAACTTCTTCTTGCTTCCAGAATTCATTAATCATACCTGTAATATCTGTTGAAGCTCTTCGGAAAAGAAGCTTTCTTCCGTGAGGATTCTCTGTTTCTCTAACTTTGCTAATGTCCAAATTAGCTAATTTAAAAAGATGTGTAAATGTTTTATACTTTTCTTCATTTGTTAGATATTCATCAATAGATATTGAATCTTTTATAAGGTCTATACTATCAAAATATACAAAATTAGGAATCATGTTTAAGATTTTTTCTACGAGAGTATTCTCTATGATACTTTTTAAACTGTCAAGTCTCTTTTTTAATTCTTTGATTAATTCATCATCCAAAACCTGAATATCTATAATATCCTTTAACAATTTCTCTATTTTTGTTGGTTCAGATGTGTTATTGAGTTCTTCAACAATTTTATTATATATACTCCAACTAAACGCTCCCAGTTTTTTTAAGAGCATGATAGCATTGTAAGTAAATTGTGCTTGAGGCTGTTGACCTGGCAAATGCCCAAATCCACCATTAGGATGCTGACACGATAAAATAAATTGGATAAGTTTCTTCCTATCTATCTGATTTAATGCATTTAGTTCCATTAAGGCTTTGACAGTAAAGTAGGTGTATATAATATGGGATGCCTGTCCAGGAATATTACTAAATCCTCCATCTGGTCCCTGAAGCGATTTAAGCCAATTTATATGCTTGCCTTTGTCTATTTTGTTTACAAAATCAGCCAATTTTTTGACTCTATCTTCATTTTTTTGTAAAATATCAAAAATAGAAAGTTTAATTTCGCTAATTTTTGATTGTAATTTACTAAAGTTAGGTTTTTCAATTTTATAATTTCCATCAGAATATTTTGTTATCACTAATTCATTTAGTTTTTCAAAATCTTTATTTATAGATGATAGAACTTTTTTCTCCTCATCATTTAATTTAAACCATATAGTAATAATAGGTATTTGTGAATTTATTTCATAATTTACCAAGTAACTAATATCGTCATCTTTGTATTTATACTCCCTTCTAAATGATTCTACCGCTTTGAGGAAATTTGTTTTTCCTTGCTCGTTTTTTCCTAACAGAATTGTTATTTTCTCATCTAAACTTATCTCACCGCTATCAATTATTGATCGAAAATTTCTAATTCTTACTTTTTTAACTCTCATAATGCTTCCCTCCTTTTTACGGTGCGTTAGGTCATTTCACCTAACGTTTTGTGAATATTTGAAGTTTGCAGAACGATAGCGGAGATTTAGGCGGAGCGAAGTCGGATATCCGCTGTTAAGCGACATTCGTAATAATTTTATTTTAATCTCCAAATCTTACAAGCCTCCTCTGCTAATTTTTTTGATCTTTTGTCTATTTCCTCAAATGTCCATTCATTATAGTTAGAAAGTTCTTTAGTTATTTGAAATTCACTTTTTATGTAATCTTCTTTCTTTTTAATAAACAATCTGTTTGACATACTGATATTCCACTCACCTTTTATGATAGTCAAATTGCCAATTCTGTTAATGTTCTCTCTATGAAGGGCATTTATCTCATTCTCGTTTTTAGAGGTTTTTTCCCTCAAATACTTTACCCACTCATTGCTTAATGTTTGAGGTAGTATATGTTCAGTTTGGATTTCTTTTATATTGAGAGCAGTTTCACCTGTTGGTTTTGATAACTTCCACAAAATGTATTTTGTTCTGGTCTCATTCGACTTAAAAGCTCTTTGACTAAAATTTCTTTTAAAAATCTCATCATCTGCATTACTTCTTATTTCTTGGAATAACTTATTTTTTATGATTGTTTTAAGTTCTTGGGGTTGTTTGTTTTTTGACTCCATACAAATATCGTTATAAATTTGATCTAATCTGGATGTTGATTGTCCACAAATACCCCATCTTATGTGGAAAGATTCTATCATTTCCATTATTTCTAATATATCCTTTTCAGATATCTCCTCTTTTTCTAAATAACGCATGAGTTTCAAAAACAAAGTAAAACTTGGAACAACTTCAACCAAATGTAATTCCTGTAGTTTTTTATTAATTTTCTTTTGCGAAAAACTACACTCAAAAATTTTTTTATAAATAGTTGCATTAACATTTAAATCTTTTACAAAATTACATATCTTTTCAGGGTTTTCTTTTTCTAATTCTTTTCTTACTTCTTCATAAAGTCGTGATTCTGAAATCTTCCCTTTGTAATTGGACAAGACATATCTTCTTATAAATTTCACAGGATCTTTATCCCTAACCTTTTCATACATTTCATTCCATTGACTTATAGTATTATTGAATATTTCATCTTTTGACGAAACTTTCATTAATAGGAAATTTTTTATTAAATCTGCTGCAGATAATTCTAATCCACGATCATTTAATGTTTCAAATAACCTAAAAGCATTAAAATGATTAAAAGCATTAATATGTACAATAGAGACATTATTTAACAGAATCTGCCACATGTTTTCATTATTTGTGTTACTTTTGAAATATTTGTAACATTCGAATATTAGATGGTTATAGTCTTTGGGTTTTCCTTCTAAAACTCGCTGAAAAGCATCATTATCCAACTGTCCAAGTTGAAGTTTAGGTATTTTCTTACCTGTAGTTACATCTTCGACAATGAGAAAATTTTTCGTTAACCTCTCTGCTAAACCTTTGTTTTCATTTTCTTGAGCAAGATCTCTTATAGCAGAGAGCCAAATTAGGATTGTTGCTAATCGTTGTTGTCCATCTACTATTTGAAAATAATTCACTCCTAATCTGTGTTCACCCTCCGGCACTACCACAATAGAACCAAGAAAATGTATATCATTAGGTTTTAGGCTGTTTAAATCTTCAAATAAATCTTCCCACTGGTCTTTGCTCCACGCATAAGGTCTTTGATAAAGAGGTACTTTGTAAGCCTCTTGCGCATTAGAGAGCAAAGCTTGAAATTTAACCTCTTTAGCCTCTATAAATGCCATATTATCTTCACCTCCTTATTTTTATAAAACATATTGCCTAACATTTTGCGGATAAAACAAGTTGCCGAAGGCAATTGGGGCAAAGCAGAGCGAAGCCTTTTATCCGCTGTTGTGCGAAGTTGCCATTTTGTCATTTCTTTCTCTTGGTTAATGGACAAGCTGGATCAATCTGAGTTAATCCCGTAAGAATGTAATTTTCCGTAACTTGTGATGCTTTTAATCCTAAGTTTGAAATATATGTAGCTGCAGCAGCAATTCTAGAGCCACCAGAACAATTTTTAGCACAACCTAAACATCTTACATCAGGGACACTGTAACTTTTAGCAATTGCTAAAAGGCCTTGTTGAAAGATCTGTTCCAATGATGTCTTTTCATTGAGTAGATTTCCTCCTGTGAGAGTTGACCATGGTTTAGTCATACACCATGGATCAAAGTAAACATTACCCCATGGATCTATTCCTATACAAGAATCAGTATCTGGTTCTCCTACTTTACTAGAGTCATAAGTGTTAATATTTAAAAAGAGACTAATATAAATACTTTCCAGTGAATGATGCAATCGGATATCAACGTTACTTTTGAACTGTTGATCTAATTCTGCGATACTTCTAAGTAGTTCTAAATATTCTTCAGCATTTGGAATGAGATTTAACAAATGTGAAAATCTTCCCACAGGCATGGCTCTATGAATTACAAACTTTCTAACCCCTTTATTTACAAGTAAATGGATTAATTCCGGAATCTCACAAATGTTTTTCTTTGTTGCAACAGTTGCTACCTCAATTTTTTCCCTTACCTCTTGGTTTAAAAGGAGTGTAAATAATTTCTCGATAAGAACATGCCAATTCTCGGATTCTTTAACAGGATTTCGCCACCAATTATGATATTCCTCCAATCCATCAATACTTATCCCGATTCTGTTTACGTATTTAGATAATTCAATTATTTCATCAACAGATGGTATAGTCCCATTAGTATCTAAAGCTATATTCTCTGAGCCAAAAAAAATTGAAGCTGTTTCTAAAATTTCCTTTAGATCGCTCCGCATAAAAGGTTCCCCTCCACCAAAGTAAATATAGATAGGAATCTGAAGATGAGCTTTCTGATAGTCTTTGATTTTCTTTAAAATTAAAAATATTTCATCTGTAGAAGATTCTCGATATGAAGAAGTTACTCTTCTCTTTGCATTTACACCACATCCTCTACAAGCTAAGTTACATCTATAAGTTATATCAAAAACTATTGCTAACCCTCTTCTTTTGGACGTTTTGCGTTGCTTTAAACGATGATTGATATAATTAATAACCACTTCATTAATCTTTAACATCTCTTAGCCACCTCCTATCTAGCTTATAAGGGAATATAGGCACTGTCCCAAAAGGTAGATTGCGCATCTCAATGTATCCTTGACTCAATAAATTTTGACTTATCTCCTTGCTCTCGTTAAGAGAAAACATTGGGAATTTCGCAAAACATCCATAATCTATGAGGTGTTCTAACCATTTAGATTCTCTTTCACCAATTTTAGAAGCTACCTCATTTAAGGCGTTATTTTTGATCTCAATCATTAAGGGTAGAATCTTTTTAACTGAAATAGATTTTGAGTAAAGCATATTAAATATTGTTTTATATCTTTTGGCAATTAATTTATTACCAATTATTTGTCCACTGAGTCTAAACTTACCTATTGTTTCTAAAGGAGTGAAAATAACAACTATTTGGTCGTCAATAATATAAAACTTATAAATAATTTTTTTACTATCTAAAATTCGCAAATCAATACATAGTTCATTCACATCCCTCTTTATTATAACTAATCCGTGTTCTTCAATTTCAGTAAAATCCACTATTCGTCTATAAATTATTCCTCGAGATAATTTTTCCAAAATACTGGACCAAATTATAGATATATCTGGAAGTCGTGGAGATTTACTTATAGCCAAAATTTCGCTACTGGCTTTATCTATAGCATCCGAGAGAAGTAACGAAAGTTTATTCGGTGTTTCAACAATTTTGACTTTATCAAAACTAACAGGTGTTTTGTAATTGTAAATTCGTTGAAGTTTATTTCCCAAATTCTCACATTTTTTTAAAAAATTTTTTATTTCTGTTTTTTTTGTTTTTGGAACATCTTTTATATTCAGATCTACTAACCTTTCATAGAGAACTTCCTTACCTAAAGCTTTAAAAGTAATTTTTGGGTTCATACTATAAATGGTATCTCGATCAACCAAGACCAGCTTATTCAAAGCAAGGTCTTCGATAAGATGTAATTTTCCTTCAGGAATATCTGATATTCTTATTGGATTATGTTGTAAAATAAACAGGTATAGAGTCGCTAACTCTTTACTAAAACCAAGTGACATAAGTTCAGTTATAAAGAATTCATTTTCCATTAAGTCTTTTCCAACACTCATGATGAATAATTCCTCCATGATATGTTTTTCTGTAAACAATTTGGTCACCACGAAAAATATACTCTTGTCCAGCAAACTCAGTTATATCTCCACTCCAGATATTGACATATGTCAAAGAAAAACGCTTAAAGAGAGGAGGTCCTCTTACGGGAAATTCATAAGGAAGATTTAAAAGAGCATCTTTGAGGAAATCAAATATTGTTTTAATTTCTTTATTATAAGACAAAACTATATTTTGCTTAATTCCTCCAAAATAATTCATTCCCCATAACGGAGAATTTTTATACCAGACAATTTCTTGTCCAATGTCTTTCAGTGAACCAAAATAACAGTCTCTATAGCTCCAATCTCCATCTTGGTAAATAAATTCTTTTCCTCCTAAATTTGTAAAAGATTTTTTAGCTTTACCTGCAAATGTTGAGCGTTTTGCAACAAATAGAAAAGCTTTAAGTTCATCTATCAAGTCCACCATTTTTATCCCACCTTTTACCGTGATGAAAGAAGAAATATGCTTTAATTCCTCTATCTTCGCAAAATCTTCTCCATTTTTCTTTCTCATCAAGCCAATATGTAGAGTTGCGGGTATATATCTTTTTAAACTTTAAAGGAAGATCAACAGAAATTTTTTTCATAACTGTAAAAATCTTAGTTATATTGGTTGGTCTTATATTGAGGTTTTCAAACATAAAAAAGTCTGAATAAGGTAAAAACTCTTCAATAATAGAAGGTATATCTGTTATAAATGGTATAATCGGGGAAATAAAGGTATAAGTTCTTATGCCTTCTTCTTTACATTTTTTCAAAACTTCAAGCCTTTTTTGAGGAGAA
>Ga0190363_1001819_pt1 | contig 12530 bp, 12 predicted proteins | sample 48721867_MG_FD_161272 | JGI IMG/M metagenome (GOLD analysis project Ga0190363, IMG submission 161272) | Hydrothermal vent microbial mat bacterial communities from Southern Trench, Guaymas Basin, Mexico - 4872-18-6-7_MG | ecosystem: Environmental > Aquatic > Marine > Hydrothermal vents >...
GATTTAAAGCTCAGCGAAGGGCGATTGCTCCACACAAAATATTCGGTGAGGGAAAGCATCATCATTGCCACATGTACGGGATCGCCCCCGGCCCGACGCCTTCATAGCCCAGGTTCGGGCTCGAAGGGTAATACGCGAGGGGGCTCGCTCATCTCCTATCTATAATATGGAGTTAACATTCCTTAAAAGCAACATCGTCTTTAGAATACTATAAACTATAAATTATTGAGGAACATTGTTGAATTAATTCCTGGAACATTTTGAGATGAAAGAAATGTCCCCCGCTTGACCGACCACCATCATCCTCATCCCCCATATTGGGGTTTCAGGTGGTGTGAGACCAGCGGGGGCTATTTACATAATACTCTTCATGGGTTTATTAGTCTTATAGTCTTAACCTATAACATACTTATAGCTCTGTACTAAGATATACTTGTACGAGAATAAAAGGATAGATTGATGGTGGGGATTGATCATACTTGACAACTAAACTATTCTGTGAGGTATATGTGAAATGTATACTTCCAGCATTCCGTGCACTTGTAGCTAAGATCATGGTTAAAGAATATGGTTTATCTCAACTTGATGCAGCTAAAATACTCGGTGTAACCCAGGCCTCAATAAACTACTACTTGTCTGGTAAGAGAGGTCAGAAAGTATTAGCAGAACTTGAACTTATAGATGAAGTACGTAGAATCGCTAATGAAATAGCTAGAAGGCTTATAGAAGAAAGGAGGCTAGACCCTACAGATTATTTTTGTGGACTATGTATGTTATTGAAGAATAATGAATCTCTGCTTACTAGTGTGCTAAAGGTTATTGGCGTATCAAGTGTTAGGGTAAGTCCTTCCAGGATTATTAGTGCTCAACACTGATAGTGCTATAAGCATTAATGAGACGGGGGTCTATCTTTGCTCCTTGATATTATAGAAAGAGGTAAACATTAATAAACTATTTAGACTCTTACCTTAATTTAATGAGCGGGGATAACGTTAGTGCGAGACTTTTATAGTGAGGAATAGATAATTATGTCTAAACATAGATTACTCATAATACTATCAGTATTGGTACCAATGTTACTTGTAACTATTGCAACAGTAGTAATTGTTGCTGGGACGAATGAATATCGTATTCCTGTAATGATTGATGGTCATTACGTTGAAGATAAAAACTTAATACATATACGTGGACTAATAGACATGAATATATATTTACCGGGATATCGTAGCTCTATATACAGTATACAAGGTGAAGCTAATACATCAATAACCACTCTTACGGGTACCGCACAAGGTAAAGCGCTCAACCCTAAAAGTGGTGCAACAATACTAACATTCAGTAGTAGTTTCGTGTATGTATCAGCAACAAGTTATTGGTCTATATCCATTGCAGGTCTCCTATACATTTTAGGGATATTTGCTGGTATAGCTGGGACAGGAGCGTTAATCTACAAAGGTAAAGACACTGAAATATACTTAGCGTTAATACCATTGATGATAGCAATAATGAGCTTTGCTTTAGCATTACTGTTAGCTAAAATGACTGGCAGTATAATGCCCATAGGTGGTAGAGGAGGCGGAAGCAGCTTAACATAATATGCTTATTAGCTTAATAGCAGAAGTTATCTGGTGGGAGTATAAGGTAATGCTTAATGCCACTAGGAGAATAGCATTAGTACTGATAATAATACTATTGTTTTCTAATATTTTGTGTTCAACTGGTATTCAAAGACATGGCGAAGATGTAGGTTCTATACCATTAATCATAACCATAGATGATTACAAGGAAACTATTAAATCATTTTACGGCATTATAAACAATACATCAATATCAAGTAGTCTTCTAAGATTGCTAGCACTAAGTACAAGTATTACGAATAATACCTCCTTAAAGCTAACTAGCATACTACTGAACATTACTTCTAAGTTAAGAAAAATGTTATTGGAAAATCCAAATCCATTAATAAGCCGTTATGATTATACTCGCCTTGCTCTGGTTTTAAGCGTTGTAGATTACTATAATGGTTCATTAATAGTAGATCCATTATTGTTTATAAAACTACTTAAATCTTATGAAAAAGCTCGTCAGCACTACATTCTAGAAAGCATAAGGACTAGGGATCCAGAACTAGCGATATTAATAGAGAACTACCTTAAGCTAGCTCAATCAAATAATACGACGAGTTCGAATAAGCTGCTCGCTATTATAAGAAGTAAAGTAAAAGAATACGTGGAAAAAGGGAACCTAGATATTATCCCACTTGTAGTAGAGGTGCTAAAACAAGGTATTAGTGATATATTTATCGTTGATAGGGTAGTGTTTGCCGAATACGTAAATAATACATCAATCCTTCTAGAGAAGCAAGGCTTTATCGATATAGCTAGGAGATTACGTAGGATAGCTTCTCAACTTTATGGAGGATTTGTTGTTAAAGCTTGGAGAGATCTTAAATTACTTCAAGAAGAAGTTCTAAAACTTAACATAACGCTTACACAGGACTTAGCCTTCAAGTTAGCATCAATATTAGCAGTTACCAGTATTACATATGATAGAATATACATAAACTTAAAGAACAAACCCGGTATCATTCAAACCATAGCTAATATCCTCATGTTGAGAGACTATACTCTTCGTAGAAAAATATATGAAACAATAATATTAGGATCTAGCCTTAAGCATTTTCCCTCCAATAAAGAGCAAACTGTTGATATAACAAGCTTTATGATTTCCCAAGTGCTTATGGAATCCAGCTCCGGTAGTCTTGAACTCCTTAGTCTAAGACAGCCATTACCAGTGAATTATCGTATAGAAGAAAATATGGTGGTTAAGCCTATAGAGAATACAAGTACAATTCTTATAATTATAGTATCAAGCATGGGTATGCTTGCTATATTAATTCATAGTATTTTGGAAACATCTAAGCCTATACGCAAGATAGGAGAAAAGATAAGCCAAGGATACAAACCCAGTATATCATTTGAAGGCGCTAAAGCAAGAATTGTTGAAGCATATATCAAGGCTCTCTTACTATTAGAAGCTAAAGGTCATGGAAGAAAACCTTGGGAAACACCAAGGGAGCATCTTAATAGAATAAAGTCTATACCCTGCTATGAAGGGTTTAAGCGAATTGTAGAATACTATGAGGAAACCGTTTTTTCAGACCATGACATGAGGCTAAATGTAATCGATGAAGTTTACCACTACCTCAAAATGGTTGAAGAAAGTTGCGGCTAACACCCTACATTATAGGATTAATAGTAATAGGTCTTATTGCAGCTCTCCTATCACCTGGAACACTTGTTGAAATAGAATATGCATTACATTATGGAATTCCCTCAATGTATAATATTGAGTGGAACGGCACGTCAATGCTTGCATCAATATTAACTAGTAATGGTTTTAAGGTAGTTGAAGCATATACTGTAGTAGACCCCATAATATTAGCCGAGGTCCATAATCCAGAAAGGATAATATATGTTTACATAGCACCGCAGTATCCATTAACCTCTAGAGATGTTAATATAGTTGAGACGTTAATGAATAAATATGCTTTAAGTTTACTGGTCTGTGATGAAGCCAATACATCCAACATTCTACTATCAAAGTATGGACTATGGGTTTCTGGAAGAATAATTTATACAAGCTATGGATCACCTTACCCATTAGCCTACTTCAAAATAGGTAATTATAGCGGCTTATTTGTGCTAAACTATGCTTCAAGTATAGGCTATGCGGGACATGTGCGAGTAATAGGTGAAACACTTGATGGAGATATAGTAGGAGTTATGTTAAGAAAAGGAGATGACATCGTAGCGGTGATTTCTGATAGTTCTCTATTCATAAACTTAATGTTATCTAAGTCGACTTCCTACATGAACTATAGTAAACTAGTGGAAGAATTATTTAAGTACTTAACTGGAGGTTCTAGTCCCAGGAAAACACTTGTTATAATAGACTTAACTCATTATAGTGGACCTAGTCCAAGAAAAATAGCTGAAATTACAGGTAAAGGTTACGCTATTCTTCATCCACTAGTTATAGTACAATTATTATCTACGTACACTTTGTATGTAGAAGAAGTGATGGTTAGAGAATTAGTAGAAAATTATCCAATTATACTAACATATATCTTCATTACGCTCTTATCGCTTCTTGTAATCTACAATATACTTAGACCTTAAGCTTAGCTAGTGCCTCAAATACTATTCTCGAAGCTTTCTCAACTCTAGGTGCAAGCTCCTTAGCGCCAGCGAAACCACTTGGTTCAACTAAGCTATCACTTACTATGAGCATTGCTGCAGCTTTAAATCCGCGCATAAGGCCTAGTGCAAATAATGTAGCACATTCCATTTCAACACAAATTACTCCCCTACTACCCCAGCGCTTAGCGAAATCTGGGTCTTCAGCATAGAAGGCATCGCTACTAAACACTGGTCCTATGTATATTTTCTCACCTTGTTTCTCAGCTTCCTCTACGAGTAGTTTAGTGAGTTCAAAATCTGGAACAGCAGCCATACTTCCATCCGGTACATACATACCAAGAGTAGCACCGCCATGAGGATATGCCGCACCAGTTGCAACAATAAAATCACCTATCTTCAATCCCTTAACCATTGCACCACATGTACCAAGTCTTATCATAGCTTTTGCTCCAAGCATGAAGAGTTCTTCGAAAACTATTGCAGCTGATGGTGCACCTATGCCATGAGTTGCAACGGTTATTGGTACACCCTTATATTCTCCCGTATATACTAGGAATCCACGGTTCTCGTTAACTAACCGTGGATTATCTAAGAACTCTACTAATTGTTTTACTCTTGCAGGATCACCAGCAACAACTACACGTTCAGCTATATCTCCTTTTTTAGCCTTTATATGAACTGGTTCATGAAACACCATAACTAGAACCACCTCCTCTACAATTTTATCTGTCCTTCATAAATTAATATATCCTAGTATCTAAGTCTATCCCGAGTAAAGTTTGTAGATATAGTTAATACATAATACTCCTGGTATGATTAACATATGCTAATCTGGAGGAAGTAATTTGAATAGAAGTAAGATAGCATACTTTATTCATAAATTTGTGGTAAAAGTATTTGGGCTCACTAATTATGTATTATCAATGAAGCTTACATTAACTTTAAGTTTAACCCTATTATTTATTCCACTAACTATAGTCTTTGCTAATAGGGATGTCTACCCGTTTATAGCTGCTTTGCAAATACCTTTACTTCTTCTTCCACTTATTATCAAGAATACAATAGATAATACTACTATTTCGGTTACAAGGATAGTGCATAGGGGTGTGGAGAGACATGGAGCAAAAGCTAGGATTATATTACGTAATAGCTCAAATAATATTGTAAAGATAAGTGTAGAGGAAAGAATTACGGACAAAGTAATTATTAAGCCCAGCAAGCTTGAAGCTCTTATTGGACCATATGAGGAATCCACCGTAGAATACAACATATATGCTCCGATAGGCAAACATATTCTTAAGCCATCAACCATAGTAGTATATGATCAGATAGGTCTCATGGGCAAAGAGATAGAGGCAGAAATACTAGGCGACAATGAGGTAAGAATTAAGCCCGAAATAGCTGAGGCAGAAATTCCTAGAGGATCACTAGTAGTATATCCTGTCATAGGTGAAGGTTTTAGGAGTAGATTACGTGGAGTAGGCTTTGATTTTCAAGGCCTTAGGGAATACACTTATGGTGATCCCGTTAAACTAATTGACTGGAAAACTAGTGCTAAATTACAAAAACTTTACATCAAGGAATATGCTATAGAATCAGGTATTCTATTAATACTAGGTCTTATGGTAGACGTGGAGGATTTTCAAGGTAAACCTTCAAACTACGAGTTGTTTGCCAGGAGTATTTCCACGATATCATATTACTTACTACTTCGTGGAGCAAGTATTGGTTTAGCAATAGTATCGCCAGGTAACCTAATAACAGTGCCACCAGGACGTGGACTAAAATACATTGATAGTATACTTAACGCCTTCTCAGAAGTACCCTGGATTAAGGATTCAGTTGATATAGCAGGATTCTTTTCCGGGATAACTAAGATGACATTACATCATACTAGACCGAGAACTCTATTAATATTTGGCGAAGGCTCTAGGAAATACACTCAAGTAATAGTAGAGAATGTAAGAAAAAGTAGATTGCTCGGACTAAGTGATATCCGTGTAGCAGTATTAAATAATGATAAAATAACAGGGATGCTTACTAGACTAGGATTTCATGCAGGATCTATAAGTTCTCCTGATGATCTATATGAGTTGCTAAAGTTAGCGGTGATTATGTGAGGTATGTTATCTTAAAGTTAAGTAGGATAGCGTATCCTTTAATAATGGCCATGGGCGTTTATATAGCTTTAGCTTCTTCTAGGCTTACTCCTTCACCATTACTATTTATTATAACTACTACTATAAGTTTAGCACTGGTTCTTGAATCTATTCGTATAGCACTTTTAGATGAAATAGGTCTAGGTGATGTAGGTCTACTAATATTATCAGCTAACATATTAGGCTTCATAGGTCTACTTGATGAAGTACTAACACTTATGTATTCTTTAGCAATACTATTGGTGTTAATTGATGGATCTAAGGTTTTGTTTACTAGAAATGTGTTTAATTTCTTAAAAAGCAATAAGCTGTTAATAATGTTTATGTTAATGTACTTAATTATGGTTTTTGTTATTATCCATTTAGATATTTTAGCAGTATTAGCTGGCATGCTTGGACTAGAGAGTGTTAGGAGTTTCATAACCTTACTTTTGGCATCTAAGTCTTCATATATGCTTTTGGGTGTACTTATAGGGTTGGCATTGGTAGTAATAGCAAATACGGTAATAGTACGTAAGTCAATCAAGGAGTCATTGCATGAGCTAGAACTTAGCTTAGAAAACGAACTGTATAGTACAAGTATTGGGCAAGTAATTGTAGTTGAGTTTATGTTGATATTAATAGCATTTATTATTTATCCATTAGTAATCTATTCATTGATGTTGGTGCGGTTACCTAGTGGCCTACCTTACATAATGGGTGTAATTATATCCTTTATTGTATGGGTTATCCTACGTAAAGCAGTTTATGGGTTAATATCATTAAGTATAGGTGGGGAAAGCAGAAAGTTAAAGGTGTTATGGGTTACTGTAGGTTGCATTGTATCAATCTATATTATTGTATCTGAGGTTCTCGGCTATGATCTAAGCATATTTAATGAAGTATACAAGGGTATAACTAGGTTAGAAATTAAGTCTATAAAATTATTAATAGAATTACTATGGGGTTGACGATTTGGTTAATGGGTCGGCTAGGATTCCATTAGTACTAGGCATATTCTTGATACTTGTCTCTCTATACTTTTTCTCGATGGGAGTAACACTTGTGTCTAATGGAGATGTTGCTAGTGGTTTATTGGCTGCTTTAATAGGCTTTGCCTTACTTGCTACTAGTATTACATTAATAAAACTATGGGGTTTAATGAAGATTAAAGGTAAGGAGTAGTTACCTGATCTTTGCTCTGATCACTATGATTATAGCTGTAATTATGACTCCTAGTACCAGTCCTAGGAGTAGTCCTAGTATTAAGTTATTTAGTGTGGTTGTGGTTACAGGTATTGTTATTGTTTTTTCTGCAGTATGTGTTTCAGTTACAGTTACTGTAGCAGTTTTCTCCTTAGTTTCAGTAGTTGTAATAGCTGTTGTCGTTACTGTTGTTGCTGTAGTAGTCTTTGTTATGTTTTTCTCAATAGTATGTGTTATGTTTACATAACTTGTTCTTGTTACTGTAACTGTTACAGTTTCTCTATGGATAATAGTGACTGTTGGTAAGGCTGTTATTGTTATACCTACTTGAGGTTTAGGTATACTTGCCTCTACAAGCGCTTTTAGCACTTGCGCATGTAGTGAAGCTAGCATGTAGTAATATATTGTAGTAGCCCAGTCTTCTTCTATACCTTTATGCGCTTCAGCCAGCTCCATATAATTCAATGCTATTAGCGGTATTGCTCCTACATCGAATGCATCTCTTATAGAGGCCTTGGTTTCCTTCTCAACTACTTGAATTATACCTCCTATACCTGTTTTAAATAATTCATGTATAGCTACAACACTAGAGGCTACAGCATGTATTGATGCAGCTATGCTACCATAGGTGTCATTGTTTGAGAAGGCTTTCATAGCTAAATCAACATTCATTAGAGCCTCGTCATAGCTTGAAGGCTTACTGCCAATATCTGATACCAGTGTTTCAAGATAGCTAAAGCTACTTTTAGCCATAGCTAGTAGGCTTTCAGCTATATCTTTAACAGCTTGTGAGTTTATCATAGACGTGCTTACTCTTGACATTAATAACCATTGTTTAGCGCTATCGGCCCTGGCCTTTGCAAAAGCTAACATATATATTAGTTTATCTAGATCACTCCAGCTGGTAACTTTCTTAAGCATATTTATTGACTCATTAAATATTAGTTCAGATAAGTAATAACGGTATCTTGCAGCCAGCAGTGCTTCAAACTCTGAGAATGTTTCAGCTTTACTAGCCATTACTATGTAGCGTGTAGCTATTATAGTGTTATTTACCTCATTCACAAACTCAGCTAACCTACTATCATCGAGATACACTTTAGCATACTCAAGTGCAGTCAACCCCTCAATATAGCTTGTAAATGCATAGCTAGCAGCCTCATAGTACATTTTTGATAATAAGGAAGATGATGCTTGTTCCGCATAATTCAAGGATTCATTTATATGTCTTTCAATTATATATCTCACAGGGTATGGTATCTTCTTAGCCAGTTCAAGTGCTTGTTTCCTAGCATCTTCGCTTCTAGTGAGATAGCTATGTGTCCAGCTAATGACTATGTTAACGGCTTCGCTGGGAAGTTGTGGTAGAGTTATACCACTTGGTAAGCTTATGTTCATTCCAGTAAAATAGTAAAATGCTTCACGAACGCTTGCAACCTCTACAACTGTAACATTTAATTGTTTTCCAAGCTCTACCACATCTACTGGTACATATTCTGTTCTAACAAGATATCCTCCGGGTATAGGTTCTCTTACAATCTTTCTAACGTATACTACTCTCTGCCCTATAGGTATGAGGAATACCTTTGTACCAACTTCTGCAGCAGCTTTAAGCTTAGCAGGAATACCTCCTACGGGTCCTATACTTCCATCGGGACATATCATGCCTGTCATCATTACGTCTGGTCTAAGGGTCTTATTTAGGAACAAACTTAGTAGTGCGATAGTCATTGCTCCTCCTGCACTAGGACCACCTATTATGAGACTACTGCTCTTCATCCTTATGAAATAGTCATAGCTATTGAAGCTCTTGCCTGCAATGGTAGCTGCTATTAGAGCGGCTATCCTAGCAGTGGCTTGGGTATCAAGTTCTGTCAATGGTTCTGCGCTGAAGTATACAATACCATTACCTGGATAAGCTATTGATACATAAAGATCCGCAACAACTCCTCCTTCCTCTTCGCCCCCTATAGTTGTAACAGCTGGAACTTTAATGTGTGTACTCTTTATCCATATATAGGATGTACTTGTCTCTGTAACTGCTATGACAGTTAATAATGGTGATACCATAGAGATTAATAGAATAATAGCAATAAGCGACTTATATGCCGAAGCCAATATCATTCACCTGTACCCGGTTAGCAAGTTGTTTAGACCTGGATCAGAGTTATGTAATAGCATATTAAAACCTCATCGGATATTATCGGATATTGGAAGACAAATATTAAAAACCATTGTTAATTAAGTTTCGTATGAGACTACGATAGCGAGTGATATAGTTAGGTGTTAATAGTGATGGATTTGTTCTCAATTATACTGGTAATCACAGTTATACTATATGTTGTGCTACTAATTATGATTTCAGAGTACATTCGTTCCAGGAAGGGGTTATCATCTTACTTTACTAGGAGAATAATCCACCTCTTAGCAGGGGACTCCATTGTAGTTTTACCTTTATTCAAGCATGTAGTGTATCCCGTAGTAATTACAATAATACTTGCGTTAATGGTTTTTATAGGTCTTAGTAGACCTGGTAATCCCTTCTCAAAGACCATGGTTGTAACAGAATATGATAAATTACATGTATATGGTCCTTTGTATTACATATTAGCTATAATGATCTTGGTAATATTGTTCTATAATCACCCTGAGATAGTCATAGCATCAACCATGATAATGGCCTGGGGTGATGGTTTTGCATCATTAGTACCCAAATATATTAGTAATCCTCATATGATATTCAATAGTGGCGTGAGATATCGTAAAAGCATTGAAGGTACACTAAGTATGATTATAATGGGATTTCTTGGAGCAATTGTAGGCTTGTTTCTGAGCAATATTTTAACAGGTTACAGCTTCAACATAGTAGGTTTGATACCTATCGTATTGATTGCAAGTATTGTATCTGGTATAGTGGAAATGCTGAGTGTTGGACCACTGGCTAGCTTTGACAACCTAACTGTACCTATGGCATCAACTGTAACAATACTCTTATTAGAGCATATGCTCCCAAGCATTACTTAAATAATATTACTTTATAGAAGCCTTAATACCTTCTAAGATGATATAGTTTAAATAGGTGTGTCAAGGGGAGTCCAGGTAAAGTAATCTAGAAGTCCTTAATGCAAGGGGCTACCCATTGGCTATACTGTTGATAGTTGACTATGTACTTAGAGTACTAGTGGTACTACTGTTCGGTATAATATCTTTAAAGAAAAAACTTGTTGATATTACTGGTTTCATTGCCGGACTATTTGTGGGCTTATCTGTTATTCTCCTAGGTGGCTGGAACTGGTTTATCATTATATTATTATTCCATTTAGTAGCAGGCATTGCTACTAAATGGAAATACGAATATAAGAGAAGTCTTGGTGTGGCAGAAGAAAAAGGTGGTGCAAGAAGTTGGAAGAACGTATTAGCAAATGGCATTATTGCATCAATAGCGGTTATGCTTGAATACATGGTTGGTGGACAAATATGGGCTTATGCATACCTTGCTGCTGTTGCAACAGCTATGGGTGATACCCTTGCTACCGAGATAGGATTACTGAGCCCTAGTAAGCCTAAGTTAATAGTTAAGCCTTGGATAGAGGTAGAACCTGGTACCTCAGGTGGTGTAAGTCTTCTTGGATATATTGCGTCGGCATTAGCAGGCTTAATAGTAGGGCTTATAGGCTGCATGCTTGGCGTTGTACCTTCCACAGAAGTACCCAGTCCCAACCCACTATACCTTATAGGGGTAATAACCCTAGCCACACTTATCGGTGTAACAATTGATAGTATAATTGGTGCAACAATTCAAGCACAGTATCGTTGTACCGTATGCGGCAAGCTTACAGAAAGACCCGTACACTGTGGAAAACAAGCTATATTAATTAAAGGTGTACGATGGGTAGATAACCATGTAGTGAATATACTAGGTATAGCTAGCGGTGCACTATCAGCCATGATAATAGTATTACTAACATAAACATAAATATAGAATAGATAAAATGGCTAGGATATTTTAGGTATATTGGGCTGTTCTCTCACTAGCTCTAAGCTGTGCTACTATTTCATCAAGACCTAATCCACTATTCACTAGTTCAACTACACGGCTACGTTCATCTACACCTAATTTACGGTTTAATAATCTCTCAACCTCATCTATTAATAGTAATGGTATGTATTGATCTAATACTTTCTCTAATAACTTTGGTATTGCTTGTGATAGGTTCGCTACAGCTTGTGATAAATCACGTATGGTCTTAACGATATCATCGCCTTCATCTGCTTGTGAATGTTTGTCTAGGTTTATTTGCTTCCTTTCATCCTCTATCAAGAATTTAACACCCAGTTAAGTATAGTATACAATATCTTGTCTCTAAAACGTCTCCACCTGATAACACTCTAAAAATAATATTATAGCTAAAGACTATGTAGTAGTTAGTAGGGACTGAGACGTGGTTTCAAGAGTATCAATGTGTCTATTAGTACTAGTGTTTATCCTACTATTTACATTAGCGTATTATATGCCTTATTATAGTGGTGGGTTTGGCAAAATAGCGTATGAGCATCCTGTGGTAGTTGAGAAACCTAAACCCTTGTTCACATCAGTGTCACGTAAAACAAATATATACATTCCATTAGTGAACAATACTAGTAGTATGGGTGTTAAGGAGAATGTGAGTGGGTTCTGGAAAAACCTACGTGATGTATGGTGGATTAAGGCTTTAACACAAGTATTCTTATCAATTATGTCAATTATATCGTCCATTATAAAGTTCCTTATAGATTTAACGATAATTGATATACCTAGACCTAGCGTTCATGAAGTAAGTGGTGAAGTTAATACAACTGTATTGGTGAATCCTCGAAGACTATTGATGGTAGGTGTATTAGGCTTAATATCAGCTGTTATTGTATTAGCTATTATAGCTAGGTCTAGGTTGAAGAAATACGATATGACAGGTTACTTCTTAAGTAAAAGGTTTGAAGAGTTCTC
>Ga0190363_1001820_pt1 | contig 12530 bp, 13 predicted proteins | sample 48721867_MG_FD_161272 | JGI IMG/M metagenome (GOLD analysis project Ga0190363, IMG submission 161272) | Hydrothermal vent microbial mat bacterial communities from Southern Trench, Guaymas Basin, Mexico - 4872-18-6-7_MG | ecosystem: Environmental > Aquatic > Marine > Hydrothermal vents >...
TTATAGCTTTCCTGACTGCGTTTGAAATTTCTTCAGGGCTTCCGGATGACAGAAGCTTGGAGGAGATGTTGCCTGCTATGGGGTAGCCTCGCCTGGCTTCATCCGCAAGTTTTCTGGCTTCCAAGATGGAGGTACGCTCGTCTAAGGCTATGGCGTCGGCTCCCACTTCCACCATTTCCCTGATGATTCTTAGGTTTGGACCGCAGATGCTTAGAATGGTCTTGCATTTCACGGCTTCAGCCAGTCTTTTCAGGTGGGGGGCTGCGAATTCTTTAAAGTGTTGGGGGGATATCACCGCGGTGCTGGCTCCCATGTCATGGAAGGTTATCACGTCTGCTCCAGCCTCCTCGTAGACCTGAGCTATCCTGACGAAGGTTTCAACCGAAGCCTCCAGGATTCCTCTGATTTTCTCAGGGTCCATGATGAGGTCTTTCATAAATTCAGCAGGGTTTACAAGGTAGTAGCCTACGCAGGTGAAAGGGGCGTTCATCACCACGTTCACAGGCGTTTCCCCTTCAAACCTGCTCTTTAAAAGCTTGATAGCCCGGGTGACCACCGGTATCCTTCCGGCTTCCTCCACGCTTCGAGGAGGCTTAACGTCTGAGGGCTCCTTAACCGTGAAGGTTTTCACCATAGGCCAGATTATTACACCCCTGCTGGCAGGCTCCTCCATGAAGTCTATGGGCGCCCCTAAAACTTCAGCTTCCACCATGAAGTCGAAGGGAACCGTAAGCATGTCTAAGCCAGCCAACTTCAGGCCGGCTGAAGCCATCTCAGCCATCAGCTCAGGGTTATGGTGAACTTCAGGCCACTGGGCTCCCACAGCCTCCATAAACTCTACGGTGGCGGTTATGGTTGGGTTCACGTATGGCACCCTGTCCACTTGGAGGGACCGTCCTTCCAACGCCAGCATGACACGCTCATAGGAGTTCAACAGGTTCACCTTTCTATTCATTCCTTGTATGGCAGCCCTTAAAATATCTTCGAAGGAAAACTAATCTTGAAGTTTAGGCTAGCCTTAATTGAGGGTGGGCGGCAATTGGAGTTTCCCCCTGAAGTTTTAACCCGGAGCAAGGCTGGAAAGCTGGAGGTTAGAGCCCTAGACAGCCGGGGAAAATTTCTGATGTGCAAGTATCTCGACCCTAAAACCATGAAGCCGGCGGACAAGAAACGTAAAATAATCCTTGTGGACGAGGAAGGCCGGCGTAGAGAATTCTTCATTATCCCCCTGAAGAACGGTCGGCGCTACCTTATGATTGAAGGAGAGAAGGAGGATGCTGCCAAACCTGAAAACCCCATGGTCTGGAACGAGAAGGAAGGCAAAGCCGAGCCCCTCCTAAAATAGCCCCAACACGGAGGAAAAGGGGAACCCTATGGAAGACGTGGAGGAAGAACTGGAAAAACTAAGAATCGAAGTGGAAAGGTGCAGGAGATGCTCCCTCCACAGGGAGAGAACCAAGCCCGTGCTGGGTGAAGGCCCGGCTCCATCTAAAATAGTGCTCGTGGGGGAAGCTCCCGGCTACTGGGAAGACCAGCAGGGCAAACCCTTCGTCGGTGCAGCGGGGAAATTCCTGAACGAGCTTCTAGCCTCAGCAGGGCTGAAGCGAAGCCAGGTTTACATTACCAACGTGGTTAAGTGCAGGCCTCCTAAGAATCGAGACCCTAAACCCGAGGAAGAGGAGGCATGTGCACCCTACCTTGAAAGGCAGCTAAGCCTCCTGAAGCCGAGGCTGATATGCACGCTTGGAAGCCATGCAACCGCCAGAATTCTCTCCTTCTTCGGGCTTAAGCCTCAGCCCATAACAAGGGTTCACGGTAAAACCTTTAGAACCCAAAGTCTTTTAGGCGAAGTCTTCGTGGTCCCGCTTTTCCATCCGGCCTCAGCACTCTACAAGCCCCCTATGAGAAGCCTTCAGCTTGAAGACTGGAAAACCGTTGGAAGGCTTCTAGCGGAAATAAAAGGGTTCCCCGAGGAAATCTTAAACTTCCAGAATCGTTCTTTATCGTGCAGGAGAGCCCCAGGTCATGGCTAAGGTTCTAGCGTTAATCTCCGGCGGAATAGACTCCCCCGTAGCAGCCTACATGGCCGGAAGCCATAAAGGCGTAGAGGTTACAGCCGTTTTCTTCGACGGCACTCCCTTCATAGAGCCAGACGAAGGCTTAAAGGTTAAAGCCATCTGCAGAAGGCTTAAAATCCTGGTGAACCTTCGAAGCCTCTACATGCTTCCCCACGGAGAAAACCTGAGCAGGATAGCCTCATCCTGCAATAGAAAGCTCGTCTGCCTCCTATGTAAAAGACTTATGCTGAGGGCTTCGTCAAGGCTTGCCCTCCGGGAAGAAGCTAAAGCCCTGGTTACAGGAGACAGCCTCGGACAGGTTGCCAGCCAAACCCTGGCAAACCTGAAAGTTGAAGACCAGGCTTCCCCTCTGCCAGTCTTAAGGCCTCTACTCGGCTTGAACAAGGAGGAAATCGTAGAGTTGGCTAGGAAAATCGGAACCTACCAGATTTCCACTTCAACCCAGTCAACCTGCAAGGCTGCACCCGGGAAGCCTTCAACCCAGGCAAGGCTTGAAGCCGTGCAGGCTGAAGAGGCTAAACTGCCCTTGGAGGAAATGGTTTCGAAAGCCCTGTCCGGGAGGAAAATAGAGGTTTGAAGCAGTCCTTCCGCGTTATACCCGTGCTGGATGTTAAAGGAGGCCTAGCAGTTCACGCCATAGCTGGAAAGAGGGAGGAATACCAGCCGGTCAAGTCGTGGCTTCATCCAGCCCCCGACCCTGTCAGCTTATCTAAAGCCTTCGAGGCAGCTTACGGCTTCAAAGAACTGTACCTAGCAGACTTAGACGCCATCACGGGGAAGGCTTCTTTAAACTTAAGCCTCCTATCCGAAATCTCCAGTATAACAAGCCTACGCCTGATGGTTGACGGAGGCTTCAGAAGGCTGGAGGACGCGGAATCCACCCTTAAAGCCGGGGCTTCAAAAGCTGTTTTCGGAACTGAAACTCTTCCAAGCTTAAGCCTTCTCAAGGAAGCCCTGGAGCGTTTCAGCCCCAGCAAGGTAACCGTAAGCCTGGACCTTTCAGAGGGGAGAATTATAGGTTTAAGCCGGCCTTTCAAGGGCTTGAAGCCTTGGGAGGCTGCTGGAAGACTTAGCAGGCTGGGAGTGGAAGAGCTGATAGTCTTAGACCTTTCAAGGGTTGGGGTTGAGAGGGGAATAGACCTGAAGCTTACAGGAAGCATTGTTAAGGCCTTCAACGGCGAAGTTCTCGTAGGAGGAGGAGTCAGAGGCTTAGAAGACCTGGAAGACCTAGCCGAACTGGGGGCTGCAGGAGCCCTAGTAGCCACGGTCCTCCACAAAGGCAGAATAAAACCTGAAGAGCTTCTCGAGAAAAGGTTTCAGGCGTAGGGAGGGCTTCCACGCTTAACACGCAATCTTTTATAAAAATTAAGCCATAAAAGTCATTGGGATTTCCTTGAAGGCTGCCATCCGACGGCTGGCCTGATGGTGAAGGGTTAGGTCATGGTTGAAGTTTGGATACCTTACGGGGAAACAGAGGTCTGCGCCAACATTCCCGCTGAAAACTATCTTGGAGTTGTGGAGCCACGGGAGCTTTCTCCCCCTCCAAGCCCTGAAACGCTGGTTTCGAAAGCCTTCGAGTCGCCTCTAGACGGCTTAAGGCTTAGCAGCCTAGTTAAGGCTGGGGGGAGAGCTGTAATCCTCGTAGACGAGTACGCTTCCTCCCTGCCGCTCCGCCTCCTAGCAACTGAAATCCTGAAGGAGCTGGAGGCAGGAGGCATCTCTCGGGATAAAACCGCCTTCCTCTTCGGCAGAGGCTTAGAGGCAGCCTATAACCCGGAGGAAGCCTTAGAGCTGCTTGGCGAAACCTGTGAAGGCTGCAGGGTTGGCGTCCACAATCCCAGAGACGAAAACCTGGAAACCGTTGAGGTGGGCTCAACAGGACGCAGGGTTAAGGTCTTCCTCAGAAAAGATGTGGTTGAAGCCGAAGTCAAAATCCTAGTCGGAAAGGTTTCACCTCACCCCTACGCGGGGTACAGCGGGCTGGGGCAGACACTGCTTTCAGCCGCTGGAAGCCTCCGCACCCTAAGCCGAAACTACATGCTCTATGGAAGCTTGGAGGCTAGGGCTGGAAGGCTTGAGGGGAACTCCCTCTACTCCGAGCTTCTAGAGGCAGCCAGGATGGCTGGTCTCACCTACGCCGTCCACGTGGTATGCAGCTGGGATGGAGTTCCTTTAAAGGCCTTCGCAGGGAAACCTGAGGAAACCTTCAGGGCGGCTGTAGGCTTCTTCGAGGAAAACTTTTCCTCAACCTTTGAGGGCAAGGTTAGGGTGGCAGTGGTTTCCCCTGGAGGTAAACCCTACGACTCAACTTTTGACGGCGCCCAGCAGGCCTTGGAAAGGGTGATAGACCTAGTTGAGGAAGGTGGAAGCATCGTTCTGGCTGCTGAATGCTCAGGGGAAAGGTTGAGCTCCAACTTCCTCCTGTGGCTTACCGAGGCGAAAAACGCTGAGAAGGCTGAAAGAATCTTCAAGGAGCGCTCTGAATTCGGCTTCCACAAGATTTTAAGGCTTAGAAGGTTTCAGTCCAAGTTCAGGGTTTACCTGGTTTCAGGCCTCCCCGAAACCATAGCCTCAGAGCTTTTAGGGTTTAAAACCGCCAGAAACCTTGACGACGCCATGAGGCTTGCCCTGAGGGGCATAGGCAAAGGAAGCGTGGTAGCCCTTCCATCAGCCCTGAAAACCCTCCTAAAAGTTAAGGTTTAGCCTACCACAGGATTACTGCGCTTAAGGCTAGAATCAGGTAGGCTGAGACGCCTAGAGCCTTCCTGCTTTTCGAAAGAGGTGTAATGTCGTCTAGGGGGCCCATGTGTTTTCTGCCCATGAAGAAGAGGATTATCAAGCCGAAAAACCAGAAGCCTGTGACGAAGGCTATGATTACCCCTACGAAAGAGGCGATCATGTGTCCTTTCTCCCCGAACATGGCTCTGGCTATGTGGCCTCCGTCCAGCTGCCATGCTGGAAGCAGGTTTAAATAGGTAACGATGAAGCCTATCCAGGCTGCAAGCCCTAAGGGCGGAGTAAGCATAATCTTGCCTTCAACCTCAGGTATTATTGCTCCAGCAAGCAGCTCCCACGCCAGCGACGATGGAAGATTTATCATTTGAACGCCTTGGGCTTCAAGCTGGGCTATGATGGAAGGGCTGACGGCTTTAGCCATCTCCAGCGAAACAGCGGCTACGACTAAGGTGACTATGAAGCCTATTATAGGCCCGCTGAATCCCAGGTCGAAAAGCTGGTCTCTGTTGGTTGGAGGCTCCTTCTGCATGATCACGGCGCCCAGGGTTCCGAAGCCTATGGGGAAGGGTGGGCCTGGAATGAAGTAGGGGGATGTGGACTCGATGCCTCTGAGGGCTGCAGCCGTCTTATGTCCGAGTTCATGAAGCCCGACGATGGCGAGAAGCCCTATGGTGAAGAAGGCTGCATGGAGGAAAATGCTTTCCTGGAAGAGAAGGTTCCAAACGGTCGAGTTGAAGTATCCGCTTATGAAAATGGTTACGCAGGTTACCAAGAAAAGGATTAGCGGGATTCTGCTGGGCTTCTTGGATGGAGCGGGCTTCGACAGGATTCTTATAACTGCTTCACCCAATATCCCCCTCCTTAAAACAGGGATAAACCCGTAGGGTTTAAGCTTGGATACAAGCCTCTCAAAGTTTTCCTTGTGCTGGGGTGGAAGCCTAACTATGAAATAGGGTAAGCCGAACTCGTAGACCACCGACTCAACGGGGAACTCCGACTCTATTATGGTCTGAAGCTCTGAAAGGCTTAAAATTCTGGTTTCCTCGCTGTAAATCGCCATCGTTCACCAGCCAGCCGGAGGAAGCTTCTAAGGCTAATGAAGACTTAAAGTAATTAAAGAGTAGCGTTAACTAAAAACTATTATTTCAAGTATGAGCCTAACTTGAAGTGGTGTACACGGCGTAATGGGTGCTGGCCAAGCCTACCATATTAGAAGCTTCAGAGAGGCAGACCTTGAAAAAGTGATGGAGATAAACAGGAAATGCCTCCCTGAAAACTACTCTTCCTTCTTCTTTCTTGAAATCCACCGTTCCAACCCAGAGGCTTTCCTAGTGGCTGAGGCTGAAGGAAAAGTGGTAGGCTACGTCATGTGCAGGGTTGAGCATGGGCTTTCAGGCCTTTTAAAGTTTAAGCTCACAAGGAAGGGACACGTGGTCTCCATAGCGGTTTTACCTGAACACAGGCTTAAAGGGCTTGCAACCCTCCTCATGGTTAAAGCCATGGAAAACCTCTACGATAAATACGCCTGCCACGAGGTATACCTAGAGGTCAGAGTGAGCAACGACCCCGCCATAAAACTCTACCGGAAACTGGGCTTCAAGGAAAACAAGACCATCCCCCACTACTACATCGACGGTGAAGACGCTTTCCTAATGGTTAGGAAGCTGCCTCTGGAAAGGTGGGAAGCCGTTCAGCTTAAGAAGCCTTCCTAAGCAAGCCGGGGGAAGGCTTGGGGACCGCTGGCTTCTCCTTCAAGGTCAAAGCTTCAGGGGTTTCCCATTCCGCATGACAGGGTTTCCATCGGCCAGAAGCACGCCTTCCCCCATGTCCTTTATCATGTCAAGGTGGCTTGAAGCCTTGTTCCGGCCGTGGTAGGCGCCTGTGTTGCTTCCTATGGCTATGTGGACGGTTCCATAAATCTTCTCGTCAACTATGATACTTCCTCCAGTATACTGGGCGCCGGGGTTGCAGCCTATCCCAAGCTCTGCAATCCGGTCCTTATCCCCCGTGTTAGCCTCGAGGAAGCGTGTGAAAACTTCACGTCCCTCCGAAGCCTCGTACTCGACCACGCGTCCATCTCTGAAGGTCAGCTTAAGCCCAAGTATTCTCCCGAAGCCTGGAATGGCAACCTTCTCAAAGCTTATGGTCCCGTTCGCCGAATCCTCTATGGGCGCTACGAAAACCTCGCCCGTGGGAATGTTAAGTCCTACATCTCCACGTTTAACATCCTCCTCGGAAATATATGCGTCGTCAACTAGGATAGGCCTCCCCTTAATGCTGAAGGTCAGGTTTGTTCCGTCCTCAGCCTTCACGGTCACCTGGTCCACCCCCTCCAAAGCCTGCCTGTAATACTCGCACAACCTCCTAACCTCGTTGGTGAAGGACTGGCGGATGCTGTCAAAGAATATCTGGCGGAACTTTTCCAGCGGGCACTCGTAGCCTCGGGCAGCCCCTGGAATAGGCCAGCCCACATAGGCCCACCTCACCTTCCGCTCATCCAAGATTTCCCGGAGCTTCTGCTTGTGGGGCGCCTGAAGCTTAACCCGGTCGGCCAGGTTTCTACTCCAGCCGGGGTCGTCTTCTTCGCCGATGAAAATGGAGACGTCAATGGTTTTCGTCAGGGCTTCGGCTAGGGGGTTCATCTGGGCTAAGGCCTCCTCAGGGGTTACCGTGAACCTGGTTTTCTGCCTGGCTGAACTGTAGGGAAGAATAATCGTGTGGGCTCCGGTTTTCCAGCATTCCTCCTCCACTTTTAAAGCGAACTCTACGCAGGTGGAATCTGTGGAGTTATACATTATCCGTACGGCTTCAAATCCTCCACTGAGCTTCCTACCAATCCTGAGCGATTCTCTCACAAGCTTCCCAGCGATTTCAGCCATTTCCCTTTCTGTCAGCTCCCCTGTCAACAGCCTTCACCCATACCATCTGTTCGCCAGCAAAAGTAATAAGTAGTATTATCTGCTTTTGCTTTTAGCCTTGAAGTTTATGCTTGTCATCGGCGACGGAATGTCGGATGAGGTTAGGTCTGGAACCCCGCTTAGCCTGGCGAAGCATCCTAACATGGATTTTTTAGCTTCCAACGGCATGTGCGGGCTGGTTCAAACCATACCGGAAGGCGTAGACCCAGGGTCGGAAACAGCTATTCTAGCCATCCTAGGCTACAACCCCAAGCGTTTACAGGTTGCCAGAGGGCCGCTGGAAGCCGCTGGAATCGGTGTGAGGCTTAGAAGGGAAGACCTAGCCCTAAGATGCAACCTGGTAACCGTGGAGAAAGGGCTTCTAGCCGACTACTCCGCCGGTCAGATTTCCACGGAGGAAGCCTCCCAGCTCCTCAAAGCCTTAAGAGACTCCGGAGTCCTCGGAGAACTGAAAATCCATGTTGGAGTAGGCTTCAGGCATGTGGCGGTGCTCAGCGGCATGAAATACTCTGAAGCCCTGGAAACCTATCCTCCCCACGACCACATAGGCGAGCCTGTTGAAAAGCTTAAGGTGAAGCCCTTAAAGGCTGAGGCAGCTTCAACCGCTAAGCTTCTCAACCAGGCTTCAGAAGCCTCCTACAAGGTTCTCTCGAAGCATCCTGTCAACCTTGAGAGGGTTAAGCGTGGGCTTAAGCCTGGAAACATGGTTTGGCTCTGGGCTCCAGGCAGGAAGCCTAAAATTTTAACTTTCACCGGGAAGTTCGGCTTGGATGCAGCTATGATTTCAGCGGTAAACATCGGCAGGGGAATCGGCGCCCTCCTAGGCATGGAAGTTCTCAACGTTCCCGGAGCCACAGGCTACCTGGACACCAACTACGAGGGAAAAGCCGAAGCAGCCTTAAAGGCTCTGGAAACCCACGACCTAGTTGTCGTCCATGTGGAAGCCCCCGACGAGGCAGGCCACACCGGAAAACTGGAGTTAAAGGTTAAAGCCATAGAAGACTTGGACAGAAGGCTTCTAGGCAGGCTTCTCGAAGGCCTGGAAAGCAGAAAGGAAGAATTCGTTTTAGGAATTCTGGCAGACCATGCGACGCCGATAAACGCTAGGGTTCACACCAGCGACCCGGTTCCCTTCATAGTTTACACTTTCCCAGCCAGGCCTGGAAGGCTTAGGCCTGCTGAAAGGTTTGACGAGGTTTCAGCCAGCCGGACAGGCTTATTCCTGGAAGTCTCAGATTTCATGCCCTTCTTTCTCGGCCTTTCCCAGTAAACTTAAGATAGAGGTATACTGTCAGGGATAGGGCTGCCGGAGCGTAGAAAACGAATATCTTGAATTCGTCTCGGAGGAGGAAGCCATAGAGGCTTTCAGCTACGAAAAACATTACCGAGATTAAAGCCAAAATTATGAAGGCTTGAAGCCAGGGTGAAGGCTTTGACAGGCTGTCCACGTTTATCCTTCCTTCTCAGCCTGGATGAGGTCTTGGATGGCGATGTCAACGTAGCTTCCGTCAGGAAGCTTTCTCCTAATGGTTATAGGCAGAAAACCTTTCTCAAGTTCAAGCTTCGCTATGTCTATCGGGTTGCTGACGTTTTCAGGAGTCTCTATTAGAATGGGGGCTCCTAAGCTTATCTGAAGAGCTCTGGCTCCTATGATTCTGGCTTTCTCAAACCGGGTGAGTCTTGGAGGCCCGGTTACTGGTTTTTCCGAGGTTATAAGCTTAAACCCCCAATCCATAAAATCCTGCTAGAGCTTCACGGGCTGGCGGGTTTCAGGGAAACAGGATTTCAACTTTGAGCCGTTAAATGTTAAAGGCAACTTTGAAGTTCACCAACCAGCCCTATATAAAGCTAAAAACTTTAATGGCGTATGGTTTATAAATTTTTACCCTTTAACCCCTAAGCTACAACCGTTTTCGCCCCTATTTTCCTTCCAAACCTGGTCAGCATCTCAACATGGTTTCCGTAGCATAAGACCTGGTGGTTGCCCGTGGACGCCAGAAGTCTTTCAAGGCTTCCTTCAACCTTAACTTCAGCCTGGCTTCTGCACATGCCTGGAAGGCTGAGCTGCGACTTCACAAGCACCCCGCAGGCCACCGTAAGCCTGAAGTTTTCAAGGGAGAAGTGGGATAGGGTCACAGGGCCTCTGGGCAAGAGCACGTCCAGCGAAACTTCTCTTCCCGTTTCGAAATGGCTTCTAAGCTTCACAGGAAGCCTCCTTTTTCCGCCCAGGCTGAAGGGTGCCGTGCAGTGGGCTAACGTCACCGTTTTTCCCGTAGGATTGAAACCGGACAGGTTCGCCATCCACGTAGGCTTCTTCAAGGCTTTCGACAGGGCTAGGAAAACCGGAAGCGTGTCAAGGTCTGCCTCGCATACAGCCGGGATTCCCTCACCGTTCAGAAGGGACAGCATTAAACACGGTGTGAAGCCCTCCTTCACGGTGAAGGGGAAGCAGTCTATGGTTAAAGCTGAAGCCTTAAACTTTCCAAGCAGGCTTTTCACGGCAAAGTAGAGCTTTAAGGGCTTCCTCAAGCTTTCAGCTGAAACCCCTATAAGCCTCGCCTTGCCCAGCCTCTCCTTCAGAGCCCTCTTAACTTCTCTATCTTCAACTTCTCCGTAAGCCTCCATGAGGGCTGTGAAGGAGGCTGGCAAAGCCTTAAGGCTGAAAACCTCTGAAAGCCTTTCAAGCCTCGGCTTCAACTCCCTAAGCTTATCTTCCCCAGCCAGCAGGAGGAAAGTTGAGCCTTTAAGGGCCTTAAAGGCGTGGGAGGCTTCGGCTTCAGCTTGAACCTCTTTGGGGGCTTCCCTGAGCTGGCTGTAGACTATTTCCCCTTTCCAGCCTCCCAGGGCTTCAAGTTTTTCTCTAGCGCTTAAAGCTGAGGGGAGACTGTTGTTTTCATGGTAAGCCCAAAGCGTCCACCCCTTTTTGAAGGCTATCTCGGCGATGGTTCTGCTGGTTCCACCGCTTGCAACGAAAACCACCACCGCATCGTATTCCTCCTGGTTGAAGGATGGAGCCTCTGAAGGGGAGCACACAGGCTTCACGGGGCCGTACACTTCAAAGCCTTTCTTTTTTAGGAGGCTTCTAGCCTTGGCAATTCTGCTTTGAACTCGTGTAGTGTGAATCCGTGAGGACACTGGAATGAGGAAAACGGTTTTCTTCAAGTCTTTCTCTCTCCAGTACTAGTGGGCTACTGTTTCTCCTAGCGCCTCCACGTAAAAGGTTTATAACCTAAAGGGTAGGGTAAAATATTTTCGGCGGAGAAGTGGTGAGAAAGAACATTCAGATGTTTCAACCCTCCATTGGGAGGGAAGAACTGGAAGCAGTAGTAGGAGTTCTACGGGATAAAACGCTTACCGACGAGACAGGCTCAGGAGCTTACGTGAAAAAGTTTGAGGAAGCCTACGCCAAATACGTTGGAGTGAAGTATGCGGTAGCCGTAAGCTCGGGAACCGCAGCCCTACATGCAGCCTTAATGCTGGCTGACGTAGGCTCAGGAGACGAGGTTATAGTTCCAAGTTTCGCTCAGACCTCCACGGCGGAGGCTGTAGCCCTAACAGGAGCCAAACCGGTCTTCGCAGACATAAACCCGAAAACCTACTGTTTAGACCCAAGATCCGTTGAGGAGAAGGTTACAAGCAAGACCAGGGCCATCGTCCCCGTCCACGTCTACGGCCTCATGGCTGAGATGGAAGCGATAAACGAAATAGCCCGTGAACACGACATCTTCGTCATCGAACATGCCTGCCAGGCCCATGGAGCCGAGCTTAAAGGAAGTAAGGCTGGAACCTACGGCGACCTAGCATGCTTCAGCTTCAACGCCCTAAGCGTTATAACGACTGGCGAAGGAGGGATGATTACTACCAACCGAAGGGACTACGCTGAGGAGCTTCAGTCCATAAGAGTGCATGGGTTCGGAAGGTACGGTTCAAGCGAAAGGCTAGGCCACAACTATAAGATGACGGAGGTTGCCGCAGCCTTAGGCTACTACCAGCTTCAGAAGCTTCCAAAACTTTTAGAGGCAAGGCGTAGAAACGCTCAAATCCTAACTTCCCTGCTGGAAGGCGTTGGAAGGCTTGTTACCCCGGAGGAGCCTCCCGGCTACAAGCATGCTTGGAGCCTTTACACGGTCAGGCTTAGAGGCGGAAAGGTGGGTGAGAGAAACAAGCTGGTTTTAAAGCTTAACGCCTCCGGGATTCAGGCTAAAGTCTTCTATCAGCCTCCCATCCACATGGCACCCTACTACCGGAGGAAGTACGGGATTAGGCCTAGAAGCCAGCCTAACACCGAGGCTGCCGCCCGCCAGGTGTTCTCGCTTCCATGCCATCAAGGACTCGGCGAGGAAGACTTCAAGTATATGGCTCAAAAACTTAAAAAGCTCATACGGTGAAAAAGGGGGCTTTCCTTTAAGGCTTCAGTTGCTTTTAAAACTTATTTAGCTTAGAGAGTTGGCTAGTTAATTGGTGTCTCAGCCTTTTGACAGTTAGCATCAGGAAGATTCTCAGGGAGTTTAAGGCTGGAAGAATAGGCTTGGAAGAGGCTGAGCGGAGGCTCAGGCTTCTCTCCATCCTGAAAGTTGAAAACTATGTGAGAGCAGACCTTGGAAGAGAGCTTAGACGCAGCATACCCGAAGTGGTCTTCGTTGAAGGTAAAACTCCCGCTCAAACATTAAAGGTTGCAGGAGAAGTGGCTGAAGCCGAGGGCAGAGTTATCCTTGCCAGAGCCTCCAAAACACATCTTTCAGAGCTTTCAAAGCTTAAGCCTAAATTCAAAGTTGAAGTCTGGGAGCAGGCAGGCCTA
>Ga0190363_1001821_pt1 | contig 12522 bp, 17 predicted proteins | sample 48721867_MG_FD_161272 | JGI IMG/M metagenome (GOLD analysis project Ga0190363, IMG submission 161272) | Hydrothermal vent microbial mat bacterial communities from Southern Trench, Guaymas Basin, Mexico - 4872-18-6-7_MG | ecosystem: Environmental > Aquatic > Marine > Hydrothermal vents >...
TCAGGAGATGAAGCGGTTTGTCCCCAAATACCAACATCATCTTTTGGAGAAGATAATAGACGAAGAGAGGAAACATTTTGTAGATTTATCAAGGTTAAAGGAAAATATCTAAGGAGGAGGTACGATACCCGAAAGGTTACAAGTTTATAAGGGTGAGGTTTGTGGAAATATTGTGGAGGTTCTACATGAAGGCAAAGGGCAACTTATATGTTGTGGCCAGCCAATGCAGCTTTTAGAAGAAAAAAATAGAAGAACAGGGTATGGAGAAGCATCTCCCGGTTATAGAGAAGATAAACGATAGGGTTAAAGTTAGGATCGGTAGCACGCCACATCCAATGGAAACAAATCATTACATTGAATGGACAGAAATCATAACGAAAGATGGTGTAATAAGAAGATTTTTGAGTCCAGGAATGGCTCCTGAAGCAGAATTTGAAGTTAAAAGTGACATCTTTCAGGCGAGAGCTTATTGTAATATTCATGGTCTGTGGGTTAAAAAGGAGGTATAATGAGGAGCATAAAGGGGACAAAGACCGAGAAGAATCTTCTTATAGCGTTTGCGGGTGAGTCACAAGCAAGAAACCGCTATACGTACTTTGCGTCACAGGCAAAGAAGGAAGGCTACGAACAGATAGCGGCTGTCTTCCTGGAAACCGCAGATAACGAGAAGGAGCACGCCAAACGGCTATTCAAGCTGCTTGAGGGTGGCGAAGTTGAGATCACCGCCAGCTTCCCTGCTGGTGTGCTCGGAAACACGAAGGAGAATCTCAAAGCTGCCGCTACTGGGGAGAACTACGAACATACAAAGCTGTATCCTGAGTTTGCCCGCATAGCTGAAGAGGAAGGTTTCCCCCACATAGCAGCAATCTTCAAAGCGATAGCGGTTGCAGAGAAGCAGCACGAGAAAAGGTTTTTAGCCTTACTTGAGAATATCGATAATGACAGGGTTTTCAAGCGAGACATAGTTGTTAAGTGGAGATGCAGGAACTGCGGTTACATACACGAAGCTACTGAAGCACCCGAAACGTGTCCTGCTTGTGCACATCCACGAGCATATTTCGAGCTGTTGTACGAAAATTACTAAAAGAAGAACGTTGAATACAGAAATGCGTTGTCGATTAATAAGTGGGTTTTATATACTTATGGTTGAGATCTTATACCTTAAAGGGGGACCTAACTTGAATTTATAGGAGGTGTTCATGAAAATATCTACTGTACTGGGTATAGCGATTTTGGGATTATGTTCAAGTGCGATTTTTGCAAGTGAGACACATACATCTAACATCAGTACGTTTTCCATCGTCGCATATGATTCAACAACCGGTGAGTTAGGGGTAGCTGTGGCATCAAAATTTTTAGCAGTAGGAGCCGTAGTCCCTTACGCAGAAGCTGGTGTTGGTGCTATAGCTACACAGGCTTGGGGTAACACCACATATGGCCACGAGGGGCTTATTTTGTTGAAAATGGGTATCCCACCTCACCAGGTGATCGATATTTTAATTTCGAAGGACACTAATCGAACCCATAGACAAGTGGGGATTGTAGATGCCAAAGGACGCACAGCCGCCTATACGGGTGGGGATTGTTACGATTGGGCAGGCCATATCGTAGGTCATCACTATGCGGTGCAGGGAAATATCTTAGCAAGCGAGGAAGTACTCAAAGCCATGGCAAGGGTGTTCGAACAAACCAATGGAACTTTAGCAGAGAGGCTGCTTGCAGCTCTTGAAGCTGGTCAAACCGCTGGTGGTGATAGGCGTGGTCGCCAATCAGCTGCATTGCTTGTTGTGAGAAAACATGGTGGATATTCAGGATATAACGACCGCTACATCGATTTAAGAGTGGACGATCATCCTGAACCTATCAAAGAGCTCAAAAGGTTGTTTCAGCTACATGAGAGATTCTTCCAGGCAAGTGCTCACGTGAGGTTTGGTGTGGAGTTCCTAAAACAGGGGAAGCAATCCGAAGCTATGCATGAATTTAACCTCGCAGTGATGATTGCCGATAAGTACCCGGATGATGCTATCTTACAGAACCAAGTAGCATGGGAGTTTGCAATCAACAACGTGCGACTCGACGATGCAATGAGGTTAGCCAAACGTGCAGTGAAATTAGCTCCCAAAGATGCAAACATATGGGACACATTGGGTGAGGTGCTTTTCCGGCGTGCTGAATACCGAGAAGCAGTAAAAGCAGAATCGACAGCGGTTGAGCTCGATCCCAACAACAAGCTATTCAGACAGAAATTAGAGAGATGGAGAAAGAAGTTGAAAGAGTGAACTGAACAGGTTGATAGCTAATCATCACTTTCATAATAGTAGAGATATATCATATCTGTTATTGACAAAATGAGGTAGGTTCGAATTTTATAAGGGCGATGGAATGTAAACCCGAACGTAAGTTCATGGAGTTAGCCCTCAATGCCGCATATAGAGGTATAGAGCATGGAGATGGTGGTCCATTCGGTGCATGTATTGTGAAGCATGGTATGGTGATTGCTGTCGCCCATAATACAGTATTACGTGATAGGGATCCTACCGCACATGCTGAAATCAACGCAATAAGGTTAGCAAGTAAGAAACTGGGTACTTATGATCTATCAGGATGTACGATTTACACTACGACAGAGCCATGCCCAATGTGCTTCTCCGCTATACACTGGGCACGTATCGGATGTGTGGTTTACGGTACTAAGATAGAAGATGTTAGCAGGAGGGGGTTCAATGAACTACCAATAAGTAGCCATCAACTAAAAACACTCGGTAAAAGTGACATAATTATCATTCCCGACTTTATGCGTGACGAATGTATGGAGTTGCTTAAGTTTTGGGATAAATTGCCCACCAAACAAACGTACTAAGCTTCCCTAATCTCAATATCACCCGATGCCGTATGTAATTTGAGAGTATGTTCACCCCTGTTGAGCTTTAGCTTTAGGTAACCTGGACCTTCTTCAATACATTCACCAGTTACATCGTATGTGAGGTCACCAGCCTTGGTTTCCGCATCTATGGTGAGGTTTGCATCTTTTGGCACATATACGATGATATCACCTGAGGCGGTCTCAAGTTCACCATCTGTGATGGATTTCAATTCCAGTTCAATATCACCACTTAATGTTTTAGCCTCAACGTGTTCGCCCAACAATGTACCTTCTATACTGCCATGTATTACGGAGATATATAACTCATGCACAGAGGGTAGCTCCACCTCGATGTCACCTTCGAGTGACTCGATCATCAGCTCATCATCTTTCACACTTTTGTAGATCGAATATCCATATACCTTGACACGATCGGATTGCATACTCTCTTTGATGGTGACATCACCCGCCATGGATTTGATTTTCACTTTTGGTTTAATAGGTGTATCGATTTTGGATTCACCGCCCGCTCTGTACACACGGAGATGATCACGAATCTCATCCCCTATGAGTGAAATGGTACTTTCGATAAACTGCGAGATTGAATCAATTACGTCACGCCTAAACCTACGTGACCCATACCTATACGGTTCGCTACGTGATAATGCCTCCAATAAGCGGGCGGCTTCATCGACCGTTATTTTACCTTCTTCTAACATACGTAAAATACGTAGTCTTGGATCCATCTATTTAATTTCTTACAAAAGTAGATTTGTCAACCTACTGATAGGGTTTGAATAATAGGTACAGTAGCTATTTTATCCTCTGTAAGGTAGCTCCAAAGTATGCCGGTGGGCTTCTTATGTTTGGTATCGGTTTTGATGACACGTTTTGGGGTCACAATATAATCTACAGGTATATCGTGTGGGGTAACTGGTATATCGAAATCTACCACTTGTAATTCATGTACAGTGGTGACAATCGGTGTCATCTCATCGATTAAGTTAAACGTACGTAATATCGCATATTCGAGGTCAGAGAATCCACCCCCTTTACCGAGACGTTCACCACGTGGGTTAACAACTACCGAACCTGCAACCATCAAGTCTATAGCTCGCATATCCTTGGGGTGCACTTTCCTACCATAGATGAAGGCACCTTTGATCGTAGCTGCACGATGTGGCTCCGTCATCCTATCAGGTAGCAGCTCCACGAAACACTTTAGCTCACGTAACCTCGGTACCGCCATGTACACGATTTTACCCTCACGTAGTGCGAGCTCACGTACGGGTTGTTGAGGTGCATCTGGGTTACATTTTATCACCCTTGCATTACGCCAGATGGGGAGCTGGGCTAACCTCTTAGCGGCTGCGTCACGGCCGACGAAATTGGGTATCCTTCCGTAAGCACCCGGAAACAATGTTACACCCTCTTTTTCCATAAGTTGCCACATACGTTCACGTAGTTGGCGTTTGAGTTGTTTCACCTTCTGTAGATCGTCATCCATGTTTACAATGTGTGGTAACTGGACAGACTTCACAACGCCGTTTCTTGCAATATTCCAGATAGATGCGTACAAGTTGTGATTCCACATCTGGGATATAGGTATCAGGTAGGGCCAACCTTTTAGCAACCTCGATACTGAATTGTGATATTGATGGGTTGGCTTTCTCCCATATACCACGGAGTTCACGCAAAAATATATTCACAGCAGTGGGACCTACCCCCTTGAACTCCAGCAACCTACGTTCAAGATCGTTACCATCACGTGCATACTCATGTATGGCGTCAATATCACCGTACTGGTCAAGCAATTTCGTACATATAGCCAGTAGATTGGATGCGGTCGAAAAATCATATCGTACATAGCCACCGGCATCCAACACCTGCACAAGACGATCCCAACCCGCATCTACTATAGCTTTGGGTGAGGTGAGGTTGGCCTCGATAAACTTTCTGAACGTCGATTTAGCGATATCCGCTGATATGCGTTTAGCAAACAGTATGCTGGCGATAAACCATTTGAACCTATCTTCAGGTTGGGTGAGATCCAACCCCAACTCTTCCGAGTAAGATGGTATACTGCGCAATTTCGATAGAACTTCTGGATGGGTCATTCTTCTATTATCACACCCCATTCAGTGACCACAAACCCATCACGTGTGAACTTCGGTATATCAGGTGGCGTCAATACCCGATATTGCTTTGTTGGCACTATGTATAGCCACAACCTCAACACGTTGTCAGGTGCTGGTGATACCTTCATGGGACAGATAAGCTCGATCTGTTCCAAAGTTATTGGATATATCTCGTAATATGGAGAACCCGTAAGTTTATCACCCCAGTACTGGATGAAATCATCACACTCCCTGGGGTTGAACCCATATTCTGGTAACAACCACTGTAGGAAGGACATGATTTCCGGTTGTGAGACACACCACCCGTTGGTACCGAGGTCAACATCCCTGATTTCAGCTTCATAGAATAGATAACCTTCTGTACCGGATATTGAACCATCCGGATATGCATAGACTTTGAACCCATCATCATAATCGGGTATGGTTTTCACCAACCTACCATTGGGGGATAGCTTTACGACAACAGTGCAGGGTGATGTAGGATATAGATATATGTTGGGCTTCTCAACCATTAATCGATAGAGTGTGGAGTCGTACACTGTGAAGTTCGTGATTATCGGTATAACATGTATACAAGTATCGACCTGCACCGCATAATAGTCTGTATAACTGCCATACGTGAACAGCAGGTCATACAACCCATTGGTTAACGTCAAGCTATCAACCCCACGTGCGACTGCGAACATAGGCAAACATATGGGGGGTTCATAAACCCCCAGTAGCTCAACCTTTATGGCTTTATCGTGTTGGATGAGGTTGAATTCAATATTAGATATGCATGGATACCCTTTTTCCGTCTCCATGTATAGTAATATGTAAGTATCGGGTTTGATTAGATTGAATCTCACATTACCTTCGATGGGCAACAATCGTCCCTTACCTTTGTAACAGGATACCAACATGAAACCCAATACCACCACGTAGGGTAGCCCTCTCCACATCTTTAAATTTTACCCCGCTGTGGTTGCTGTCAATCATAAGTTGCAAGCGGGTTGATACTGATTGACCACCCCCATAGCGGGATAAAATATTCTGATATGTCCACCATCGGTATACCACGTGCATTGTTTTACTATTATAACGGTGATAAATATGTGAGGTTTTGGCAACAGGTTGGGTTCGACGTGATTGTATCACCACCCACCAACCGCAAGATAATGGAGCAGGGGTTGAAACTATCCAACGCCGAATTCTGTGTACCGGTGAAGGTCTTATGTGGGCATGTGTGGTATCTACGTGATAAGGTTGACTATATCTTTATACCTCGAATATTGGGGGGTGAACTTCACGGTAGACGTCGATATGGGTGTCCAAAGTTTATGGGGTTACCGGAGTTGGTCAAAAACACGGTACCGGATTTACCACCCATCATCGCGGTAGATGTGGAACTCGATCCACGTAAACTACGGCGAGCATTTGTCACCACGTGTAAAGCTATGGGGGTTAGTAAATCACGTGTGGTTAATGCATTAAACATATTACTGGAAGATGAACCCAACCCCACACCCAGGGTTGAAGGTGACCTCATCCTCGGTGTGGTAGGTCACCCATATTTACTTTATGATGGGTTTCTGAGTCTTAACCTGCTTGGCAAGCTCTCCGATATGGGGGTAACCTACGTCACGTCAGCAGATATTGATCACACCATCCTGGATACATATATAAAGCAGGATTATGATGTGTACTGGCTATATGAACGTGAGATGATAGGTGCAGCAAACTATTTCGCTACAAATCGCAAATTCAACGGCATAATCTACTGTGTAAGCTTCGGGTGTGGCCCCAGTTCAGTAGTATCTGAGTTCATGCAACGTATTATAGCTAAACGTATACCGTTGTTGATGTTGGTGCTGGATGAACATACAACTGAAATCGGTCTATTAACCCGCATAGAAGCGTTTTGTGATATGCTCAAATGGAAGTAAGGATAGGTGTACCACACATGGGTAACTTCTACATAGCGTTTGAGACATTGGTACGGGAATTAGGTATCACACCTGTTGTACCGCCACGACCATCACGTGCAAGTATTGAGTTCGGTATCTCACATAGCCCTGAATTTATATGTTTCCCGTTTAAGGCTACATTAGGGGATCTGAAGATGGCGCTCGAGCTTGGTGCTAACACGTTGGTATGGTTTGAAGGTGCATGGTCGTGTAGGTTCGGTTATTATGGTAGGTTACAGCATAGGATATTGAAAGATCTCGGGTATGAGTTTAATAGCCTTATATTTTCGGGTAACCCCATAGATGCGTTTCGTGATGCACGTAAAGCGTTGAAGTTCGATACAATGCGGTTCGTTAAAGCCGTACGCATAGCTTACAGTAAGTCGAAAGCGGTTGAACTCACTGAGAAACTGGCACTCAACACACGACCATTTGAACTCAACCGTGGCGATACCACCAGAGTGGAACGTACCGCCCTACAGTTAATACGTAAAGCTCGTACTGTAGCTGAAGTACGGTATCTACGTGGTAAGATAACGGAGATGTTCAAATCCATACCCGTGGATAAAACTCGTAACCCCTTAAAAATATGGTTAGTAGGTGAAATCTATATGGTGCTGGAACCAGAAGCCAATTTCCACATAGTGGAGTATCTCGGTGAGCATGGTGTGCTGGTGAGGCCATTCACGACAATACATAATTGGACGTTCAGGTCCATACGTGCAGGCAGATACGGGCCAGAAGGTGAAGCTTACGCACGTGAGCTCGCAAAACCCTACCTACCATATTGCTTGGGTGGTGAGGAACAGCTATCCATTGGCTACACGATCATGGCTAAACGTAAAGGTTACGATGGTGTCATACATCTGCATCCGTTCACCTGTATGCCAGAAAATGTAGCCTACCCTATACTACAGAATCTGAGCACCCGATACGATATACCGCTGCTCAGTATATCATTGGATGAACACACTGAAAGTGTTGGCCTATTGACACGTGTGGAGGCGTTCCTCGATCTACTACAACAGCGTCATACTAACGGCTGACAAATCTGCTATCCTTTATGTAAAATCGCATATCGATGGGAAGGTCACCTTTCACACCTATGCGTTTGGAGGTTAGAATTATCGGTTTATAATCCGAATCCACAACGAACAGGTCAGAGGTCTCATCACATATGTCGATATTGTGATGCTTTTTGGTGATTCTTAACGCCTGTGTGAGTTTGGCCGGGCCTGTGGTTAAGTTGTAGAGGTTAGCCTCTTTACGGAAACGTTTCATCAGATTGATACCAGTTAAGGGTTCACCCGCCCGTATGAGGACGGCGGATGGTGTACCTTCGGGTTCTGTAACTATATTAAGTAACCATCCACCATGCACCATGTATATGAGGGTTTTGCCAGGTGGCCCCCACATCACCTCAGTAAGCTTGGTACGTCTACCACCATATGCACGTGAGGCAGGATCGGATGGCCCATAATAAGCTTCGGCCTCTGTTATCATGACCTTCAGATAGACCGCACCCAACCGCCGTACGAGTATCTTCCCGAGTAAATCACGTGCCACATCACGTGGATCACGTGCGTAGAAAGTACACGGTAAGACACCGCACATGCTTTTTAAAGTATAGTGTGGATCGATAAACTGGCCACCTAACAGCTGAATGTTTGACTAACCCATATTATGAAGTATTTTTATGAGATGAACATAATTTCGCTTCTCCTATGTCTACTACCCTATTGGTATGGTACTTATTTGGGTGAAACCAAGGTTGGTTACATACGGCGTGAAGTCGATACCACCGCAGTAGGGTACAAATTCAGTGAACTACAACATATTGAGCTTAACATGATGGGTGTACGTAGGGTGGCTACATCATTTGTGGTATACCATACAGACAAAGAGCTGAAAATAAACGAATTTGCGTTTGAGTTTAGATCCGAAGCACAACACCTAATATGTGAAGGTACAGTCGATGATGGGAGTTTGCTCCTTGATATCACAACAGATGCTGGCCATAGTGATAAACGTGTTACACTAAGGGAGCCACTTTATGCGTTGACCATACTGCCATTCATTGCAGTACGTGAGGGTAACCTCACCGATAGATATTTGTTGTTCGACCCCACTACATTATCGGTAGAGTATGCGACGGTAAATATCAACAGGGGTGATACATTGGAGTTGACCATAAATTTTCTTGGTACCACCACACATATGTGGGTAGATACCACCGGGGTTGTACTCAAAGAAGAAGGTCCAATGGGTGTATTGAGTAAGTTGGAACCTGAATCACTTGCAACAAAGCTGGCAGGTGAAACCCGTGAGATAATGGCGTTTGCAGCTATACCGACGAATGTGACCATATCGCATCCACGTAGGGTGAAATACCTTAAAGCTATAGTGAAGGGTGAATTCCTACAGGATGAACGTCAATCCCTACGTGGTGATACACTCATCGTACGTGTGGTTGAACCCATACCACCATATCGGGTGATAGAAGGGCATACTGAAGCAACCCCATTGATACAGGCGGATGACCCACAGATTAAACGATTGGCACGTAAGGTAACGAGATGGTCGATAAACAACTGGAGTCGCGTACAGAAGTTAGTACACTGGGTATCCGATTATGTAGAGGATTTCCCCACGGTATCGGTACCGTCAGCGGTTGATGTGCTCAAGTGGAAGAAAGGTGACTGTAACGAACATGCGGTGTTATTCTGTGCGTTAGCACGTGCGTTGGGTATACCCTGTGAGATAGTCGCTGGTATAGTCTACATGGAAGGTGGATTCTACTACCACGCATGGAATCGTGTGTATGTTGGACGTTGGGTAGATGTCGACCCTACGTTTGATCAGGTGCTGGCGGATGCTACACATATTGGGTTGGTACTGGGTGGGCTCGAACATCAAGCTAAGATCATGGAACTTGTAGGTAAAATCAAAATAGAAATACTGGAATATAAAGAATAAAGGTAGGAGGGGTGATGCTTTTGATGATTTTCTTACTTACGGTAGTGGAATTTCATCCTAAGGTGTTGATGTTGGTGGCACCCAATAGGTTTCGTGACGAAGAATATATAATACCACGTCGTATACTGGAAGATAGCGGTGCATATATTACGGTAGCATCCACACGTAAAGGTGAGCTCAAGGGTATGTTAGGGCTTAAAATACAAGCTGATACGGTGATATACCAGGTGGATCCGCTGGATTTCGATGCCATCGTGCTGGTGGGTGGTGTAGGCTCCACAATATACTGGGAGGATGATTCAGTCCATAGCATGATAAAGAAAGCGTATGACTCGCTCAAGGTGGTTGCCGCTATATGTCTTGCACCTGCAACGTTGGCGAATGCGGGTGTATTAACCAACAAAAGGGCGACTGTGTTTCCAACATCGACCAGCCTGCAAATATTTGAAGCCAACAACGTAAGATATGTGAGGGACGGTGTGGTGATAACCGATCGCATAGTGACAGCGAGCGGGCCACAGTTTGCTGAGAAGTTTGGTGAATCAATCTGGCAGTTGCTCAAAAAATATGCGGGTAGTACTACAGAGAGTGAGTAAGGCAGCTTGCTGGGTAGGTGACGAAAAGGTTGCAGAGATAGGACGTGGTATACTTCTGTTGGTAGGTATCGAAAAAGGTGATACCATGGAGGCTATAGAATACATAGCGAACAAGTGTGCTAACCTTAGGATATTCGAAGACAGTGCGGGTAAGATGAACCTCAACGTGATAGATATTGGAGGTGAAGCGTTAGCTATATCGCAATTCACGTTAGCAGCCAATATACGTAAAGGGAGACGACCGAGTTTCGACAATGCCATGCCACCTGACCAAGCTATACAGCTGTATGAGAGGTTTGTGGATACACTTAACCAATATGTACCCACAAAGAAAGGTGTGTTCGGTGCAAAAATGGCTATCGAGCTTATAAACGATGGCCCGGTAACCTTCGTGCTGGAACGATGATATACAGTATGACAGGGTTTGGTGAAGTAGAGGATGAGCTGTTCCATATCCGTATAAAGAGTGTGAACCATAGGTTTATGAACCTATCGTTGAAGTTATCGCCAGCCCTTGAGCCTTACGAGGTACGTATACGTAAACTTATACAGGAGAAGCTACAACGTGGTGCGATAACGGTAGCTATCAGGTTCAAAGAGGAACGGTGGGTACTGGATGAGAGTAAATTGCAGTCATTTAATGAGTTTCTATCTCAAGTAAAAGAAAGGTTAGGAGTTTCCGGTGAGCTTAAACTTGAACATTTTCTACCGTACCTTACCGAATTTACGTCACCTATGCGAGTGGAACGCAATTTATGGCCACAACTACGTAAGAGTTTGAATCGTGCCTTACGTAAGGTACGTGCTATGCAGAGAAAAGAGGGTATGGCGATATATGAACGGGTGATGGCTGAAATACAGAAGCTACGTGTTATACTTGATGAAGTACGTAAACAAGCCTCTGTACGTAACGAAGCGATAAAGCGTCGTATCAGTACAGCGTTGGAGACACATGGTGATGAGATACTAAACAATGAATACTTTTTGAGTGAAAAATATACGGTTGATGAGGAGATAAATAGGTTTGCATCACATGTGGATGAACTCGAACGTACACTTAACGAAGGTGGTGTATGTGGTAAAAAGGCACTTTTCTTGTTGCAGGAGATGCAACGCGAGCTTAACACTCTTGGAGCGAAGGCCAAGGACGATAAATTGGTACATCTTGTGGTAGATCTTAAGCTTATTGTCGAAAGTATGCATGAGGAGCTCGAAAATATCAAGTGATGCAAATAAAGCTTATACCTTTCCCTATCATAGTGTCAGCACCATCGGGTACAGGTAAGACTACGGTTATAAAAAAGGTGGTGGAACGTCTCCCCTATGTGGAGAAGGTGGCTACCCTCACAACGCGACCACCACGTAAAGGTGAAATATCGGGTAAGGATTACAAGTTTGTCAGTGAACAAGAATTCTGGGATTGGGTCAACACTGGCAATGTTTACGAGTACGCTACCGTATATGGGTATCACTATGCTACACCGAAACCAGACGTCGAACGAATACTAAACGAAGGTAGATACCCGATAATGGCACTCGATATACAGGGGGTGAAATCTATGCGTAAGATATTTCCAGACGCATTGTATATATTCCTTATACCACCGTCGTGGGAGGAATGGCGACGTAGGTTGACGATGCGGGGTGCAGAGAATATCGACAAACGTATGGCAGCCGCTACGGAAGAGATTAACGAATGGCGTATGTTTGATTATGTGGTGGTTAATGATGAGCTGGAGGCTACGGTTGAACTTGTGGCCAAGATTATTGACGTCGAACGTTACAATATTAAACATATAGAAGTGAACTACGCCGCCCCATAATCCATAAGGAGGTAAAATGTGGTGGATCTTGCCATTGATACTCAATACCGGGGTTGTAGAAGCGCATGCTGATGAGTTTGAACTCGAAGCCCGTATAGCCAGCGTCCCCATAAGGATTGATGGTATACTAGAAGATGTATGGTATACAGCGGATACCGTAAAACAGTTCATGCAATTCTC
>Ga0190363_1001822_pt1 | contig 12516 bp, 10 predicted proteins | sample 48721867_MG_FD_161272 | JGI IMG/M metagenome (GOLD analysis project Ga0190363, IMG submission 161272) | Hydrothermal vent microbial mat bacterial communities from Southern Trench, Guaymas Basin, Mexico - 4872-18-6-7_MG | ecosystem: Environmental > Aquatic > Marine > Hydrothermal vents >...
CATGTTTATCCCCAAGGGATCTTAGGATCCTCCTAACGGCTTCCTCCGGGTTGGGCGACTTAGTTATAAAGCCGCCCACTATCACTATGCTTACGTTAAGGTCTCTGAGTATTATAATGTTCCTATTGTTTATCCCCCCCGCTATAGCCAAAGGAGTCCTTATTTTCCCGGAGAGATTACGTACGTCCTCAAAGGGATCCAATCCGATGGATTGCTCATCGATCCCAGTGTGAACCAATATGTAGTCAACTCCTAGTGCTTCGAGCTCCTTAGCTCTTCTGAGCTTATCCTTGACCAGCATGAGGTCGGCCATGACCTTTCCCTTATATTCCCTCGCGGCCTTCATGGCTGCTTTTATGGTAGTATCGGAAGCTAAGCCTAGGACCGTCACTATGTCTGCGCCATGTCTAAACGCCATCTCGGCTTCTACATAGCCTACATCCGCTATCTTCATATCCGCTACAATGGGCACACTAGGAAATCTTTCATGAAGCTCCTTAACGGCCTTCATGCCGTTGTACTTTATAAGCGGCGTTCCAGCCTCTATTATGTCCGCTCCGCCCTTCAAGGCTTTTTCGGCTATCGTAATTGCCTCATCTAGGTTCAGGAGATCTAACGCTACCTGTAACTTCACGTATCCACACCTTGTTTAACCTAGTTCTCTCCTGCGCTTATGTTAGCTATGGAAATGCGTGATATAGGCATTATGTCTGTTAAATGATGTAAAATAATACAAATCGCTATTTTGCGTATTAACAAAATTTTCCGGTCTATGTTTCATTACAAATGATGCATGACACAGTGCTAATCTGCCATCAGACAACGATATAAGTCATCATTAATTAGAGATCAAGAGCTGATCCCTTTTTGTTGTGGATAATGCTTTAATAATTGCATGATGTTATATCTTTTAGTAAAGGTGTTATCTAATGTCCAATTCCAGCATGACGTTATTCTTTCCCCGTCATACTGGACGCATGCTCATAGTTCCTCCTGGAAGGGTCATTTATGGCATCTCCCTGAAGGGCTCATGTACTATGGAAACAGTATATGATGTACTAGATGTCTTGCGAAAGCGTAACCTAGCGGTGCTTCAGGTCACGGGTTCAGCCCCGCTACTCCGAGACGGAGATACCCTTATAACGCTCTTTCTAGACTTCACGAACTCCAAATCAAGGCCCGAGACGGTCGCCTCAGATCTGCTTAAGCTAAAGTGTATTAAGCAGGTCTTCATCTTAAAGCCCGTGGGAGATCTACTAATCGACGAATATCATTTTCCCTTAATAGTAGGTAACGAGCGAGTGATACTCCTGAGCATGAGTTGGCTGAGAGCGATGCTTCGTAAGACCCGAGAGGAATTCGGGGATGGAGTGGAGGCGTTCTTCTATCATCAAGGGCGTATGCTTGGGGAGGCCATCTATGACATTATAAACGAGTTCTCCCGTGGTGACCGTAATGAGTTCTTGAGGCTCTGCGAATTGTTTTTCCTTGTTTACGGTATGGGGATCTTGAGGATAGTGGAATTCAAGCCCGATATCCCGTTGATTAGAGTGCGAATCCATCATAATTTCGAGTGCGAACTCGGTAAAGGATCGGGGAGGCCTTATAGCCATCTAGTTAGGGGCATCATAGCTGGCATCTCTAGCCGTTTTCTCAATGTAAAGCTGATGGCGATTGAGGAGAAATGCATAGCTAAGGGAGATCCGTTCTGTGAGTTCAAGGTGATACGAGAGGAAGAATGACGTGTTCTACATGACATAAAGTTGGACGGCCTGTTAGTTATTCTTAAGGCCTCTCTAATGTCCTCCATGCGTCCCGTGAATGACGTCGGAACCTCAAAAACGTGCTTATGAGCTCAGGTAAATGACATGTGATGTACTTAGGGGTAAGTCATCTTCGTCAACAATCCCTTAAGGGTCTCAGCTATGAAGGCTATCTGTTCCTCGCTTACCTGAGGATGCACGGGAAGTGAGAGCACAGTCTTAGCGGCGTGTTCCGAATTCGGTAGATGTTCTTTGGAATACCCCATCCTCGCGTAAAGGGGTAACTTATGCAATGGTGTAGGGTAATAGGCGACAGTACCTATACCGGCCTTTCTAAGCTCCATCAGTAATCGGTCCCTATTATGCTTATCCACTCGGATCGTATAGAGGTACCAATTATGGGTGAACTCCTTGGGTTCGCTAGGGAGTATTATCTCCTCGTTCTCTTCAAGCTTCTCCGTAAGTAGGCTCGCATTCCTCCTCCTCATCCTGAGGAACTCGCTTATGCGTTTCATCTGGACGACGCCTATGGCTGCGGCTATTTCCGTCATCCTGAGATTAGCGCCTAATATGACAGTATCATATCCCTTAATCTGGCCATGCGTCCTTATCATCCTTAACTTCTCAGCTAATTCATCATCGTTCGTGGTGACCATGCCTCCCTCTCCAGTAGTTATGATCTTGCTAGGATAGAAACTAAATGCGGCCATATGGCCTAATGATCCTGCCTTTTTACCCTTATAAGCTGAGCCATGCGCTTGACACGCGTCCTCTATAACTATAAGGTCATGCTCTTCCGCTAACTCCATGAGAGGGTCCATATCCGCTGGAAGGCCATAGAGGTGAACAGGGATTATCGCCCTAGTACGATCCGTTATCTTCCGCCTCACAGCCTCTACGTCAATGTTATATGTAGTGAGGTCTATATCAACGAAAACAGGCTTAGCTCCTACCATGAGAACTACGTTAGCTGTGGCGACGAACGTAAAGGCGGGTACTATAACCTCATCTCCCGGCCCTATCCCCGCTGCTAGTAGCGCTGCATATAGGGCTGCTGTCCCCGAATTAACGGCTATAGCATGCTTTACTCCAATGAACTTTGCAAATACTTCCTCAAACCTCCTGACCATAGGTCCGCCCTGAGGGCTAGGGTTCGTTAAAATGCCCGATTCAAGGACTCTGGTAACCGCCTCAATCTCCTCTCTTCCCAGTACGGGTTTATTTATGGGTATCATAGGTTCCGCTCTCCTCTATTAAACTATATGCTAGTTTAATTAAGTTTATTGTGTTATAAGATAACAATTAAGGTAAAGTTACGTTTCTCAAACCTCAACGCATCCAGAAGAGCGGGCTAACTAAGGCCTATGACTCAGCGCCCTTTCGCCATGCCCCATTTCGCTTTCGTATTAGCCTAACTATGAAGGGTATCGCCAGAAGGTTGCCCAATCCCGAGATCGTGAATAGCTGTCTCATACGCCCTAACTGCCACATGTAACCGCCTATGATAGGGGAGGGCAATGTGCCTAGCCCGACTAGTGTATCTGCTAGGCCATTGACGCTGGCTACCATGCCCTCTGGCGAGTACATGGAGAGTAAAGCCCTTCTAGCTGGCATATCGAGGGCGAAAGACAAGCCAAAGAGAACCATGACTATCATAGCAGTCACGAAATCCTTAGTCTGGCCATAGATAGCATAGAGGATGCCTGTTGCCATAACGTGAATCAAAAGCAATTTATCCCCACCTATCCTATCCGCTATTTTCCCGCACACTATCTGAGACGCGAGCTGGCCAAGTGATCTCACCCCTATCAGTAAGCTCACCCTGCTTTCACTTAGGAATAATGCCTCCTTGGCGAACAAGGTGATGAAGGGAACCGCTATGAAGACGAAGCTATCGTGAAAGAATATGGCTATCATGAGGCTCCTTAACTCGCCCTCTTCTAACAGCAGTCTCTTCATGCTCCTAATGCTATTTAGCATCCTATCCTCCTCCTTAAGATAGGGAGGAAGAGAGGGCAGAAATGCTAACGTCATAATCGCTCCTATCATGAACGAAAGCGAGCCTAAACCATATAGCGCCTCATATCCGTATGTTTCCACTATTGGGCCCGAAGCGAAGGTGCCTACGGTGCTAAGGAGCTGGTTCGTGAAGTAGTAAATGCTATAGGCGGTAGCTCTCGTTTCTAGGTCGGATGAGTATGCTATAATGGCTATAGCCGATTGCGCGAAAAAGCCCATCATGAGACCGTAGAGTAACGCTATGCCCATTATGCTGAGGGGATCTTTAGCTGAGGGCATGAGTAGCAGAAGCGTGCTGCTTATGGCTAATGAAGCTGTTATCAGCTTCCTTTTATCATAGGAATCGCAGATCATGCCTGTCATGAAGGCCAGTAGCGATGGTACCGAGAACAGTAGACTAGATGAAAGCCCTATGTTAACTGATGAGATCCCTATCTTATCCAGGTAGATGACGAATAGCGTCTGCCATAACGCACTACCGAAGTACACCACCGCTGTTATCACGGTCAGACGATGTATGATGTTTCTGGTTTCCTTGTGCATCAATACCAGATCGATCCCCTCAGCGCATATGTAAAGTTTTCCCTAACCATTTAAGTCAACAAAAATATATCCGTTCATGAGCTCTATTATTCATGGTGAGTTTATTGAGGGAGGTGATCCTCACCGAAAGAGCTCCAAGGCCGATCGGCCCCTACTCCCAGGCGATAAAGGTTGGTCCTTTCATATTCGGCTCGGGACAAATTCCCATAGATCCTAATACGGGAGCTATGGTGAAGGGCGATATACGCGTCCAGACGCGTAGGGTCATGGAGAACATAAGAGCGATCCTAGAATCCGTTGGATATAGTATGGACGATATAGTTTTCGTTACAGTGTTCCTTAGGAATTTGGGCGATTTTAACGCCTTTAATGAAGAGTACTCGAAATACTTCCGCTCCGCTCCTCCGGCGCGGACCACTGTCGAGGTCTCCAATCTTCCCAAAGGGGCATTGCTTGAAGTCAACTTCATAGCATATAGGCAGCATTCTACCTATCAAGGGAGATGAAAATATTCACTTTATCTTAGTAACTGGAATATGAGCGAGCTTCTCTAATAGTCAGACATTTAAGCTATAAGTTAACTAGTGGTCATTTTATATTTAAAAAATAAAAATTCTTTTCCCAAAGACCATACCAGTATGGTTTAAACGTCATCTCTCAGCTTAAGTATCTTCGCTATGTTAGCGTCAGGATCTATTATCGGGCGTATCACTCCGTTATGTGAGCTCATTAAGGTCGTGACGCCGGGTCCATGTCCTGAGCTTACGCATCTGGTATGGACTATTATGCCTATGCTTATCGCGCCTGTCCTGTATATCCTACCATAGCTATGGTCGGCGTTCATTATAGCGACTATGTCGCCTAACCTCAGATCATGTAGATGGTACTTCTTAACTATGGTTTCATCAAAGAGCTGTATGTCATAATCACCTCTATACACGTTGTTCGCTCCTAATCCTGAGCCCATTATCTCAGCTGGTATCACATGTGTTACGGGTACTTCTAGATGGCCATCCTCCTCACGTATCCTCATGGCTTCAAGGAAGCTTGGGTCCATATTGAAGACCTTAACTTCCGGGTAATCGAGTAGTTTGAGCCCCACACCATAGGCTTTTACGAGTACTTTATCGCCTGGGACTATCCTCTCGAGCACCTCCCAGTCGAAGTCCACAAGTACATGCTCTATGCCCCCATGTTTACCCGTGACCACGCCTCTCTCACCCTTTGCCTCCCCACTTACTACTATAGCCTCATTTCCCACGCATGAGAGTATGTTCAGAGCGTTATTCCCTGCCTCTTTTCCATCTAGCTTCATAGTGCTCCTTATTGATACGCCTGGCTCCACGTGGTCCGCTTCCCAATCTATCGCTGAATCACCAACACGGACGTTATAGGTCACACCACCTACTCCGGGTAGGACCACCGGTCTCCCGTCAGCGGTTATCGTATAAACCGTGTCTCCTTTCCATGCGCTTGTAACCTCGCCTATGACACTTATCTTAACAAGTCTCTCCTTGTTAGTCCTCATCCATGACCTCCCGTTGGGTGTTTAGGTGTTGAGGGCAATTGTTCCTTATGCTTATTTTAGCCTAAGGCTAAGAAGGCTTAAAACCGCTCAGTCTATAAAATGGCGAAGAGGTGGTTAATGTGAAATATACCATAGGCGAAGAGGAAGTGAATTTTCTCAAGAGGCTCAGCGAGGCATTCGGTCCTCCAGGCTTCGAGGACGAGGTTATGTCCTTAGTTAAGGAGTACGCAGCGCCCTTTGCTGATGAAATAAGGACGGACAACTTAGGCTCGTTGATTTTGATGAAGAGGGGTGAGAGCGATTTCCCCAAAGTAGTAGTCGCTGGTCATGCTGATGAAGTGGGCTTCATAGTCTCAGGGGTGACCAACGAAGGGTACGTGAAGTTCATACCTCTCGGTGGCTGGTGGGATCAGGTGCTACTAGCCCAGAGGGTCATGATAAGGACTAGAAAGGGTTATGTCCATGGCGTCATAGAGAGTAAGCCCCCTCATTTGCTAAAGGAGGAGGAGAAGGGAAAGGTCGTAAAACAGGAGAATATGTTCATCGATGTTGGAGCTACTAGTAAGGATGAGGTGGAGAAATTAGGCATTCGCATAGGGGATCCCATAGTTCCGTGGTCGCCCTTTATGAGGTCTAGTGCGGGTAAGACTGTTTTCGGTAAGGCATTTGATGACCGTATAGGGGTATTTATGGCTGTGGAGGCCCTTCGTGTTTTAAGCGAGCACGACATACAGCATCCGAATACGTTCATGGCGGTCATAACAGTTCAAGAAGAAGTAGGTCTTAGGGGTGCTCAGACTTCTGCCTATGCCACGGAGCCTGATGTTGCCATAATCGCCGAAGTGGATATAGCTGGTGATGTCCCCGGCATATCCCCATATGAGGCGCCAACTAAGCTGGGTAAAGGTCCCTCCATAGTCACGTATGATGCCAGTATGATACCCAATCAGAGGCTTAAGAACTTCATCATGGATGTAGCTGAAGAGGCCAAGATACCCTATCAGCTCTCAATAGTTCCAAGGGGAGGTACGGATGCTGGGCGCTTCCACTTATATAGGACCGGTAGGCCAAGTGTGGTCATAGGTATCCCCACTAGGAATATACACTCTCACGTGAGTGTACTGCATCTAGATGATCTAGAAAATGGAGTCCGGCTATTAGCAGAGGTCGTTAAGAGGCTCGACAAGGAGAAGGTTAAGTCCTTCTCCCCATTAACGTAGTGGTCATAGAGGTTCCAGTTCTATAGCGCAGACACCATATCGCTTTTCTTCCTTTTCGCTATAGAACTTCCTGTAGACTTCTACCCCTTTTTCTATCTCCTTTATACCTGGCAGAACGTTATCCAATCCCTCATTTAGGAGCATCTCCCTGAAACTATCATAGACCCTGACACCCTTGACTAAGAAATAAGCTTCGTATCCCTCATCACAGAACATCCTCACGTGATCCCCTTTCATTATCCTCCTCCTTCGTTCGTCATAGAGCCTCCCTTCGATGCTCTTCTCACCGCTCACTAGTGACCAGAAATACCTGTCATCTACGTGCATTGCATGCATTCTCTTAACCTTAACGTCGTGCGTAAAGTCATATGCATCCCCTGTCCTTAGCTGGATGCCATCGATTACTACCTCATCTTCCCGTTGATGGACTAGTACTATATAATCAACATGGATCTTATGGCCTTCCCTGGTTACACATATATTCTTATCGGCTTCAATTACTACTCCTCCCTCGATCGCTTCTACCCTAAGTCTACGCAGGGGTAGGAGTTCCCTAATTACCAAAGCTCCATTCTCCGGCATTTCAATTAGTACATGGATCTTAGCAGTAGGATGGAGCATCCCCATACAGACCCCCTCCCCTCTATGGTTAAAGTAGAGCTTAATCCCTCCACGGTAAATCAATATCATGCTTCCCTCCCTCATGATTAGAGGGTGCCCCTCCTTTGTGACCTAAAGTACCTGTGAGCTCTCCTGCTGTGATTGATAACCTGTAGGAAAGGGGTGATGTATGGTGTTGCGATGACCGTTAAGTTTAAGTATCGAATTCCTCCCTGATAAATGTCGATCTCTCGATGAGGGTGAGGTCGAATCGTCTCTGAAAATAGCGATGGGGAACCTCCAGACGTGATGTACTACCCATCAGTGCAAGATATACATGAAAGCATACGCCGTACGATATCCGCTATGCTGGTTAGCGATGAAGAGATAATAGCTATAGCTAAAAGCGATATCTGTCATGATGTAAGTTATGGTAATGAATACCTTTTACTTACTAATAAACGCCTATTCGTCCTTTCCCTAGAAGGAAAGGTACTGGAGGAGACATGGCTAAAGGACGTGAACATGGCCACATTAAAGGCTCACCTGGGGCTCTGTGTCCTAGTCCTCGATACGCGCTTAGGTGTTAAGAACGTGTTATTCTTCTCACCTTCCAAGAAGAGAATCTTCGAGAAGCTCGTAGCGCTGATAAACGACCTTACTCTAAATGCAATTCCCGCTTCTGAGATAAAGGCTAACCTAGGTAAGGAGCTGAGGCTTCGTGAGAGGGAAGGCAAACGGGCCATACTGATCAGGTTACTAAAGTTCATGAAGCCCTTTTGGCCGCTTGTAGCTACGGCTTTCGCTATCTCGATAATCGCCCGCATCCTCGGGTTGCTACCACCATATCTCATGGCCATCCTCATAGATAAGGTCTTGGTGCCTCGAAGTAATTTCAACTTGTTGATAGAGATAATAGCTGCCCTACTTGGCATCAACGTAATATCCCTAATCCTGAGGACTATCCTCAACTACGTCAACCTAAAGCTGAACTTGAAGTTAACGTACAGGTTCAGGCTTAAGCTCTACGAGAAGCTTCAGTTCCTTTCCCTTCGTTTTTACGATAGATACTCCACTGGTAGCATAATATCCCGGGTCTCAAGTGATGTAGAGAGGATAAAGAACTTCCTTACACAGGGGCTTCAATCCATGGTCATGGATTTAATCGCCATGGCCTCAATAGGGGTGATACTGGTCACTATGAGCCCATGGCTGACCCTGCTAGCTCTACTTCCCATTCCAGTCTCCTTAATCGGTTCAACGCTCTATAGGCGCTCCGCCTCGAAGTACTATCATAGGCTATGGAAGCGCTGGTCTGATATGATCTCCATACTTTCCGAAAGCCTCTCCGCCTTCATATTGGTTAGATCCTTGGGTAGGGAACACCGCATGATAACGGAGTTCGCTCATCGCCTTGATAGGTATAATACCGCTAACATAGAGGTCTTTAAATATGAACAGAAGTTCTGGCCAGCGATAGGCCTTTCATTCACGCTCAGCAGTCTGCTGGTCTGGTGGTTCGGGGGACTACAGGTGCTCCGTGACCAGCTCACATTAGGTGCTTTAACGGCTTTTACGAGCTACATGTGGAGCTTTTACGGCCCCATAAACGACCTGCTCAGTCAGGTACGCTCGATACCCATGGTGACTACGTCAAGTGAAAGAATATTCGAAATCTTGGATGAAGATCTGGAGGTGACCGAGAGTCCTAAGGCCAAGGAAGTTCAGATGAAGGGAGCCATAGAGTTCAAGGATGTGTGGTTCACCTATGATGGAGTGCACTATGCCTTACGCGGCGTTAGCCTACGCATCAAGCCTGGTGAACATATAGGAATAGTTGGACCCAGCGGGTCCGGTAAAAGCACGCTCGTTAAACTTCTGCTCAGGTTCTACGAACCTCAAAGAGGTCGTGTGCTAATCGATGGAGTCGACATACGGGATGTGAAGCTAGAGGCCTTAAAGCGTCAGATAGCCATCGTTATGCAGAACCCTGTGCTTTTCGATGTCTCAATCGCTGAGAACATAGCATTGGGAAAGGAGAACGCCACGCTAGAGGAGATAATAGCGGCCGCTAAAGCGGCTAATGCGCATGAATTCATAATGAAACTACCCGAGGCTTATGATACCAAGGTAGGCGTTCGAGGTAGGAGGCTTTCGGGTGGCGAGAGGCAGAGGGTCGCCATAGCCATGGCCCTGCTAAAGGATCCCAGGATCTTAATCCTCGATGAACCCACGTCGTCGCTGGACGCCATAGCTGAGAGGGAAGTCTCCAAAGCCATCGAGAACTTAACCCGGGGTAGGACCACGATAATAATCGCCCATAGGCTTTCGACGCTGAGGAACGTGGACAGGATCATAGTGCTGGAAAGAGGCATTATAGTGGAAGAAGGAACTCACGCTGAGCTCTTAAGGAGGAATGGCCTCTATAAGAGGCTATTTGATGCACAGTTCGAGGGCTTTACGAGACCGATTCCCATGCCCATTCGTAGGAGGAAGCCGTAAAAATGAGGGGCCTTAAGGATTGGATTGCTCAGTTGCGCATACTGGATCCCAAACGCGTTAAGGTCGTGAAAGCAGATGTGGACGTAGTTGACGTGGAGATATGCGGAAGGCTATATCATAACGTCAAACCACGCAGGCCCTTCCCCCTTACACATCCCGAATATGTGATCTTCTTTAAGGAAGATGACGAGGAAGTGGGGATTCTCAGGGATTACCGAAAGCTGGACAAGGAGTCACGAGCGCATCTCGAAAGAGTGCTGAACGTCATATACTTCATGCCTCAAGTTAAGAGAATACTCAGCATAAATACCAGCGGGTGGACCTACAAGTGGCTGGTCGAAACCGATAAGGGCATCGTGAACTTTGAGACATGGAGTAGGTGCATAAGGATCATAAAAGGTAAAAAGGTGATAATATATGACATCCACGGCGGCGTTTACTGCATAAACGACATCAGTAAGCTGGATACCCGTAGCCTGCTTTGGCTTAGCGTGCTAATGTAGCTACCGTCCTCAAGTAACTTCTTGTCTCGACTTTAGCTCGTTAAGTATTTCTTTTGCCCTATCTATCCTTATGACCCCTTCTTCTACCATCCTCTTAGCCACTAGGTCTATTAATCTTCCAGTGGCCCCTGCTGCTATCGCGATGTTCCTAGCGTGAAGTTTCATATGGCCCCTTTGTATTCCCTCCGTAGCAAGAGCCCTTAGTGCAGCTAGGTTATTAGCTAGTCCGACCGATACCATGACTTGAGCTAGTTCGCTTGCTGTCTTAACGCCTAATATCTTCAGAGCGATTCTAGCTAGTGGATTTGAACGTGTCGCTCCTCCGACTATTCCCACGGCCATCGGCATCTCCAGGTATCCCCTTAGGTCCCCTTTCTCCGTCTTCTCCCAGACGCTTAATGGCAGATACCTTCCGGAGAGGGAGGCATAGGCATGAGCTCCCGCCTCTAGGGCGCGTGTATCATTGCCTGTAGCCAGGGCTACCGCTATGATCCCGTTCATTATCCCCTTATTGTGGGTCGCGGCTCTGTACGGATCCGCCGCGGCGAAGGCATAAGCGTAGAGTATTCCATCCACCACATCCTCTCCGCCTAATACCTCCTTTGGAACCACGCATTCAGCCCTTGCAAGCCGCTTAACCGCTAAGTTCGATATTATCCTTAGGTAGACCCTGCCTCCTGTGATCTTCTCTATGTAAGGCGCTACAGCTTCTGCCATGGTGTTAACCGCATTAGCACCCATCGCGTCCCTTACGTCCACGAGAAGGTGTGTTATGACCATGGATCCTTTCATGGAGTCTATTATCCTGACCTCTATATCCTTCGCTCCTCCTCCTAGTTTAACCAATATGGGATCCTTCGAGTTCGCGATCTCCAATATATGCTCCTTTTCGCCTAATATAGCCTCCTTGGCCTCATGGGGATCCTTAACATCCACTAATTGTATCTGGCCTATCATCACGGGAGGCGTCGTACTCGCCTTGAATCCCCCGCCTTCCCTGACCATCTTAGCAGCGTTACTAGCCGCGGCCACAACAGAAGGTTCTTCTATGACCATAGGCACTAAATAATCTCTTTCGTTTATGAGGAAGTTGGTGGCTACTGCAAAGGGCAGATGGAATACGCCTATTACGTTCTCAATCATCCTATCTGCTAAACTTAACTGTAGGCTCCCTGTGTTAAGGAGCATTGCTAAGTCTTCATCGGTGAGCTCTGCAAAGTCCCTTACTAACCTCAGCCTCTCTATAATAGATAGCTTGTAGAAGCCCGGTATCCTAGAGGATTTCATCTTATATCACTTCTCTTAATAAAGGGCTTAGAGGCCATAACCGTTAAAACTAGCATTGCAGTTCGTTTATGATCCTAATGAGGTTGCGTATGCAGATCTCCGATGCTTCTTCGCCCATCGTCGAGAAGAGCTCCCCTCCAGGTCTTGATACCTGTTCTTCGCTGAGCTCTATTTTCGGCCTCCAGTGGGTCTCTAAGGAGAGGTAGCCCGTGTAACCATCTTCTTTCAAAGCACGTAACTGGCCTAAGTAATCGACCTCCCCCTCCCCCACGGGTGTCCAGACGGCCTTCCCTCCCACCCTTTTCCCATCCTTAATGTGTATGTGTGCTATCTTGCCGCGCACGTGCTCGTATCCTTCGGGATAGGGTGTTTCACCCTCTGGATCAAACATATCGTTACCAGGATCCCAGAGGCCCATGACGCAATTAGCCCTAAGTGCTTCTAGAAACTGAGCTAGCCTTCGTCCATTGTTCACGTGAGTGCTCGGCTCATTCTCTATTAGGAGCACGACGCCCTCGCTCTTTATTATGTCCAGCGGCTCCTCGAATTTG
>Ga0190363_1001823_pt1 | contig 12516 bp, 7 predicted proteins | sample 48721867_MG_FD_161272 | JGI IMG/M metagenome (GOLD analysis project Ga0190363, IMG submission 161272) | Hydrothermal vent microbial mat bacterial communities from Southern Trench, Guaymas Basin, Mexico - 4872-18-6-7_MG | ecosystem: Environmental > Aquatic > Marine > Hydrothermal vents > Microbial...
TATCAGCCCTAAGAAGAAAGGCGATGCCCTTCTGTGCATTTTCAGCCCACCGGATCTGATCAATATCAGCTTGATAAGCCAACTGACGAAGAAGGCGAACCAGAAGTAATCCATGGCGAAGCTTATCGCCAAAGCATATCCTGCCGGATGAAACGGCCACCAGACGAACCTCATGCGCATCGCCATAAGGATAAAGGTAAAGATCAACCCTCCGAGCATATATGAGATCCTGGTTTTGTCCGGATCGGAAGGGAACTGAAGCCATCTCTGAAGCCTGTTGAACGCCTCCCATCCCAACCAATCCTTAAAACCGATGGCTTTGGCATCTGCACCCTCACGATATGTGACATCCAAATTAGCCCAGTATACGGAGATCAGGCTCACCATACTGGCTATCAGCAACGCTACGAGCAATCCCCTATTGCTCATCCGGGAGCTTTCAGCCATCTTAAATGCCTCGAGCTGATTTGGCATCGGATGGTTGCGGTAGCACCGGTTAAACCAGTAGTACAACGAGATAACGGTCAGGCTCGAAGGAGGGATATTCTTCGTGCCGATTGTGGTGGCCATGATGTCCTGAGGCTGGACGAAATAGATCTCATGAGGTGTCCCCAGCTCGGCGCGCACCCTGGTCATCGCTAACGCAAGAAGGAAATATATCAGGAGGAAGATCAATCCCACCCACACCGCCATTCCGGCCATGTATGAAAAAGCGAGTATGAACCCACCCGAGAGGATAAAGCCGAAAACCGCCCACCGATAGGGTATGGGTTCATTCGAGTCATCCGTGTCCGCCGATAAACCTATGGCGCTCTTGATCGCCTCGATGAGATGTCTTCTCGTAGCCCATATCGCGACGAGCGCCAGAGCGATCCACGCCCCTGATGCCTGCTCGTTGAAATATGGGAACCCCTTCAGTCCTAAAGCTCTGCCGAAAACCTGCTCTATCATCCTGAACACGAAGAAAAACCAGCATGAAAACGATAGATCCAGGGGCAGGAAGAAGGCCAACCCTATTGCGAACGGATACATCGATATTCGCGTCCACCTCAGCACGTCCCATGGCTTGTCCGTGAATACATATCCTATTGTCGTCAGCTTGATGTACTTTATCCGAGGTATTGAAGGGTAGATGTAATTCAATCCGTTGATGATATCTATCACGGCTGCCAGGGCAAATCCCGACCACATGACGCGGCTCTTGAACAACGTTGAACCACCCTCGCGGGTCATACCAAGCGGAAGCTGTATTATCGGATAAGCAAGTTTCTCCTGCTCGGTCCACCTCTTGCGGATGAGAACGTTGAGGCATAGCATCATAAACACCAGAGCAAGAAAGAAAGCACCCCACATCGCCAACGGCTTGATCCATGGAAGGAGGTTTTTCGACGTATAGATGCTGGACTCTCCCATGTAGTATCCCTCCAGGACCGATCTGTCCTCGACGGTCAGCCATGAAGGGATATACCTGAGGAAGAGCTGTTTCCATTCGTTCTCGGGGGTGGCGAACCAGAAGGGATGGACCATCTGTCCGAACAGATTCTGAAAGGTATCATGACCCGCAAAGGTCATAGATATCACCAGCATTATGTAGATAACGAGCAGTTCCACCTGGTTAAGGGATGCCCGGGGGATAAATCGCTTAAGGACGAAGTTAAAACAGGTGACGAGGAAGAGAATGAAGACCGGTTCGATAAAGAGAGGAAGGCAGGAACCGTCCAGGGAATAATACTTGACCTCGACGGTGGTCACCCAGTAGACGTTAATCGGTATGAGCAATGCTCCGATCAGCAGCGATCGAGAGGTAACCCTGAGGCGATCCCCTCGCTTGCTGTACCTCTCCTTCATAATCTACCTGATCTTCTTCTCCAGAAACATTCACAACCGTCGGACACGCCAGCTACCTGAAAGCCCCGCCCTTCGGGTTTCTGATATTCTAACAAACCCCCTCCGTTTGACGCAAGATCCGTCCGTATCCAGTTTCAAATCTGAATTCCGCATCTTCTGCAAACTGAGGGTGGATAAAAAAAGAGCAGGGCACCTGGACGGCTTCCTACCCCCCTGAGTTGCCCTGCTCCGGTCGGTCGGGCTGTGAAACGCGAGAGTCACCCCTTTTTAGAGCAAACTACATGCCGATATCGGATCGACCGGAAAACAAAGGGATCAACGGCGGAGGTGAATAAGATTTTATACTTTTCACCTCCTTTGGATGTATATGAAGCTTGACATGCATTCGCTAGGGTGATAAAATCCCCGTCAAAACGGCACGAGGGGGTGAAGTTTGGGCATCAGGTCGAAGATATTTCCGCTCGCTATTATCCTGATCGTCTCCCTTTTCAACCTTTCCGAGGCCAATGACTGGCCCACCTATAGATGCGATAACCGCAGAAGCGGCATCACATCGGAACGGCTGAAGCTGCCGCTGTATGAGCGATGGAGATATGTCCCAAAACATGCCACCCGACCTGCCTGGCCGCCTCCTGCTAAGGTGGATTACTGGCATCATCTGGTGGGGCTCAAACCGAGGGTGACATATGACCAAGCCTTCCACGTGACGGCGTCCGGAGATTTCGTCTATTTCGCCTCATCCGCCGACGATAAAGTCTACTGTCTGGACGGGGAAACCGGTGCGGAGAGATGGACCTTCCTCTCCGGAGGCCCCCTCCGCCTTGCTCCGACGATCTGGAGGGGAAGGGTTTATTTCGGATCGGATGACGGATGTGCATATTGCTTGGACGCCGAAACCGGGAAACTTATATGGAAGTTCAAGCCACCTCACGAAGAGCGATTCGTGCCCGGAAACGGTCGATTGATCTCGCCCTGGCCCATTCGAACAGGGGTGACGATTGAGGACGGAACAGCCTATTTCGCGGCGGGGCTGTTTCCAAAGGAGGGCGTCTATCTCTGCGCCTTAAGAGCGATCGACGGAGCTGAGATATGGGTCAGGAGAGTCTCGGATATCTCGCCCCAGGGATACCTCCTGGCCTCATCGAGAAGGTTATATGTCCCAAACGGTAGGATCTATCCCTCGGTCTTCGACCGTCACAACGGCGAGTTCCTCAAGATGCTTCCCTGCCCCCGCTCGGAAGGAGGGACGTATGCCCTGTTGACGGATGACCTGATCATCTCCGGCCCCGGCTCCACTAATAAGCTCATCGCCTTCAACCCGGATTCATTCGACCGTATAGCCACATTCGAGGGGAAATCCATGATCGTGACGAAGAGGATGGCATATCTGCTCAACGACGCTGAGCTGTTTGCCATCGACAGGATCCGCCGCCATCAGTTGACCGAGAGGATGAAGAGGCTTCAGACCCGTAAGGATGAGATATCAAGACGCCTGAAGGAGATAGAGGGTGATTCCGCCGAGAGGAAAAAGCTGGAGAGCGAGCTTAAGGGGATAACATCCGAAATCGGACGAATCGGAAATATGATCCAGGAATGCTACGTATGGGGCCATCCCTGTCGATCACCATACCATTCCATGATACTGGCCGGAGATGTCCTGTTCGCCGGAGGCCACGGTGAGGTGACGGCCTTCAGAGCCTCGGATGGTAAGCGGCTGTGGAGCGGGAAGGTGGATGGAGAGGCATATGGGCTGGCGGTCTGTAACGGTCGGTTGTTCGTCAGCACGGATAAAGGGGTGATCCACTGTTTCACCGAACGACCATCAGGCGGCCTCAAGCTCATCAAGCCATCATGTGATCCCTCTCCCTACCCGTTGGATAAACTGGGCGAGATCATCGCCGAAACGGCAAGGAAAATCGTGGATGAGACGGGAATCAGGAAGGGATATTGCCTCGTGTTGGGATGCGAGGACGGCAGGCTGGCGTATGAGCTGGCAAAGCTGACGGATCTGAAGATCATATTGTTTGAGAAGGATAGGAGTAGGGTGCGCGAGGTGAGGAGGATTATGGACAGGGCCGGGCTTTATGGCGTTCGAGTGACGGCTTACGAAGGAAGCTCATCAAGCCTGCCCTGTACGGATTACATCGCAAACCTGATAGTTTCGGAACGAACCCTCATTTCGGGCGAACTTCCTGAGAACAGCCACGAGGTATTTCGTGTTCTGAGGCCGTACGGAGGTGTGATCTATCTCGGTCAACCCTCCGAGCTGATCGGGAAGGGAAAGAGGTTTAAGGCTGAGATCGAGGAATGGCTCAGGGAGATTCCCGCTTCGGAGATGAAGGTCGAGATCAAGGAGGAAGACGGGATATGGTTGGTGGCAAAGCGCGGGCCGCTTCCGGGAGCTGGCGAGTGGGCACATCTCTACGCCGATGTGGGAAACACGGCATGTAGCGGGGACAGGCTCGTTCGCAGTCCGACCCGGGTGCAGTGGTTCGGCCAGCCCGGACCGAGAGAGATGGTCGATAGACATCACCGCTCAATGGCTCCTCTGTTCAAGGATGGGCGGCTGTTCGCCATCGGCAGCGATTACGTCGTAGCGGTCGACGCATATAACGGCACGATACTTTGGCAGCGCAGGGTCCCGGGCTCGAGAAGGGTGGGAATGTTGAGGGATTGCGGCAACGCCGCCCTCGCCGACGATTACCTCTACATCGCCGCAGGAGATGGATGTCTCGCCCTAGACGTGAAGACAGGGAAGAGCGCTTTAACCCTGGATCTACCTCAACTGATTCAGGGCGAGGAACGGGTCTGGGGATACATCGCCACACTGGGTGACCTGCTTTTGGGGACGGGGGAAAGAAAGGAGGCGTCCCGTACGGAGCTGAGCATAAAGACCGTCTATGAGACGTATTTCGACCACAGACCCGTGGTCACCAGCGATTATATCTTCTGTCTCGATCGACACACGGGCGAGAAAATCTGGCATTACATGGAAGGGGTGATCATCAACCCGGCGATCGCTGCGGGCGATGGCCGTTTGTACTTCATCGAGAGCCGTAACCCTGAGGCGAGGAAGGGCATCGGCAGAATGAGGCTGGATATGCTCTTGGAGAAAGGCGCCGGATATCTCCTCGCCCTCGACATACGCACAGGCGAGGAGGTATGGCGGAGACAGGTGGACTTTCCGTTCGAGCACGTGGTTCATCTCTGCTATGCCAACGGCGTGGTGCTCGTAGTCGGAACGAGCAACCGGAACGGTCATGTCTGTTATCATCTCTACGGATTTGACAGGGCTAGCGGCGAGCTTAGATGGAGCGACGATTACCTGACGAGGTATGGGACTAACGGCGATCACGGCGAGCAGGATCAGCATCCCGTCATCATAGGCAACACCATCTACTCCTATGCTCCGCCCTGCGATTACGATCTCCAGACGGGTAAGAAGGGAACGTTCCATCTGGTTCGAGGAGGACACGGATGTGGGACGCTCTCCGGCTCGGCGTTCTGTCTTTTCGGCAGGGGAGGATTTCCCAGGATGTATGAGATAGCCAAGGGCGGCGAGACCAACATAGCTCTGGATCACGTCAATCGGCCGGGGTGCTGGATCAACATAATCCCGGCCGGAGGGCTTATACTAATTCCCGAGGCCAGTTCGGGCTGCACCTGCTCTTATCCGCTTCAGACATCGATCGCCTTTTTGCCTCTGCATCGTAAATAATAAGGCGATCGGCCATCAGCAGTCAGCTTGAAAAAAAGACGGTCATTTTTAGTCATTGGGTCATTTGGCTTCGCCGTCATTTCAAATGACGATGATTACAAATGACTATAAATGACAACAAGTGACTATCCCTTAGCTGAACGCTGATAGCTGACGGCTGACAGTTAATGGATTGAGGAGGTTCAAACATGGAAGGGAAGATCGTTTATTTTGAAACTCCGGGGAAGGTTAACACCGATCTCACGCTGAAGGTCGCCCGGCAGAGGGCAGAGGAACTGGGTATAAAACAGGTCGTCGTCGCCTCGACGCACGGGTATACGGCCAAAAGGGCCAGAGCTATGTTCGCAGGTCTGGACGTGGAGATAATCGCCGTCACGATATGTGCCTCCTTCGAGGAGGAGGGATGGACGATGACGGAGCAGGAGAGAAATGAGCTGGAGGATATGGGGATCAGAGTGCTCACCTCCATCCACGCTCTAGGCGACGACGTAAATGTGGCCTTCGGCGTTAAATCCCCGAATCAGATAGTGTGTGAGACCCTGAGGAGGTTCTGTCAGGGCATGAAGGTGGCGGTTGAGATCACGCTCATGGCCGCGGACGCCGGACTGCTTGATGTCTCGAAGGAGGCCATCGCCATAGCTGGGACGGACGAGGGCGCGGATACGGCCATCGTGATCAAACCCGCCTACTCGAGGAAGTTCAACGAGCTTAAGATAAGGGAGATTCTCGCCAAACCGAGATAAGCTGAGCTTAACTAAGAGGGGGGCACTGGAAATAGATTCCCCCTCCCCCCGCGGGGAAGGGGAGAGGGGAGTTAGGTCAAAAGGTTTTCTGAATCTTGATTAAGCTCCTTAAGAGCTTTGAGCAGGTACTCGTTCGCCTCATATATTTTCCTGACGGCGATCGACATGCTATCGTGGATGGCGATATTCCCTGATGTTTTCGCTTTATCAGCCCATTCCTGAAACTCTCCGGCATGCTCCTCATTATGAGCAATCCAGTATTTCAACAGCGCTTCAAGCCTTTTCACATCCATCTTCGTCATCTCGGCTCACCTCCATCAGATATACGCATTCAGGATAAAGCACCGCTATAGCCGGATACGCTCTTGGTCAAATGCGACGATATTCTTCACCCCCCGTGCCGAAAAGCTTTCCCATTCTCTCACAGAGTCCAATAAGATCGCCCTCGCGCGGAAGGGCTTTGCGCAACCTCGAAAAATCCGGATCAGGCCTGAACCTAAACATGTCTCACCCCTCTCAGCGATGGTCGGAAATATTATACCCATATTTGAAGCGTTGTCAAATGAATTCCCGCCGAACAGTTGACCCATCGAGGTGAGGGAGCTATAAATGAATTCTTAAGAGGTGTCAAAACGCGTTCAATATCTTCCTTCTTCATAGGGTTTTGTGTGTTTCTCCTGGCAGCGATGAGCTATGCCGGGAAGATCCTTGACGACTTCGACGACGGCGATTTTGAAGGGTGGGAGCGTTCGCCGCAAAATAAGGATAACGATAAAATCTCATGGGAGGTTGTGAACGGGGAGGTCGTTTTCGATCCAGGCGGTCACCCTGGCAAAGGCACCGTCGCCCTATGCGTTCAGGATAAAATCGTACACTACGACAACGCCGTGATAACGGGCGAACAGATCCCAAATCTGAACATGAGCCCCGTTCAACCGGAGGATAAACTGGCTATAACGTGGGGCAAGCTCAAATCATCTCCCTGATCAACCCGGCAGCACCCAATATCTGCCTTTATCCCGCGACATCATCCCATAGTCCACGAGATATCGCCTGACGGAGCAATGGTCATCGTATATCCGCTTGATGATTTCGTTTACCTCCTTTTCCTGATAGATCCTACCGATCTCGAAGTTCTCCTTGACGAATTTCTCCAGGACGGCCCTTCTCAAGCTATCCTTGGTGGGCAGGCGCAATTTTCCCCTCTCATCCTTAAATCGTTCGAACGGGACCTCCTTACCTTTCGACCCGCGTCTTTTACCCTTCGGTTTTGAGGGAATTTGAGGCAGTTCGCTTTCAGGCACACCCAAACGTTTTAGCGCTTTCAACGCCTCTTTACGCACACCATAATTTTCGTCGTTCAGCATCTCCTTCAGGAGTGGGATCGCCCTTCGATCTCCCAGCTCTCCCAGGGCTATCACGGTGTGATATCGGATGGCCGAGTCATCGTCCTTGAGAACCTCCTTCAACGGCTCCAAACAGCTCGGATCTCCTATTTCGCCCAACGCCCTCGCCGCCCGCCATCGTTTATCCCGGCTTTCGCTTCGGGCGAGCACCTGATTCAAGATCTGAACGGCATCCGGTCCAAGACGTCCCAACGCTTGGATTGCCTCCTCACCGATGAAATAGGGGTAATCCACCAGCCTGGAAAGATACGTAATGGCCACCGGCGAGCCGATCTGACCTAACGCCCTTATGATGGGTCGGATCAGATGGCAGGGCCAGTTGAGCAGGTTAACTTCGCCTGACAGGGAGATCTTCAAAAGATATTGGCCTAACCGATGTGCAACCTGTTCGTCGCCGATCCGGCCGAGCGTCTGTACTGTCGCGATTAGCAGTCCAAATATGCTTGGGGATTCGAGGGAGATCAGATGCTCGAAATATTCCAACACGGCGGGAACTACCGTCTTACCACCTATTAAGCCGAGGGCTTTCACCACACCAGCTCCGACAGGGGTATGGGTGGATGTCCTCCGTCTCATCCGCTCATGATCACGGAGAAACGACATCAGCGGTTCCAAAGCTCTCTCCGATCTCATCCTTCCCAGGGCTTCCGCAGCCCTGAAAGCGATATCCGGATCGGGGTTGTTCAGCTTCTGGATCAACTTCGACACGGCATCTCTGTAGTTCAACATTCCCAGCAGCTCTATCGCCCGGCATTGAACCTTGGGGTTTTCGTCGTCGAGTCCCTTCATTAGGATGGGAGTGATACTAGCCGGCCTCATTTTGCGAAGGGCATCCATCGCCGCCTTCCTGATATTCCCCTCATCATCCCACAGCAGCTGCGCCAGTTCCTGGGCGACAACATCGCCCTTCACCTCGGACAGGATATGAACGATTCTCTCCCGCACGCCCACATCCTCATCCTCATGAAGGGCACGCACCAAGCGGGGAACCGTCCTTTCGGTGCAAATGCCCCTCGACGCATCGAGGGCATGTCGCCGTATCACCTCATCGGGATGATCCAATAGTTTCAAAACCTCATCGAGGACCTTCTCAGTGCCGATACGGTTCAGGCTCCACGCCGCTCTCTTACGAACTTGGGGGTCCGGGTCCTTCAGACATTCCACCAGCGTCGGAATCGCTCTTTCGCATCGGATCCAGCCCAATGTATATACCGCCCTTGAGCGGACATCCCTGTTATCGTCCTTTGTAGCCTCGATGATCAAATCCTCAACGGTCTCATCCTCCTTATGATATTCCTGCAGTTGGTGAACGGCCTTCCTCCGGAGGACAGCGTCCTCGCTTTCAAGCATCCGCTCCAATTTAACCCGAACCTCCTCGGAGAACCGGTCATCGGGACGGTTCCGTTTCAAAATATCCTCCACCATGGCGATCAACTCCTCCTTCAATCTCCTCCTGCCCATCTGCAACCTTCCTTTGACGGTCGTCTTCGGTATGGACAGGAAGCTGGCTATCTCCTCATAGGATAGACCGTCGATGTAATACATCGTGACAACCTTCCCTACCTTCGGGGGTAGGGAGGCGATGGCTCCGAGCACTATCTCCTGAAGCTCCTTACGCTCCAGAGATTCGTCCGGAAGGGGAACTTTTCCCTTAGAGACCTCCAGCATCTGGGGCTCGTCCAGATCCTCGATGGGGATCGTCTCATGCCGTCTTCGCATCCATCGGCTACACTGACGCAAGGTGATCGTGTGGAGCCATCCGGGAAATCTGGCTGGGTCCCTTAGCTTATGCAGGTTTTTGTAGGCCTCTATGAAGGTCTCTTGAGCTACATCCTGGGCGTCGGTGAAGTTTCCGATGCGATGTAGGGCTGTGGCGTATACGGCGTCCTGATACCGTCGGACGAGTTCCCCGAAGGCGTCTGTCTCACCGTTCAGCGTTCTTTGGATGAGTTCGATATCGGTGTTATCATTCACGTATTTCCCCTCCGTCGGAGCTGCTGAGAGCTTATCTCATCCTTATAGTGCCATAAGGAGGGTCAGAGGGAAAATAGCGGGACTATTTTATCATTATCCCGCCATTTTGGGTAGCGGCGGTGTTGACCTGAGGAGGTCGCCTGCAATGAGAACCCCCTGTGCTTTCTCCCCCCTGGCTCTCTCAAGCGCTAAAAGAAGTGCTTTTCTTTGCTCCTCCTTCCACTTCCCCCTCAACAAGGTTTCAAAGGACGTTTTATCCAATCGTATTTTACCACAATACCACGAACCCGTAAAAGGGAGAGAAACCCTCCCGGGATAGTTCATATCCTATCTCCCGCAGGGCGTAGATTCATTCCCGCCTTACGGGACAAAGCAATCCCCCTGAACCTAAGGGAAAATCCGCTGCACGTTAAATGGATCAGATCTCCGCTGCGCTTAGCGATAATATGAGCGTAATGGGTAGTACGAACGAAATGCTAAAACCAGATATCCCCTCTCATCATTTATGATATCATACCCTTCAAACCCCGTCGAGCAAAGGAGCCTCTCCATCTCCTCGTCGGGTGGGATCATATCATCTCCGATAGCGCCCCCTATCCTTCTGTGTAGGGCATTTACCTCTTCTCTTCTCAGAAGGTGGGAGATCACAAGCTTCCCGGTAGGCTTTAAGACCCTGTGGAACTCCTCAAGCGCTTTCCTTTTATCCGAGAAATGAGGAAAGGCGGAGAAACACACGACGACGTCACAACATCCCTTAATAAAAGGGATCGAAATCGCATCGGCCTGAATGAACCACACCCTCCCCACGAACTTCCGTCCCCTCGCCTTGAGGAGCATCTTCAGTGAAAAATCGAGGCAGTAAACTTCCCCTTCGTCTCCGACCATCTCCAAAAGATAGGGCGTAAGCCTCCCCGTTCCCGAACCCACCTCGAGCACGATATCCCCTCTCCTCAAGCCCCAAAGTGAGATATGGTTTCTGAGCTTGGGGATCTCGTCATCCTTGAAGTAGTCCATACCGCAACCCTGGGAGACCTCGTCGAAGAACCTCCTTTTCTCGTTCAAGGTCCTCTTCCCCCTTTCATTCCAAGATCATCCGTTTCCACTCCTCGATCTTCTCAGCCTTCTCCCGCCATTCATCCACATCCCTCTTCGTAAATATCCTCACATCTCCTCCTTGAAATTCGCCCCTGCGCTCTTCATCCTCCAGGATCCCCTCGAGTTCCATGTAGATCTCCCTCAGCTCCTCGAGGCTCTCCTCGTCGGCGTTCCACATCCCTCTGCTATGAGCCTCGAGCAACCTCCTGGCGATCTCCTCCAGGGCATAGGGGTTGTGCTCCATGAACCACTCCTTCATCCCGGCCACGATCCTCCTTTGAATCTCGTCGTATATCCAGTCCTCGACCACCCCTGCGGTGGCATCCCAGCCGTAAAGATGAACCACCCTGGATGAGATATCACCTGCCCCCTTATATCCGTGTCGTCTCATCCCCTCGAGCCATTTAGGATTGAGCAGTCTGGTTCTCACCACCCTTTCTATCTCGTCCTTCATGTCGCGAACATCGATCCGATCGGGGTCTCGCGTATCACCCCAATAGGTTTTCACATCCTCGCCCGATATGGATTTGACGGCGGCGGTCATCCCGCCCTGGTAGGCGAAGTAGCAGCAGCAGCCCAGCAGATCATGCTCATCGCTTTCCAGCTTGTTAAAGGAGACTTTCACCTTGGACAGGTTGAAGGCGAAGGACTTGTGTGCGGGCTGGCCGTAGACGTCCTTGCCGTAAGCATATCCGCCCCAATCGACGTATACGTCCCTCAGATCCTCTTCGTTCTCCCAAGCTGAGGCTTCGACGGCGTAATTCACGCCTGCTCCGTAGCTTCCGGGCTGAGCGGCGAACACCCTGAAGGTAGCTTCCCTCTCCGATAACCCCCTCTCCATCGCCTCAAGCTTATGTTTCCTGATATAGTTCATCTCCGGCGGCTCATCCAGACAGGATACAGCCCTTACGGCCTCGTCTATCATCTCCCATATGTGCGGGAGGGTATCGCGCATTATGCCGCTTAATCTCACGGTGACGTCTATGCGCGGCCTGCCTAGTTTCTGAAGCGGAATGATCTCGATCCCGCGCGCCCTTCCTCCTTTATCCCACCTGGGTTTGACCCCTAACAGATGGAGTATCTGAGCGACCTCCTCCCCATCGGCCCTGAAGACGTCCATTGAGAACAAAACCATCCCGACCGATTCGGGATACTCGCCCTCCTCATGTAGGTATCTGTGCAGGAGCTTTTCGGCAAGCTGTTGGCCGACCTCAATGGCCGCGGGCGTGGGAACCCTCCATGGATCGACTCCGTAGAAGTTCCTTCCCGTGGGCAGAACCTCCACTCTGCCGCGCGTCAGGCTGCCCGACGCTCCGGGCTCGATGTACTCCCCGTTCATGCCGCGCAGAAGCTGTGATATCTCCCTCCTCGTCGCCTCCAGCTCCCTAGCCACCTCCAGGCCGTACTCCACCGTCCTCCGTAGAACTTCGATCGCCCCGGGGTTCCTCACCTGGAGGGTTTCCTCGATTATCCCCCCGTCCGTGCCCCTTTCCAGAGCGAGCTTCATCAGCTTCCGAGCCTTCTCCGTCGCCTCATCCAGGAACTTGCCGGAGGACGGATCTTGAAGTACTTCATCATAATTCCCGCCCTCTACCTCTATGATTCCCCTCCTTATCGAGGGCACATCTCCGTCGAACCGGAGGATGGAGACGAGCATGTCCACCAGCTCATCCCCTTGAGGTGGCTCACCGAGGATGTGGAGCCCATAAGGGATCATCGTCTCGCGCATCAA
>Ga0190363_1001825_pt1 | contig 12505 bp, 14 predicted proteins | sample 48721867_MG_FD_161272 | JGI IMG/M metagenome (GOLD analysis project Ga0190363, IMG submission 161272) | Hydrothermal vent microbial mat bacterial communities from Southern Trench, Guaymas Basin, Mexico - 4872-18-6-7_MG | ecosystem: Environmental > Aquatic > Marine > Hydrothermal vents >...
AACTCCTACAATAGATGCAACCTCGGCTTGTGTCTTCCCTTGTTGTCTCAACTTCATTGCCACTTCCCTTCGCAGTTCCCTATCCTTCCTCAGTTGCCTGTGTATTTCCCTGATTTGTTCGGCTGAGAGGTGTCTTCTTGCTAGGTTAAGTGCTATCCCCATAGCAAAGGCACGGTCCTCGGGAATATCAATCACTTCATAGGGACATTCGTCACCTGCTATCTGCCACCTGTCCTATCAATGCAAGGTATTCGATCCTCCGGCATAGCCTTCCACCAATCCGAAGGCTCCTCTATTTGGTAGACGCCGCGAGGGCGGATGACCACGTAAAACCCATCCCCATCCTCATCAAAGACGGGTCCTATAAATACCTGGTAGTTCATCCCAGGATGGGGACCGTGAACTATCCACTCTTCACTTAAGTCGGGCTTCAGCCCTCGCCTTGCCAGTCGGCGTTTGATGTATCTTCGCAGCTCTGGGTCTTTACCCAGGTCTATAAAACCCATCATCCACCTCCCTATCCATCTCCATTATCGCCGCTCGTTCTTCTCCGCAACAAGAGGATCAAGACAATAAAGACAATTTTCCAGGGTTTTACTATAGAAAAAATTGAAGCAACAAAAAACCTTGGAAAAATGTCTTAATTGTCTTTATTGTCTTGGGCCAAAAGCCCGAGGCCAAAGTAGTAGACGTAGCTCCCGACCTTGTGTTTCTCAAAACCCTTCTCGCTCACTCTCCGCCCAAACATCTGCCCAGTCATCATTACCTCGCCATTCTCCTCAGCCCAGCGCTTGTACTCTTGGAAGAGCTCACTAGCCTTTACCCTGGCGTTGGGTTTTGGGATCGTGCACTCGTCGAGAAAGCGGGCGATAACGTCACTTTCGAGCCGGTATTTCTCTGTTGCCACTTTCACCTTTTCAACCGGTTGTAGTCCTCGCTGTTGCCACTCAAGACATCCCTCAACCGCCCAAGCTAAAATTCCGGGTAATTCCGCACGGAGGTCGGAAAGGAGTTTTTCTTGAGGTTCTGTTTCTGGTGAATCCGGTTTAAATTCGGCCTCAAATGGTATCAGCCGAATCCGCCGCCATATAGCGTAATCGGTACCTCTGATAACCGGTTTGTGATTGACGGCCCACCAAATCTTAAAGGTCGGGGTGAACTCAAAATAGTCTCTGTGTAGGAATCTAGCAACGATCTTATCACCTCCTGTTAAGGCTTTGATCCTTTCTTCGTTAAGCCTGATGTTCTCTTTAATTTCTACAGACTTCACATATCGGGCACCACACATCATGGCCACGTCAGTGGGGATGTCATCATATTTTTTCTCTTTAAAAGTGGTGGCGGGGGTCGAGACCGCATATTCGCCTAGCATTTCCTCGAGAACGCTCAGAAACGTGGACTTACCATTTGCGCCAGTGCCGTAACAGATGAAAATAGCTTGTTCTGATGTTGAACCGGTAAGGGTATAGCCGATGGCACGCCACACAAAATCTATTACCTCCTCATCGCCTAAAAATATCTCATCCAGAAATCTAAACCATCGGTGACACTTTACCGAGGGGTCAAACCTTATGCCTGTTGACTTGTGTAACATGTCCCCGGGCTTAGAGGGTCTTAACTCCCCGGTGCGAAGATCCACCACTCCATTTGCGCAAGCGAGGAGATAAGGATCAGTGTCGAATTCTGTATAACTTTTGGTGAGGTGATCTCTTGCAAGATCGAGCGAATTATTTAGTTTTGCCTTGCCAACCTTCCTACACTGTTTTATCAGCTCTTCTTTAACCGGATCATCATCATCAAGCATTATTCCTGCTTTTCGGCGCAGCCTTATAGTTTCCAGCATTGCTAATCTTGCCGCTTCGTCCCGCTCATCCCATCTAACGCCATCAAACATAAACCATTTATCCCGCTCCTTCACATAACAAAAACGGTTGCCGAAAAGGTCCCGAAATGTTTCAGCATTTCCCGACTCCGAAACCTCGTGCCGTACGAGAACTTCCACAATTTCAGGATCAATATCCACTGCTTCAACAGCTCGCCCAGATGGTGTAAATTTTCGGAATTTTCTCACGCCAGGGATAGCTGGTTCTCGTGGTGTGCCCTTAAATGCGGATTTCAGCGACGCTAGTGCCTCATCCTCTGTATAGGGCTCGTCACCCTGTGGAACCGCCGCTGCATATCGCTGCATGTAGGACTCAGCTTCGGTCTCAGACATGCCTAAATCCCGCAGTTGGAGGGCTAGCCAAAATCCCGTGTCATTTCGATTACCTGGTGTCGCCACCGCCAAAGCCTTCTCCAGGTAATACTCAGCCGCTTTCCTAATAATCGGCTCTTTGTTACGGTGAGTCGTCTCCCCCTTGCGAGGCGCATCCTGAGCCTTCTCCTGTGCTACCGTTCGCTTGCCCCGGTTGTCAAACCAGGCGATTATCTCCTCCATCTTGTCCCAGGGGATCTCCAGTATCGGCTTGTCGTTCAGAAAGCGGTAGGGTTTGCCTGAGGGATGTAGGGAAGGAGGCGCCAGGACATAATGGTCATTAGCCCTAAGCTCCACGGCAGCGTCGCCTAGATCTGAGAACCTCCACTCTATACGTGTCAGCTTTTCCGGCAAATTTGGACAGCGAAGCCAGATGTGAAGCTTCCCGCTGCCTGTCTTCACCCTGCGGGTCTGATATGCGATTTCGGGAAACTTCTCCTCGAATTCGGTGGAAATCAGAGCGAAGTTTTGGCCGTCGAAATCTACCACTATTAATCCACCACTTACCCGGCCACAGATCACAGCTATACCACCGGTACCGTTTCTTTTGAATAATTTTTCTAGTTCTTCAAGGGTCGGTCGCCGGGTCTGATACTGATCCCATACTACCAATGGCCGTTTCGTTCCCTTTCGTACAGGGATGACCGAGAACCCATCCTGAAGGTACAATTTCGCTTGAGAAATCAGATCGGATGAAGTATAATTACTCATGTTATAAACCTCCTTCGCGCCCAACGCGGGGGTGCAGAAAAATTAGTTTGGGCCCCCGGCCTCTCGGTCGGGGGCGGCACTATTATATTCTACCATCCTTTTCACCTCTTGCCAAGAGGATTAACCTCTCCACTTCTCTTCGCAGCTGATAAATTTCGCCTTCCCATTTGGAAAGAGCCCTAAGCATCTCAGCTAGGACTCTGGCTTTCGAACCGGTGAGGGCGCATTGCAAAAGCTGGCCGCTGGTCCATTCCAGTTCAAGCCCTTGCCTGGCATAGCGGATTTTCTCGAGAAGAATATAGATATCCATCCCTAATTTATCCCTCACCTCATCTTCCTTATCCATCAGGATCCCGTAAAGGGGCTCGATGGCTTGCCCGATATCAGGCTCAAGATTCCAAAGGAAAAGGGCCACTAGGCCATCCTCCAGATGGGCCAGCGCCGGGGGGATCACTGCAATCGTGCCCTCGCTGGTTGCCTCCAGCAACCGGATAGCTTCTCTGAGGCCATGGCCTTCAACCAGGGGATATGTCCCCTCCAGCCTTCGAAGAGCGTTCAAGGCGTCCCGGATTTCGCCTTGTTCTTTCTTATTCAAAAGCATCGCTACCCTCCTTTTGATGAGGCGGGGATTAACCCCGCCCCGTATTTTCCCTGATCATCAAGAACCATGCCCTGATCTGTGGATCATCCTGGGGATCCCAGGTGATCTTCCCCTCGACTTTCAACTCGGCGAGGGTTCTAAATTTTCCGATTATCTTTCTCTTAATGGCCTCAGCCAGCTCGACCTTCTTCATCACTGTGTAGCCCTGAATTCTGAGCTCAGCCCCAATTCTCTTGAGCGCCGCATGGGAGGCATCATCAAGTGCCTGGAGGATATCGGCTGGAATATCTGGATATCCGAGCTCGGCTCTCACGTCGGGATGGACGATTCCTTCAAGATACCACGGCGGAGCGAAAGTCCCAACCGTGACCTTATCCTTGCCTGCAAGATACAGTATCCGCAGCGTCGGCCAATGGATAGGTGCAAGAGATGAATGGCGGATAGCCGACCAGATATCCGGCTTGTAAAGCAACCTCACCCTGCCTACGAAGCTATGAGCGTTCACCTTGCCGAATAGGTCTTGCTTGCCTGGCCATTGCAGATCGGATGAGCCGGTCAGATCGGCGAGCCTTTCCTTATAGAGCTTCCACTGCTTTTTGATCGGTCCGGACAGGATGAAGAGATCATCACCAAATACTAGGCTTCCCTCGTGGTAGCTTGCCCTGGTCTCCTCGACCCACTCGGCGTATCCCTCACACCACTGACGCAGGATCGGGTATGGTGGTTTGTCCTGAGCAATTGCCTGCATTTCAGCGGCTATCTTTGCCCAGGTAGGGACATCTAGCTCCGACAGGGATTCCACGCCGTAGATGTGGTAGTAGTATCGCTTGATTGCGGATGTCTCGGCGGGCAAACCTTCGGCGAAGATAAGCCTTGCAGCGTCCTTCATGCAGCCGAAGAATTTGCGCCGATGGTAGGCAACCGGATCATCCTCAGCCGGTGCGGAAGGGATGATCCGGCTCATCGCCCGAAGACAGATCGGGTCCTGCTCTGGAAGAAAATTGAACATCTTGCACCTCCTTGACGTGATCGGAGGCGGCAGGTATAATTAGGGTGATAGCCGCTATACCTTCGTTTCCAACCACCCAGTGCGGGACGCTGCAACGTCCCGCCTGCCACCTCTTACCGAAGGATAAGTTCTGGTTTCCAAACTTTACCTGTGCGCCGCTCGTATCTTTCAACCTTGGCCTTCAATTCAGCTACAGCCACGATCATTGCCAAGTTTTTGGATATCCCTGCCCTTTCAGCATAATTCTCAAGCCACTGCATCAGGTTTCCCGGCAACCGTACCGTTGTTGTTCGGGGATCCTGAATTACTGCTTGTAGCATCTTTTCACCTCCCTTATCCTTCACTATAATTATACTATACATAGAACTATGTGTCAAGGAAAACCTCTTGTCCTGATTGACATTCTCAATGTCAAGGGTTATCCGCAATACTCTCTGGCAACAAATGGGCATTAGGCGACACAATCGGTAGGCTGAGGGGCAAAGGAAAGGCGGGAAGGAGAGGTGGAGGGCGAAGGAGGAGGATAAGGAAGAGCTTTCCGGTAATTTACCGGAAAGCAAAAAGCACAGGCGTGAGGCTAAAGAAGTTGCAGCTCGCCAGGTGGGCTGGTCACGCAAGACTTACGAGAAAGCCAAAGAAATAGTCGAGGCGATGGTTGGCGATAAACTGGCAAATAATTTACCAGTTTTAACTTTTTAAAAAATATGATGTCCCCCACTTTGGTGTCTCTCACCTATCTGAGTTAACCCCTAAGTCGTACAAAAGGTGCCATTGGCACCTTTTTAACTCTTCCCATCCGTGTCTGCCTGGCGGCATACAAAGTTGCACTAAATGTTGCCATTGTCAACATTTTTAACCTTCTCATCCGTGTCCTCCTCACCTTACTTAATGTTACTGGATCATATTGTTACACAAGTTTTAGATTTGGCCAAGCAGCATCAGGAAAACCGTGTAACAGAAAATGTTACAGATGTAACATTCAACTTCACCGAGGGCTGGTTTCGCACCTTCTCATCCTTTCATGTCCTTGCATGAAAGGCGCGCTGGAGAAGGTGGTACACCAATGGATTAGGGCATACGAAGTCTGGGAGAAAACTGTAAAGATTCTTTACACTTTTGACCTCCCAGTCAGTGTCCTCTAAGGAGGCGCATAGTCTGCTACTGTTGGAAAACAACCAGGCGGAGCTGACACCGCTGGAGAAGGGCAAGCATGCTTATAACCACATCCAGCGGTTTGACCACAAAGGTGGAAGGGGACATGAGGGGGGCATAAGAGAATATGCCAGAATACACAATTACAGCAACCATATGGTGGTGATCAAATGGATTAAGGCTTATGAGGTCTTTTTAAAAACTGGCAACTTAGTTTCCAGTTTATCGCCAACCATTCTCTACGAAATCTCCAAAGCCCCCGAGCCCGCCTGGTGCTCTCTATGTCAGCTCGCTCTTGACGAGGGGTGGACCGTCCCCTCGACATATCTTGGATCATGTTGTATTCTTATCGTGATACCATCCCGAACGGAGGCACGACATGGCCGATAAATGGCTCACGCCTTCAGAGGTAGCATCTCGCCTCGGAGTGTCGCCCGACACAGTCCGCAAGTGGATTCGCAAAGGAAAGCTCAAAGCTCGCAAGGAGGGAGACAGGTATTGGATAAACCCCAACGATATCCCGACCCCATCCCGACCTCATCCCGAACAGCATTCTGACCAAGAGCTTATATCTGTCCTAAGAGATAGAATTCGCGAGCTCGAGCAGGACAAGGCGTTCTTGCTCGAACAACTCAAGGAAAAAGACCGCCAGATCGCCGATCTGAGCCAGCTTGTAGATCGGCTGACACTTACTGCCCTACCTGCCCCTCAAAAAACACTCAGAGAGCGTCTCAGAGCCTTGTTTAAGCGCGGGTCATAAATACGGCTCGATAATTTGCCGGATCTTCTTCAATTGCCGTCGCTCCTTCGGGCTCAGGCTCGTCCTGTCGGCGCCTGAATAGGCCAGCAGACTAGCAAGATCGGCCAATTCATCCCCACCCTCACGGCGGATGATCTCTATCAATTCATCTGCGAGGACTTTCGAGGGAGCCTCAGGCTGTATCGCTAGTTTCTCTGGTGATACCTCTTCAATTCTTATGAATTCGACCAAAGGGTTTTCTTCTTTGTGTCTTTTGTAACCTCTCCTACCCATGATAAAAGAAGGGGGGGGTATAACCCCCCCTGGAGGTGAGGTGCACGGAGGCGTGGCTAGGCTAAACGACGCCTTATTATTAGATAATAGAAACACCAAGGGCAACACGCTCGGCCCTGATCTTCTCACCAAAAAGATCCGCCAGGACATCAGGATCAACATCCGCAATCTGCTCAACCTCCACAATGAGATTGCCTTCGACAACGATATTGTTAACCTCACCTTTCATTGCCCCTCTCAGCCCGCCGAAGGCCCCAGATAGGCTCTGCAACTCACCGACCACCGCAGCTGCGGCAGATTCCACAGTTCTGCGCATGGCTTCCATTGAGGCTCTCAGGCCGTCGAAAAGTTGAGGCAAAACACTGAGGTCGCTTAAGGGTGACAACAAATCAATGAGGATATCCCTCGTCGGGCCGGTGATCTCACTGATATGCACGCCTTGGGTCCAGCCGACCAACGGCGAGGTCTCAATCGGCGTTTCATATTCGACATGCTTGAGCTCCGGTATTTCTGGCCATCGTGCAAGCCAGCCCAAATGATGTTTCCTCATCCACTCCCTTAGTCCATTAATCATTCGAATTGGCGCGTTGAGCAAGTCTATGAGCTTGTTAGCCACCCATGCTACTGCTTTAGCTAAAGCATCTAGCGCCTTACCCACCAATTCGATTATAGCCAGCAAGGGTTTAAGTTGATGCTCTATAAGAGGGCTGAGTACTCTAATCCATTGTCCCCCAAGCCTAAGCACTGGCCTGAACGCTTCCACCAATTTACCCAACATCTCAAGGACCGGTTGCAATGCATCGGCAAGCGGTGTCCAAACTTCTTCTAGCAAGCTTACAACTTTCCCAAACACCCCCTGCAACATCGCCTGTATTCGCTGAAACCCCTTGGTCGCCATAACAGCTTCGGCAGCCAATGCCGCCAGGGCTGGTCCTGCAATAGACGCCGCAGCACCCAGTCCTGCTTTAGCCGCTCCCATGACACTCATCCCCACCGCACGAGCTTCTTGATATTTCTCCATCCCAGCACTGGCCGCCTCTTTCATCGCAGCGCCAACTCTGAACACGGGGGAAGTCCATGTTAGCTCTTCAGCTATCGGGCCCCAGAATGCTGCCTTTGTGGCCTGCCAGGTGCTCATCGCAGGGGCTTTAATCCGGTTCATGAAATTATCTATTTCGGGCAAAACCCCTTCAATTTCCTGTCCCATCTCCTTGAGCTTATTTATTTCCTCTTCCCTTGCCCGCGTCCCTCTTGCCAAATTGCCAAGTTGGTCTACCACCTGCCGACTTACTTCCTCGGCGTATTTCCTTATCCCATCGGTAGCTTGCGCGACAACCTTATTGCTCGCCTCAATTGCGTCATGAAATTTCTTTAGGCTCTTAGCCCCTTCCTTGGCAGGACCCCATATCATAGCCTGTTCCCACTCTCGCTTGGCAACCTGAGCTTGTCGCCTTGCAGCCTCAGGTAACAGTTCGGCTATCCCTGTGAGGCCCGTCAAAGGAGGTCTAGCTCTGTAGGGTTTTTCCGGCATTATCTGTGGATACTGGATAGCTGGTTTTTGTTCCTCCAAGGGACGCCATGCTTCGAATCCCGGTGGCACTTGGGGTAATGGCCGCAACCCCTCTCCCTCTGGCAACTTAATGAATTGTCCGGGCTTCAGGGCTCGTTCGGCCTTTGTCGGCGCCTCTTCTGGAATACCAGCATATCCAGGCACACCCGGCAAACGAGGGAGCCTTGCCCCTTTCACCTCGGCTTTTGCGCCTTCTGCTGCAACTGCAGCTGTGGCTCGGATATCCTCAAAAAGCTCATTCGCCGACGTGACAACCTTAAGAACCACGGGGATGACTAGCTCGCCCATCTCTATCTTCAACCGCTCCCATTGTGCCTTGAGTCGGTCCAGCTGCTTTTGGACCGTTCGAGTCCGTCTCTCAAACGCCCTCTCCATTTCACCCGTTGCTCCAGCCACGCCCTTGAGAGCCTCTGCAAAGTCATCGGCCCTCTGCTTGCCTAAGGTCAAGAAGGCTAGCAGCCCCTCTTTGCGGCCCAAGAGCCGCGCCAGGGCGGTATCATTATCCCCCACTGCTTTTGCCACATCCGACAGGAATTGCGCTAACCCCTTTGACCTCAGAGCAGCCGTGTCCCAGGCAATCCCTAAGTCTTCAGCCAGTTTTTTCGCCTGCTCGGATGGGTCAAGAACAGCTTCCAACAGACTAGCCAGCTGCGTCACGGCTTCTGCTGTGCTCGCCCCGCTTTGCGTGAGCACGGCGAGAGCTGCTGCCACGTCTTCAAAGGGTATTTTCAACTGTGCTGCCAAAGGGGCTACTCGCCCCACAGATGCTGCCAACTCCTGCATCGTGGTTTTGCCCATTTTGATCGCTGCGAAGAAGGCATCAGCATAGCGCTGTGCGTCTCGTGAGCTCGCCCCATAGGCATTGAGGACTGAGGTCAGCCCGTCAACCGACGTGTAAATGTCGCTCAACCCCGCCTCGGCTGCTTTGGACGCAACCCGCAAGACATCAATGGCCTCGCCCGCATCCACACCCGCTGAGATGACTTGATAAAGTCCTTGGGCCAATTCACCAACAGGTTTCCCCACTTCGGTCGAAAGGCGTAACAGCTCATCCCCCAGCTCCCGGACCTTCTCCGCCGAGTCAGGTAAGAGAGTTGCAACCTTCGACATCTCATCTTCGAAATTAATGGCAGACTTGGCAGCCTTGACCATCCCTGACGCCATCACACCTATAGCCGTAGCTGCTGCCCCTGCTCCCACGGCCATTGCAGGAAAGGGGATCTTCCCCACAATTTGACTCAATCGCTGAAGTTGGTTAGTGATCGGGGCCAGCTTCTGTTGGAATCGGGAGAAATGCTGCGTTACCTTCTGCACCGAGTCGCCCATTCTATTTAGTCCCGTAGATGCACCTACAGCCTGCCGGCCAGCCTGAGATATCCGCCGCGCTGTCTCTTGCGCAGCACGAGCCGCCTGATTCGCCGCCTTTATGAAATTATCCGTCCGACCTTTTATCTCAATTGTCGCCGAATAAAGTGAATTGGGCATATCATTCACCCCCAATTAAGTTAAAGCCCCGACCAGCCCGAAGGCCAGTCGGGGGAAAGAAGGAGGTCTAATGGATAAAATACTCAACCCTCGGTACTACTGAGGAGCTGCGCGAAAAGCTTGTCTCGATATTGTTTAAAGTCATCCTCTGACGGCTGCCTCAATTCGAGCGCCGCAAGCTCCCAATTGAGCTGAGCCTGCATCGAGTTCATTTGTCTCAGTTCAAATTCAACGGCTTTTACCTGGCTCTTCAGGTCCTGGAGCTGCTCCGCCAAATTTCGCTTGTGTTCAATCAAAAGCCTTTTTTCTTCTTTCAGATCCTCTATTCGAGCCTTTATCAAATCATCTTCGAGCTCGCCCCGACGCTTCTCCACTCGGCCTTGAACCCGACCTAGCCCCTCCAGATCATCCCGCAACTTGGAGAGCTTCCGCTTAGTTTTGGTTAGCTCTTTGTTTACAGGTTCACCCAGATAGGCCCTCTCCTGCAAATCAGCGAGGGCCTCCTCAGCCTCGGCGATCTCCTTTCCCAGCCGCTCACGATCGGCTTCGATCCGCCGAAGCTCTTTGATGACCTTTTGGTATTTATCCGCGAGCTTCTCGACCCGACCCATACCTCACCTCCCACTCTTAGACTTGGTTTTGGACCCACTTTTAGGTTTTCCTTTGCGGGTGCTAAATCCCATGATCCCACCCTACAAAAATGATATCATCATATTGGGCTCGCAGTTCTGCAAGCTCGGACTCTGATATCTCGGGCTCGGCCCCATCGAACCAAACCAGGCCGACCCGATGTGTCTTGTTTTCCAACTCCTTAATTTTCTTATCAAGAGTTTTCAATCGCCCTTGTACTCTCATTTAGTCTTTCCTCCAAAACAGATAACCGCTCTTCCAAATCCCAAACTTCGATAACTCTCAGGGCAATTCCACAGAGATACCCTATCGCTCGGGCCTTCTGAATTGGGGAAGAACTTTTATCCCCTTTCACCGCCTTAATCTGCTCCCAAAGAATATCCCACACTGTCTGAGCCTTCCGCAACCGGAACTCAGCGTATTCAGGGGTTTGGTGCTGAGCAGGCGTGCCGGCACCGTTCTTTCGCGCTGCCTGATAAACCTGTCGCATATAGGTCCGCATGTAAGCGCGCTTTTGTTCGGGATCTTTAAATGGCATTCACCTTCACCCCTTAGATCCGCTCAGGTCGCGAATCTCAGCTAACAACCTCTCGATCCGACTCAGTATTGGGTTGCCGCCGTTATCAACACGCTCACCTAGAAGTTGGCGAGCATAGCTGTCCTCAGGATCCTTCGCCAAACGCGCCCTGGCATAGGCCAAATCAGCCTCAATCCGGTCGAGCTCTTCCTCTCTCTTCCAGCGCCTGTAGGTTCCAGCCTTGGCCTTGTCTTGCAATCGGAGCCAGTCAGCATAATGATCCCTTTCACTTAGTCGGAGCTCTTCCCGCCGCCGGGCCTCACGCCAAAACCTATTCGCCACAGCCCTTGCCAAGGCCACATCACCCAGCTCATTAGCCCCTTCAAGAATTTCCCGCATCCGGTCACAAAACTTATCCCATGTTTGCTCATCTTGGATGGGATCTGCCCAATTTTCATCACTCAAAAGGTAAGATACCAGATCCGCCATGTTTCATCCCTTCCTTTTAATCATCTAAGGGTTGGCCTTTCATATATAATAGGTCGGGCGGGTCAAGGGGTTTTAAACTCCTCACGGATAATTTTTTTTATTTTTTTGATCCTGGTCGAGACCCACTGAGGACTAACCCCCATCTCCCTGGCCAGGATGGTCAACGACCCAGGCTTGCCGTCGAGATCCTCCCATATCTCCCTCCACCTGGCAAAAAGGGGGGCATACTCAGGATGACACTCTTCGAGAAAGGACTGGATCTCAGAAAGTAGGGCTCTTGCCGCCTCAGCCTGGACTATCCCCTCCCACATCATGAGATAAGCCTCTTTTCCCCGCTCCAAACGATGATAATCCCGCCTGGCCTTGGACCGCCCCGCCTCCTTCGCTCTATCAAGCCGCCTGTTGTATTCGTTCCGACGCTCAAGGATATCATCCAGTGGCAGCTCCCCTGCTTCTTCAGCAATCCGATCCAGTTCTTCCAAAATCCTCATAAGACCTTCTTCCCTGATGTCGGGGATACGCTGGAAAAGCCCCTCAGCCCGTTTCTCTACCCACTCCCCTACCTGGTTATCTCCTTTCTTCCGCCGGTAAATCACGCCGCACAGATCATCCTCCTTGAACTTGCGCCACTGCTCGCCCTCTTCCTGGGCCGCCTGTTGCGCTACCCTGATTATAGCCTCAGTGACCCGCTTCAAACGGGTTACCGCCTCACGCTGGATCCTGATGACCTCTTTAAGCTCTCTCATTGTATCCCTCCTGGTCAATCTCCACAGCTGTAGTTAACTTCTTCTGTGACTCGCCGGACTTGTAACGCTCATAAAGCTTTTGCTGTTGCTTACGGGATAGCTTGATGCGCAAGTCGGGGATATTAGCTTTGGCATTTTTGCCATTGTTAATATCTTCCCATGTATCTATCGTTTTCCTTGCAACTCCTACAATAGATGCAACCTCGGCTTGTGTCTTCCCTTGTTGTCTCAACTTCATTGCCACTTCCCTTCGCAGTTCCCTATCCTTCCTCAGTTGCCTGTGTATTTCCCTGATTTGTTCGGCTGAG
>Ga0190363_1001826_pt1 | contig 12503 bp, 11 predicted proteins | sample 48721867_MG_FD_161272 | JGI IMG/M metagenome (GOLD analysis project Ga0190363, IMG submission 161272) | Hydrothermal vent microbial mat bacterial communities from Southern Trench, Guaymas Basin, Mexico - 4872-18-6-7_MG | ecosystem: Environmental > Aquatic > Marine > Hydrothermal vents >...
CACTATGGGTGGATCCTCAGTGTTGTTACTTGGTATGTACGTTAATAATTTCTTTATTATGTTTATAGCCTCCTCATCATTATTAGCGATAAAGTGTGCAACACCAGATTTACTTGCATGAACATCTGCGCCACCTAATTGCTCTTCAGTGACTTCCTCACCCATAGCTGCCTTAACAACTCTAGGTCCTGTTACGAACATGAATGAAGTCTTCTTAACCATTATTATGAAGTCCATAAGTGCTGGTGAATATACTGCGCCACCTGCACATGGACCCATGATCGCAGCTATTTGAGGTATGACACCTGAAGCCATAACATTCATGTAGAATATGTCTCCGTAACCCTTCAGTGAATCAACACCTTCTTGAATTCTAGCACCACCCGAATCATTCAGGAATATTACGGGGACACCCATACTTAGAGCATAGTTCATAGCCTTAACAATTTTTGCTGCATGCATCTCGCCTAAGGAACCACCCATGAAGGTGAAATCCTGGGCTATAACAACGACTTTCCTACCATTAATTCTAGCTAAGCCTGTAACTACCCCATCACCATATGCAAATCTCTTATCCATACCAAATTGAGTAGCTCTATGACGTACCAACATATCAAACTCTAGAAATGATTCTTTATCAACAAGTAATTCTACCCTCTCCCTAGCCGTTAACTTCCCCTTAGCATGCTGCTTCTCAATAGCTTCTTTACCACCACCCAAAAGTGCTTGAGCTTTAATTTCACGTAACTTCTCTAATCTAGACTTAATTACCTCAACCATGATAGCAGCCAAGAATAGTGTTGGAGACTGAAAATATTAATGTTAACACCTTAGCTAGAATTAAGTAAATAGAGCTATGTATATCGAAGCTATTATAGCTGTCGTTATGACACCAGCTATGTTGGGCCCCATAGCAAATGCTAGTATGTAATTTCTTGGATTATATTTTAAAGCTACCTTCTGGCTTATCTTAGCTGTTGTTGGTACGCAAGACACGGCTGCAGGACCTAATAATGGGTTTACCCTGCCCTTACTTAAATAGTAAACTAGAATACCGCCGATAGATCCCCCAATACTTGAGAGTGTTAATGCTAGAATTCCAAGTAACAATATCTTAAGTACCTCACCTTTAAGGATTACCTCAACAGTAGTCAACGTTCCTAGAATGAAGGCTAGTAGGAAAGTAGATAATGACAGTATCACTTCATCCATCAGTTTTACATATCTACTTATACCTACCTCCTTAATGATGACACCAGCAAAGAACGATATTATCAGTGGTGATGCTTGAGGGAAGAGTAAACTTAGTATGGCTGTTATAATCACTGAGAAAGCTAGCTTTTCTTTAGGTGATATCTTAGGTAATTCTCTAATGTCCATGTAGGTCATTAGCATTCTCTTAGGTATTGTTAATTCGTCAAGCTTTTCCTGAAATAGGTAAAGCATGCTTAAGTATAGATAACCTACAAGTGTTATAGGTACAAACAACTCGGGAGCTAGCCTTAGTGATGAGTAAAGAACTATAGGACCATCAGCACCACCAATTAAAGCTATTGCAGCCGCTTGTCTAAGGTTAAAGCCTAATGCAACAGCTATCGGTAATGTTAATATGGTACCTAGCTCAGCAAATGAAGCTAGTATAAAGCTTACATAGGGTCTAGCCATTAGGAATGTAATGTCAGTCATAACCCCAATACCTAAGAAAACTAAGCACGCTATTAGACCATTACTAAACATAAATGTATAGAACGGCTGTAACCAGTAGATAAAGTTATTACTTAGATTTGTAAAGTCCATATTAACATGAGGATTACCTATGCCAATGATGAATGCTAGATTTGCTGACACCATGCCTACACCCATTGGAATCATAATTAATGGTTCCAAAACCTTCTTATAGCCTAGATACAGCAGTAGAGCACCAATTAGGGCTAATGCTAATCTAGCAATTATTTCATTAGGAGGTAATGACGCAATCCCGAAAATCTTAATTAATAAATCACTTATATTTAATTGAGCATATAGTTCAACCACCATTACTTAAGCCACCCCAATACCCTCCTTACAATATCTATTATTGCGGCAACAACAATAGATACAGCTACTAAAACAACGTATATAATCAATATTAAAACGTACATCTCCATAACTCCCCGAATATATGTGGAGAGAAATATTAAATGTTAAATTCACCTGATGTTTGTGTGTTATTGAATATTTCAATTTTTATATTTTAATATGGGGTAACCATATCGAGAACTTCAGTAGCTTGATATTTAATACACTACTAGTATACAAGTATGCACTAATGTGTACTCTACCTTTAATATATATGGAGCTAAATATATATGGGGAGAAAAGGTGAGTAAGATGTTAAGATCTAAACTGGGTAGCTTAAAGGAGATGCTAAAAATAAAAAGGTTTAAGAGTGAAGTATATGATGTTATAATGAAGCGTAACTTAGATAGCATATTTAAACCCATAGTTACAAAGAGTATTAGAATTAAGGTGAAAATACTATCAAGGAAATCACTTAAGTGCCTTAATATGTGCTACGACTATGGCTATGATTATGTAACATGTAGTAGGATATGTAGTAATTAAGTCTTATCTACTCTTACCTAACGTACCTCCTCCTCTATGAGCCTTATTAGTTCGTCAGTAATCCTTCTTAAATCCTTTAACGTACTCAATGCGTTATCCACACTTAGTCCCGAAGACTTTATCATGTTGTATGCTTGTTTAATGGCTCTTTTGAGTGCTTCATCACTACTTAATCCCCTTCTCATCCAATGTCTCCATAGTCTTGAAGCGGAAATTATAGCTCCCTCAACATAACGTTTCATAATTTCCTCTCTCGGTTTCCTCATTATAAACCCCTACACACTCATGTCTGAGTCCGTACATTATTATACGTATGAGAAATAAAAATGTGTAAGAATTAGCTTAACTACTTAGTTACCTATGTCTTTAGCTCTCTAAATGCTATATTTTGAGTAAGATTTTTAACACATTATTTCAGTAGCCTGAAAGAGGGGCATTTAAGAGTGGAAGTGATATGGATAATTATTGGAGGTTTAATAGCGTTCTTTGTTGCCTGGAATAATGGTGCTAATAATGCTGCTGATGCAATAGGTACTGCTGTTGGTTCTAGAGCTATAGATCTTAGAAAGGCATTAGTAATTGCCGCAATAGCAGATTTTGTGGGCGCTATACTTTTCGGATCATTTGTATCTGAAACCATAATGCGTGGTATAGTGAATATTGGACTAATAACTAATCCTAAAATCATTATTTACGGTATGCTCTCATCACTTCTATCTACAGGCTTGTGGATGCTTATAGCATCAATCATGAAAATGCCCATGTCCATCTCGATGGCAATAGTTGGTGCTGTCATAGGTTTTGGTCTAGTGACATTAGGTATTAATGGCATATTATGGGATACCATAGCTTACATTTTCATTTCATGGGCAATACTACCTTTCTTCTCAGCAGTTGTGGCAGTACTTCTTCAAAGATTTTATAGCAGAATGTTAGCTAATGTGAAGTTACTACCATATGCAGGAGCTTCATCATTATTCCTGATAGTATTCTCAACATCCTTCCTACTCCTTTACGGCAAGGTCTTTACAGCTTACACTAACGCCTTAATACTTTCATTGTTACTAGGCTTTACATCCTTCTTAATGTTCTTAATCTTCACTAGCATTTTGATGATTAAGAGGGGTAATACTAAGGAATCTTCCAATACTATACTCAAGGTATTAGTAACTTTCGCTGCAGCTACCATAGCATTTAGTCATGGCGCAAATGACGTAGCTAAGAGTGCTGCACCATTGACAGCGATAATATTAGCTTCAAGTAAGGGCTACATACCTTTGACAGTTAGTGTTGACATGTATGCTTTACTGCTATGTGCATCAGGTATTGCTATAGGTATTATGTCATGGGGTTATAGAGTTGTTGGTACACTTGGTGAGGAGATTACCACACTAACATATACATCTGCCTTCATTGCTCAAATATCTGCGTCAATCCCCTTGCTTATATTTACGAGACTAGGCATGCCTGTATCAACAACTATGTCAATAGTTGGTGCTATAGCTGGTGTAGGTCTTGCTAAAGGAGTTAGATATGTTAACATCAAGACATTGTTAAGGATATTTAGTACTTGGATAATTGCTGTACCAGTAGTTATGGTTATGTCTGCAGGAGTGTATTTCATAATTAGTTCTGTATTGTGAGAACAACTAATCCTCCATTCTTAATGCTAACGTTCTAATATAATCCGCTGCATCTTCAGCATAGTCAGTTATATTCTCAAGCGACTCAAGAAAGTCTTTAACCATAATTATTATTGCTGGATTGGTTATTCTCTCGCCATACATCACTAATAACTTCCTTCCATTAACTATGACCTTATCAGCCAGCTCCTCAACTTCCTCAACCTTATCAGCATAGCCTATAGCTCTCGATTTATCACGCTCAAATAGAGCCTCAAGCCCATCAAGTATTAAGTCCATAGAATCCATAGCTAACTTACTTAACTCCTCAACTACATCCCTAACTTCATCGGGCATTTCAAGGTAAGGTATTATGGTTAAGTATCTTGAAGCCTCCTTAGCTGATTCAGCTACTAAGTCTAATCTCCTAATAAGTCTAGCTACCCACTCTCTTACGTAGCCTCTTCTAACTTCAGTACCTATCTTTAGTATGATGCTCCTCCTAATATTATCAGCTTCGGTATCAGCTCTTATGCCATTAGCTAGTGTTCTTATAGCTTCACCGGTCCTTACATTATTAAGTAGTTTTATACCGTCTCTTAACGCCTTAACCACTGTACGAACTTTACGGGCATAATTAATTATGTCACTAATTAATTCCTTACTAAGTAATTCCTCAGTGCTCAAGACATTCCCTACAGACTATCGCCTCATACTAAAAATATCTTTCTTAAGCGTTATGAGTGTAGGACTTAACTTAAATATTTCTAAGGTTTTACTCATCTTCTTAAGTATGTCATTCTTAATTAGCTTAATCTTGAATGTGAAATATATTATGTAGTATAGCGTGAGGATACCATGTAAGTAAGCACCTATGATACCAAGAAATGGTACTAAGTAGTGGTTACTATGTCCCATTATTACATTATGATGAGTTATTAACCTATAGAATATCATTAATAATGTAAGTATGGATATCGTTATTAAAATTAAAGTTATAGTGAATAGTGTTAGATGTTCCGTAAGTAATAACATTATCGCTATGAAGGGTGCTAACGAAAAGAGAATCCAAGCATATGTGTCAAGGGGTGGAGGCCTACCAATTATTAATGCTCCCTCAATTAAGCCTTTAACACGTGCTTTCTGCCATTTCAGAACACCACTGAAAGTACTTGGTATGGAGGCTAGAAGTTTAGCATCATCATCGTGACATACCTTGACTCTCTTAATGAGTCCCTTCTTAAGTAGTAAGTATGTGAAGTAGTAATCATCACTTCGTGAAATTGGAGGGTAATTAACGTACTTGTAGATGTATGTTCTCACTGCCTTGTTGTTTCCTGGTGCGTGTATTTTTGAGAGGCTTTTAAGGAATAGATGGAGTGAATGGTACCAGAAGAAGATTTTTGACCAAATACTTCTCTCGATGTCTATTACAGCCTTACCTGAAACGATATCGCAACCTTCCTCATATATGTACTTTAAGATCCTACTTACATAGTTGGGATCATAGATATTTTCAGAATCACCCCAGATAATTAAGTCATAATCATGTTTTAACGCATAGTGTATTGCCTCTATTCGTGCAGGACCTACACCACCCTTAACCTTCTGAATGACAAATTTTATACAGGGGTATTTCTCTTTAAACTTACTAGCTACATCATGAGAATTATCACTTGAGCCTCCGTCAATAATAAGTACGTCAAAACTTCTACATATGCCACATAACTGCATAGTTAAGCTCTTCAAGCATTTCATTAAACCTTTAGCATTATCTTTATTCATAATGACAACAAGCGCCTTAGCCATATTCCCTTATAAGTCTAAATAACATGGATTAAAGTTTTTCCCATTTGAAAAATTTGAATAATTAGTATTAAAACTACTTAACATAACTGTGTTAAATAAATGTAATACCATATTTGAGGGTACTACATAGGCTGCTTATTTAGCGCCCAGCTACACTTATAAGGGTTATGTTCAAAATTCTCATGGTGGTACATAAGTGGTTGAGACGAAGGTATGGGCCGGCTTCATAATTGCAATCGTGATTGTAGCTATTGCTGCGTTTTATTCAGGTACAGCCGTAGCTCAGTCTAAAACCGTAACTACGACTGTAGTAAGTACTACAACTGTAACAACTACTTTGGGTGCTGGAGCAACAACTGTTACTGTAACATCTCCTGTAACAGCAATAACTGAGACAGTAACCACGACAGCAACACCTGCCGTACCCACATGGACCCCACCAAAGAAGATAAAGGCTGCATGGATATACGTAGGACCTGTAGGTGATTTCGGTTGGTCATACATGCATGAACTGGGTAGAGCTGTTGTTGCCTCACTCTATAAAGACTGGCTTGAGACTACATATGTTGAATCAGTTAGTGAGGCAGCACTTAAGGAGACCATAGAGACGTTAATAGCTAAGGGTTACAACGTGATATTCGCTACCTCATTCGAGTTTATGGATGGTACCTTTGAGGAAGCTAAAAAGCATCCAGATGTCATGTTCTTCCACTGTAGTGGTTACAAGAGATGGACTAACATGGCTACATACTTCGCTGATCTATATCAAGTTTATTACCTAAATGGCTTAATGGCTGGTGCCTTAACCCGCACTGGAAAGATAGGGTACGTTGCTGCATTCACCATACCTGAGGTTGTCAGACATTTAAACGCTTTCGCTATAGGCGCTAAGGAGGTTGGTGAGCAACTAGGTAAAGACGTAAAGGTCTACGTGATTGAAATAGGTGCTTGGTTTGCACCGGAAAGAGCAGCTGAAGCTGCAAGGACACTAGTTACACAATATGGTGTTGACGTGATAGCATACACAGAGGACTCAACAGCTATAATTCAGTTTGCTGAGTCATGGACTAAGGAGCACCCCGAACATCCTGTCTATGTATTCAGTCATTACAGTCCAGGCTATGTTTATGGACCCGATGTAGTTGTTAGTGGTCAGTTAGTTAGGTGGGAGGTCATATATGCTGATATTTTAGCAAAAATAAAGGCTGGTATATTAACGCCCTATAACCTTGAGAATGTAGATTACTGGTACTTACTAAACACAGATGCTGTAGATCTAGGATGCCACATTTTCGAAAATGGTACCGTAATGAGGATTAATCCGAAGTTCATACCCATACTTAAGGAAATTAAGGTTAAAGATAAGTTAATAGGTGAGACCCTAAGTGTCTATGATTTAGTGATGAGGAGGTATTATCAGATGAAGTTCGCACCGTTAGAGCAACCTCTACAAGGTCAAGCTATAACCCATAAGTATGAGAATGTAACATTCATAGATATTGTAGTGGGTATGAAATATGAAATGAAATATAGGATAGCACCGATATTCGATCCATTCACAGGTCCGTTAACTGGGTATATGAAGGATAATCCTGAAGTGAAGGTTAAGATACCTGAGGGTGTCATTTTAGGTCACGATGACCTCTGGAACATGCAGTGGTTTGTTGACTGGGTTGTATACCTAGGTGCTGGTGGGTAAGGAGACAAGATGAGTTACTTAAAAGGATTAGTATTAAATCATGAATTTATTTTTAACAGATATGTACCCCACAATATTAAAGTTCTCACGTATTTGAAGATATTATTTAGGAAGGGATGGATTAATGAATAACATAGTTTTGAAGGTTAAGAACTTAACGAAGAGATTCCCAGGTGTTACAGCTTTAGATAATGTCAGCTTTGAGTTAAGGTATGGTGAAATTCATGGATTATTGGGAGAGAACGGGGCAGGTAAATCGACGTTAGTTAAGATACTCTATGGTATATACACTCCCGATAGTGGCGAGATATTCATTGATGGAAGGAAGGTTGTAATAACATCTCCTATTGATGCGTTAAAGCATGGGTTGGCACTTATTTCACAAAATCCGCAGTTAATTGATAAATTAACTATAGCTGAAAATTTAATGCTAGGACTCACTAGGTTAGGTTTAATGACCCCCATAAGAAGGATTTATGGGAAGTTAAAAGAGTTAAGTGAGGAGTTAGGTATTGAGGTAGATCCTAACATTGAAGTATGGAAACTTAGTTACACTCAAAAACAATTAGTTGAAATACTCAAAGCCCTACTATTAGGTGCTAAAGTACTAATGATAGATGAAGCAACAACATTCTTACCCTCTAATGAGAAAAGAAGATTTTATGAATTCCTAAGAAAGTTTACCCTAGAAGGAGGTTCAGTAATCTTAATTACACATAAGATTCGTGAGGCACTAGAAGTTTCTGATAGAATTACTGTATTAAGGTTAGGTAAAGTTGTTGGAACTGTTAGACCTAATGAGGTTTCTATAGATGAAGTTAGGATGATGATGTTCGGAGAAAGAATCAAAGAGATAAGTTATTACACGGAAGAGCAAATAAAGGCATCAGTAAGGGATAAAGTCGTACTTGAAGTTAGAGATCTATGGGTTCTAGGTGATCATGGCACCTACGCAGTAAGAGGTGTTAGCTTCAACATTCATAGAGGCGAAATACTAGGTATAGCAGGTATAGCAGGTAATGGTCAGAACGAGTTAGCGCAATCAATTATGGGGTTAAGAAAAGTTGTAAGAGGTAGAATAGTGATTGATGGTCACGATGTAACAAATAAGGATACAGTAAAGGTTAGGGAGTTAGGTGTTGGATACATTCCTGACTCACCGTTGAAGCACGGCATAGCCCCTGATGGTAGTATTGAAGATAATATAGCTATGTTGCCATGTATCGCGAAGGGGATAGTTAGATGGAGCTATGTAAGATCTCTTGCCAAAAAATTGATTAGCGAATACGATATTGTAACTCCCTCAACAAAAACACCTATGAAGTTACTATCCGGTGGTAATATAATGAAAGTTCTCGTTTCTAGGGAATTAAGTATTGCAAAGAAATTATTGGTAGCGTATAACCCAACAAGAGCACTTGATGAAGCTACGGCTGTGAAGGTTAGGAAAATGATTAAAAGAAAAGCGTTGGAGGAGGGAACAGCAGTGTTACTAATATCTGAGGATCTTGATGAAGTTCTTCAATTGAGTGATTATGTTGCAGTAATGAATTCTGGAAAGATTGTGAGTTTAATTCCTAAAGAGAGAATTGTGAGAGAGGAAGTTGAGAAACTTATGGTGGTTAAGTAATGCGTGTTACTGTAGTTAGAAGGGTTAAACCTTTACCTCTTGGAAACGTGCTAATACCTTCACTATCTATAATCATTGGTGTATTATTAGCCTCTCTCGTACTTTACTTATTAATGAACATACCACCAAGTCAGTTCTTCACATATGTTGGTGAGGGCTTTGTATCGTTAGAAACATTGAGGGATTTCATACTCTTGACGATACTTGGTACGGCATTAATAATATCGTTTAAGGGAGCTGTCTGGAACATCGGTGCTGAAGGGCAGATAGCTATGGGTATGTTAGCAGCTGCTTATATAGCTTTATTCACTAATCTAAGCTCATCACCAGTATTAGGTAAAATAATGATGGTGGTCCTAGCTTTAATTCTAGGTGGTGCATGGGGTTTAATAGCGGGTATACTTAAGGCTTACCTATCTATTGATGAGGTCGCTTCAACGCTTATAATGAATTACGTAGCATATTACATACTAAATTACTTAGTTAGAGGTCCTTGGAAGGGGAAACATACTTATGGATATATAAGAACGGACTTAATCCCTGAATCAGTATATTTCTCAACACTTCCCATCCGTGGTATAACGATAACTTATGAAGAAATTCTACTATTAGTAATTACCTTAGTATTTGCATATGTATTACTCTATAAAACAGCACTAGGTGTTAGGATTAGGATTTTAGGATCAAATCCTGAAGCATTAAAAGCTGCTGGTGTAAACGTTAAGCTACTCACAATTACTTTACTAACAATTAGTGGTGCTATTTCCGGTATGGTTGGTGCAGCTCAATTAGCTGGGTACCTACATAGGATAAGCTATCCCATTGAGACTCATACTCCATACCTAGGCTATACAGCAATCTTAGTTGCTTGGCTATCCATGCTTGACTTAAGAGCAGTACCCATTATTGCCTTCATAATAGGCTCTCTCAATCAAGCTGGTAGGTTATTACAAATAGCTGGTGTTGGCGGTATAGCAGTAACGTATCTCTTCATAGGGACTATACTAGTGACCTTCACGATATTAAGAGTGTTTAGTGAGTACAGAATTAAGTTGATAAGGGGTTAAGTCATGGATACGATAATACAATCCATATTAGCTATAGCACCAGCATTCACGGCATACTACTTAACAGCTTTAGGTCATGGATTCTTTGAGAAATCGGGTGTTCTTAACTTAGCAATTGATGGAGTATTCTATCTGAGTGTTGCCGTAGCTTACGCCTCAGCTGTTTATATGGGTAATCCGTACATAGCCATACTCATATCAGCACTCACAGCATCAATATTCGGCATACTACTAGCCTTCATAGTAACTAAGCTCCCTATAAGCCACGGTGCTGCGGGACTTTCTCTAATGTTTCTTAGTTATGGTTTAGGGGCATTAATAGGTAATCCCGCCGTGTTTAGGTTTAGGGAAATTAAAATGACGAATATTGAATTTAGTATTAACATACCTAGAACACCATTAACAAATGTGGCTCTTTTCATGGTATCTATAGTGGCTTGTCTAGCACTTCTTTACATACTTAAGGGTACAAAGCTAGGAGCAGCAATAAGAGCTTCCGGTGAAGATCCTCATGCAGCTTCAGCGTTAGGTATTGACGTACTTAAGATTAGACTACTAGCTGGAGCTATAGGTTATGCACTCATAGGCATAGGTGCAGCTATATTTGAACTCGTGTGGCTTCCTACATGGCAGCAGATGCATGGTATGGGTCATGGATGGATAGCATTTGCAATATCGCTCTCATCCGGTAGACACCCAGTATTAACAATGCTTACATCAACAGCGTTTGCAACATTACTAACTTATCAATACCTACTTCAAGCTGCATATAATCTAAGCCCCGAAATAGCCAAGATGACACCCTTCATTGCTGCTATAGCGGCAATGACAATATTCATGGTAACACCATTAAGGAGAAAATTATCACCTCCCTTATCTCTAGGTAAGATCTTCTTCAAAGAGGAGAGGACATTATAACCTTAAAGATAAATTATTTAATTATTTCCTTAAGCATCCCCTAATCACTAAATTAGAGTATCGTAGTCTCACACGTAAATTCTTAAGGTTAAAATAGTATATATGCATGAAATCATTAATATGTTTCACTGAATACTTTTTATTTTTCTCCTAGAATTAATAATGGACTGTATAGCTTAAAGGTGCTAGTTAGATGAGTCAGGAGGGTAGTGATATTCCCTCATTCGAGAGGGAATTGTTTGAAAAAATTAAGGCTCTCTCATTAATGAAAAGATACCTAAACCCATCGCTACTAAACTTCATAGAGCAAATCCAAAGTTACGAGTTCATACCTGAAATAACTAGAGTAGCTGAGGACATGGGATTACATACATCAACTGTCTGGAAGTTTATGAACTTACTGAAGAGCAAAGGATTCTCGTTCACTATAATAATAGATATTCAGCGATTAGGTGTTGAGAGCGTAATTATGTTGTTTGATGAGTACATACCTTATGATAAGATATTTAAATCAACACTAAGACGTTATGCACCAATATTACCATGGGGTACTTTACTTAACTACTTAGTGCCTAGTAATATGAGTGAAGCATTCATTAATGAACTCATCCCACTAATGCCTAAGGAACCTAAGGAAGTTATTAGATTGACACATACACTACCGGCTAAGCCTAGTCTAACTAAATACTATAACCTTAAGGAAAGAAGAATAGTCCTTGATTGGAATGATCTCTTTAGATCAATAATAGCTTCACCTAGGGAGTCTGTGCCTCGAGAGGTTGTTAGGAGGGGCAAATTCGATGATATAGATTTATTCATACTCAAGGAGTTGGAACTAGACCCATTTATATCCTTAAAGAGGATAACTGAGAAGCTTAATAAGGAGCTTAGCCCATCAATACCCGTAAATTACATAAGGATACTTAGACATTATAAGAACCACATTGAGGCAAGAGGAATTATTAGAGGAGTTAAGCTAATGGTTACGCCGATAATGAGTGTATGCTCAGTAATTACGGCATTAGTGATTAGAGGAAACCCAGCGGATATTCATAGAGTCTGTAAAGTACTAACAACACATCCATACTTCTTAAATGCATACATGAATCCGGAACTAGGTCTAGGATTTGTAGAAGCTTACCTACCATTAAATG
>Ga0190363_1001827_pt1 | contig 12498 bp, 12 predicted proteins | sample 48721867_MG_FD_161272 | JGI IMG/M metagenome (GOLD analysis project Ga0190363, IMG submission 161272) | Hydrothermal vent microbial mat bacterial communities from Southern Trench, Guaymas Basin, Mexico - 4872-18-6-7_MG | ecosystem: Environmental > Aquatic > Marine > Hydrothermal vents >...
TGAACTGCCGCCCTCTCTAAATGCAGAACAGCCATCCAGCATATCGCAATCCTTTTTTGCATCACAAGCAAATTTACATATATCGGGTCTATCAAAACCACTACCATCATAAATGCTTCCAATCCCAACAGAGGTCCACTCCCAGCAAAGTTTATTATCTTCTAAAAAAGGAGTCACCATGAAGACATTACCCCATGAGGAATCAAATAATGGCCCAGAACCTTGTTTAGATTGTGAAGGGAATGTCCTGAAATCGCACTCTGCTATCACTGCCGGAATTAAGAACAGTATCGCCGAGATCAGCAGCAGATTCCTTTTAAGGTGTTTGTTTTCCTTTGGCATTTTATCTTTATAGAGGTTGCAATTTCTTGCAACCTTTGCAACCTGCTAAACCGTTATCCCACAGTAAAATTTGCTCTAAACCAATTCCTCTATCTCTTGGTCATAATTCCATCTCCTTATATCATAAATATATGAGGAATCAGCAGGATGGGTTTCGTTAATGGGATGCATATCGGTAAGGGAATACCATCCATAGTTAACTGCATAACATTGCCTAGTATCCTTTAGATGTGTCTTAAAGCAGTAGACTTGGTTAGCCCTTGCTTCTGATGCAAATTCCCCTATGGGCTTTAACCATCCTGGTAATACTATTTTATACCATTCATTTAATTTCTTGTATAGTTTCTCATCCTTGAAAAAGGTATTACAGAGTTCTTTATATTGTGCCTGATGCAGAATCGTTTCAATTGTGTAGTCCTCTTCCTTACATGTTTTGATTTCATAGGTAGTATATTCCTGCTGATTTAGTAGATAATGAAGAGAATTCCCATTCGGTAATTTTGTTTCAATATCCTGCCATACCTCTGCATCCACAACTCCGTAGTCCTGGCCACTCTCACAGATTGGCAATGGGGAATTTATTGTCTTTTGAGTAACGGCATCGTAAATACCCCTCCATGCAGTGCTAACAACCGTTTCCCAAAAACCACCGGGAAACGCCTCTTTTTTATAAACCCCATACATGGTGAAATCCCCTCCCACCTCATTACAACTTCCATCGAGGATCAGTTGGTGAGTGTAGGTGAAGGGATCGGAGACATTCCTAGCTTCATCATTGGATTCATTGAATATGGTGAGATTCTCATAGTAGATTGGTATCGCTCTCTCTTCAACTACCTCATCGGTATCCACGTCCACGAGCCTGATGATAACTATCCCATTAAAAGAGAAAAGGGTCTTAGTTGGATCATCGATTCCAGGTATAAATGATTTACCGGTATCAACAATCCAGCTGCGGGTTTCCCCAGAGGGAACATTTTCTGTGCATGCAGGACTAAACGGGTTAAATGCCCTCCATGGATCCCAGGGTACACAGAGCACCCTCTCCTCACCGGTGGCATCGTAGAGATCCAGCCTAAGGTTGCGAGTACTGCCAATATTCTTAAAGGTTGTATTGATGTAAATTTCATCACTCATAGCCCACGTCCATAGGTTACTCCACCAGCTTCCCCAGGTCGGTACATCAAGTATCTGGATCTTTACGCACCTGATGTATCCTGTTGGATACTCCACCGAGCATCTCGGTCCATATACCCCCGTCACCGTTTGACGGACCTTAATATTCCAGTCCACTCCCGCACCTGTGGTATCGCCACTGCCGTCACCTTCGACATACGCCTTTAGAAAGTACTCTGGATCACCATCCCCGTCATTATTGGATGTGTCCTCGATCCATTCAGGCTTCCAGGTAGTATTTGCCTTATTACTCTTAATCGTTACCCCCTCGGGGTAGTCAATTGTCTTCCGGAGGACATCGCCGGAGGGGGTATCCTGATAAAGCTCAAATTTTACCCGAGTTCCGTCGGCACAGCCGGATGTTTCCACAACCAACGATATACCTAACTCTCCAGCATAGAGAGTTTTCTTTTCAGTCACACAGCCCGCACAAATCTTACTCCCGGACGCATTTTCAAAATAAACACTACTCACACTACACTGGGCATCCACCATCTCAACAGAAAGAATCAAAATCAAAGCCAGAATAGCAATTCTCATTTTAATTACTTTAATTTCCACATTTAAGTATTTATAGAGGATATATAAATACTTTATAGAGTGGTATCATGGGTAAAAAAGGGCAGCAACCGAAAAGGAAGAAAATTGATAAAGAAATGTTAGGGAAGATTCTTTATTCATTGAATAGCATTCCAGATGTTAATGGGAGCGTCATCATCGATAAGGAGGGCTCCGTTATCCTAGATAAATTACCCCCAGATGTTAACGCTGATACTTATGGATCAATGGCTACTACCCTCTCTGGATCGGCAAAGGAGATCCTCAAGTACACAAGACAGGGGGATATGACAGGAATCATAATAGAGGCTTCGAATGGGAAGATATTCATTTCAGATTTATCCGAGGTAAATTTAAATTTGATTGTTATTACTAATGTTGGTGTTAATTTAGGACTGCTTAGGGTAGAGGCTAAAAAGTCGGGTAATCAAATTATTTCATTATTGACAGAAAAGCCACTTGAAATCCCAACCGAGGTGAAGCCTTCTGTCGAGGTAGAAATTCCCACGAAACCGGAGGTTCCTGTTAGAGCGGTTGTGGAAAAACCTAAGATAGAGAAGATTTCTCTTCCCAAGTTTCCAGAGATTCCCAAGAATGTGAAGATCCCCGAGGATCCCAAGGATAGGGCTTCTTTGATATTTGACATCTATAAGGCGATATTCCTAGCAATTTCTATAGGATCATCAAGGATTGCCGGTATTGCCTCAACCAGGGGAATGATAAAGAGGGCATTGCCGGTGAAAAAATGCCCGGAGCTTCTTTATGGGGTTTCAGTAAAGGAGAATGCCACCTTGGATTTTGAATTAATGAGAAATAACATTGAAAGAATTCCCGTAGATAAAAGAGAGAAATTGATAAGGGATGAATTTGATCAGATTATTTCCGCAATTGTTGATTTTTATGCTAAAATAATGGGCTATGAGCCATTAAGGGGGATGACCAGGAGGGAAATGAGATTGATCCTAGAAGGATACGGGGAGGTTATGGAAAAATTGGGTATTAAAACTATAATAAAACCATAATCCATTCCCGGCTTATTGGATAATTATCAATTTATTCTATTTATTATGTTTATAGGGATTAATATAAAAATAATTACAATAGGAACGATAGGAACGATAGGAAAATGGATTTGCCCAGGGGAAAAAGAATCAAGTCTGTAAATGTAAAGGAGTTTCTCAAAACCTGTCGAGAACTGACTGATGATTTTAGAGGGGTATTTCGTATTTTTATGCGGGCAGATGGTAAACTGTACGTGGGGGATATCTTAATTGATAGAAAATTCATTACTGCATGTTCTTTGAGGAATGAGGATGATAAGATTGAGGTCTTTAGGGAAAATGCCCTGAATGAGATAAAGGATAAATTGCCTATTGCTACTGGAGACTTAGATGTTTATTCCTTTGATTATACAAACATGCTCTTAGTCATAGACAAGAACAAGCACACAATATTACCGACAAAAATTGAATTGGATGAATTCAGAAGGAAATTAGATGAGGAATGGATTAAGAAAGAGCGAGAGTTAGAGAGATTGGAGGAGGAGCGAAAGAGAAGGGAGGAAGAGTATAGGAAGCATATGGAGGAACTTAGAAAAAGATTGGAGGAAGAGAGGAAGAGAAGGGCTGAGGAAAAGCGAAGGAGAGAAGAAGCGAAGAGAAAGGCCGAAGAGGAGCGAAAGAGAAGAGAGGAAGAAGAAAGGAGGAAAGAAGAGGAAGAAAGGAAAAGATTTAGATCTCAAATGAAGAAGTTTAAATCACAAGGTTATAATACGTCTTCTTTGGAGAAGCTTCTAGACAAGGATCTTGTTAGTGTGAGGAAAGGATTTGAGGAATTTGAAAAGAAGATCAAGAGGCTTAAGGTATTGGAAAAGAGGTTCAATGCATTGGATGTTACTGGTTTTGATGCTGAGGCTAATGCTATAAAGCAGATTATGAAGGATGTAGAAAAGATCGATAAAATCAATGAGGGTATTACAAAGTTGAGAAAGAAAATAGAAAAGAGAAAAAAAAGGGATGTAGAGAAGAAGCGAGAGAAGGGAGAAAGAAGAAAGAAAAAGGAAGAGAATGGGAGGATATCAAAAAAGGAAGCATTTGCACGCATTATACGGAAGTTGGAATTAGAGGTGGGGGATATCAAAGGCTCGGCAATTATTACCAAGAATGGTCTATTGGTTGCTTCAAAACTACCAAGGGATGTAGATACTGAAACATTTGCAGCTATGTCCGCAGCTATGTATGGTGCCGCAGAAACCGCGATTTTGGAGATAAAGGGGGGCCATATGTTTAGGGTTTATACAGAAACGGATAATGCCACATTAGTTGCAGTAAATGCCGGACCAACAGCAATTGTAGTTGCATTGGTAAGACCTGGTGCAAATCTTGGTCTGGTTTTAAGTGGCATAAAGAAAACCACTATGGAAGTAAGAAGGTTGATGAGATAGATTGGGTGATAGGTCAGATAATAATAGATTATTGAGGATTATTTAAGGTATAGAGTTCTAATATAATTCAATAATTTAGTAAAAATTTTAGATAATACGATGGTTGACTTGATTGCAACTGGTATCGAGGGTTTTGATGACCTTATTGGTGGTGGATTTCCCCCCGGGACATGTATCTTGCTCATTACACCACCCATTATTGAATCGCGCCTCTTCTGTCTGGAGTACATCTATAAAGGTCTCTTAGTAGATGAACCCGGCATGATAATCACCATGGATTATTCTCCAGAGAGTTTGAAGATTAGAGCACTGCAGTATGGATGGATACTATCCAGGGGGGAAGAAAATAAGCTTTTGAGATGGGTTGATGGTTATTCTCTAAACGCTAAAAAGGATGTTAAGAGTACCGATACCATAAAAAGGATCGGTGGGTCTATCGCCCTGTCTGACCTTACCATTGGAATGTCTCAGATACAGAGGGATTTTCATCAGATAAAGGACTATTATAGATTTATATTTGATTCCTTGTCTACATTGTTTATATATAATGATCCCAATACTATTTACAGATTTTTGAGGGTGATTATATCAAAGTTGAGGATGTCTGGCGGCGTAGGATTCTTTACCCTGGGTGAGAGAATGCATGACCCACAGATAGAGATGACCCTGCGTTATATGATGGATGGGACAATCCAGATAGAGGATAACTTAAAAATAAATGTTCTCAACCTCCCCACACCATCTGCGGCAAAGAGTGCTCAATTAACCCTGGCTAAGACCGGTTTTAGTGTTAAGTAGCTGTTACCTAAATTATCCCCTCTTCAAAATCATTATCCTCGCAAGTAATGCTTCCAATTGAATTCTCTCATTTGCACCTTCCACCAATGTGAAGTTGCTCTCTCCAATCAGATCAATAATTCTCACCTTTAGCTCATCTGGAATGTTTAGATTCATAACCTCTCGATTCATCTGCAACAGAATATCCTCTCCGGACATCCCATAACCCGTAATCAATCTGTCAATCAGATTTCTGGCGTCTAAGAATTTTCCGTCAAGAGCCAATTGAATTACATTCTGAATGTCCCGTGGTCTTGCACTTGATGCTATTGAGTACACATTTTCTTCATCTACCTCCCCGAGGGTTGCAGCAGACTGGAGTATATTAACCGCATGCCTTATATCCCCCTCTGAGATATAGACAATTGCATCCAGACCATTATCTGTAAATTTCACCCCTTCCTTTTCAAGTATCTCCTTTAATCTCTTCTTAATCGCCTCTCTTGAAAGCCTCTTGAATCGGAATACAGAGCATCGAGACTGGATTGGTTCGATGATCTTTGAGGAATAATTACAACTCAGGATAAACCGACAGGTCTTGGTATAATTTTCCATAGTTCTCCTGAGGGCATTTTGAGCATCTGGTGTCAGGGCATCGGCTTCATCCAAGAAGATAATTTTGAAATCTCCAGATATTGGTCTGGTTCTTGCGAAGTTCTTGATATTTGTTCTAACCGCATCTATACCCCTTTCATCTGAGGCGTTAAGTTCCAAAAAATCATGACTTATATCTCCAAATAATTCTCTTGCAATGCATAGAGCTGCAGTAGTCTTTCCACTTCCAGCTGGTCCCGCAAAGAGAAGATGTGGCATCGATCTGGCTTTTACATATGCTTCAAGTCTATCAACGATAGAATCTTGACCCACCATCTCATTCAATTTCATTGGTCTGTATTTCTCTGTCCACGGAAGTTCCATTTTTTAGAGATTTAAAATTTTTTAGATTTAAGAATCTATGTTTAAATTATTAGACATCACTAATTAAATTCAATGAAAAATGTCTCGTTTAAATCTACCCGAGATTGAAGAGGAAGTTCAGAAATATTGGAAAGAGAATAGTATCTTTAATGAAATGGTAGAATCTAGGAGGGGTGGAAAGAAATTCTATTTCTGTCAGGGACCCCCATTCACCAGTGGACAGGCACACATCGGACACGCCTGGAATCATGCCCTGAAGGACATGGTTTTGCGCTATAAGACCATGAATGGTTTTAATGTCTATAGAAGGGCCGGTTGGGACATGCACGGTCTGCCAATTGAGGTAAAGGTCGAAGAAACGGTTCTTGGGAGCAAAAGTAAGAAAGAAATTGAGGAATATGGTATTGAGAATTTCATAGGAGAGTGTAAGAAATTTGCAATCAGGAATATGAATAATATGACATCCCAGCTTCAGAGATTGGGTATTTGGCTGGATTGGGATAATCCATACATGACTCTGGATAGAAAATACATGGAGGGTGTGTGGTTTGGAATAAAAAGGGCTCATGAAAAGAATCTGCTTTATGAGGATGAGCGGGTAATCCACTGGTGCCCGAGATGTGAGACCGCCGTTGCTGGTTATGAAGTGAGGGATGAATATAAAGAGATCTCTGATTATTCAATCTATGTAAAGGCGAGGTTAAAGGGAAAGGAGAATGAATTCATTCTGATCTGGACCACCACGCCATGGACGTTGCCAGCAAATACCGCCATAGCGGTGCATCCAGAGTTCAATTATGTTAAAGTGAAATTTGGTGATGAAATCCTGATTCTGGTTAAAGAGAGGCTCGATGATGCATTGAAGGGAGAATATGAAATTTTAGAGGAATTCAAAGGGAAGGAATTAGATTCCCTGGAGTATCTTCCCATCCTTGACATTCCAGTACAAGAGGGTATTCATCATAGAGTGGTCATGGCTCCAGAAATTGTTACATTAGAGGAAGGTACTGGGTGTGTTCACATCGCTCCGGGACACGGTGAGGAAGACTTCGATGTTGGAAAAAAATACCACTTAGATTCTCTTTCCCCGGTGGATGAGGCTGGAAGGTTTACTATAGAGCCTTATAAAGGTATGTATATCAGGGATGCTAACGCCGTGATAATTAAGGATCTGGAAGAGAATGGGAGATTACTGAGGGAGGAAAGGATCTCACACAGATATCCCCATTGTTGGAGATGTAAAACCCCTTTAATTTTAAGGTCAACCAAGCAGTGGTTCTTGGCTGTTTCAAAGATTAGGGATGAATTACTGGAAAAAAATATGGAGATAGAATGGATTCCAGAGTGGATAGGTTCCGGAAGATTTGAGAATTGGTTGAAAAATGCCAAAGACTGGTGTATTTCAAGGCAGAGATACTGGAATACCCCCTTACCGATATGGAGGTGTGAATGCGGGAATATCGAAGTAATTGGATCGATCAAGGAATTGGCTGAGAAGTCTGTCAGAGAGATTGACACCGAAAATCTGGATCTCCATAGACCCCAGATAGATAAAGTGAAGTTGAAGTGTACATGTGGAAAAGAGATGTCTCGGGTCAAGGATGTCATTGATGTATGGTTTGACTCTGGTTCTGCATCGTGGGCAAATCTGAACTATCCTCATGAAAAGGAAAAATTTAAAGAACTGTTTCCGGCAGATTTTATAACAGAGGGGAGTGATCAAACGAGGGGTTGGTTTTATTCCCTCTTAGTGGGCTCTGTGATAGCATTTGATGAAATTCCCTACAAGAGGGTTCTCTATCACGGCTTTACTCTGGACGCCAATGGGAGAAAGATGTCAAAGTCTCTCGGGAATGTGGTTGATCCATCTGACGTAATAGAAAAGCATGGTGCAGATGTTCTTCGCTTTTATATGCTCTGGACTACCGTGCCCTGGGAAGACCTGTGTTTTTCCTGGGAGGGTGTTGCCTCTGTAGAAAGAATGTTCAATATCCTCTGGAATGTTTATTCCTTTTCGAAGACCTACATGAAATTGGATAATTTTAACCCAGATAAAGATTATGAATTAAAACTGGAACACGAGGATAGATGGATCCTCTCTCGGTTTAATTCTCTTATAAAGGACTCCACTGATGCAATGGAGAGAGTTTATCCACATGAATTTTGCAGATCTGTAAATGATTTTATTCTTGAATTAAGCAGGTGGTATGTCAAACTTGTAAGAGACAGGGTCTGGATTGAAGGTGATGATCCCAGGAAGATCTCTGTCTATCTTACATTGCATAGAATACTTACGGGAATTTCATTACTCATGGCTCCAGTAACCCCCCATCTATCGGAGTATATGTACAGGGAACTAACCAATGGAAGGAGTGTTCATCTCCTGGATTGGCCGGTTGCCGATGAAAATCTCATAGACAAAGAATTAGAAGAGAATATGGAAATTGTACAGCAGATCGTTGAATGTGTAAGCTCGGCAAGGCAGAAGGCTAAAATAAAGTTGAGATGGCCCATCCCCCGGGTAATTATAGCCTTGAAGGAGGAACTTGATCTGACGCCCTTTGAGGGGATAATACTTAAGGCATGCAACGCCAAAAAACTTGAGATAAGGGATATGAAACCAGAGTTAGTGGTAAAGCCCAATCTCTCCGTTTTAGGTCCAAAATTTAAAGGGGATGCGCGAAAGATTTCTGAGAAATTGAAGTCGGTTGACGCCACTAAAGTAAAAGATTCTATCGAGAAAACCGGTGAATTTAGGATTGAAAAATTTGTTCTGAGTGGAGATGACCTTATATTTGAAACCAGAATCCCCGAGGATATAGTGGCTGAAGAATTTGAAAAGGGTATAGTGTATATTGATTCTAAACTAAGTTCTGAGTTATTTTCTGAGGCTATGGCCCGTGAGGTAATAAGAAGGATCCAGGAAATGAGAAAAGAGATGGACCTTGAAGAACTGGAGATTGTGGATATCTTTATTAAATGTGACAAAAAATTTAAGAAATTTATCGAGGATAATAAGAAATTTATAGAAAAGGAAACCAGGGGTAGGATAAAAATTGGAAAGGCTGAGGGGAAGGTTTATGAGAAAAAATGGGATATAGAGGGGAATGATGTTTTGATAAGTATCGTGAAATAGAAGAATGAAATGGAAGAGTAACTTTTAAGCCCAAATTACTATATTAATATCTCACAGTATAACACAGTATAAGATGAAGGGATCAAAAGGATATAGACGAGGAACCAGAGGGTTAAGGGTAAAGGCCAGGGATAGAGGAAAGATAAAAATAGGGAGATATATGAAGGAATTTAAAGAGAATGACAGGGTTTCCATATCCATCGACCCAAGTTATCAGAATATCCCACACCCCAGATTTCAGGGCAGGAGCGGTAGGATAGTTGGAAAACAGGGTAGATCATATTATGTGCAGATCAGAGATGGTAAAAAAGAAAAGAAGATCCTTGTAAATCCCGAGCATTTGGTGGCTTTAGTATAAACAAGCGGTGATAATATGAATATAATCGCAGAAAAAAATATTCCATTAGCTGAGGTTAGAGCTATTCTAAGAGATAAGAAAAAGGAGTATAGTAAGGAAGGAAAAGAGCAATTGTACGAACAGAAAAGGGCGTTAGATCATGCTAATAGATCCACAAAACTAAATTTGAGGGATAGTAGAAAATTAATCGAACAGCTAAGTCAACTGGAATTTAAACTCAATGAGGATCAAATAATTAAGATATGTGATCTTTTACCAGAGACCGTTGATGACATAAGGGCCATATTTGCAAAGGAAAGATTCAAGTATACTGAAGAAGAAATTAAAAAGATTCTCGACATAGTAGACCAATATAGATAAATTGATCAATAATTGATAAAGTATAATTGATAAAGTCGAGGTGGTTGGCAAAATGAAGAGAGACGAATATGTAAGGATCATTGATTATCTCCCCAGAGGAAAATCTGAGGTTCCACCGCACAAGAGAAAGCCAATTGCTCAGGTAGTGGGGGAAAAATATTTTTCGTTATTGGAGATAGTCCCAAGGGAGGGAATGTCATTTGAACCCGGGGAAAGGGTTTACATCGGCGAAGGAACTAGAGAGAAGGTTGACCATATCGAAAGAAGGATAAGGTATGAATGGCTGACTCCAACTGCAAAATCGGAATTGGAATCGATTTTAGAGGATATAATTAGAGACAATGAAGATCGCTTCATAGAATTCTACAATACTGCCGGCACTATAAGTACAAGGCAACATAAACTGGAGGTATTGCCCAGAATTGGAAAAAGACACAGGGATGACATCATCAGTGAAAGAGAGAAAAGGCCTTTTAAGAATTTTGAAGACATGCATAAAAGGCTAAAGAATATCCCCGATCCCATGAAGATTATAGCAGATAAGATCATTGAAGAATTGAAAGGGGAGAGTAAATACTACCTTTTTGTTCCACTAATTCGAGAGAGGGAAGGAAAAGAAAGGGGAAAATTGGGAAAATTTAGATAATAAATGTTATTTTTAAATAAAAATCAAGTTAATAAGAGGAGATCTCTAAAATGGTAGAGATAGAGATAGACACAGAGAGATGTATTGGCTGTGGAGCCTGTGTGAATGCCTGCCCCGTTAGTTTGTATGAGATAGTGGATGGGAAGGCAAAACTTACGGGCGATATTGATAAATGTGTACTTTGTAGGGCGTGTGAAACCTCATGCCCCGTTGGAGCGATAACCATTACTGAGTAGGAGGTGAATACAATGGATGAAACAGAAACTATGAAAAAGGAGGACAATGTGGTTTTTATTGGGAAAAAGGGGATTATGGCGTATGTCCTGGCTGTTGTTACACAGTTCAACGATGGTGAGAAGAATGTTGTGATCAAGGCCAGGGGCAGAGCCATATCCAGAGCGGTAGATGTAGCAGAGGTCGTGAGACAGAAATTTGTTACGGATGTCGATGCAAGTGATATAAAAATTTCTACAGAGGAAATACAGGGCGATGAAGGACCAATAAAGGTGTCGGCAATTGAGATAACCCTTTCAAAACAATGATCTCATTCTTTTTATTTTTATTTTAGTACTTTTATCATTTATCTCGATTCATTCTGAATTTTTAATATGGACCTGCCCATCTGTGATATTTGTGCAAAAACCGGAGTATTATGTAGCGTGTGTGAAACAAAGCTACAGAGAGGACAGATCTCAGAGTTAGATGTAGAAGTCTCCAAGGCGTTATACGGGATAGGTGTAGAAGGGATTGGATTTGAAAGGGCAATCGACACAAAGAATTTTGTTATTATTCTTACAAAGAAAGAGGATATTGGAAAGATCATTGGGAAGAATGGGGATAATCTCAGATTACTTTCCAGGAAATTGGGAAAAAAGGTAAGGGTAATTGGAACTGAGAATATGCGGGATACCATATACGATTTCGTTGCTCCCGCTCAGATAACTGCTATTAACACAGTCTATATGCCAGATGGCAATATCATCAGAAGGATAAAGATCAATAAAAAGGATAAGAAAAAATTGAGGATGGATATCAAAGAAATTGAAAGGTTAATTTCATCATTGTCTAATGATAGGGTTGAGATTTCCTTTGAGTAAAACTTCAGAAAGTGCATTACAATTAAAGTTCGTTAATGATACTTGCAATTGTATTGTTCTTGGGGTGCTTTTATAGGAATATTGATATTTATCGTACTATGGTACAATAAAATGAGATCGCACTACTCGAATGAGATAAAACCGGGATTGGAAGGAAAGGGGGTTGTCCTCTGTGGTTGGGTTCATGAAATCCGAGATTTGGGAAAATTAAAATTTTTGATTTTGAGGGATAGAGGGGGCTTTATTCAGATTACCGCTAAAAAGGATTTTTGTAAAGAGGATGTTCTAAAGACAATAAATGAAATTAGTAAAGAATCCGTGATTGAGGTCAGGGGTAAAGTAAAAGAGAGCAAACAGGCTCCTAATGGAGTGGAAATTATTCCAGATGTCATAAATATTATAAGCAGGTCTCATTTTCCACTTCCATTGGATGTCACAAAGAAGGTTGATGCAGACCTTGACACAAGATTGAACAACAGATTTATGGATCTACGAAAGAGGGATGTTGCTGCAATTTTTAAATTGAGAGATAAAATACTAACAGCAGGCAGAGAATTTTTAGAAAAGAATAATTTTATTGAGATCCATACACCGAAGATTATTGCCAGTGCCAGTGAGGGTGGCACA
>Ga0190363_1001828_pt1 | contig 12494 bp, 8 predicted proteins | sample 48721867_MG_FD_161272 | JGI IMG/M metagenome (GOLD analysis project Ga0190363, IMG submission 161272) | Hydrothermal vent microbial mat bacterial communities from Southern Trench, Guaymas Basin, Mexico - 4872-18-6-7_MG | ecosystem: Environmental > Aquatic > Marine > Hydrothermal vents > Microbial...
CTCACTTGAAAAAAATTCGGATTTTTCTTTGGCAAAAATAAATAAATTTTATCTGGAGCGGACGAGCGAGCTTTTAAAAAATTCTGACTTAAAATACCGCCAGATTCATCATGATGGCTTATTGTCAAACACTCCTCCCCCTCAAATAAGTGTAATCATTCCAACTTACAACCGCCCGAAACTTTTAAAAGAAGCACTCTTAAGCCTTAAAAACCAGACTTTTAAAGATTTTGAAACAATCGTGATAAATGATGGGGGAGATAAAACCGCAGAAAAAATTATTAAAGAAGTAAAACTTCCTAAAATTAGATATTATTATACTTCTCACCGAGGTCCAACTTATGCTTTGAACCGAGGATTGGAAATGGCAAGAGGAAAATATATCGCTTTTTTGGATGATGATGATATATTTTATCCAAAACATTTAGAGCTTCTTTATCAGCGGTTAGAACAAGAAAAAAGTCCAGCTATTGCTTATTCTAATGTCAAAATAAATTATTACAAAGGAGATAAATTGATCAAAACTGAAATTCGCCGGATAGAAAAAATAAACTCAGAAAAAGCAATAATTAAATCTATCAACACCCCTATTATGGTTTCTCGGAAATGCTTTGAACAAGTAGGAAAATTTATGGAAGCTTTAGCAATGGATGGTTGGATTAAAGAAATGTGGTTTCGGCTTTATAAATCTTTTTTATTTTATCATGTTGATGAAATTACCTATGAATATAGAAATTTTCTCAATTCTTCTCAGCTTTCAAGACAGGATCCTTTTATTCGAGAATATTATCGGAATTTAGCACTTTATCTACATCAGGTGATAAAACTTTTTAGCTTTCCTCAACATTTAGGAGAAGAAAAATTTTACCATCAATCTATAAAGGAATTATCTAAGTTATTAAAAAAATATCCCCAAGTGCTTCAAGCTTTACGATTAAGAAATTATTGGACTTCCCAAAAAATTTATGGATTTTTTTATGACCACTATCAAATTTTCAAAAAAATAGGAAAAAATCAAATTGCACTAGATTTTCTTAATTCTGCATTAAGCCTTAAACCTTTGGAACCGAAACTCTGGATAAAATATATCTCATTTTTAAAAAAATGATATATCAGTCTATTAAACAATCAAAAGTATCTTTTCAAAAAATTCATTTAATTTTGCTCATTATCTTTTATTTGGGCTTCTTAGTCCACCTAACAAATTTTGAATATCTTTTAGCCCCTGATTCAACTGAATATCTAAGATTAGCCGAAGAGATAAAATCTGGAGAATTCTTTCAAAAAGAATATGACCTGAATAAAGGTTTTTGGCTTGCCCGTAAGAGACCACCACTATATAGCTTTCTTTTAGCAGGATTATCGTTTATCTTTTCCGATATAATTTTTTGGGGACATGTTCTTTCTATTCTTTTTTCTATTGGCTCCCTGATATCCATCTATTATTTAGGAGAAAAATATTTATGTAGAGGAGCCGGTATTTTCGCTGGATATCTTTTTATTTTTAATCCTTTAATTCTTCGTTATGCTAGTTTTATCTTGAGAGAACCATTTTTCACTTTTATCTACATACTCTTTTATATTTTAGCATTTCTTCAAATGCGGAAAAAAAATTTTTTTATGAGCTTTTTAACTGGAATTCTTTCTGCTATAGCTTATAATATAAAAGAAGCTGGTTTGGGACTTTTTTTAATTTTGCTCTTTTTTTCTGTCTTCTATTGGAGCTTTTTTTCTCCAACTCCTAAAAAAAGATTAATTTTTCTCTCTTTTGCTCTTATTTTGGGTTTTTTAACTTTTTCTTTTCCTTTCTGGTTTCATATTAAAATCCACACAGGTAAATGGAGTCTTTCCCCACGAATTTCTATTCATTTGATAAAAACTAACGCTTTATCTAACTCTTCCCAATTTATGTATTCCAGTAAAAATGTCATCAAAGCTTCTTGCCCTTTAAATCGCCTTTTATTAAATAAATATTATAAAAGAAAGCTTACGATAAGCGGAGACTATTTTTATCAATTTATAAAGAATATTAGTGAAATAATATTTGGAGGAATATTCCTCCATTTCTTTTTTTTAATTAAAGAAAAGAAAAATGAAGAGATATTTTTTAGCACCTTTTTCCTAAGTGGAATTATCCAATTGATTCTTTCTTATGGATTTTTTACCCCGAGGATGGTAACGGAACGATATGTTTATCCAGTTTTACCCTTGGGGATGCTCTTAGGCTCTTCCGGGTGGAAAAAATTAAGTAATTTAATATTATTAAGACTGAAACACTTACCTGAACAAAAAATAAAAAATTGGGAATTTATTTTAATTTTTATTTTTATCATTTATTTTATAGATCAAAAACCCGCTTTTTTTAGAGTAATAAGATATTTAACAGATTTAGAAAACCACTCAGAAATAATAGCAAAAAAGGTAGCAGAAATTTTCAAAAGTTCATATTTAATTGGCGATTCAAAGAAAATTGTTCTTTCCTATTATCAATATTTTCCTTATTATTTTAATAGTGATTTTATCAGAATTCCTAATACCTATCCAGAATTAAAAAGTTTAATAGAAGCCTCTAAAGCTGACTATTTATATGTAGATAGTATTGTTTTAAAAAAGCGTAGACCTTTGCTCATTAATCTAATTTTGGGCTATCAGCCTCCTCCCGAATATCAGGTCTATCCTCTTAAAAAAAATAAATTTTTAATTGTCCAAAATTCTATGAGTTCAGGCGAGAAAAAGCCTTTTAATTATAAAATTGCTTTTTCAAAATTTTTTCCACAATATCATCGCATAATAACAATTTATGATTTGAAATCCTCTAAAAACTATGATAAAATTAAATCTACATCTATAAATGAAATGCAAAATTTAATGATAAGCTTTTATGATTCAAATAATCTTACAATGGCAATATACTATGCAAACAATATCCTTAAATTAGAACCTGATAATCTGTCTGCCATAAAAGTTCTGTTTAATTCTTATTGGAAAATCTATAATTCACTTAAATTTGCCAAATCAGATTATATAATCTGCGACTTTTTGGTATACGATTTACATAAATACGCAAATATTTTATTAACCCGAGAGCCATCTAATCAAAAGCTTAAACTCATATATAAAGATTTAGAATCTGATATAGCCAATATTCAAAAAATATGTAAACAACAATAATTTTTAAACTTTGAAAATTGTAAAGAAAATAAGGAAATTCAGACTTCTTAAGATAAGCGAACTTGACTTGAATAAGGATAGATAAAAAAGAAATTGAGAGGCGAAGGTTTTATATTAAAAAAATTCTAATTTTGTGAGGTCCTTAATAATGAAAAATATCCTAGATCAATTAACTAATCTTGAAGAATCAAAGATATCATTGTCTTTTATATTTTATATATTTATTTTAGTTTTATCTTTGTTCCAAGGAATAAAACTTCCCATTATTAATGCAGCTCTTTATAATTTATCCACTCCCTTTTTATCTATATTTTTGCTCTTAATTAACTACGATATATTAAAGAAAATATGGATAGAGGAAAAACAGCTTATTAGAGTCTGGACTGCTCTTTTTATATGGATGTTTATCAGTGCATTTTTTTCCCCTGTTCCCGAGACCTTAAAATACTCAGTGAAATATTCCCAATATTATTTTTTATTTGTAGCAATGCTTTGTTATGTGAAATATAAAGACTTGATACTGCGAACTTATCTCTTAATCTACCGATTTATGAGTATAATTGCCCTCTCGGGAATAATTGACTGGATATGGCATAAACAGCTTCAATTATTCTTTATGTTTTTCAGGTCAGAAGCTTCACTTGATGTCTATCCTCGGGTATCTGGCTTTATGATGTGTCCCAATCAGTTTGCTGTTTTATTAGATGTAGCCATAATAATTAGTTTTATTTTACGAAAATACAGCAAAATAGGAAAAAAAGAATTTTTTATTAATACTATATTTATGTTAACTTCTATATCGCTTAGTGGAAGCAGGAATGCTTGGCTTTCACTTGCTTTTGGTTTTCTATTAGCCTGGTCATTTAAAGTAGTTAATATTAGAAAATTATTATTGATCGGAATGGTGTGGACTTTAATTATGCTTTCATTTCCTGTTCCAGCTATTAGATTGGGAATCAAAAATTGTCATTTTATACCACTGTCAAATATTATCATAACTTTTAGACCTGATAGCTTCCTAGCAAGACAGCTAATATCTCAAAAGAAGACCGCATCCCAGCATCTCCCATCTCTAGTTGGAGGTCACACCGAGAAACTACAAAGGTGGAAAATGGCTATTGAATTATGGTCTGAGCATCCAGTTACCGGGATAGGCTGGCGAGGATTTTCCTTTATTTTTGAAAAAAAATATAAAATACCATTTCAGAATATAGACAATTTGGCTTTGACTATCTTATCTGAGCTTGGCATTGGCGGAATGATATTATCTTTATTCCTATTTTACTTTCTTATTAGAGGAACTAAATGGTCTTTACCTTTAATTTCAATACCTCTTTTATTATTTTTATTCAGCCAAATATTGGATTGTTTTATACATGACATAACATTTATGAGTATATATTTCTTTTTTCTTGCTTGTTTAAGGTGTTTCAAAAATGAAAAGCACAACTAATCTCAAATACCAGTTTCTAGGACAGGGAATGAGTAAATTATTTAGTTTATTGTTTTATATTATTCTCGCTCGGGCTTTGGGTGAGGATGAATATGGTAAATTTTCCTATGCATTAACAATTTGTCTCATTTTTGGATATCCAATTTCACAACTTGGACTTGATATTTTGGTTGTAAAATGGGTAAGCCGGGGGAAACTTGGTGTAGCAAGGTCAGCATGGCGTATATGTTCAGTTTCTAGTCTATTTGCTGTTGGCTTGATAATAGCTATTTCATATTTAGTTCGTGTAGAAAAATTAACCATTTACCTTCTGATGATCTATCTAATTTCTCAATCGTTCCAGAATATTTTGTTTGCTTATTTACGAGGCCAGGAGTATATGAAAGTAGAAGGAATACTTCTTCCTATCCAGCGTTTATTTTATATTATAATATTTCTTATTTTATCAAATTTTGGTATTAAAAATTCATCTTCTGGCGCTTTCTCCATTGCTGTTTCGGTAATTTTGGGGCTATCCTGTCTGCGTATTTTAATGGGCAAGGATATAAAACTCATCTGTCTAAATACTTATAATACTATTAAAAAAAGCACTTTAATTAAAGAAGCACTTACTCTAACCGCGGTTTCTATGCTTTGGATGGTTTATTTTAGGGTTGATAGTTTTATGCTTGGTATTATGCGCAATGATATAGATGTTGGAATCTATAACGCAGCTTATAGATTAGTAGAAGGAACATTTATACTTCCAGGTATTATTATGATTGTATATTTTCCTAAATTAGCAAAGAAAATAAATTTTAATAAAATATTTTTATTGCTTCTTATTGGTCTTGGAGCTCTAGGAACATTATTAGCAATAACATTATATCTTTTGGCACCATTTATAATAAAGATTTTATATACAGGAAAATTCACTAATTCTATTTCAGTATTGCAGATATTATCTATTACTCTCTTTTTTGTTTTTATTGGACATTTAACTACTCAATCACTTATTGCTTTAGATATGAACAGAACTTACCTTGCACTTACCGCAATTGGAGCAAGCATTAATATACTATTAAACTACTTTTTTATCCCAATATATGGTCCGAAAGGAGCAGCCCTATCTACTGTTTTTACTGAAAGTGTAATTACCCTAATAACAGGAGGAGTGGTATGGGAAAAAATACGCCGCGGATTGCAGTAAATGCAACAAATGTGTGCGCCAAAGCCACAGGACTGCAAGTCGCTACTATAGAAATAGCAAAAGAAATGTTAAAACAGATGGATAATAACCTTCTTATCTATACCTGCTCTCAGCTTTTAAAAAATCTTGATAATTCTCGGGTTAAGCTTGTATCTCGTTATATATCAGCGGATTATTGGATTAGAGGTATCTTCCGTATGCTCTGGTGTCAATCCTTTCTTCCAATGCATATGCTGGCAGATAATGTGCACACTATATATTCTCCTGTTCCTGAAGGATTATTGCTGAGCAAGTTCCAACAAGTAATAACATTCCATGATATCTTACCTCTTCTCTATCCTGATATTTATCCTAGACAATCATTATTTTTCCGTTATATTGCTCCCTTATTAATTCGTGCATCCAAGGCAATAATATGTATATCAGAAAATACTAAAGCGGATATTACAAGAGAATATAAGATAAAAAATATACCCATATATGTTGTTTATCAAGGATTAAATCATTTTATATTTCGACCTAGGGATACTAGCCTAGCAAAACAGAAATATCAGCTAAATAGATTTTTCCTTTATGTTGGCCATATGCTACCATATAAAAATCTGGATAGAGCACTTGAAGCTTTTAGCCGATTGAAACTTCCAGAACATAAATTTGTTATAGTTGGGAATAAAGATAATAAGTTTTATCCGAAATTGCAAGCTAAGGTTATGGAATTGAAGCTTAAAGATAAAGTAGTTTTTACAGGTTATGCTCCCATAGAAGACTTACCACATCTCTACAGTGCCGCAGATGCTCTTGTCTTTCCCTCTTTATACGAAGGCTTTGGTCTTCCTCCACTTGAGGCAATGGCTTGTGGATGTCCGGTAATAGCTTCGTCAGTTGCTTCACTCCCAGAAGTTTGTGGAGAATCTGCCTATTATGTAGACCCATATAATATTGACAGTATAGCAGAAGGTATGTATAAGATTATTAATAATCCACACCTAAAAAAGCATTTAGTAGAAAGAGGTTTAGAAAGAGCACAGAGATTTTCTTGGGCTAAAACCGCAAATCAGATAATACAGATTTTAGAAGAAATTAATGAAGGCAAGCTATAACATTTTTAACATTTTCTCAAATTTTCTATTTTAGTAATTATCTAAACACAGTTTGGCATTTTTGTGATGAGTGAATGAAATTGTTGGATTTTGAGATGAAAATTTGTTTATCCTAAATATTGAGCAATTAAAAATTGTTCAGATTTTGACATTATTGCAATCTTATCTATAATTTTTAAATTAAAAAGGGGTCAAGCATAAAATTGAAGATAGCTTTAATCCACGACTGGCTAGTAGGGATGCGGGGGGGAGAAAAGTGTTTGGAAGTGTTTTGCGAGCTTTTCCCCGAGGCTGACCTTTATACCTTAATTCACATTTCTGGCTCCTGTTCCTCAACTATAGAAAAAATGAATATCCATACTTCTTTTATCCAGGGACTTCCCTTTTCCTCAACTAAATATAGAAATTATCTTCCCCTTTTTCCCTTTGCTATTGAAAGCTTTGATTTAAAAAATTATGATTTAATCATCAGCTCTAGCCACTGTGTTGCTAAAGGAATCATCCCTCCTCCAGATGCTCTCCATATATGTTATATTCACACCCCTATGAGATACATATGGGATATGTTTAATGAATATTTTTCTAAAGAAAAAGTTGGCAAATGGACAAGGAGCTTTATTTCTTCTGTTGCTACACTTCTACGAGTCTGGGATGAATCTTCTGCTAAGCGAGTTGATTACTTTATTGCTAATTCTCGGCATGTGCAGAATCGTATATGGAAATATTATAGAAGAAAAGCTATTATACTTAACCCTCCGGTTGATACTACCTTTTTTAAACCTGGCAAAGAAATAGAAGACTATTATTTAATAGTTTCAAGTCTTGTTCCTTACAAAAAAACAGATATAGCAATTAAAGCTTTTAATGAATTAAAGCGACCTTTAATAATTATTGGTAAAGGTCCCGAAGAGAAATATTTACGAAAGCTTGTTAAATTTTCTGGAATTAAATTTTTAGGATATCAAGACAATGAAACCTTGAAGAAATATTATCAAAAGTGTCGGGCATTGATTTTTCCTGGAGAAGAAGATTTTGGGATTGTTCCTTTAGAAGCAATGGCCTGTGGAAGACCAGTGATTGCTTATGGGCGAGGAGGAGCTTTAGAGACAATAATCCCGCCTAATAGAGACCTCCCTCCAACCGGAATTTTATTTTCTGAACAAACTCCTCAGGCCCTGGCTCAGGCAGTAGAAGAATTTGAAAAAATAGAAAAAGAATTTAATTTAAATTCTATCCGAGCTCATTCAGAAAAATTTAGCCGGGAGCGGTTCAAGAAAAACTTTGAAAATCTGGTTAAATTCCTTTTAGAGGAGAAACCTTTGGAGGAAGAGCTATGTTCCGAAAACGGGGTCAAATTTTTAAAGACTTAATTCGGGTAATAGACATTATTGGCTTAGAGTTAATCTGGCTTTTATCTTATTATTTAAGATTTCGCTGGGAGGTAATACCTTCCCCTTATAAAAATATCGTTCCTTTAGAAGAATATTTGTGGATTTTTATCTTTTTTCCTTTTATCTGGCTTTTTGTTTCTACAGATGCCAGATTATACAATCCGTTTCTATCAAACGCTCAAGAGCTATTTAAAATCATCCGTTCTTTATTATTTTCTTTATTGTTAACAATTGCAATAAGCTTTTTATTGAAAAAATTTGCTTACTCTAGATTGCTATTTGCTTATTTTACCCTATTATCCTTTATCTTTTTAACAAGCAATCATATTATTTGGAGGTATTTAATAAAATTTTTAATTAAAAACAGATTCTCAACTAAAGCAGTAATAATTGATAATAATACAAAAATAGTTTCCAAGGTAATAGATAAATTATCTTCTTATCCTGAGCTAGGAATTAAACTGGTCGGTTGGGTGCCTGGTCCTGACTGTGAAGATAAAATCAATCCTTCTTCTTATCATCTTCCTAAATTGGGTAATTGTAAAGAACTAGAATCAACTATTAAAAACCATAATATCCAACTAGTCATTATTTGCCTACCTTTTAATGCTCAATTTCTTATAGAACAAATTTTAGATTACATAGGTAAAACTTTGGTAGATATAGTTTTAGTTCCAGATTTCTCAAGTTTTGCAGTTTTAGAGCAGCAAGTAGAAAACTTTGAAGAATTTTCTTTTCTCCATCTTCAAACTACCCGGCTGGTAGGATGGAATCTTATTTTCAAAAGAGTGTTTGATTTTTTCGGCTCTTTGTTCCTTATTATAGTGTTTTCTCCCTTGTTCCTTTTAATCGCTATTTTAATCAAGCTCACTTCTAAAGGACCGGTTTTTTTTATTCAAGAACGAATTGGATTTAATGAAAAGCCTTTTAAAATGATAAAATTTCGGACAATGATTCCTGATGCCGAAGCACAAACTGGTCCAGTTTATGCCTCTAAAAATGACCCCCGGGTAACTAAAATTGGGCGCATCTTAAGGAAAGTCAGCTTGGATGAATTACCCCAGCTTTTTAATGTTTTAAAAGGAGATATGAGTTTGGTTGGTCCTAGACCAGAAAGATTTCCTTTTGTGGACAAATATAAAGAACTATATCCACCTTATTTATTTAGACATAAATTTAAACCAGGAATGACCGGCTGGGCTCAGGTTAATGGATTAAGACAAAGTACATCTATAGAAAAACGCTTGGTATATGATTTATATTACATAAAAAACTGGTCTTTCTGGTTTGACCTTAAAATCTTGATTATGACTTTATGGAAAGGATTTTATCATCCGGAAAATTATTAATTATTGAGGACAATTTAATAAGCCCAAAATGATTATCGCTATAAACCAAAAACCTCGCTTTTTCCCTCGTTCTCCTTACTTTGCTGAACAGTTCATTAAAGAAGCTCGGCGTCAAAAAAAGAAAATATATTTTTGGGAGAAAAAATTAAAACCAGACTTAGTTTTAATCATAGATGGGACACAAGATTTCAGACGTTTAAAATATTTCAAAGAGCTAGGAGTAAAAATTGTTCAAAGAATAGATGGCTCAGGAGTTAAATATGCTGAGGAGCCAGCGAGAGACAATATAATTTATCAAACTTATCAATATGTGGATGCAATAATATTTCAAAGTGAATTCTGTAAAGTAATGTGGAAAACCTGCTTCTCTCTGGATAAACCGAGTTATATTATTTTGAATGGTGCGGATGAGCGGGTCTTTTCCCGAGAAGGAAAAAAAGAAACTTTTGGCTTTAAAAAAACAATTGTCACTGCTTCCCGCTGGCGTCCCTGGAAGGGCTTGGAGCAGATGATTGAGGTATTTTTAGCCCTAGGGCGGGAGGATGTGGGGTTTGTGATTTTGGGCGAGCTGAAAAAAGCCGGCGTCAAAATCCCAGACCATCCGAGAATCATTACCACTGGAAAAGTCAGCCATAAAAAGATGGCAAAGATTTTTCGGGGAGCGGATTTGTTTTTATATCTTGCCTGGCACGATTGGTGTCCCAAGGTGGTAAGTCAGGCTCTGGTTTGTGGCTTGCCGGTTATTTGTCTAGGCAAGGGTGGAACCAAGGAATTGGTGCAGGACTGCGGAATTATTCTTCAGGGCGAAAAAGACCAGGACCCGGATTATTGGGGACCGAATCCGGTCCGGATAGAACAAGCAGTGGAGGCGGTGAATACTCTTTTGGAGCAGGGCAAGAAAATTCGCCCCCGTCCGGATTTGTATCTCTCCACAATGGTCAGGAAATATTTTGAAGTTTTTGAAAAGGTACTGGAGACATAAAATTGCTTTGGCTGAGCAGGCACAGGGGTCCGGTGGTAGGAATTAACTGGCGACCTCGTCTTATTCCTTCTGCCTCTCCCAATTTTGCAGAGATGTTTTATTGGGAGGCAAAAAGGCAGGGAAGGAAAGTGGTTTACTGGAAAAGAGCAAAGCCAGATATACTTCTGGTTATTTCCAAGACGGTTCATCAGGAGTTGCTGGATGAATATCGGCGAAGAGGGGTGCCGGTAGTGCTCCGCTTGGACGGAGTGGGGATAAAGGACCCGAGCGACCCGAAAAAGGGAAATATCAATTATCTTACCGCTCAGAAAGCTAATTTTATCATTTATCAATCGGGGTTTTGTCAGCGGATTTGGGAAAGATTATTTTCCCTGAACAAGCCAAGCAGAGTCATTTACAATGGTGCGGATGAAAGAATTTTTTCTCCGGAGGGGGAGCGGGAAAATTTTGGATTTAAACGGCTGATTATTACCTCTGCTCGCTGGCGGGATTGGAAGAACTTGGCTCAGATGATTGAGGTATTTTTTGCTCTAGAAAGGAGTGATACCGGGCTTGTGATAATCGGCGATACCAGAGAAGCAGGGGTGAAAATACCAGACCATCCTCAAATTATCACTACTGGCAGGCTCAGTCATAAAAAAATGGCTCGGGTATTTCGCTCTGGAGATATCTTTCTCTATCTTCCTTGGTATGAGTGGTGTCCCAAGGTGGTGGTTCAGGCGCTAGTTTGCGGACTCCCGGTGGTTTGCTCCTTTAACGGAGGAACCAGGGAACTAGTTGGAGATTGCGGAATCGCGGTCCCTGGCGAACGCGATAATGAGGAGCCCTATTTTTATCCTAATCCGATTAAAATAGAACAAGCGGTTAAAGCGGTGAACACCCTTTTGGAGCAAGGCAAGAAAATCCGCCCCCGCCCGGATTTATACCTCTCAACAATGGTCAAGAAATATTTTGAAGTTTTTGAAAAGGTGCTAGAGGAAGCCAGGGGTTAGAAGCTGGAGAATTTTAGCTGGAAAGAAATCTTCTCCTGCTTGCTTTTAAACTTCAGACAAAGAACCTCTCCCCTGCCTTCGGGCAGAACCTCTTTGCCATTAATCAGAGCTTTCACAAGCTGAAACTTTTCCGGACAGGAGAAATACAGGCGGTATTCAAAGCCCGGAACCGCCTCCAGTCTCCCGGAAAGGGTCTGAGTTTTTTCCTCCCAGCGCAAATCTTTCAAATCAACTGCTCCCTGGGTTATATGGCGGTTGTAAGATAAAAACCAAGGGTAGGAGCGAGCAGGAACAAGCTTGATTACCTTGACCCTTTCCGGCTCAACAGCTATCCTGAACTGGCTTTTAAACTTACCCAAAAATTTCTCCTGCCAGAAATCAAAGGCAAGATATTCCTGATTTGGGTCAAGCCCGAGCCGGGAAAAATCCAGTTGATATACCCGCTTTTGAGAAGCCAGATGCTTTCCTTCAATTGTCCAGTTATCTCCCCAGTTGAAGAGCCCCAGAATCCACCAGCTATCAAAATCGGTTTTAATCTCCTCCAGCCAGATTTCCGGGGTCTTTTTCTCAAACAAATCCAAGGGACGGGCAGATTTCCGGTAAATGGGAAGGAGTTTTTGAATTACCGCAACCTGCTCCGGGCTCATCTCCACCATTTTATCGCCGATTTTCACAATTCCGCCGGTAAGACCCACCAGAGAAGCAAAAACCAGGGATTGGTCAAAACCAAGGGGCTGGTCGGACCAGTCCTTCCAGCGGAGATTATCAAAGAAGATTAAATCCGGATGATTTATCCAAAGATTATGGTTCAGCCAGTATCTGCGGGCAATTACCCGAGCAGTGGGCACCAGCCCCTGAGCAAAGCCA
>Ga0190363_1001829_pt1 | contig 12487 bp, 12 predicted proteins | sample 48721867_MG_FD_161272 | JGI IMG/M metagenome (GOLD analysis project Ga0190363, IMG submission 161272) | Hydrothermal vent microbial mat bacterial communities from Southern Trench, Guaymas Basin, Mexico - 4872-18-6-7_MG | ecosystem: Environmental > Aquatic > Marine > Hydrothermal vents >...
TGAAAGAATGGGAAGATCCTCGAGATTACCCGTATTTCGAAAAAGATGCTGCTGAATATCTTGTAAAGAAAAAAGTTAAGCTTGTAGGAGTTGAAAGCCCTAGCGTGGATAAGTTTGGCGATAAGAAATATCCGGTTCATAGGATCTTGTTAAATGCGAGAATTTTAATTATTGAAGGATTGAAATTAAATCATGTGAAATGCGGTAGGTATTTCTTTCTCTGTCTTCCTTTAAAAGTTAAAAATCTCGAAGGAGCGCCGTGCAGAGCAATACTGATAGATTTGGGTGAAGTTTTAAATAAATAGTTGTATATAAGAGTTCGGTGGTGATTGTATGATTAAAAAACTTTATGGCTTAATTCCGCCTTTGATAACTCCTTTCACTAAGGATGGGGAAATTTATGAGGAAGCTGTACAGCGTATATTAGAATTTATCAGCGATTATATACACGGCTTATTTCTCTGTGGAAGTTATGGTTCAGGTCCTTTGATGACTATTGAGCAAAGGAAAAAGATGGTAGAAGTCGTGGTAAATAATTTGGCTAAAGATTTAAAAATAGTTGTTCATGTAGGCTCAACCGATACTTATACATCTATAATATTGGCAAAACACGCCGAAGACTTGGGTGCAGATGCCGTAGCGAGCGTACCGCCTTACTACTATAAACACAAGGATAATGCCGTAAAGGAACATTTTAGACAGCTCTTAAATGCGGTTAACATACCTGTTTACGTATATAATAATCCTAAAACAGTTGGCTATGCAATTCAACCATCGCTTTTACGTGAACTTGAAGAAATAGGAGTTAAAGGAGTTAAAGATAGTAGCTTTGACATACTCAATTTTATGAATTATAAGAGAGCGTGTAGCGAGAATTTCGATATAGTTGTCGGTACAGAAGCTCTTATGTTGCCCTCTTACGTGATGGGTGCAAGAGCATTCATACCGGGCTTAGCTAATTATCTCCCAGAAATTGTCAAAGAACTTTTCGATGCTTGTGAAAAAGGAGACTGGAACAGAGCACGCGAGCTTCAATATAAAGTATTAGCTATAAGAGAGATAGCTCATAGTGCTGGATCATCTATAGCCGGAGTACATGTGATATTAAAACTTAGAGGTATCGATGCAGGTTATCCAAAATTGCCATTTACACTACCTAATGAAGATAAAGTTAAAGAAATTGAAAGAAGACTATCCGAATTAGGAGTAAAGCTGTAGTATGAAAAGAATTATAAAGCGTTATAGCGATAAAGAGCTTGATAATCTTTTTCTAAAAGGTAAAATGATCATGTTTACCGATTCCATAGCTGCCAAAGATTCTAAAATGTTGATCTTAATGTTTAAAAGACATGAAGTAGTATCAATTATCAAAAATTTAAATATACTAGCGATGAAGAACAGTAATATCGAGAAAAATTATACTCCTATAAAATCATATTTGGAAGAAATTTTAAATATTTTACTATATAAAGAGAAATACTCCTGGTTTTATGAAATTTTAATGCCTATATCTATATTAGCTCTCATAGTTCTTTCTCTATACAATCCCAGCATAGTTTTAGCTTCTAGCTTAACAGTGATAATATTACTTGTATATAATAGCAGGAGAGAAACTGTTAAACTCGTAGAGAAACGGAGTAAGCTAGATGCTTTCTTTGAAACTATAGGTAAAAATCTGCATTATTTTAGAAAACTAACGCAAGAATTAATCAATTATTATACTAAAAATTCTAGCAAAAAGCTTGGTCCACTTTTACTACATTTTATTAAATATCACAATACTGCATATGTAGGCAATTCAAGATACAAAGGTCTTTATAAAGTGATTGTTAAGAAAACGAGCTCTAAGTAGTTAACTACTACATCGATCAACAAATGAAAATCGAAGTATTTTTATGTATCACGTTGTACTTTACCATTTGGTGCTAAAATGGGAGGTATTTTCGGTTTAGCTTGTAAGTTTTCTCCATCACTAGATGTAATTTCTACCGGTTTAAAGAGATTACTATATCGCGGTCATGATGGTGTTGGGATAGTAGGTATTGTAGACTCGGAATTAGTAGTTAAGAAATATCCTATACGTTCAGATAAAGCATTAGAGGAATTGCGTTTCTTCAATATTTCCAGCAAAATAATATTAGGGCATACAAGATTTGCTACTCATGGTAGGCCTTCACTAGAGAATACGCATCCTCTTCTAGACTGTAAAGGAAAAATTGCTGTAGTAGGAGACGGCATTATAGCCAACTATGAGGAACTTAAAGATCTTCTTATTCAAAAAGGGCATAGCTTCTCCTCTAGATCAGATTTTGAAGTGATCCCACATTTAATCGAGGAAGAACTGGATAAAGGAAATGATTTTCTTCAAGCTTTTCTAAATACTTTGAGAAAGTTAAAGGGAATATATGCTATTGCCACTCTATGGGTTAAAGAAAACAAAATATATGGAGCATCCATGGGCGAGCCTTTATTCATTGGGAAGGGAGAAAAATGTCTCTTTCTATCCTCTGACATACCTTCTCTTTATGGATTTTCCAAAGAAGCAGTAATAATAAATCAAGGACAAGCATTTGTTCTAACTCCTCAAGAATACATGGTTATTGATGTGAAAAAGGGGAATATCGTAAAAGAGTTAACTATTAAGAGAGTCAAATATCCAGCGGAAGTGATAGATAAAGCAGGTTTTCCGCACTACATGATCAAAGAAATTTATGAAGTACCAGAAGCAATGCTTAGAGCAGTTGCGGTGGTGCAGGAGAAGTATTTGAATCTAGTAGCTATGATCTTACACTCGGCCAGAGATATCTACGTTATCGCGAACGGCACAAGCCTTCATGCCGGTATGATAGCAGGCTACTACTTCCGAGACTTAGCGAAATTGAATGCTCACGTTATAAGTGCTGCCGAATTCCCCTTTTACGGGCTAGAGAACGTATCTATAGGAACTGCAATACTAGCGATTTCTCAGTCTGGAGAAACAGGAGATGTCCTGCGAGCAATTAGAGAAGCTAAAATGAGGGGAGGAGTCGTTATAGGAGTGACGAATATCATGGGTTCTAGACTCACTTTAGACTCTAATGTTTACCTGCCTATAGGAGCTGGAGTTGAAATGGCCGTTCCCGCTACGAAGACTTTCGTGTCTACCTTAATCGTTCTCGGAATGCTTGCACATAGAATAGGAGTCCTCAGAGGTATTATAGACAAATCGGATGAAAGGAATTTCGTGGAGCAGGTTAAAGCCTTATCCTTCACTTTGAAAAAAGAACTAGGTAGAATTGAAAAAATGATAAAAGGAAATGTCGAGATATTTAAGGGATGGGATAGATGTTACGTTAGTTCTAGAGGAATAAACTTTCCAGTAGCCTTAGAAGGGGCTTTAAAGATTAAAGAAACTGCTGGCTTACAGGCTGAAGGCGTAGAGACGGGAGAGCTTAGACACGGTCCTATAACATTAGTTAGCAACGGATACCCGGTAATTATGATAGCGCCTTATGAAAAAGAAGCCAAGATATCTTCCTGGAAAGTAGCTAGTAGCGTGATTGAATACGGAGGTAAGGTTATAAGCATATCTCCTCCAGACGTTAACGTTGTTGGATATCATGTTGAAATACCAGAGACTACAAAATTTCTGTCACCGATAGCTTCAGTTTTACCTCTCCAGCTTCTAGCCTATAAGCTGGGCGTAGCGAGAGGCATGCCTATAGACCATCCAAGAGCGCTAGCTAAAGCCGTAACAGCATGAATAAACATATTATTCAATAATGAGTCTCATATCTGTGTCCTCCAAATTAGACATTAGAAAAGTCCTATTCAGTTTAGGACTTGCCGCATCCTCTATTACGAGTAAAGATCTTTCAGAGTTTCTCGAAGTAGACATTAAAGAGGTATCTCGTATTTTAAGACGATTAACTAGAAGAGGATACATCGCTAGACATCGGAGAATGTATATTATAACTGATAAAGGATTGTCCATGATTAGAAGGAAGCTTTACTTCAAAATTCGGAGAATAATTCACGGAGGCAGAAATGTTCGGAAGTTCCGTTTTTTTAAAAGAAAGGGGGAGTATACGGGCATCGAAATTGGTTCGCTGAAGGAGTTAGTCGAGATACTTAGGATTATAAGTCCTGACTCTTTAAAATATCACATAGAAAAATACGATCTTCAGAGATGGATAGAAGAGGAAATCGGCGATCAATTTCTGCTCTTTCTAGTTAAGAAAAAAATAGGCAAAATAGAGAATGCCTATGATCTTAGAGAGTACCTATATGAAGTCTTCAGCAATAGGTTGAATAATCTTATGATGTTAGAGAAAAAGCTTCTAGAGATAAGGGAACATCGTAATATTTGAGTATTTCAAGTCTATTGCATACCTATTTCGATCATCTAATCGCCTAAAGCAATTTACTTATTATAAACGTAGAAAGTGACATGAGAAAGTTATTGGCTAGAATACTTGGATTTTTCAAGAGAGAAAATAGAAAAGAACTCACGCTGGCAGATTTTAAAGGTGTGGTTAAACTCAAGAAATTTATTGGTAAGGGTGTATATCTTGATGGAAAGCCTTTAGGAGTTATAGAGAAGATAGTAGCAGATAAGAAAAAGGAGAAAGCTAAAAAAGTCTATATAAGAAAAAACGGGAAACTTTTAGGCATTAATCCTCAATCGATTCTTCTTGAAAATGGAAGATTAAAGATTAGAACTTCTAAACTAGTACGGAAAGAGACTAGAGAAGCTGAAAGAGAAGAGATAGATTACTTAAGCAAAGCGGTAAGAATATCGAATGAAATACGGAAATTAAAAGACAAAATATTGAGACTAGACGATAAACTGATAGAAGGCGAGATAGATATAAAAACTTTCAAAATTGTGAGAAAAGATTTAGATTCTAGAATAAGAGAGCTAGCTAATAAAGGCAAGATTTATTTGGAAGAATTACGAAGTCATTTAAGAGAGGTTTATAGAAAGAAGATTCTATTAGAGAAGGAATTTGAAAAATACAAAATAGAACTAACGCTAGGAGAGACGAAAGAAGAAGATGTTAAAGGCAGATTAGAAGCTCTTGAAGAAAAAATTAAAGAACTAGAAAAACAAGTTGAAAAAGTTAGAGTTACTATTGAAACGTTAGAATACTATGCAAGTGAATATACAGGAGATTTACGGTTGATAAAGGAAGATTTATTGTCGAAGATTTTTGAAAAATAGAATCGACTCCTTTAAACAAGTGTCTTTCAGCGTAACATTGATCCTCAACTATGAAAAATACCATTTGAAAGCTATGAAAAGTAGTAATAAATATTTACAAGTTGTACTATTAGAGAGTAGCAAAGACTAGGTGATAGCATAGTGGATGGACAAGGTGCTATGGAAGTATTGACATGGATAATACTTCTAACCCTATTTGCTTATCTCAACAGAGAATTTGAAATCTGGAGAATGATAAGCGAGATAGAAACGTACATTGCAGCTTTTAGGTCTATACGGGATAAGGCGTTAAGATGTACGATAAACTCTTTTAAGGAAATTGCGGTGAAAAACGAGAAGAAAATCGATGTCAAGAAGATAGAAGAAAGGGTACTTAGTCTCGTTGAAACCCGCTTTATATCTCCTACAGATCTTGATCCTCAGGGTATAGTTGAAAAACTCAAGCATTTAGTAAGGACAACTAATCGGACGGTAGAAAATGAAGTTAGAATGCTCATACCTTTTGCTAGTAAAGTTGAGATCGAGAATATGAAAGATTTGATAGGTGCTACACAGGCTATTAATGAAATTTACAAAGAGGTAGATCACATATACAGGATAGGGAGAAAGTTTAAGAGTATGTGGATTTTAATGCAACTCAACGCTCTACTTCCTTTTATAACGCAGAGCATGAAGGCATTTGAAAGTTCTCTTGAAGCATTCGCAAACGGATATCCAGTTGGCGACAGCGTAGGACCCATCGTAGCAGCAAAATTTATTAGAAAATACGGAAACGGAACAGAGATAAAAGAAGTTGCCAAAGATACTATAATGGTCGAAGTACCTTATAAAGATAGAAAAATAGTCGTTATAAAGGCTAAGGGACCTGCAGGAGTTACAGGAAGTTTAGATGATGCGGTAGAGTATGCTCTTTCCGTGTATAAAAATACAGGTATTATCATAACCGTCGATGCCAGTAGCAAACTAGAGAGCGAGAAAAGCGGAAGCATCTGCGATGGTTTTGGAGTAGCTATAGGAGGGCTTGGAGTTGAAAAATTTAATATAGAGAAGATAGCGACAAAAGCTAAGATACCTCTCTACGCGGTTTTGATAAAAATGTCAGAGGAAGAGGCTTTATCCGTAATTAATAAAACGCTTTTTGACGCCACTGATAAAGCACTGGCAAATATCGAGAGAGTTATAGAAGAGCGGAGCAAGCCTGGAGAAGTTATAATTTTAGTAGGAGTAGGCAATACTATAGGAGTATATCCTTGAAATTAGAAAATACTGAGGCTCAAGGCTTCTATAAACTTCTCAGTTTGAGAACCGAATTAATATGCAAGTAAACTCGTCTCAATGAACTAATAATGTCAAAGCATTTCCAAAGAAGTAATATAATAGTCGTGTTTAGAAAATAGGAACAAATATAAAGAGGATAAGAAATGATAGGAGTGGTCAATAAGCAAAGGAGCGCGTTTGTACATGAGCCTAGAGAGGGTATATGAAGTTAAAAAACAATGGATTCCAATATATGCTCTGCTTCTAGCCGCCGCTTTGATAGTTACAATTTACCTTGTACTAGTTTACATGTATACCCAGAACGAGGATTTCCTCATGTATACCATGCTATCTTTACTCTTCTCTTTTTACATGGGCTTCAATTTAGCAAAATTGATTAGGATCAAAATACCCAAGTATAGCTATGTTAAAGTTCTCAAATGTTCTAAATGTGATTATACGATAACTGTGCCAATGAAAAAGGGCGATTATTTGTTTAAAGAAGAAGGAAAATGTCCTAAATGCAAGTCGAATATGTATATCGCGGCACTATACAAAGAGGAGACTAAGAGAAGCTAAAAAATTTCTCTCCTATAAAGCAGAATAAACCGTTTCTTCCTAACTTTCATGAAATTGTAAAATAATATTCCAGAATATAGGAAGATCATGAGCCAGAATATCTTTTGATTAAAGACTATGAATTGATGGATGAAATTGTTTGGTGATAATTCTATCGCGTTACTTAATAAGAAAGCTTCTAACACTATGAGGATAGGAGAAAAGAGCCTATTCGTCCTCTCTACGGCTTTCCTAATTTTGAATCCAATTCCAAGCCTCATACTGTATGTATTATCGACATATTACGTATATAATATAATCTCGCAAAATACAAGTATACTTGTATTTTAAACTCTTGATGGTAGACTGGAATTATCTCTTAACATGTAGCATAAAAGTTAAATTAGACGATTCAAATAGCAAAATGGGCGATGACGACGGTTTCGCGCTTAGAAAAGTGAAGAAAGAGTTCTTGTTCGGAGCCCCAACTTTATTATAGCTAATCTATCTGAGTATAACTATGAGCAAGATAGAGATCTTCAAAAGAATAATGCCGAGGGTATACTGGTGTCCACATTGTAACGTGCCTGTCCTTGATGAAAAATGTAGTAGGTGTAACGGTTTCACGATAATTGTTAGGGTAACTCCTCCTGGAGATATAAGGCCTGCCTTTCCAAAAGATGTACATGATTTAAGAGAGACTTTATATGAATATTTTAAGGATTGGAAAGTGGTTGATTATTTATTACCCGAAGGGAAGTTCATATTGTTGAATAAAATAGAGTATCCAGACGCAGCTGATGAGATCATAGTAGACGGTAGAATACTGGGGCATAGATTTTATGATGTAGAGAAGAGGAGGTGGAGGTTTAAGCCTCTCTACAATGGCGTCGCTGGTATCTTAAATCTAAAGTGTAACTACTATGCAGTCGTAGATCTTCCAAAGATTCGGAGAAGATTTGTTGTTCATAAAAAACACATTATCGAATCTAAGCTTCCTAGGCGTAAAGGAGAATTCGTTGCTGTAGCTACTAAAAACGGAGTTTACCATGGTGTAGCAGAGTATATAGGCTCTTCTCGCTTGAAGATTCAGAAAGCGTGGAGAAGCAAGAAGTTTGTTAGTATAGAAGTCTACGCCGGGTTTAAAGAGGCAATAGCCGCTAATAAAAAGCGGCTAGATTACTTAGAAAAAGAGGCAATCGAGTTTATCAAAAAACTCGTAGAGGAGAAAAAACTGCCTGTAGTAGTTTCCTTTAGTGGAGGTAAAGATAGCTTAACTACGTACTTGCTTGTGGAAAAAGCTTTAGGCAAAACTCCGATACTCTTTAACGACACTGGGCTAGAGCTTCCAGAAACTGTAGAATATGTGCATTCTTTTACAAAAAAACGAGGATTAAAGCTCTATATAGCTGATGCAGATAAAAAGTTTATAGAAGCATTGAAGATTATGGGTCCTCCAGCACGAGATTATAGGTGGTGTTGTAAGGTTGCAAAACTCTCGCCTATAGCTGGATTGGTTAACCGCGAATTTCCTAAAGGAGTTTTAAGTTTTGTCGGACAGAGAGCTCTTGAATCAGCGAGAAGAGCTGTATCGCCGCGAGTATGGCGTAACCGCTGGTTACTCAAAATTTTAGCGGCTTCGCCGATCCAGTACTGGTCAGCTTTAGACATATGGCTTTACCTGATGAAAGAAAAGGTCGATGTTAATCCCTTATACTTTGAAGGATTTGACAGGCTTGGTTGCTGGCTTTGTCCGGCAATAGAGCTTGGCGAGCTAGAAGCTGTAGCAGAGAAGCATCCAGAGCTTTGGAAATGGTGGATAGAGTATTTAGAAGAATATGCTAAAAAACATAATCTAGGTGATGCATGGGTTAGATATGGTTTTTGGCGCTGGAAGAAACTTCCCGGCGATCAGAAGAGATTGGCGGAATCTGTAGGCTATCGTGTTGATAAAGATCCTAGAGGAGCCCCGCTTGAAGTAGAAGATCTCGATTACAGAGAAAAAAATGGAAAAGTTATTGCAAGAGGGATTATTAAAGGTTTGAAGAATATTGAATATCTGCATAATTTGCTTACTTCAGTAAAAGCCTTAAACTCTACTTCGATCTTAGAAATTGACGAGAGTGGGAGTTTTAAGCTTGTAGCGCCTAAAGGTGAGTGGAGGAGAGTTATGCTTATGGTTGTTAGCGTGGCTTTTAGAGCCTCTTACTGCGTTAAATGCGGTTCTTGTATAAACAATTGTCCTGTAAATGCTTTAAGTTATGGAGAGAAAAGCGTAGTTATCGACGAGAATAAATGTACAAGATGCGGAATGTGTAACTTTGCATGTCCCATAGCAGTGTTTTCCATCCCTAGATTATCTTGTGCAAAGTTGCTGCTTCAATGATTGCAGAACATTACTTTTTTATATTAATCTTTCTTCATCTATTTTGGTGAAATTATGCCTAAAAGACTTAAAATAGTCACAGCTTGTGGTTTAGGCACGGGCACCGCGTTATTCTTAAAAACCGTTGTAGAAGGAGTATGTAGAAAACACGGCATTGAAGCCGACGTGGAAACTGCCGATGCCACGCTTGCGGCAGTTTTAAAAGCAGACATAATAGTGACTGGGCCTGATCTAGCCGAGAAGTTTATTCAAGCAAAAGCAGCTAAGGAAATCGTCTCTGTACGCAACTATGGAGATAGGAAAGAAATAGAAGAAAAGTTGTTAGAAGCTGTTAAAAAACTTTCTGGTGGAGCATAGTGCTAGCATCTAACGTTACATGGCTCGATGTAAATGAATACATAAAATCCAGTAAAGTTCCAACAGTTATCCTTCCTGTAGGCTCTGTCGAAGCTCATGGTCCTCATCTCCCTCTAACTGTCGACTCGATAATAGCTGAGGCGATTGCAAACGAAGTAGGTAAGAAGTTAAAAGCTCTAGTTCTCCCACCGTTACACTTCGGACAAGTATGGTCTTTAAGAAAATTCTCTGGTACTCTCTGGCTTGAAAACGATACTTTAAGCAGGGTAATATACGAGATTGGCGCTGCGTTAAGAGAACATGGATTTAAATTATTCATAGTTATTAATGGACATATAGGTAACATGGGAGCGTTAAAGAACGCTCTTCGAAAACTCATGGACAAAGATTTTCATGTTATGCTGTTTAACCCGGACTTGATTAGAAATATTGCATTGAAATATATTGAAAGTGAGTTCTGGCATAAGACTTATTTTCACGCAGAAGAGATAGAGACTTCTCTAATTCTATACCTTAAGCCAGAAGCTGTAAAAATGGAAAATGCAATTGCTGATTATCCGGAAGTACCTTTTGATCTAAATTATACATTCATATCTTGGGAAAAATTAACTAAAAATGCTATTATTGGAGATCCTACAAAAGCTTCTGCAGAAAAGGGGAAGATTATCTTCGAAAAAACTGTGAATAAAATCGTAGAGATCGTTGAAAGAGAAATTAAAAAATTACTTGCTAACGAGATCGCTTAATACCTTTAATATATCCTCCTCCGATTCCACTTTTTTAAGTCGATCAACCATCTCCGCTCCTTTTTTCATCATGAGCTTTGCTAACTGCTGTATAACCTTAATATGCGAAGATTTGTCAGGAGTAGAGAAGGCTATTAAGACATAGACTGGATCGTTATGTGAGCCAAAGTTAACGCCTTCCTTAACCACTAGTATTGATAAACAAACTTTTTTTGCACCATCTTCAGGTCTAGCATGAGGTATAGCTACTCCCGGGCTTATGGCTATATAGGGTCCAAGTTCTCTACAAGTTGATATCATTTTTTCAATATAACTTGGTTCTATACATCCATGTTGTAGAAGGAGTTCACCAGATATCCTAACCGCCTCTGTCCAATCTTTGACTTTATCTACCAATCCTACGTTGCCACCCAGTGCTGTAAAAAGTTCTTTAAATTCATCTATCAATCAAATCACCCAAGTTTAGAAATAACTAAGAAATAAAAATTTAGGGGTTTATTTTTTACCTGCAATGAGAGCGAATAGGTATACTATTAACGGATACCAGACATAGTCGGTGTCCGATGCCCAACTGAAGAAATCTCCAATGGCGAAGCCTATTATAGGCCACATTATAGCCTGTCCTACTGCCATTAAAACTCCGGCTATAACTCCGCCTAAAATAGCGCCGGGCACGCCAGCATACTTATTACCGTAGACCGCTGCAGTAGCTCCATGGAACCAGGCAGACATCGTCGGGGCGAAGATATACCATGGATATTTAATTCCGACGAACATTATCGACACTAAGACCATGACGACCATTCCTATTAGTCCGCCATAAGCCATGGACACCTGTCCATAGGGGAAGAATAGAGGACAGTCGAGTGCAGGCACGGCTCCTGGAACTATCTTCTGAGCTATGCCTTGGAAAGCAGGTATTAGCTCTGATATCAGCATTCTAACACCCATTATCAATACAGCGAAGCCTGCGGCGAAATTTAAGGCTTGAAGCACTAGCCAGACTATTGGATGTTTTCCTGCTCCGCTCGCGAATTCTACTACGCTATTCCATGCTAAAGCGCCTACGACAGCGTAGATTATGAAGTAGCTAGCGGCTATCATCAGCATTGGTTCTCTTAGCCAGCTTAACGCCTGTGGGAATGTCAACTCTTCCATGCTCTTAAACTTTCTACCATTCTTAGCAAATGGTTTCGTTATTAGACAAGTTAGCAACACTACTAGCGAAGATGAGTGCCCTAAGACGAAGCCAGCGTTTTCGTTTACTTCTAGATCGAAGAAATGAGTGTACCATGGTTGTATTATCTGGTAGGCTCCTGTAAATATTGAAGCCGCGACGATTAGTGCCCAGCCTTCAAGTCCTAAAATATATTTGAAAGCTGCGGTAAATATTACTGCATTCCAAAAGATTAGATGTCCAGTAAGGAAGATATACTTAAAAGTTTTACTTATCCTGGCCACTAGTACGTTTAGAAGAAAAGCGAAAACCATTACAAGGCCTATTTCAAATCCAAGCTCGGATATTACTGTTTGAGTTCCTATCTCGACAGAAACAGGGGGTAGTTGTAGAGCTGCTGAAGCCATCTGTCCTAGTGGTGATAACGCGTTGACCATTACGGAAACGCCAGCTAGCAGTATTAATAGGCCTAATGCAGTCTTCAAAGTTCCTGATATTATTTTTTCTATTCTCTCTTTAAGCGCTAGCAAGCCGATGAAGGCTATTAAACCTAGAAATACTGCAGGCTCTTGGAAAATAGCTATAATAAAATTAATAATCTCCGTGAGGGGATCCATAAAATCTCCACCTATCAGTACAAATATATCACTTTGATAGTATATAAGCATTACCTATAAACTTTTTATATTCATAAATCAGAGATCTTATAAAATTCTAACTTTAAATTTATCTAAAATAAAATGAAGATATTTAAAACGAGTTATTTTTTTATAGAGAAAGCTTTTGACGGATTGTGCAATACA
>Ga0190363_1001830_pt1 | contig 12479 bp, 12 predicted proteins | sample 48721867_MG_FD_161272 | JGI IMG/M metagenome (GOLD analysis project Ga0190363, IMG submission 161272) | Hydrothermal vent microbial mat bacterial communities from Southern Trench, Guaymas Basin, Mexico - 4872-18-6-7_MG | ecosystem: Environmental > Aquatic > Marine > Hydrothermal vents >...
CAACCGATCATAAAAGACATAATTACCAATAGGTTGACAAGTAAGATCAATCGGCATCTTCGTCTGGATGTCCTCTTCCCTTTCATCACCCTCCCCCTATCTAAATTCATTCACCCTCTTCTACCTCCAACACCTCCTTTATACGCTCCTCGAGCCTGTCTAAATCCCATCCTCCTTGATCACGGATGATAGACCTGAGCATCGGAGGTATATTAGTGATACTTTCCAGAATGTCCCTCAGCAGCTCCATATGTTCCCGCGCTCGGGTAATCTCCTTTGGAGCCTCGATCAGATCTCGCAGGATGGTACCTTCCGTGCGAGATGCGATGATCGGCTCTGTGTGTCCCTCGATGTATACCCTCGTGCGTTTGCCCGCTCCACGTCCCTCCTCGATCGGCTCCAGACCCACGATTGAATCTGAACGAAAGTATTTGCCATACCCTAAAGCCACCATGATTCCCTGTTGAATCTTCATTCCTCCTCCTCCTTTGATATGCTCTTCATAATTGAGCCGAGGTGCGCATCTAGGAGAGAAAAGCTCTGTGGCGTGTGCTCATTCATCATTATAAAACAGGATGAGACAAAGGTCAAGGTAAACAACATGTGTGGAAGTCCACACTAGTGGGGTCAGAAAGTTTTTCCTTGACGATCGGGGTTAAATCTTGTATAATTTCAACCAGAACGTGATTCCCACCACCTTTCACTCCCAGAGGAGTTAAGCAGCGATTGATAAGGTGTCATTTTGCTATGAAGGAAAATTTTGCCAGATCGGACTTACCTGAAGCTTTTCCCTTTTGGGATTTAGATTTAATCTTCAACTTTAGGGGGCTGATGACGAAACATGGATATCAATAACCTGGACATCGGGAGACTGAAGGAGATGACCATCTCCGAGCTGGCGGCTATGGCGCGAGCGATGGGGATAACCGGTTACAGCAATCTGCGCAAGCAGGAGCTGATATTCAAGATCCTGGAGGCAAAGGCGCTGGAAAACGGGCTGATGTTCGGCGGAGGCGTGCTGGAGACTTTACCAGATGGGTTCGGTTTCCTTCGCTCACCCAAGTACAATTACCTTCAGAGCCCCGACGATATCTACGTCGGCCCGGCCCAAATACGCAAGTTCAACCTTCGAACCGGCGACGAGATCTACGGTCAGATCAGACCGCCTAAAAAGGGCGGTGACAAGGAAGAGCATTACTTCGCCCTTCTGAGAATCGAGGCCGTTAATGGAGAGGACCCAGATCGCGCCAAGGACAGGCCGCTTTTTGAAAATCTGACTCCTATATATCCGTGTGAAAGGCTGAAGCTGGAGCACAATCCCAAGGAGTTCTCGACCAGGATAATGGATCTGATGGTTCCGGTCGGAAAAGGTCAGAGGGGGCTGATCGTGGCACCGCCCTACGCCGGCAAGACGGAGCTTCTGAAAAACATCGCTCATGGCATCGCTGCCAATCACGATGAGGTCCACATCCTCGTCCTGCTGATAGATGAGCGGCCGGAGGAGGTGACCGATTTCGAGAGATCGGTCAAGGCGGAGGTGATAAGCTCGACCTTCGATGAGCCTCCTGAACGACACGTACAGGTGGCCGAGATGGTGCTTGAGAGAGCTAAAAGGATGATCGAATACGGCAAAGATGTGGTCATACTCCTGGATAGTTTAACCAGATACGCTCGCGCCTGCAACGCTATCGCACCTCACACCGGCAGAACCCTCACCGGCGGCATAGATATAACCGCGCTTCAAAGGCCGAAAAGGTTCTTCGGTGCTGCCAGAAACATCGAGGAGGGAGGTAGTCTGACCATAATCGCCACCTGCCTGGTCGACACAGGCAGTAAGGCCGACGATATCATCTACGAGGAGTTCAAAGGAACGGGAAATATGGAGGTTCACCTCGACAGAACCCTCCTCGATAGACGTATATTCCCAACCATCGACATCAATACATCTAAGACCCGAAAGGAGGAGTTGCTCCTGGACGAGGATACCTTAAATAAGGTCTGGATTTTGAGAAAATTCCTCAGTCAGCTGAACCTCGCTGAGTCCATGGAGCTTTTCCTCGAGAGGATGGGGAAGACCAGGAATAATGAGGAATTTCTTGAATCAATGAAAGGAGGAAGGTGAGGAGGAGATGAAACCGGAGATTCATCCCAAACTAGTTGAGGCCACCGTCACCTGCGTCTGTGGCAACACCTTCAAGACGCTCTCAACAAAGGCGGAGATCAAGGTCGAAGTATGCGCCAAATGCCATCCCTTCTACACCGGCCAGCGTAAACTGGTGGATACCGCTGGACGAATTGAGAGATTCCGGGAGAAATACAAGAAATATGACATAGAGGTGTAGATCAGAAACGGATCGATCGGGGAGACACAAAGGGGGGTCTTTATCTCCCTCGTGTCTCCTTCGTTTATACATTGATGTGGTGGCTCTCATGGAAAGGCTCGAGCATGTCGGCGGCCAGGCGGTCATCGAAGGCGTGATGATGCGATCCCGGTCCCGATACGTCGTGGCCGTTCGCACCCCGAAAGGGGATATATCGATAAAATCCGAAAGGATAAACTCCTCTGCCGAAAGGTTCCCTGTTCTGAAAAAACCGCTCCTACGGGGGATCGTTGTGCTGATAGAATCCCTCCTGATCGGAGTGAAAGCTTTGACATATTCAGCCCAGGAGGCGATTGAGGAGGATGAGGGGAAGAGTGAAAAGGGGCTGAGCAATTTCGCTATGACGCTCACCCTGCTAGTGAGTTTCATCCTTGGCCTTGGCCTCTTCGTGATCTTCCCTGCCTTTCTGGCCGGGAAAATAACCGACAGAGGTTGGGCTTTCAACTTGATAGATGGACTTATCAGGCTGGCGATGTTTTTCGGCTATATCCTCGTCATATCGCTTATGCCGGACATAAGGAGGGTCTTCGAATATCACGGAGCGGAGCACAAATCCATATACGCCTACGAGTCGGGGGAGGAGCTATCCGTGGAGAGCGCGTCGAAATATTCCACACTCCATCCTCGCTGCGGCACGGCCTTCCTTCTAACCGTCATGATCATCAGCATCCTCGTTTTCTCCATACTCGGTAAGCCCAGCTCCTATCTCATCCGTTTTGGAAGCAGGATAGTCCTTATTCCCTTGATAGCGGGTATATCATATGAGGTGATCCGGCTGGCCTCCAGAAGATCTCAGAGCAGGCTTATGCGGATCGTTATCGCCCCAGGTCTGCTCCTGCAGAGGCTGACCACAAGGGAGCCGTCGTCTGATCAGCTTCAGGTGGCCATAAGCGCACTTAAGGAGCTCATCAAATCGGAGGGGGAAAGTGATATATCTTAAGATCTTCGCTATATTTTTGAAGATGGGAGCTTTTATCTTCGGCGCCGGTCATGCCCTTGCCTTTGCCATTCAGCAGGAGGTCGTATCAAGAGGATGGATGAGCATAGAGGATTTCCAGGACGGGTGGTCCATAGCCAGTGCTCTTCCCGGGCCGATCACAGCTAAACTGGCCGTCTACACGGGATACAAGGTAGCGGGAGTTCCGGGGGCCATCTCGGCGGTTGTGGGATATATCCTTCCGAGCGCCCTGATGATGGGGCTCATATCCCTTTTCTTTCTGAAGTTCAAGGATTCAAAGGCCGTCGAGGCGGTCCTCAAGGGGATCAAGCCGGCCGTCGTGGCGCTCATAGCTGTCGCCGCTTATAAATTCCTAAATACCGGAGCCGTAGCGGACGTCAGGGGATACGTCATATTAACGGCGGCGTTCGGACTTCTGGCCTTCGCCGGGGTATCTCCCATAAAAGTTATCTTAGGGGCAGCCGTGGTCGGCCTGACATACCTGATAAAACCATAATGTGTGGTGATGGAAATGCTGGAGAAGCTACAGCCCAAACTTGATGAGATCGAAAGGAGATATGCTGAGATTGAAAGGGAGATGTTAGACCCTGAGGTGCTCTCCGATCCCTACAAGATCCAGCAGCTTTCCAAGGCACGCGCTGAGATATCCCCCGTAATAGAGACCTACGAGAGGCTGAAATCCGTGCTCAAGGATATAAACGATGCCAAAACGATGCTGGAGACGGAAAAAGATGAGGAGATGATAGATTTCCTCAAAGATGAGCTCAAAAAGCTTCAGGATGAGCGCGAGAGGATTGAGGATAAGCTGAAGCTGCTCCTCATCCCGAAAGATCCCAACGACGAGCGTAACGTCATAATGGAGATCAGAGCGGGAACGGGAGGGGAGGAAGCGGCGCTTTTCGCCGCCGATCTTTTCAGGATGTACACCCGATACGCCAGAAAAAAGGGATGGGAGGTCGAGATCATGAGCTCCCATCCGACGGAGCTTAAGGGATTCAAGGAGATCATCTTCGCGATAGAGGGACAAGGCGCCTACAGCAGGCTTAAGTTCGAAGGGGGCGTGCATCGGGTCCAGAGAGTTCCCGTTACGGAGGCAAGCGGCAGGATTCACACCTCCGCTGTCACCGTCGCCGTCCTGCCCGAGGCTGAGGAGGTGGATGTGGAGATACGGGACGAGGATCTGCGCATAGACGTGTATCGCTCTTCCGGACATGGCGGCCAACATGTCAACACGACCGATTCGGCGGTCAGGATCACCCATATCCCCACGGGCATTGTCGTCACATGTCAGGATGAACGCTCTCAGCATAAGAACAAGGCCAAAGCGCTTAAGATCCTCAGGGCGAGATTGCTGGATATGAAACAGAGAGAGCTGGAATCCCAGAGGGCCATTACCAGAAGAAGCATGGTGGGCTCGGGCGACAGGAGCGAGCGGATCAGGACGTATAACTTCCCCCAAAACAGGGTCACCGATGACCGGATAAACCTGACCCTTTACAAGCTTGACGCCATAATGGAGGGTGATTTGGATTTGATCATCGAGCCGCTCATCCTAGCCGATCAGGCTGAAAGGCTTAAGCAGATGCAGATCGAGGGGGGCTGATCGTATGGCCTTCGATAGCTTCAGCCTTTATAGGCTCATGAGCGAGCTTCAGGCGCTTGTCGGCAATCAGGTCAGACACATCGCTCAAACCGAGAGCTACGAGATCGTGATCCGGATCGGCCCGTATGCCCTTCTCATCTCCGCACATCCTGTCTATGCTAGGATTCACCTTGTCCCAAGGGTGCCCAAGGTGAAGGAGAGACGCCATTTTTCCGATTTCCTTATGACCCACCTGATACGAGGGACAGTGAGTAGGGTCGAGCAGGTAGGATTGGATAGGATCGTACACATCGAGGTCCAACCGCAGGGTGATCTGTTACAGAGGAAACCCAGACTTCTGATATGTGAGCTTATGGGCAAACACAGCAACATTATTCTGGTCAACTCCGACACCGGCAAGATACTTGAGTGCATCAAGCACATAGATTCAAGCCTTAGCTCCTATAGGGAGGTTCTGCCTGGACTCGATTATGTTCCCCCACCGCAGAGGTCCAAGCTAGATCCGTTCAGATTAAGGCGCGATGAGTTTTTAGATGTTATAAAGAGAAGGCCAGATCAGCCTGACAGGGCTATAATGGATTCCGTTGATGGTTTCAGCCCGATCATCGCCAGGGAGGTGCTTTTCCGCGCGGGCGGGGATGACCCGGAGATGCTGTGGAAGGCATATGTAGAGGTGATCGAGGCGATAAGAGATGGGATCGGTGATGGCCATCCGTGCGTCATGCTCGATCGAGACGACAAACCTATCGCAGTCGGACCGTTGCGGTTGAGACAGTTCGAAGCTCAGGGCGCACGGCCGAGCTTCTTCAGCTCGATGAGCGAGGCCCTGGAGAGGTTCCACGCCGAGATGATAGCGCGCGAGAGATTCCTTTCGGAGAAAGCCCTGCTTATGACTAGGCTCAAAAGGCGCAGAAAAGCCATAGCCGAGAAGCTAAATGAACTTCAGATACGGATGGGAAAAGCCGAAGACGCCGAAACCATGAGGATCAAAGGGGAGTTGATACTATCAAACCTGAGATCGATAAGAAAGGGTGATACCGAGGTTATGCTCCAGAACTTTTACGACCCACAGCTCAGGCCGATCAAAGTGGAACTTTCCCCTGAGCTTTCGCCCACCCAAAACGCACAGCTTTACTTCAAACGGTATGCCAAGGCCAAGAGGGCACGGGCTAAGCTCGCAAATGTGATCGCCGATCAAGAAAAAATGCTGCAACTGCTCGATGAGATGATCGAGGAGGTTGAGGATTTAAGATCGCAGGCAGAGCTCGATCGGTTGAAGGAGGATCTGATAAAGCGCGGGTGGATGAGGAGAGAAGAGACAAAGGGCGGAAGGAAAAAGGAGAGGGAATCGGAGCCGTTCAGAAGGTTTATCTCATCGAACGGATTTGAGATATTGGTCGGGAGGAACAACAGGGAGAACGATCTCCTGACCCTCCGATTTGCCAACAAAAATGATATATGGCTCCATGCCAAGAACATTCAAGGATCGCATGTGCTCATACGGAATCCAGAGGGCAGGGAAATCCCGGTGCCCACTCTACTTGAGGCGGCGTCTCTGGCGGCCTATTTTAGTAAGGCGAAACACTCAAGCCATGTTCCCGTGGACTACACGCTCGCCAAGTATGTAACCAAGCCCAGAGGTGCTAAGGAGGGATTTGTGATCTACACCCATGAGAAAACCCTCTTCGTTGAGCCGAGGCTTTTAAAGGGGGAGGGTTAACCCGGAGGGATGAACCCTCCGGGCAGGGGGAAGGATCATCAATACATGTCAGGCGGCGTCGGCGCTTTTTCCTTCTCCTTTTCGGGTATCTCGGCCACGAGCGCCTCGGTGGTGACCATCAGCCCGGCGACGCTTGCCGCGTTCTGGAGGGCGGTCCTGACCACCTTGGTCGGATCGATGATACCCGCCTTGAACATGTCGACAATCTCATCTTTGGCGGCGTCATATCCTATTGCGAAGTCCGCGCTGCGCACCTTCTCGACGATAACCGAATCCTCCTTACCAGCGTTGCGAGCGATCTGGCGGATCGGCTCCTCGAGTGCCCTTCTGACTATGTTGATCCCCACCTGTTCGTCTTCGTCCTCCGCCTTCAGCTCATCCAAGGCTGGGATACATCTCAGGAGCGCCACTCCGCCGCCGGGAACGATTCCCTCCTCGACGGCTGCTCTGGTGGCATGCATAGCATCCTCAAAGAGCGCTTTCTTGTTCTTCATCTCCACCTCGGTCGCCGCGCCGACCTTGATGACGGCGACGCCGCCGGCGAGCTTAGCCAACCTCTCCTGGAGCTTCTCGCGGTCGTAATCGGAGGTCGTTTCCTCGATCTGCTTGCGTATCTGCTGGATTCGCCCCATTATGGCTTCCTTGCTGCCGGCGCCCTCGATGATGGTGGTGTCATCCTTGGTGATGACCACCTTCTTGGCCCTGCCGAGGTCGTTGATCGTCACGTTTTCCAGCTTGATCCCCAGATCCTCGGAGATGAACTTGCCGTCGGTTAGAATCGCTATGTCTTCGAGCATCGCCTTACGTCTCTCACCGTATCCGGGGGCTTTAACGGCCGCGCAACGGAGCGTACCTCTGATCTTGTTCACGACCAGCGTTGCCAGCGCCTCGCCCTCTACGTCCTCGGCGATGATCAGAAGCGACTTGCCCATCTCGGCGACCCTCTGCAACAGCGGGACGATGTCCTTCAGGGCGCTGATCTTCTTCTCGAAGATCAGTATGAGCGGCTCCTCTAAGACCGCCTCCATCCTTTCCGGATCGGTGATGAAGTAGGGGGAGAGATACCCTCTGTCGAACTGCATACCCTCGACAAACTCCAGAGTCGTCTCCAGGCTCTTGGCCTCCTCGACGGTGATGACACCATCCTTGCCGACCTTCTCCATAGCGTCGGCGATGATCTTGCCAACCTCCAGGTCGTTGTTGGCTGAGACGGCAGCTACGTGAGCGATCTCACTTTTGTCGGATATCTCCTTGCTTATCTCCTTAAGCTTCTTGACGACGGCCTCAACCGCCTTGTCGACCCCTCGCTTGAGGCTCATCGGGTTTCTTCCGGCGGCGACGTTCTTCAAACCCTCACGATAGATCGCCTGTGCCAGGACCGTCGCCGTGGTGGTACCATCGCCCGCCACATCGCTGGTCTTGGAAGCCACCTCCCTGACCATCTGAGCGCCCATGTTCTCATATGGGTCCTCAAGCTCTATCTCCTTGGCGACGGTGACCCCGTCCTTGGTCACGGTGGGCGCTCCGAATTTCTTCTCTATCACGACGTTTCTCCCTCGGGGCCCAAGGGTAACCTTGACGGCATTGGCCAGGATATCAACGCCCCTTCTTATCGAATTCCTCGCCTCCTCACTAAAAGCAAGCTGTTTTGCTGCCATTTATTCTCACCCTCCTTCCTTTTACTCGTTAACGACCTTGGCGAGGATATCCTCCTCGCGCATTATCAGATACTCCTCACCTTCATACTTTATCTCCGTCCCGGCATACTTGCCGAAGAGAACCCTATCGCCGGGGCTGACGGCGGGAGCAACCCTGTCACCGTTTTCGAGAACTTTGCCCTCACCAACGGCTATCACAACGCCTTCCTGAGGCTTCTCCTTGGCGGTGTCCGGGATGATTATGTTGCCGACCTTCTCCTCTTCCTCCTCAACCCTCTTGACCAAAATCCTGTCATAAAGGGGTTTTATCGGCATAGGTCTCATCCTCCTTTGCAGATCGGAATTTTGGAGGGAACCGATCAAGCGATTATGTAATGAGCAATACTCATGCCATCGTATCGATCGCACGCTTCATACGGGTTGCCGATATGGAAACGGGGAAGAGTGTCATTTTGATACCGTATCCGCCCCGATGGATTATGTCATGTTGACAAACCAAGGGGAAGAGTGTCATTTTGATACCCCCTCCCTCGCCTCTTGAAGCTGCTTGAAGGTGAATATCGGTCCGTCCTTGCACACATAGAGGTTCCCCACGTTACATCTGCCACACAGGCCTACACCGCATTTCATCTTCATCTCCAATGATGTGATGATCCTCTCGGGGGGAAAACCCAAATTGAAAAGCAGCTTGGAGCAGAATCTGAGCATGGCCGGTGGGCCACAGGCCACAGCATAGGCGTTCTCCGCCGGAGGAGAGAGGTCCTTTAGCACATCCGTCACGAATCCGATCCTGCCCTCCCATCCATCCGCCGGTTTATCTATCGTGAGGATCAGATCCAGATCCTTCCTTTTCCCCCATTCGGCCAGCTCATCCTTATACAGGAAAAGCCCCGGTTCCCTTGCACCATAGATGACTGTTATCCTCCCGAAGCGTCCTCTGTTTTCGGGATGAATCATGTAGAGGATGAGCGAGCGGAGGGTGGTGAAGCCGAATCCTCCGCCTATGATTATGATATCCTTTCCCTCAAATTGATCCAGCGGATAGTGATTTCCCAAAGGCCCACGGACACCGATAATCGATCCTTCGAGTTTGTTGTGCAGGGCGGATGTAACCGAGCCGATCCGCGTGACGGTTATCCTTAAAAATCCCTCCTCAACCGGTGAAGAGGCTATGCCCATAGGTGCCTCGCCAACACCTAAAACGGAGACTTCGACGAACTGGCCGGGCATATATTTAAATCGAGCTGCCTCCTCTTCATCGATGAATTGGAGATCGAAGCTCTTTATCCTCCCATCGTTGGTCTCAATCTTGATCTTAGATATCCTTACGGGTGAAGGCAAAAAGGGATTTTTCATCTCCCCTTCCTCGTCCTCATCGAAGGCAGGAGAGGGGAAAGGGGGAGTACTGTCCCCATTTCCCATCGCCTGCCGATTCGATCATGCGCCGAGCACTTCGGCGACCTCCTTGAGCTGTTTGATGATCGGGATGTTCTGCGGACATTTAGCCTCACATTGTCCACACTCAACGCATACATCGGCTGAAGCCGGTTTAGGCTCGCCGTTCACCTTTCTGTTCTTAAGCCGTCTGTATTCGCTCTTGGCGTAATCCTTCAGGCCGTATACCTTATAGTATATCATGGCCCTGAAATTGGCCGGGATATCAACGCCGTTGGGGCACGGCATACAATACCCGCATCCGGTGCAGTAGAGCTCGGCAAGTTTCCGCACCTGTTCCAGCATCTCGGCCATATGTCTTTTCTCGTCCTCGGAAAGCGGTTCCGTGCGGGAGGCGGTTTCGATGTTCTCCACGACCATCTGCATCGAGCTCATGCCCGAAAGGGCTGTGGTGACGTTTTCGTTGGCCAAGACGAACCTCAAGGCTGCCTCAGCGGAGGTTTTGGCGCCGCCGGGGATGAGCTTCTGAATCTGCTCCGATGGAGCGGCCAACCTTCCTCCTCCTACAGGCCCCATAACCAGAACCCCCAGGCCTTTTTGGCGGGCATGAGCTATAACATCTTCATAGGCGCGGTCCAGTATGTTGTATTGGACCAGTATCCCCTCAAAATATCCGGTGTTGATCATCTTCTTGACGTTTTCGGGGTCATCGTGTGAGGAGAAACAGAGATGCCTTATCAGGCCTTCCTCCTTCGCCTTGAGCGCTTCCTGGAGCGGTCCTCCCTTGACGATGATCCCCTCTATGAACTGGTTCAACCTCAGGTCATGCATGTGGTAGAAGTCTATGTAATCTATGTCCAATCTCTCAAGAGATCCCTCCAGCGTCCTACGCCACTCACCTGCGTCAGGCCCTTTGTAATGGTTCTTGGTCGAGATGTAGATCTTGCTCCTGTCCATCTCCTTGACAGCCTTTCCGAGCACTCTCTCCGAATCGCCTCCGTTATAGACTGCAGCGGAATCGAAGATGTTAACCCCGTGTTCGTAGGCGTACTTCAGCATCTCGATGGACTCGTCCTCTTTGATCCTTCTGTTCTCATCGGTGGGGAACCTCATGCATCCGAATCCGAGGGCGGACAGTTTGATGCCCGTGTTGCCGTATTCGCGGTACTGCATCTTTCCCCTCCTTTCAGCCTGGGTTTTACGGTGAAATTCTAACAGAAAGAGAAGGCGAAAATCAAGTGAGGTAAGGAATTGACAGAAAAACGCCAGGGGTGTAAAATCAGGTAAAAACCCATCGGAGGTTTCACGATGAGGGTAATACTGGTCTTTTTTGACACCATGAGATATGATCATGCCTCGTTCAACGGTTATCCGAGGAAGACGACGCCGGTTCTCGATGAGCTGGCACGTGAGGGCACGATCTTCACGAATTGCTACGCCACGGATGTTCCCACACAACCATGCTATACGGCCACTTTTACGGGACAGCGTGGCATTAAAACGGGGATTGTCACACATGGTCAGCCAGAGGAGACGATTCCAAGTCGGCTAGATACCTTCCCGGCCCTTCTAGCGAAGAAGGGGATACTGACAGCGGCTATAAGCACTCTCTATCGGTTTCGCCGTTGGTTCGCTCAGGGTTTCGTCCATTATATCCAGCCGAACATCGGTAAATGGCTTCAACATGTCAGCTGCGAAGACGTGAACAAGGAGGCGATTCCTTGGATTAAGGCATACGCCCGCCAGGAGTTCTTCCTTTTCCTCCATTATTGGGACCCCCATACGCCTTACAATCTCGTGCCCCAAAGGTATCTGGAGAAGTTCTACTCCGGCGATCCATATGATCCCTCGAATAAATCCCTTGAGGATCTCCGATCCCGGCCGCTCATGTATTTCTTCATCTCCGGTGGAGCGGTGCCGGAATTAAAGGAGGGGCTCACGGACATCGAGTATCCTATAGCTCAATATGACGCCGAGATAAATTACGCCGATGAGCATTTCGGCGATGTGCTTGAAGCTCTGGAGAAGGAGAAGGTATTGGACGACACGATGATCATCTTCACCTCTGATCATGGGGAAGCCCTCAGGGGAGAACACGGCGTGTACTTCGATCACATGGACGCTTATGAACAGGTGGCTCATGTGCCGCTGTTCATCTGGTCGCCGGGCAGGGTAAAGGCTCAGACGATCTCCACTTTCGTCCAACATACGGACATCGCCCCCACGGTACTTGAGGCTTTTGGGGTAAAAGCCCCCGAATTCTTCGAAGGTAAGAGCCTCTGGCCGATTCTCCGCGGGGAGACCACTGAGCACAGGAAATTTGTAGTCACGAACCAGGGCCTCTGGTCCGCCCAAAGGGCGTATCGGACGAAACGATGGACGCTCATGCGCACATATGCTCCGGGAATGCTCACAGAGGCAAAAGACTGGGAACTTTTTGACAGGCTCGATGATCCCGATGAAAGCAAGGATGTCTCCGCACAGAACGGAGATGTCTTCGAGGAGCTAAGGGCGGAGTACCTCAGGTGGTTGGATGCGGAGGTAGGTGGGAAGCCTGATCCCCTAAGGATAGAAGCTGCTAAGAGCTCCGCAGCTAACTCAGTGAAGAGGAGATTTGAGATGTGGCAGGCGATGTCTCCCAGGGATAGGGGCGATATAGACGATAGACCTGGACGGAGGTAAAACGTGAGAAAATCGATCCTCATTCTGATCCCCCTGGTGATCCTCGGGATAAGCGGGGTGTTCATCTATTACAGGTACCTAT
>Ga0190363_1001831_pt1 | contig 12476 bp, 16 predicted proteins | sample 48721867_MG_FD_161272 | JGI IMG/M metagenome (GOLD analysis project Ga0190363, IMG submission 161272) | Hydrothermal vent microbial mat bacterial communities from Southern Trench, Guaymas Basin, Mexico - 4872-18-6-7_MG | ecosystem: Environmental > Aquatic > Marine > Hydrothermal vents >...
GCCTTATCCCATGAGGTTGGAAGCTGATCTTGGGATGAGGAGCATAGCGATAGGCTTGATGATCGGGCTCGGAATCTTGACCCTCGGAGGCGCCTTGATCACCCCATACTCTCCAAGCTCTCAGACCCCAACCCAATACAATATCTTCAGAGTGATCTTAGCGACCTATACACCCCTCCTAACCCCAATCTCCTCAGCGGCTGGAGTGAGGATGGTTGGAGGTGGAGGGCCGCAAGGAGCAATTCCCATCCTAATATGGCTGGTAGCAGCCCTTGCAACCGGGATCGCTCTTAGAGATCCGGGGAGGAGCGGTAAAGCCATGTTCGCGTCGGCCTCGATAATCTTACTCCTTTGGATAGCCTCGGTCTTCCTATCGGCTCCAACTTGGCCAGATCTAAACTCATGGCTGACCGAGGTCGATCTATTGACATCAGACCTGATCTCTAGACCAATAGATATCATCTCGCTCTTCACCATACCAACGGGATTGGCGATCTTAGCCGCTCAGATAGCTCAGCTTAAGAGGAGGCCGGTAAGGACTGAGACAAGTATTGATGAGGATTACTACCTGTGATTATGATCATCAAAATAGAAAAATGGGGATTTTGGATGGGTAGGCTTCTTTAAACCGCCTCGACCTTTTCCTCAGGCGCGGGGGCAGGTGCGGGCGCAGCTTTCGCCTTAGCCCTCTTAGCCCTCGCCCTTCCCTTCTTCCTTCTCGTGGTCTTCTTTCTTGTGGTCTTCTTCTTCCTCGCAGCCTTCTTCTTTCTCGCCTTCTTCTTAGCCGCCTTCTTCTTCCTCGTTGTCCTCTTCTTTCTCGTAGTCTTCTTCCTCTTCCTCGCCGTCTTTCTCTTCCTCGTAGCCTTCTTACGCGGCATTTTCTTCTTTCACCAGCATTTTTTAGATGTTTTAAGTTATATAAAAAATTTTCGGAAAAAATTACACATCAATCCATGCGAAAGATTTTCGGAACGAATAATAATGAGTGAGTCTCATTAGATTTCGTGTTGGTGGTGCGGTGTGGTTGAGGTCGAGTTTTCCGAGTTTCAAAGGCTCGACATAAGAGTTGGAAAAGTGATCTCAGCCGAGAGGGTTCCGGGGGCGACGAAGCTCCTAAGATTCACGGTAGACTTCGGCGAGTTCAAGAGACAGTCCATAGCGGGGCTTGGCCATATCTACGACCCAGAGCACTTCATCGGAAAGCAATACGTATTCGTCGTGAACCTAAAGCCTAGGAAGATAAGGGGAGTAGTCTCGGAGTGCATGATCCTAGCCGCCGTTCCAAGCGAGGAGGAGGTTGTTCCAATAAAGCCTGAGAAGGATGTCCCAGTGGGGTCGAAGGTCCTCTAAGATCGATAAGGAAAAATGGAGGCTAGATAGGGGATCAATGGGTCGGAGATAGATGCTGAAGAGGTTCTTCGTCGAAGACGCGCTCAAGGCTGAAGAGGATGATGAGGTTGAGCTCCTGGGTTGGGTTAGGAATAAGAGAGCCCATGGAGGGTTAATCTTCCTAGATCTGAGAGACTCGACGGGAATAATCCAAGTCGCATTGAAGAAGGGTATAGCTGATGACGAGAGCTTTCGAGCCGCTGAGGAGCTTAAGCTGGAGTCTGCGATAAGGGTTAGGGGGATAGTAAAACATGATCCGAGAGCGCCGAATGGAGTCGAGCTTAGATGTAAGCACTTAGAGGTTTTGGGCCCAAGCCTAGACGAGTTTCCAATAAGGAAGGATGCTGGTCTAAGATTCCTACTCGACCACCGCCACCTCCACATCCGAAGCCCTAAGATCGCGGCGGTGATGAAGCTTAGGGCGATCTTAGTGGACTCGGCTAGGAATTGGCTGAGGGATCATGGGTTCATCGAGATCCACTGCCCAAGCTTCATAACGGCGGCGGTCGAGGGTGGGGCAACCCTCTTCAAGGTAGACTACTTTGATCGAACGGTCTATCTAACCCAGAGCGTCCAGCTCTATCAGGAGGCTGCGATCTATGGGCTTGAAAGGGTGTATAGCCTTCAGCCGAGCTTTAGGGCTGAGCTTAGTAGGACTAGAAAGCATCTAACCGAGTTTTGGCATCTTGAGGTCGAGGTAGCCTACGCAGAGCTTGAGGACATAATGAAGATAATCGAAGAGCTGTTCTACTCGATGGTTTTAGGGGTTTATGAGAGGGGGAGGAAGCAGCTCGAATTCCTCGGGATTAAGCTGGATCCCAAGGTCGCCGAGCCACCCTACCCCAAGATAAAATACTCCGAGGCCCTAGACATCCTACTAAGCAAGGGATTCGATATTAAGTGGGGAGATGACTTCGGGGCGGATGAGGAGAGGGAGCTATCGAAGGAGTTTGAGAAGCCATTCTTCGTAACCCATTGGCCTAGGGAGGCGAAGGCATTCTACCATCTCCCAGATCCAGCCGATCCAAGGGTTTGTAGGAACGCAGACCTCCTAGCCCCTGAAGGATATGGGGAGGTGGTTGGAGGTGGTCAGAGGATCCACGACTATGACCAGCTCATCGAGAGGCTTAAGGAGAATGGCCTCAACCCAGAGGATTATCGATGGTATCTAGATCTTAGGAAGTATGGCTCAGTCCCCCACAGCGGATTCGGCCTAGGGATCGAGAGGATGCTTCGATGGCTCCTAAAGCTCCCACATATAAGGGATGCATGCCTCTTCCCAAGGACTCCGGCGAGAGTATATCCATGAGCGATGAGGTTTATCAGCCCTCAGAGGATACATTACTACTCTTAAGAGCGGTTGAAGGGCTTGGAAAACGGTTCAAGAGAGCTGTCGAGATAGGCTCGGGCTCCGGATTGGTCTCTGCGAGGCTCGGCGAACTCTCAGATGAGATCCACTCGGTAGACATCTCGCTAAACGCCGTGAAGAAGACTAGGGATCTATTGAAGAGAAGCGGGTTATGGGGTAGGGCGCATCCCCTATGCGGAGACCTCCTAACCGCTTATAGAAGCTCAAAGTTATTTGACCTAATAGTATCGAACCCGCCCTACCTCGAACCCGAGATCGGTGATCGAGCGATAGAGGGTGGCTGGAAGCTCATCGACAGGCTGGTGGAGGATGCTTCTAGGAGGATTGAACGCGGGGGAGTTCTCCTACTCGTGGTCTCAAGCCTTACATCCAACCTCGAATCCATCTTCGAAAAGCTGAGGAGAGAAGGCTTCTTGACAGAGGTCGTGGATAAGGTTAAGCTATTCTTCGAGGAGCTGTCGGCGGTTAAATGCGTTAAGAAATGAAAAATATTTTGGGTTCAATTTGGCAATGTTTCGGCGCTATCTAGAACTCTTCCTCCTCTTCCCACTCCTCTTCTTCCTCCTCGAACTCCTCCCACTCCTCCTCTTCATCTTCGAATTCCAAGAATAGGTCTTCGAGCCTCATGGCCGCCCCACTACTCCAATTCAATCCCCTATTTTAAGGGTTCCTCCCTAAGTTTAAAGAGTGGGGGCACGATTCAAGTTTAGATGCCTTACAGGTTCACATTCGACTTGAGGAGGCTTCCAAGGGAGTTCTTCGAGGAACTTATGAAGACCGCCTACGAGGTAAGGCTCCATAAGAGGTTCGGCGATATCGCGCGCACCCTAGTCAAGAAGTTCAGGATCCAAGAGTTTACTGGGCTGAACTTGAACGAGGCCATATCCTTGCTCGAAGACTTCTTAGAGATTCAAGCTCTGAACGTGATGAATAGGGAGAGGTTTAATGGAGCTAAGAAGGGTGGCAGGAAAGTTCTCCTCCTACCACACTGCTCGAGGAAATATATGGACAATAGGTGTAAGGCCATCTTCGATCCATCGATCCCAACCTATATCTGCCAGCACTGCTCCCCAGACTGCTTGATAAACCAAGCCGTAACCTTGGCCGAGGAGAGGGGATATGATGTCTATGTAATTCCAGGCGGATCCTGCGTCCCAAAGATCTTGGCCTCGAAACGTTATGAGGCGGTTGTGGGGGTGGCGTGTGGAATGGAGCTTATGCTAGGCTATCAGGTTACGAAGCAGTTTGGAATCCCGGCTCAAGGCCTCCCACTTCTAAAGAATGGTTGCGCAAACACTTGGTTTGATGTCAAGGCTCTTGAGAAGATCCTTTAGCGGCGCCGCGCCTCCCGAGAAGGTATCCGATTCCGATCCCTAAGATCACCAGCGCCACGCCCGCAACTATACCGTAGATGATCCACTCGAATAGGTGTCCGATTACATGAGTAAAGCCGCCCACCTCCACGCTTATCACGCACTCGGCCTCGGTCTCAAGCCTCTCCCCATTAAACCATGAACTCGCCCTAATCCTATAGGTTCCGGGCTTATCTGGAGTCCAGTAGACGGTCTTAATTAGATCCTTATTCGTCTTCCAGCTCCAAGCTTTCACGAGCTCGCCGTCTCTGAAGACCTCCAATCTAATCTCATGATGATGGACTACTTGGATCTCATAGCATCCAGGTGCTAGGTGGACGAAGTGGATCGTTATCTTTACCGGCTCGCCCAGCTGATAGCTCGGCTTACTGGTCAAGACCTCGATAAACCTACATCCCTTACCCTTCACCTCAATATCCTCTTCCAAGTCTTCAAGGTCTCCGCTGTAGGTGGTCGCTGTGAACCAAGCCCAGCCATCGAACATCTCGGCTACTCCGGGATCTATTCTCTCAAGCTCCTTACGGGTTAATGGAAAGCTCAGGCGCGCGCCAGTTCCTCTATACTCCGCGATCTTAAACCCTGTTGGTAAGCTCCCTCCGCTGATCCCATGCCTAGTTATTGCATAGACTATTATCTTGGTCTCGCCCTTAGCCGCCCTCGAAACCTTAAGCGGATAGTATAATTCATCGGATCTGAAGGTGTAGATTATCGGGTCTATGCTCCTAACCTTTCCTCCTACCTCGACTAGGTCTAAGACCCAGTAGTTGAATCCTCTTCGAAGATAGTCTTCAATGATCTCCTTAACCCTCTCGGTTATCTTCAGGCTTTCAAGCCCCTCTCTCGACGCATAGTCCCTCAGGAAGTTTATGAGCTCCTCAGCCCCATGAGCCTTGACAACCGTGATGTCATGCGCTCCAATCCTCTCATGGAAGACTATCTCAGGCCCTCGCCCCGCACCTTTCTTGACTGCGGCTAATGGGGCGTGTCCATAGATTATCCTCTGGATCTCTGTGAATATCTTGTAGCTCCCCTTCTCTACGGAGGGCTTAGACGGCAACGGGATTATCTCAAGAACCTTGGTCTCCTTTGATGAGTAGAGATCCGTCGATAAGATGAGCTTCTCAACCGTCCCATTCCAAGCCACTATAACCTTTTGGCCAGGATTATAGATGTCGGCCTCAGATCCTGGAATCACACACTTATCAGCCGTTACCTGAGGAAGACAGCCCGCGGCCACCATCATGACTAGGATCGCGATTAAGGTTACTGGGATGAGCTTTCCACCCCTCATCTCGCCGATAATTGGTTTAACCCTCCTTATCATACTAGCTTTTAGAACAGCTCCGCGAACTATCTAGAGATTGAAGACTAATATGCTGGCTGGCTAAAGGATTGGTGAATGCCGCGAACTAAGGGTAGGAGGAGATTGGAACTCCCTGGAGAGGATCTAGAGCTCGTCGAGGATTTTGGAGAACTCGTTAGGAGGGCTAGGATCAAACTCGGCCTAACCCAGCAGGATCTAGCGGCCCAGCTCAACGAGAAGCTCACAGTGATAAAGAAGATAGAGGCGGGGCAGTTTAGGCCCTCGATCCAGCTCGCTAGAAAGCTTGAGAAGTTCCTGAAGATACAGTTACTCGCTCCAGTAGAGGAGGAGTCCATCGAGCTTGTAAAGCCTTCGAGTAAACGCGAGTTTAGGGGAGTGAGCTTGGGGGAGTTGCTGAGGGAGAGGAGGGAGAAGTCTAGGTAAGGTTTTAAGCAGGTTCAGTCAACTTGGTGTCGAGGCTTGAGAGTCGCGATAGTTCATAGAGTGCTGAGGGGGCAGCGAGACAATCTAGCGGAGCTTAGAGAGCTCTGTAAAACCGCCGGCTACGAGGTGGTCTATCAGCTCAAGCAGGAAAGGCCTCCACATCCAAGATACAATATTGGGCCGGGAAAGGTCGAGGAGCTCCGAGAGATCGTTAAGAGGCTTAAGATAGAGAAGGTCGTGTTCGAGAACGATCTCAAACCCGTTCAAGAGTACAATCTCGCTAAGGCCCTAAAGGTTCCGATAATCACCAGAACCCAATTGATCTTGGAGATCTTCAGCATGCACGCGAGCAATATCGAGGCAAAGCTCCAGATAAAGCTGGCCGAGCTCAAGTATGAGCTTCCTAGGGCTAAGGAGAAGGTTAGGTTGGCGAAGAGGGGCGAGCAGCCCGGATTCCACGGCCTTGGAGCGTATGAGGCGGATGTCTACTATGACGAGATCAATAGGAGGATAGTCTCGATCAATAGGAAGCTTGAAGCGATTAAGAGACATATGGATCTGTTGAGGATGAAGAGGAGGAAGTATGGGCTTCCACTCATCTCTCTCGCCGGATACACAAACGCCGGTAAATCCACCCTGTTCAAGGCCTTGACATCCGAGGATGTTAAGATAAGTGAGCAGCTCTTCACAACCCTCACTCCGACGACGAGGATCACGAGAGTAGATGGTAAGCCCGTCTTCATCTCAGACACGGTCGGATTCATCAGGAATCTCCCAACCCTCTTGGTCGAGGCATTCTACGCGACCCTTCGAGAGATAGTTCTCTCGGACATGATCCTCCTCGTCGCAGACCTCTCAGATCCGATAGATGAGCTTAGGGATAAGATAGAGACATCCCTTGAGATCCTGAGTAAGATCGGAGCACATAACGTCCCTACATTGATAGTTTTGAATAAGCTCGACCTGCTGGATCCTGATGAGGCTTCGAGGAAGGTTGAGGAACTCGACCTAGAACTCCCATACACGTTGATCTCTGCGAAGTTTGGGTATGGGCTAAGCAATCTTGAGAGGATGGTCTCCGAGATGCTCAGCGGATTCATAAAGGTCGAGGCATCCCTACCATACGATGGGAATGGAATCAAGATCCTTGAGGAGGTCTACGATAAGTCTAAGATATTTAACGTCGACTTCGACGACAAGTCCATCAAGCTTAAGGCCGAGACCCCGATCTACCTAGCCGAGAAGCTTAGGAGGTATGCGGTTGGCGGGAGCTTCAAGATCCTCGGATAGAGAGCTCTTGAAGATCGTAAGAGCGATAGCGGATTACCAGTTTGGGGAAGGGGTTGGCGAGAAGTTATTCGATGATGGATGCGTCGTCAAGATCTCAAAGAAGACTAGAAGGCCGAAGTATGTCTATGAGGAGGATAAGGTCTTGGCCACGGTTAGGTATCCAGACAACCTCCTCGCCTTAACGCTTAGAGGAGCCGAGAAGCTCTCAAAGATCCTCCCAAGACCTAGATTTAGGGTTGTGATTAGGCCAAAGGCATTGGATAAGATCTTGAAGGGGATGAATCCGACGGCGAGAGACATATTGGATGTTGACGAGAAGATCGTTCCCGGCGAGGAGGTCTTGGTCGAGGATTTGAGAGGCGAGCTTATCGGGGTTGGGAGAGCTGTTGTCTCAGGATCCTTGATGAAGACTCTGGCCTCAGGAGTCGTCGTGAAGCTTAGAAAGGTTCGCAAGAGACCTTAGACAAACCTATATCTATCTGGAGAGGCTGTTATAGGTGGGTGTGTGGATTGAAGAAGATCTCTCCGAGAAGGCTTAGGAGGATGCAGGCGAGGATGCTCAGCGGACTCGGCCTAGACCTAAATGAGCTGGGGGCAGCCGATGAGATCTTGATAAGATTCCCCGATAAACAGCTCGTCATAAGGGGGGCGAGCGTCATCCAAGTTAATCTTGAGGGTGAGAGAGTCTTCCAGCTAATTGGGGGAGAGGTTGAGGAGAAGGCAGCCGAGGAGATGATTGAAGAGGAATACGTGCCTCCAGATGAAGACGTGGCCTTAGTCGCCGCCCAAGCCGGCGTGGATGAGGATCTAGCGAGAGAGGCTTTGAAGGAGGTTAAGGGCGATCTGGCGAAGGCCATACTATTATTGAAGTCTAGGAGATCTTAGGTCAAGATTAAGCCTGTGTTCGGATTCACCTTCCCAAGCCTCTCAAGGTGGCTGAAAATCTCCCTATAGATCCTCAACCCCCTCCTAAAGCTCAACGAGACAATATATCCAGATCTCATCAGCGGCGCCAACTCTAGATCCGCCTCAAACCTATCTCCAATATTCTTAAACCTCTCCCTCGCAGATATCGGAAGATAACTATACATCTCCGATCCCGCGAGCTTCGCCAATAGGTCTTCTCCAAACCTGTATGAATCTATTCGTAGAAATCTCTTGGCGGCCGATCTCGGACACCTTCCAGCGACGCCGATCTTCCCATCGCCAACCTTACGCACGCATTCAGCCAAGCTCTTCAAGATCGTCTTGGCGGTTGAGACGACCTCCTCTGAGATAGTAGGTGTAGATCCGGCGATATATCTCGAAGCCTCCATGAGCCCCGCGAACGATATGATTGAACGCACTCTATTCTTCCCATAAATCTCCTCCATGAGCTTTAATCCATCGAGTAAAGCCGACGCTAGATTGGTCACGCGCTCACCGATTCTCTCAAGCATCTCATCCAAATTTCTCCTAGATTCTAGGGCTGCTCCAAGCAGGTTCACGGTCCCTATCGAGTGGATCGATGGAGATCTATCCCAAACCCCATACCCGCTTAGGAGGATGCCTCCATTAAAGGTGTAGATGTGCGGCGTCCCAAGTCTATGGATCTTCTCCTCAAGATCCCTAAACCTCTTAGATGAGAACTCGCTTAGATCTATGATAAATCCAAGCCTCCTCCTCAGAGATGTTTGAATCCCTTGGATGAGCTTATCGAGGGCATGGTTCCCCAACTTTAAAGATAAGATCCTACCCATTGGGAGGTGCGTGACCGCGGTTGATAAGATCTTTACGAGCATCTCCGGCTTGATCCCCGAATAGAATTCTATCATGACCTCCTTCCTAACGGAGAGTGAGCTACACAGTATCTCGGCGAGTAGATCGACCATCTCACCGCCCTCAAACCCGTATCTCCTAGCGAAGAGCCCTATAAGCCAAGACGATATGGGGTAGATGTCTATCCTCCCAGATAGATGCTCTTCGGCGACATCGCGTGGAAGCATGTTCAAGATCGTGTACTCTCTTATTATCGATCCAGACGACCTCTCTAGGAAGAACCTATAGTCCTTCAACTCCATAAATCTCTTCAAGATCCTCGAGACATCGTAGACTGGCATCCCAACCCTAGTTAGCATATGCCTATATCTCTCCAATCCTTTATCGAGGAGGATTGAGTTCACAAGCTCCCTGATCAGAGGCGCCGTGAGATAATCTATCTTGAGGTCTAGGAGTTTTCGCTCAGCTATGGATGCTACCTCCTCGGCGAGCCTAGGGGTCAACTTCGCTTCCCTGACTAGTGCCTTGGCTATCTTCGACTTGTCGAATGGCTCTATCAGCTGATCACTCCGCCTAACTATCATCATCCTCCTCTCGCCGAGATCTCTCTCCAACTTTCTGAGATGTTCTAGGATTAGCTCACCCCTCCTTGAGAGGCTATACTTCCTGCTCCTCTGATCTACTTCGATTAGCTCAGCGGTTAAGAGCTTCTTTAGGTGATAGGAGAATTTTCCAGCATCCCTATCCCTCTCAAGTCCCAGCGCCTCCATAAGCTCCGAGTAACCCATCTCCTTTCTCGAGAGATTTCTTAGGATTTTGAGCCTGATAGGGGAGGAGATGGAGTCTAGGATGATCTCCATGGACGATTTATCCTCAGGCCCGCCGCTCATCTCGATCTAAAATCATAACTGCTTTTCACTAAAAGTGTTAGTATTACGGTTCAGCTCGTTAAATGTATAAATGGTGATTATTTTGGCTTTTAGTGGGATGGGGTTCAAGGAGTTCTTTAAGTCCGCTTGGGTCACGTTCAAGCTTGCGCGAAAACCTAATAGGAGGGAGTTTCTCCTAGCGCTCAGAATCACCTTGATAGGGATCGCCGCGATAGGCGCCATAACCTTCATCATAAGATTTGTGGCCATAGCTATTCAGGGGGCTTAGAGTGATATGAGCGCGCCGGGCCCTAGGTTCTTCGCCGTGAAGGTGACGGTTGGACAAGAGAGAAATGTGGCGAGGATAGTTGATAGTAGGATAACCCCAGATTTTAAGGGGATCTATGCGATCCTAGTCCTCCCAGATATCAGGGGCTATATCTTCATCGAGGCTGAGAGTAAGGAGAAGGTGTCCATGATAACTCAGGGGATTAGGCATGTTAAGGGTAGGCCGATAATGGTCGTGAAGAAGGATGAATTAATGCCCCACTTAATCGAGAAGCCGGTCATCGAGACCATCTCGCTTGGAGATATAGTCGAGATAATCTCAGGCCCCCTCCAAGGAATCAGCGGAAAGGTTGTGAGGGTCGATAAGCCTAAGAATGAGGTGACGATAGAGCCCTCGGACGCGGCGTTCCCCCTACCGATCTCAGTTCCAGCGGATCAGGTTAGGGTAACAAAGTCCAAGGAGGTTGGATGATATGCCTGAGAAGACCATGAGGTTCTTGGTTCAAGGAGGCGAGGCGACCGCAGGCCCCCCGATAGGCCCAGCCCTAGGGCCGCTTGGGGTCAACGTCCTCCAGATAGTCGAGGAGATCAATAGGCAGACGAAGGATTTTAAGGGTATGAGGGTTCCGGTCGAGGTCACGGTTGACACGGAGACGAAGGAGTTTAAGATCAAGGTTGGAACCCCAACCACCGCCGCGCTCATAGTGAAGGAGAGCGGGATCGAGAAGGGTTCGAGCGAGCCCGGCAGAAACCCCGTTGGAAACTTGAGCTTCGAGCAAGTCGTTAAGATCGCTAGGATGAAGTGGCCTGATATGAGGGCTAAGACGCTTAAGGCCGCGGTCAAGCAAGTTCTTGGAACCTGTCTAAGCATGGGTGTAACGGTTGAGGGGAAGAGTCCGAAGGAGGTCATTAGAGAGGTTGATTCTGGAGCTTATGATGATAGGTTTAAGGAGGCTGAGGGATAGGCTTACGGAATATTTAAATTTCCGGCGTGGACTCCGGAGGCGGGCGATAGGATGCTTAGATCTTTGACCGAGAACCTCGTTGAGGCGATTGAGAGGGCGAAGAAGGAGGGTAAGAAGAGGAACTTTAAGCAGTCCATCGAACTCGTCATAAATATCAAGGACCTAGATCTCAGAAAGCCCGAGAACAGATTTGTCGAGGTAATCCAACTACCTCATGGCCTTGGAGAGAAGGCTAGGAAGGTCTGCGTCATAGCCGGGCCAGCCCTAGCATCGGAGGCCAAGAAGATCGAGGGAGTCGATAGAGTCATCGGCCGAGAGGAGATCGAAGCCCTAATAGGCAATAAGAGGCTTGCGAAGAAGCTCGCCTCCGAATACGATTACTTCTTAGTCGAGCCTCAGTTGATGGGGCTTGCTGCCAGAGCTCTTGGAGCCGCCTTGGGAGGTAGGGGGAAGAGACCTCAGCCAATCACGCCTGGAACGAATCTAGCCGAGCTCGTGAAGAACATTAAGCAGAGCGTAACGATCAATGTCAGGAAGAATCCTCAAGCCATGTGTATCATAGGGACCGAGGACATGGACTCTAGGGAGCTCGCGGAGAATGCGGCTACTGTGATCTCGAAGGTCGTCGATAGACTTGAGAGGAGGTTTAAGAACGTTAAATCTATCTATGTCAAGAAGAGCATGGGCAAGCCCATAGAGGTCCAGTTCAAGGAGTAGATCAAAGGGGTTAAATTTTAGGAGAATTCCTCTAAGCTGAGTAGATTTGACCGCCCAGACGATCGCGAAGCCCGCTAGACGGGTTGCGAGGTGGAAGCTTGAAGAGGTCGATGAGCTAGCCAAGCTTATACAAGATCATCCAGTCATAGCGATCTTCAAGCTCGTGGGACTTAGGGCGAACCTACTCCACGAAGTCAGGAGGATTCTAAGGGATAAGGCGATTCTAAGAGTCGCAAAAAAGACTCTATTCTGTAAGGCGGCCGAGAAGGCTGGAAAGCCTGAGCTTAAGCGATTACTTGAAGACATTAAGGAGCCCGTCGGATTCATCTTCTCAAAGATAGATGCATTCAAGCTCAAGCTAATCCTAGACAAGAACAGGATACCCATGCACGCCAAGGCTGGCGAGAAGGCGGATATGGACATCATCATCCCAGAGATGAATACGGGTCTGCCGCCAGGCCCCATTCTCGGAGACTTTGGGAAGCTTAAGATCCCGACGAAGATCGAGGGTGGGCAGATCTGGATCGCTAAGGACACCTTGGTCGCGAAGAAGGGTGATGTCATCTCCCCACTTCTGGCATCGCTCCTAGCGAGACTCGACATTAAGGCGGTCTTGAAGGGTGTTGAGATCGAGAGAGCCTATGTCGATGGAGTGATCTTGACGAGGGAGGATCTAACGATAGATCTTGAGAAGATTAAGGAGGATCTTCA
>Ga0190363_1001832_pt1 | contig 12464 bp, 21 predicted proteins | sample 48721867_MG_FD_161272 | JGI IMG/M metagenome (GOLD analysis project Ga0190363, IMG submission 161272) | Hydrothermal vent microbial mat bacterial communities from Southern Trench, Guaymas Basin, Mexico - 4872-18-6-7_MG | ecosystem: Environmental > Aquatic > Marine > Hydrothermal vents >...
AAAGGTATATAAACTTTTCGCTGTAACGGAAAAAAAACAAACCTTAAATTTCACGTAACGATGGTACTGCGAAAAAAAACCTCTTAGTCCTTAAAACCAAAAAACTTAAAAGGGTATCATATAAGCATCCTTGAATTCCCATTTTCCACGTTTTTTACGTAAAGCAACTATTGGTTTAGCCATGAACATATAAGCGTAATCTATAAGTTTTTGCACTTCATCTTTACTTATACGTGGATTTTCACCATATTTTACTTGTATAACCCAAACTTCAAGCCCGTTTCCAGCTATAACATCTACTGGTGTGTGACTTCCAGCACTTCTAACACAAACCATATTGTACTGTTTACGTAAATAGTCTATTAACTCATATTCAGCTTTACGTCCAACAATATAACGTTTAGGCATTACCGTAACCCTCCTTCTGTGCTTTACGTAATGTTTTCAACACCATCTTATATGTGTACTTAGCTAACGTTTTAGGTGCAATGTTAGTAGTAAAATGTTCATCTTTAACCACGATACCACCATACACCCTACGTTCATCTTTAAAACCCACCAATACCAACACTTTTAAGTTAAGTTTTTCACATAACATATCAATTAACATTTCCGTTTCATCGGTCATAATTATCACCGTTACCTACACATTAACCATATTATACCCATGATACTGAAACCTAACAGTAAACCACTAAAAAACATAACACACATATATACACCATTCCAATCAACATTAACCATAACGTTACACACCCCCACATAAATCCGTATATTCACAATACTTACAGTTATCGCCTCTTTCGGGTAGTGGTGGAACTTTAAGATGTATCTGTTGTGCAAGGTATCTTGCACGTGTATAAACGTAATGAAATAATCCTTCATCAGGTTTAACTTCAAACACCTTGATTTTACCGTTACGTTTATTAATATATACGATATATCCTTTATCAGCGTTAACCATTTTAACGTAAGCGTTACATTGCACTTTATGTTCAAATAACGGTTCTTTCGGTGTACGTGATATACTTTTAATCTCTAACACATGGTTAGGTTTATATGCGTCAATATGACCGATAAGCGTTATACCGAGTATTGGAAATTTAACCTCCTTTTCAATTTCGTAACCGTGATTTTGAAGTACTGGTTGGATGATTTTATGTATAGCATCACCAATTGTTAACGTTACAACTTTTTCATCGTATAGTCTTCTCATGTAACGTCTAGTATAATAGCTTTTACGTAAACATCGCACAGCTTCGTAAACATGAATAATATTGGGGTTAGAAATATCATATACACGGTTATAATAGTATTCGCTAAAAAAACTGTACATCGTTATAGCGTTCAACAGCATCCAAACCCCCTAATACATCCAACAACCTTAGTTTTAACTTTACGGTTCACAATATATTTACATGATACACAGATATAGTCGGTTTCCTCATCACTTAGTGGATTAAGTGGTATCAATTCACCACCACATTTGGGGCATCTGTTCGTTTCCATGTTTCTACCTCCTTTCAATCATGTTTTCGGGTATTTCCTGTTTCGTTTCTGTAACACCTTTACTTAACCATTCATCCATACTCGTTACACCTGCAACTATACCATCCACAACCTCAGGTTTAACGTCTTTAAACATTGTTGATATTACACTATACACGTTATCACTATGTCTTTTCAACCTTCCTTTCAAGCTTGAAACACTACATGGTTTAACGTTTTGCTGAAGATGGTTTACGATACCACGTATCACACCATCGGGTAAAACACTATATGTTAAGTAATCCATAACTTTGATTTCCTCGTAACATACATCTACAATCGCTAGTCGGTCGCATAAAGCTGAAACATCTTGACCGAAACGTTTACTAAATATATCGTTGAAAACTGCACGACTAACGAAAGGCAATATACCTTTATATTTACGGAAATCACCAATATTACCGTAAAACAGTATCGGAATGAAACGAGGTATATCGGGGGCCCTTACACCCATAGCACTCACTCCACGTGTCCATTTACCTTGTTCCATACCTGTAAGTATCGTGTAAAACGTATGTTGCCGTTCAGATGTACTAATATCCCATTTATCTAACTCATCAAACACTATACCGTTACGTAGGAATACTTCACCAAGTACACCTGTACGTGCATCCAACACCAACCTTGCTAACGTTGGAGGTTCAGCTATATATCGCCAGTTGAACAATGTTTCACATCGTAAACCGAAACTTGTCTTACCACTTTCAGGTGGTGTAAACTGTGCTATATGCAATGGTTTACCGTCAAACCCTTTAAACCACGTAAGGATACGTGGAAGATATAACCGTACCGTTTCCCTTGTAGGCTTTAAACCTAAACCATACAGTAAAACTTCAACTGGTGAAAGCGTACTTTTATCAATAATTTCTGTTGCTGTATCGTTTTCAACTTTACCACGTAAAGGTATTACAGTTTCAGCTATCAATGTGTTACCATCTTTTTTGAACGTTACATATAGGTAATCGTTAAGGTTTGCGATACGTTGCTCAGTTGTTGAACCCAACATTTGTAACACTTCACTTGGAATATATATTTCTAATCCACTTGGCGTATATATAAAAACGTTTACTGATTTCCAATCTATCATCAACCCCACAGGTCGGAATATAGCCGTTAACTTCTTGTTGAACATTAAATCCATGCTTACAATTTGCCTATCATTACCGTACAACCATTGTTTCCTTAACGTTTCACGTACATTTTCATCCTCTAACGATTTTGGAAATGCAATATATACTTCTAACGGTACACTCATATCACGTGGAATATTAACGTTTACAAGATATTTACGTAGTATTTCATCCTCTACTTGGTACATTTTTACCTACCTCTATCTCCGTTACCATTTCACTCCACAGCTTCAATAATTCTTTAACTTGCTCTAACGTTAAACGTATCGTTTGTTGATTCCACAACGGTTTACCGTCTTCACCCATCGTTATCCTACCGTTTTCATCACGGTCTAAATGTTTAACGCTTACAAGAAACTTTTCTCCATCCTTCCACCACGTAACAGTACCCATAGTATCCTTTTGACCTTTAATAACAATCGTTCCACCTTTACGGTAAACATTAACAGTTTTCGTAACAGTTGGGGATGTTTGTGGATTACATATCGGACAACGGTCTTTAGGAAAATACACCTCTTTACCGTCTATAACATGCTTACATAGATTTTCACTCATCTATTCTTTCACCTCCCTTAACAGTTTTATAACATCTAAAACTCTTTTCCAGTATTCGTAACGTTTACGGTAAAACTCCATATCCTTCTTTAACTCTCGGATTTTCGCCTCTTTACTATAAAATAGGCTATCCTTCATATTTGTTACATCCTCTAACTCCTGTCTTTTCTTCTCGTACATCTTTTCACAATCTTCAATTTCCTCTTTAGCTTTTTCCTCAAGTTTTTCGTTAAGTAAACATTTAGCTAACGTTACACGGTTTCTTTCATCTAACGTAACGTACATTATTCTTTTACCGTCAGTTACCTCAACATCACATTTACCATCCGAAAGGTAGAAAACACGTATATTACCCGAATACACATATATTTCCACTCCTTCATGCATGAGAACCATTTATCCTTTCACCTCCACATATTCTTTCACATATTCACGTAACAAATCACGTATCAACTCGCTTGTGGTTGCATATCCGTCTTTACGCATTTTACGTTCTATCTTTTCGTTCAATTCTTGGGGAATTTTTACCGTTACGGTAATTAGATTACCCATTTTTTTATCCCCTCCTTTTTTTGTTTTACTATGTCCAACCTAGTAATATCGGAAAAGAGATATATAAAGTTTTTGGTGGGTGGGATTATCAAGTTTTATTTAATTTTACTTGGTTTTATTTTTATTTTTAACATCAACATTTAAAAATCCCCCCTTCCTTCTCCCCTTCTCCCCCTTTACCCCCTTTTCCCCTTAACTTTCCCCCCAATATTGGGGAAGTGTCTGCAAAAAATAAAGATTATGTTTTACGTAACGATATATATACGTATGTGTAACGTGGAAAAGATGTAAGAGAGAACGTTGTAATAGTGTAGATACTGTCTTAGAGTTTTTGAAGAAAAAAATAGGGAGGGGGATTCTGTTAATGGTGTTCTCTGAATTTTTTTATCATTTTTAGGTATTCGTCACGGTTAAATTGTACTATTTTCTCTATTGGTATTCGTTTTACTTTTCTTATTTTTATTCCACGTCGTGTAACTATTACTTCTATGTGTGGTTTAGCCCAGTATGGTCGGTCTTCAGGGTATCCTGTTTGACGTGTTTGCCATATTTTAAGTATTTTACGGTATCCTGCGATACGCCACACTAACCATACGTCTAACGGTTGTCCTTCACGTGTCTTCTGTAACGGTAACTGACTATCTTTTTTTACTGGTGAAACTTCATCTAATGCTTGACGTGTAACACCTTTCTCTTTTCTCCCTTTACGTGAAGCTATCGCTTTAACTTGTAGTTTACGTTTCTCTACTGGTAACGCTGTATGTTTCGTTTTTACGGTTTCACCTGTGAAACTCATAACAGCGTAGAATGATGCTCTTTTGTTTAATATGTGTGGTAACGTTAAATATGTTAAACGTAAACCCATGAGATTGTTGGTTAAAGGATATGGTAAATAGTAGCCGTAATACATTTCCATTACGAGTTTCTGTTTTGCTTCTGTTGTGTTTAAAGGTTTAATGTAACGTGTCTTTTTTTCGGATGCTTCTACAAGGTTTTCTATTGCGTTACTTATCAAATCTGGAAAGTTACTGTGAAAATATTTTTCAATTAACGCATCGGCATACACATCCAAAATATGTACCTGTTCAGGTCTTAACGGTTCAGGTTTAAGCAATGTTTCACGTAACGGTAAACGTAACATTTCACGTAACTCCTGTTCAACAAAGAAACGTTTATATAAAGGTAAACCGTAACGTATAAGTAATCTACGTACATCAGGTGGAAGATAAAATATTTGTTTCTCTTTTTCACGTAACATTTCAACTATCATGGGTGCATATAAAGTATAGAAATGATATAACATCATTTTTACGGTGAAATGTCTAAGGTTTATTGTTCGCAACTGTTCTCTACGTTGTGTTTCAACAGTTAATCCATGTTCACGTTCAGCTATAACTTCAGCTATAAATCTACGTAACAGGTGTGCATGGTGTACTGTAAGTATGCGTTCCATAACAGTTGAAAGATGAGTTAAAATTTTACGTACCATTCTAACTCATCCCCACATATTCGTTTAACCAACCGTTATAATACTCTACTATTTCAGGTTTTTTTCCGTAACGAAATATAGTGTTCAAAGCACACATTAATATACTGAATGCTATTGTGCGTTTCGTTTTATCTGGGATTGTTTTAACTGCTTCACGGCATCCACGTATAATGTCTTCACGTAACCCAAGATAAAAACTACTGTAATATGCGTTACGTGTTAAAGGCTTATCTAACCCGAAATCATGTGTCTTTATATGGTTTCTCCATTCTTTTGTTTTCTGTATTGCTAGGTCTATTAAACCTGTCATTTTTAACACCCCAATATTACATTGTTTTACGGTGGTGTTACATTTAAAGTTTAACCCATATTTAAACCACAAAGTTTATATATCACCATCTCCTATTTAAACTTTTGGGTGATGTCTTATGGCATACGTTTGGAGATATATAGGAAACTGTGAGTTACCCAGCGACATCGCTGACGCTATAAAAAACGAATGGGAAACAACGTTGAAAGCTGAAAGGGAGAGAATTCTTAATGCGTTACAAACTAAGATTCCTGATGCTTCAGCTTTCCAAGACCGTATCGCTGATGCTTCAAGTGACCAGTATGAAGCGTTTCTCGCCGATGTTGGAGGTCAATGGGATAAAAATATGATTGTTACGAAGCAAAGAGTTAAACTTGCTGCTCGTTACGATGTATGGAATACAGGTATAATTAATGCGTTTAGTGAAGGTGGAACGTTTGAAACTAACGTTACAAATAAAAAGGATAAATTTAAAGAGTTACGTAGGGTTATTGGTGCTGTCGGTCATAAAGCACTTGGAAGCTGGAATCCTGTTGTTATGGGTATATTGCTTTTAAGAGGTGATACTAGACCGTTCCGTTATTTTGATGCTAACGATGATTTTGACGGTACACATGAGTCTGCTCTTGACCCTACTAAGGGTAGATATGTTACTCCTTCCGTGATTGCTCAAGCCGTTCAAGCTGTCGTTATCGCTAAATATGCTGATGAGGGAGGTTTAACAACTATACGTGATAATATCCTATCTAACGCTAACACTATTTTAGCTGGTTTGGTTGATTTCGCTAAACTTAGTGGTTACACGGTTGTCTATGAATTAACATGGAATGATACCGTAAGTAACGTTCAAGTTAAAGCTGAATTGACAAGTAAAACTTAGATGTTTCGGTGTCGCTGGGTAAACAAAACATCACCCATTTTTTTCGGTGTATAGGATACACCCAACCCGTTAAGGGTGGTAAAAGTGAGTGGTGAAACAATATATAATGAAGCTAAACAGGTTTTAACTGATTTCCGTAAAACACTTATTAACGATATGGTTGGTGAACGTGTTAAAGCGTTACTTGACGCTAGACATGACGCTATGAATAAATATAAAAGTTTGATTGAAAGTCTTGAGGTTAAGTTTGGTTTACTGTATGCTTTGCATCGTTACGCTTTATATATCAAGTTTAAAGGTAAAGATTTAGGTGGAGGTTTCCATGCTGAAGTGAAGTCAAGCTATGTTGGTGATACAAGTGCATATCCACTTGAACCACCATATAATGTTTCGCAACGTCCCCTGCCTAGTGTTCCAATATTCAAGTTTACACCTAAAACAACCGTTGATGTTCTTGAATCTACTTTTGAAGGTAACGCTACAAGTGCGTTTGTCGTTGAATGTCCACACGATACGTTTCTTGAAACACCTGACGTATCAAATGTTTTTTCGGATTTTTACTTGTTATATCCACAGTTTAAGCAACGTGGTAGGTGGAGTTTTAATTCTCCGTTTAACCCTGACTTTCAGGAGTTTGAAGGTGAACTGTTACGTTTAAGCCGTCTTTTAACGTATAGTGGAGACAGTAACCGTTACCTTTTAGGTGTCAATGTTTGGTGGGAAGCTTCAAGCTTTAATAGTGATGGTGTACCTGCCCCTCAACCTGCGTTTATACGTGTTGTAGGTTTTGAAGGTTTACCTGAAACGGTTAAATATAATGTTACAGGTCACCGTGTCCCTCAAACAGACCAGCGAATGTATGTGTTAGGTGTACGTACATATACTTTTGCTGGGTTTATGCCGTGTGCTGTGGGATATAGTGAGATTGAAGGTAACCCTCCAGTTGAGGTTTGGCGTAACATTTTCAAGGTTAAAGTTGAGGTGAATAATGAGTTGATGGGTTACACAGACCCAGCTGTCGGTGAATATGATGTAAACGCTACCACACCTTTCACCGTTACAGCATATCCTTATGACGGTTACGCTTTAGACCATTGGGAGGTTGATGATGTAAATTGGGGTGATTCTAACCCGTTAACGGTTGATTTTGTAACTAAACCTTTAACTGTTAAAGCAATATTTAGGGAGGTGTAACATGGTGGCTAGTCTTGCTAGTGGTGTAGGTTTAGGTTTAGGTATAGGTGTCGGATACAGTACTGTTGGTGAACTTGCACGGTACGCTTTACTACTGGCTAAATGGAATATTATACCTGAAGAGATGAAACGTGATATTCTTTCACAAACGTTACAAAGCATATTGAATGCTGAGAAAAGTAACGTTACAGGTTTAACCACTTCAGGTATGGTTGACGTATTATATGATTTCATAGATAAAACGTTATGGTTAAGCCTCTATACGAGTGAAAGTATCAGTACTCAGATGTTTATTCAGATGATTCAGCAAAGTATCGCCTACGCTATTCAGCATAGTCATGCTGGGGCTATCGGTACTGTTGGTAACGTTTACAGTGGTAGTATGTATCTTTCACCCATGTTTGCTTCAACGATAGGGGAAAACGTTGAAAACGTTAACCGTGAGCAACGTGCATTTCTAGGTGCAAGTACAGGTTTAAATATTCCAACGTTAAGCTTTGAATTGACACGCGGAGTTAATCAGCGTTTACGTGATATTTTACAGCGTCTGGTACGTGATATTGAAATGTTTACTGATGAATGGAACGATTTGGCTTTAACATATTACCGTCAACATCATACGTTATGCCGTGAAGCTTTAAATAACGCTGTAACAATGAAGGAAGACGTTGTGCAACGTGCATATAGTGTATTGGAGGATGTTTGTAGAACACATTTAAGCCGTGTAACGGAGAACCTTGACACTCTTGAAGGTGCGAAAGCATGGTATGACGCTGGACTACTTAGCGATGAAGAACTTGGAGATATTGCTATGCGTATCAAACTTGAAACTGAGGCAAGTGTAAACGACTATAACAGTATGAAACAGGATATTTTGGACAGTATTCAGAATGCTCTTACCGAGTGGGATGATAAGATTAGTCAAGCGTTACAGGATTTAACTGAAAACGAAAAGCTTATGCATAGTCTTATTACAAGTGCGTTTACAACAATATATGCTGATGTTGAGATGCTTATAGATAATATGTTGATTTATCTTAAACAGACAACGGAGGATGCTTGTGCATACCGTAACATCCCGTTAAACATAGAATACAGTAAACTTGGATTCGCACCTGTCGGTTTGGTTGAAACTAAGCTTACGTTGGAGGTGGAATAATATGCCACCAGATAAACTTAAAAGTGACGCTGTGATACGTCTTGAATTAACTGAGGTAGTACATTATCCTACAACATATAAGCTTAAAAGTAGTGGTGTTATACGTTTACCTCAGCTATATTACGGTCAACATCGCACAAAGATTACGGCTACCTTAACATGGGACGGTAGACCTTTGATAGGTAAAATTATATCGTTTATGTATCGTGAACATGGAACTGTAAGCTGGATTGATGTTACTACTGCGTTAACGGATGCTGAAGGTAAAGCTGTGAAAGAGTTATATCTTCCTGCACCTAAACGTTACGATTTTTATGCTCGTTTCACAGGTGATGAAACATATAAGGCAAGTGAATGTATTTTGGAGGATGTATATCTTGAACCTAACGTTCCATATTATTATGAAACTTACACACTTAAAACTGTTCAAGGTTTAGAAGAAGAAGGAGGGGGGTGAAAATATGGGTAGTAGACTTGTATTGAAAAGTTACGATATAGATACGGGGGAATTGATAGACCAATGGATTGAAACGGTTAGTGGTGCGTTGAAGCTTGTACGTTATACACGTGAATCTCCACCGACAAAATTCGTTATAGCGACAGATTTAGGTGAATGTTTCGTATGTAAATATGATGGGGAACTATTGTATCGTGTAGATGTAGGTTTTGAACCTGAAGATATAGCTGTAAACGAGGTTGGACGTTTAGCCGTATTGAATACTGGAGGCAATACTGTTAAACTTTACGATGAAAACGGAGAGTTAAAGTTTACGTTTACACCTAGTAGTACACCTGCGTTGCAGAGTAACGTTCAAGGTATCGGGTATCAAGGAGATAAACTGTATAGTGTTAAAAACCCGTTAGAAGATAGTAACGGTATACGAAGATTTGATGTATCAGACCTTTTAAATCCAACGATAGATTGGAATATAGGAATACCACATATTTATCCTACTCATCGCCCGTTACGTGTAAGTAGAAACGGTAAACCATTCGTTTATCCTCTTACTGGTGGAAGTGAATGTGCGATATTTGGTTTATCGGATAGAGGGGGGGACTTCAGTTATTATTCACTAAACTATATTGCAGACGACGGCAGTTACAACCGACTAGATATAGCCCTTCTCGGAACCTCACCTTCATCAGCTTACCGTGGTGAAACAGCTATGACTTTAGATAATGTTTTGGGTATAGTCACATGTAACGATAGTAAAATACGTTTGGCAAGACAAGACGGAAAAATTGTATCATGGGATGTTGTAAGTATATATGAGGATGTAACAGTAAACCATAACGGGCATACTGTTGCATATACAAACGGTAAAACGTTATACTGGAAACAGGTAACAAACTGGGCAGAGTTAGAATATAGTACTGTATGGTATGAAACGTTGGATTTTGAGCATCCACCAATCATTATGACGGAAGACGCTGGGTATATACTTGTATCTGACGGTTCAAAGATAAAAGTGTTTGACAGTAGTGGAACGTTAAAATATCAGTATGATACGTTGTGGAGTAAGAAGCTTTCACCGTTGATACGTCAATATACAACGTAAAGGTGGTATAATATGTTTGATACGGTTATTGTTGTTTGTAGCGTTGTAGCGATAACAAGCACATGGAACGCTCTAATAATACGCATACTGTTTAAACATGAGAAACGGTTAACTATCCTTGAAAACAAAATTGAAAAACTATGTAACGAACTACATACGAAGGATGAGGGAAATGATTGAGGTAAACGTTATACCTGTAACGTTTGAACAGTTTGTATGGTTAGGGATAGGTTTATGTTTCGCCAGAGGTTTCGGTAAACGTTTCGATGAAGACATTAAAAATAGTGAATGGTTTAAAAAGCTTAACGGATGGAAACGTTGGATAGTTGAACGTTTACTTGACTTTACACATCATTGGTGGGTTGGTGCATTACTAATGTTATATTCTCCGTATCCACAACTATACTGGTTCGGTGTGGGAATATTTCTTGACGATATACCTGACATTCCACGTAGGTTACGTAAATATTTTAAACTGTAAAATTCCCTAAACCCAAAACCCATTTTTTTTATTCGCTTATATGATACCCTTTTAAGTTTTTTGGTTTTAAGGACTAAGAGGTTTTTTTTCGCAGTACCATCGTTACGTGAAATTTAAGGTTTGTTTTTTTTCCGTTACAGCGAAAAGTTTATATACCTTTTCCCCGATATATTAGGGTGAACCGATGAAAAATAGTTTCAGTTGAGGTCTAACGGAAAAAAGGGGGTTGATATAAAAATGGGTAGTGAAAAAGAAAATGTTGAAGAAAAAGAAACAGAACGTTCTGATTGGAGAGAAACTTTTGGTGTCAAGAATGATGTTTTAATTGATACGATAGATAGGCTTGAAATAAGAGTAGGAGTAAACTTCTATAAAAACCAATATCAATTGTTTATCGCTAAGGTTACCGATAAAGGTTTTCTTAGGCAATTCTATGCTTTACCTAGTTGGGTATGGGAGAAAATATTACCCACACTAAGGTTAAAGCTTGATGAGATAAAGGATATTGAGAGAGAGGATATGACCAGAAAAGTCTTGAGTGAAATTGAGAAACTTAAAACTATGGGTGTTGATGTGGAAGAATTGTTACGTAAAGTTAAAGGTTAAACTTTAAACCTAAACCCTTTTTTTTCGTGTAAGGGGGGAGATAAACATGGTTACGGATATAAATATGTTTAACCCTAAAAGCGTAACGTTAAAGATATTTAGGAAAACTGAAAGAATATGGTTTGTTTTAGAGTTTATGTATAACGATGAAACAGTAAGCATATTTTTTGATAAGGAAGACCTAGAAACAGTTAAAAGGAGAATTGTTGACGCATTAGAAAACCCAGAAAGAATAGACGTTACGTAGTAAACCTAAACCCTTTTTTTTACATAAATTTGTTAAATAATCCAATTTTTTACATTTTTTTGTAGAAAAAGTTTATATACCCCCGTATTACTAAGTAATATTAGATAAAACAAAAAAAGAGGGGGATAAAAAAATGCGTTACGAAATAAAACCTTTTCAAATTTTCGTAAAAAGAGAGAAAAACGAAATAAAAATTAGAATATGGAAAGATGGAAAATACGTAACAACAATAGCTTTAATATTCCATCTTGATGGTGATGTTTCACTATGGTTTGATAGTGAAAAATGGAAAAGATGGAGAGAAACTTTTGGTTTATGGGATTTAAACGTAAAGGAGTGAAACAAAAATGAAACTAAGTTTAAATGAAAAGATATTGTTAGGTTGGCTAACGGGAGAAAGAAAACAAAACAAAACCAAATATCCCTATGATTGGGCATTAGAACAGATAAACATTTTAAGAGCGTTACATAACGTAACAAACAATTACCAAAATCGTAAGCAAGTGGTATTAAGTAAAGTTGATGAAGTAATAGAGGAAGATTTAGGGTTATATTACGAAACATAAACGTAACGAAAAAAACCCATCTATTTTTTTCTCTAGCGAAAAATCCAAAAAACAAAAACTCAAAAAAACAGTAACAAAAAATAAAAATTTTAAAAATAAAACGTTAAAACACGTAACGAAGCGTATACGCTTCGTTACGTGTTTTAACGTTTTATTTTTAAAATTTTTATTTTTTGTTACTGTTTTTT
>Ga0190363_1001833_pt1 | contig 12460 bp, 29 predicted proteins | sample 48721867_MG_FD_161272 | JGI IMG/M metagenome (GOLD analysis project Ga0190363, IMG submission 161272) | Hydrothermal vent microbial mat bacterial communities from Southern Trench, Guaymas Basin, Mexico - 4872-18-6-7_MG | ecosystem: Environmental > Aquatic > Marine > Hydrothermal vents >...
GGGAATTTGGCTTCACCATTGATATCCGTGTACCTGGTCAGGTAGAACTTAGGTATATTTTCTTTGATATACCACAGTGTAACTTCCGCGTTCGCTATCGGTTCTCCTGTCTTGGAGTCAATAACTCTGACTATCATTTCATTATCTCCTCTATCCTCTTCCTAACATCTCTACTGAAGTTCCACCAGATGTATGTACCTATTCCAAGCAGAAAGATTAGCAACAGTATCTGTATTTGTTTCTTCATTTCTTCAATCCCCTCTTGGCTGCTAATGTCGCAAAGAAACCTACACCTGCAGCTATTCCTGCCGCTACTAGCGATTCACATGGACTTTTTAGCAATCCTACAGCTCCGACACCAGCTAGAGTTGAAGTGAAGTTTAGACCTGCAACTATTAGTGCATCGTATACAGCTTCCTTCCAGTTGAAGTTCTCTGGATCTGGATCTCCCCTGAAGCTTAAAGCTCGATATACCCTATTCCTGATCATATCGTTATTCCCTCTGCTTTCCATTTATCGAGGTACTTTTTGTAACCAGTCCTCACGGGATCTATTTTGATTTGGTCTAGTATTTTGAGAAGGTTCTCAACGTAAACGTAACAGCTAAATCGCTCTACAGGAAAGTTTGTTTTTGGATCTACTGCTAGCGGAGTATCTTCTTCAAGTATTATAGCTTGAACATAAGCTTTCCTTTCGTGATCGTAAATGTCACAAATGTACTTCTCAAGTGGTGTTAGATCTATGGGGCTTTTCGGAATATCGAACTGTGTTTTTCGCTTGAACGGTGGAATTTTGAGATTGTTAATCTTCTTGGGTTTCGAAAACCGTTCGCTTAACTTAAATCCTGAGTAGCCGAGGTAGTAATCATTACTTGCATAACCAGTAATGTTTCTCACGTACTGTCTGAGATACATTTCGTTTGTAATTATTCCAGCGAAAAGCGTCTCACTTACTGCGTCAGCATGCCAGGGGTGTGCTCTTGCAATAAAGTACTCAGTCGTTCCATCGTAAAATTCCCAAGCAAGTTGCATACCACTATGTCCGTTCGAATTACAGCCTCCTAAGGCAAAAATAAACCATGTTTCACCACTAGGTGGTTGAACTGTCTGATAACCTATGCTATCAGTTGGAAGATCTGTGTTAAGAATGTGCGAGGGAGTTATTATCGCACTCCAGAACGGGAATTTCGATTGAGTTAGCGTTCTATTGCTATAGCTCCATACGTCCGCTGGTGTATGAGAACTTCTTGTACTGATCTTGACATCTAAGTTATCCAGTTTCGATACTCTACTGGATGTTAAACCTAGATTGGTCTCTAGTTCATTTCTAACATCTGCTGGTGAGTGGTTTGATCTAGTACTAACTGCAACGTCAAGATTATCAAGCTTCGGTAATTTGCTTTCATACTGATTGCTCATTCTACTGCTTACCTTAGCGTCTAACTGTGCCTTAACGAAATCGTAAATAGTAGTGGCGTCTGCCGTAGGGTCTCCCAACCGGTCTTTAATGTCGCTGTCGTGAGAGGTAATTTTATTGCTAATTGCTGTCTCATGGTCGGTTATTTTCTTATCTAACCGAGTATAGATTGGCTCATCTGCTCCCACTAAATTGCTTCTCGGTGTACCCGTAAATCCAGTGAGAGTTCTAGTTATGTACTCCCAAACCTTTTTCGGATCCAGAGGTCTGAAATACCCCATCCCTACCACCCTCCAGCGATAACATGCAGCAACTGAGTACCACTACCAGCTTTAACATAGATCTTACTCAAACTGCAATTCCTTAGAGTTAAAGCCGAACCTGCAACTAAAGGAAATAGCTGACCACCTGAATTTCCAACATATATCACATCACTGTTACCGTCATCTGCAAGCAAAGTTATCTCACTTCTAACCTTAGTATCAGCATCAACTTGTATTGGATCTGTACCGACTGATAGATCCTTTACGAATACATCGTCGCTGAGTGTCCTTAGCTTACCATTTATGCTTTCGATATCAGCCTCAAGAGTGCTGAAATCCTTATCGTTAGCACCCTTCAGAGCATCCCTTAACGCTGATAGAGCTATATCAAGCTTCTTTATGTGGTCGCTTAGCTCGTTCCCTGCACTGTCTTGGATGACAGTCTTGACTTGCTCGATAATTCTCTCAAGCTCACTGACCTTGCCAATCGTACCAATCCATACTGGCATCAGACCACCTCGTAGTCCACTGCAATTATAGGATTAGTTACACCTGCTTGAGCACTGTTAGTAACCTTCAGTTCCATAAACGAGTTCTCGAAGACCATTCCTGAGATTAGGTCGCTTTGAGTATAGCTTTCCTCTGAACCGTCCAGTCTAATTACTTTTAAAGTGAACTCTCCTGTACCAACTCTGATAACGCTTAAAGCCCTTCCATATCCTGACCATATCGATTCATCAGAACGTGCAACAGACAGGTCTATTGTAATGAATTGAGTCCTAACCACTTTCAGAGGATTTGAATACACCCTAACCGGCATGCTCCTCCCACCACATGAACCTAATACTTATATCATTATCCTGTCCACTCCTGTTAATTACCTCCACCAGTAGATTTTTATTTTCACTGACTTTTACCTGTTCACCTATCTCTGATAAAGCCCCAACTGCATGAACGATGTTCCCACCCGGAACTACAGTTTGGTGAACCCGATTACCTTTAGTATATTCGCCTCCATAGAGTACCTTCATCGGTGATTGGATTGGGCTTTCGAGATCCAAGTTTACTGGGGTAAGTGCTACCCCTTCAGTTACAATCGTATTATTCCTATATATGTCTGCCCAGCACTGTGCCATAACTGAAATTTCAATTGCCACTATATGAGCTATCCTTCCACTCCCAGCTGGATTTCCAAAATACATGATAACTGAGTCACCACTTGAAACGTCAGTAAACCTGTGAGATACACTGAACCCCATACCCTCGTCTATAGCCCTCTCAAACCGAGTTTGATGTACTACTTTACCTTCAACTCCAGTCTTCATTCTATCCACTCCACCAGTACAACTAATTTACCTGTGGATGCATCATTAGTTATATAGAGCTCTTCTATTTCGAAGTCCTCAACAGTATAGCCTACTGATAGCTCTTCAAGCGGATTTCCCTTTGAGTTCCTCTTCCAACTAGCTGGGCTATCCAACCTAATTACGCAGGCAAAGTTCACTGGTCTCCCTATCGTCTCTCTGATTCCAATTGGATAATCAGTATGTGCTTCTGATAAATCTACCTCGAAAGTCCAATACCTGTTGTTGAACTGTCTTCTTGTAATTAAAACTGGAGTTAATTCGATCTTCTTCTCAAGCCGAATACTGCTTATATGCTTCAGTATAGCCTCATTTATACGAATCAGAACTTCCAGTTGTTCATCTATCCTAGTTAATCTGTCAATTATGTGATACCATTTTTCCTTTGGAATTTCAAATTCTTCTGCCATTACTTTCGCCTCAAAAGCAGAATTATAATCAAAATCAATATCAGTATGAGTATCACGGGAGTGGCAACCTCAGGAACAACGCCCTTCAATTCCTTTAGCAGTTTTTCTCTCTCCTCTGGAGGTAGGGTTACAATATAGTAAGCGGTTGCAGCTACAATTACTATTCCTATAGCCATCAAAATAGCTGCTATACCCCAGATAACTGCAGTTACCATTAACGGGCTTGCTTTTAGAACAACAACCTGATAATCAATTAGGTATTCAACGCCAGTCATAATGGTTCCGGCGAATATCGGTTGAGCATCCATTCTCATCCAAACCAGCTTATATCTCCCTTCCTTCTCCAGCTCATTCTTAACGTAATTATAAACATAGTCAGGATCGTACGTATGATACTTGAATGACAGTCCCCTGACTTCGACTACATCCCCGACCTTAAGCTCATAACTCTCAGAAACTTGTTTCAAATCGCCTTCAATTCGTTTTCCATATTCCGTGATCATTTCCGCTTAGCTAGTAATAATATTACCATTATTAAAATAATTAAAAAAATCAAGGGGATTCCCGGCTTTTCCTCCTTCTCCTCTTCTCTTTCAGCTTCTTCTTCAGGGATTAATTCAATCGTTATCTCTGCTTTTTGGTCTAGTGGGTAGCTCATTCTACGTGACCTGCCCATACCTCTAAATGCCAGTCTCTGTTGGGCATTGTCTCACTGAAACTAAACGTGTAAACAGATCCCGGAGATACCGCAGATGCGGATTCCATTGCCTTGAACCCTTCAGGTACATATCCAGTGTCCTTATCGATTATTTGGCACCATAATATTCCTGATCCATCACCGGTGTTCCTAACTCTAACTGTGACTGTGACTTTATCCCCAGCTTTCTTGGAAACCTTCGGTTGGGTGTAAGTATACGGGTAAACCTTTGTCCCGTTCACGTAGATCTCTTCTATCCTAGCTTTAGGCTTAGTCACAGCCTTGGTCACCCCTATAGCTACCTTCTGATCTATAACATATCTTGCCATTCACCTATCCCTCCCGTTCAAAGTGGAATCTAACGAACCCTACTACTGTTACTGTTCCTCCAACACCAGCTGCATATACATCCATTTTCTTCTGTCCCGTTGGTTCTAGGTGTTGCGGGATATAGATCTTAACTGGTTTCTTGTTCGATGGGAATGCAGCCGTCAATAATGGTTCTGTGAATATGGATTTTCCTCCAACTTTAACATCGATTTTACCGCTAACAGTATTGTCAACTGCAATTTCTATCCAAGGACAGAAGTATCCCTGTGGAATTATAACATTCTCGACAACCTTAGTCAGACTTGTACCGACACTCTCGCTGAAAGTGTAATACTCCTCCTTAACCTCCTCTTCCTTTATCAGTCTAGCTTCCTCAGTTACCATTCAGATCACCTCAAAAAATAAAAAGGAAGGTTATGCCCCGCTGTACTCACCCTTTGCGACGTACACTAGAATTATGAGATCCCTTGCAGTTGTATCGTCACCTAGCTTGTAAGTGTTCTCGTCAACTAATTGGATTTGACCGCTCGCTGGAGTTTCACTTACAACCGTCAAGTTAGCTATAGATCCTGCTACTGTGGCATCGCTTAGAGTTACCTTTATAGCTGCTACTAATTCTCTAATCTTCGGTGCCCAATCTGGGATATCGATGTTAGTTCCTGCTGCTACTGCTCCGGGAGCATGAGCTATTACTACAACCATCTATCTCACCTGCCTGTATTCACCAATCAATTGAATTCTAACATCTCCAGCTGAAAGTGCTGTTCCATCGTCAAGTATCTGAATCTTCATCGTAGTATTAGTCCAGATGTAGTTCCTGATAGGTAATGGCAACAGCTCCGGCCCTTGATAATCGTCGTCGTCACCAAATGGAAGCATGTTAGCCTGCTCTTTGATAATCCAATAGGGATCTCTGTCTGGGAATTCGACTTTCGTTCTGTGATCCTTTAACCTCATCTTGTAGCTGTGAGTTGCTGGTTTAACTCCTATCATCTTCAGTCTAATTTGCTCGTAAGCCTTGATCTCAATATCGTTGTCAGTCCATACGTTTGCTGTAGTAGCTACGCAATCGACTACCTTAGCGTATAGCATTACTGGTCTTTCTTGTTGATGTCCACCGGGTAGTGTAGCGAAATCAGTTATTCCAACTCCGTAGATCTTCTTGGCGTCCTCCTCCTCAAGTAACAGCACTCTCAATCTAGCTCTAACTGTATTTGATACTGCTGATGCACCAGCTACTCCTACTAGCCTTATGTATTCACCTTCATTGAACTTGTAAGTCAGGTTACCCGGCTTTAATGGTTCATCGAACATAAACATCGGTCTCTTGCAAGCTCTATCGCCGAATGGTAGGAAGTTCTTTCCGTTGTGGTTGGCACTAAACTCACACACAGGGAATGGTTTGTTGTCAGCTTTGAGATAGACATAGCTTAGATTACTTGCACCTGTCGAGGGATCTAGATCGGGTTGTACACCCGCAGCATAGACTTCTGCACAATATCCATCTGGAATTTGCCATGAAATTATGTTAGCCTCACCGTTCGCTGCAATACTGGATATTTCACCGTATAATTCGACTACCTTTATGCTTCCGTGTACCTCAACCGGATTGACTATGAACCGCTTAGACAGCGCTGATCACCTCACTTTTTCTGTAGCATTGACCAGAATCCTTCAACGTATCCTTCAGCTAACTTTCCTGCTCCATGCACAAGAATTCCGAATCCAAATGGAACTATTCTTGGATGGATTCTGTCGCCGAAGTACCACAGGAGGAATCCTATCGCTGCCTCTAATTGTTCATCTGTCATTCCAGCTAGTTGTTCACCGAACCATGACTTTAATGTTCCTACTACTCCACCTGCTGATGCAGATCCAAGAATTACGAGTAGAAAGTCGATCCCATCAGTTACTGTCCCTCTAGCTTTACTTACAAGACCGCCTAACACTTCTGCCACTTAGATCACCTCTAGACTGTGTATTTGGCTATTATCTTTTCAAGCTCGGCTATCTTAGCTTTAACTTCCTCTGGACTCTTTCTTGAATATCTGACTCTTTTAGTTCCACCGAATGACTTTCCTTTCATTACTTTACTGATTATCTCCATTCTCTGGCTTAGTGGGAACTCTCTTGTTGCATGGGCTATCTCGGCAAACGCATCGTTCACTCTCTCGATAGTGGCAGGTCTTGCTGCTAGACCTTCTCTGATTTTAGCCCACGGTGGAGCTTCCGATAGAGTGAAAGGCTTTTTGAACCTCGGTGCTCTGAGTATCTTCAGTATCTTTTTCGCTCCCAATATGCTCAGCACTACCAACTACGACACCTCAAGAACTTCGATATCCCAAAAGCCTTATAAACGCTATTCTACCAAATTCTACTTGGGTGGAATATTGCCTACTTGCCCGTATTGCGGTGTATTACTCAAGAAAGAACCGGGATATAGAGATCCAGAGACAGGCGTATGGGTTCCGATCTACCGTTGTCCAAAGTGTGGTAGAACCTTCACCGAGGAGCAGCTAGGAATATACAGCAAATCGAAAGCCCTTATCCGCACGATAAAAGAAACAGGAGAAGAATATCTAAGGATATTAGGATTCGCTGAATCACAAAGAAAAGAAATACTCGACAGAATAAGAGAGCTAAGAGAAGAACTAACCAAGCTGAGAATGGAAGTTCGCAGCCTTGAAAGACGGATAAGGGAAATCGAAAAGAAGATGGGTGAGAGAAGATGAGTAAGAAAAAACTACCCCTGAAAGTAGAAGAACTTTTCTGTTTCAGGTGCGGTAAAAAGCTAATATTCACAGGATTAGATAGTGGAGAGTACCTGATCTTTGAATGTCCTGAGTGTAAGGTCTGGATAGGTGTAAGGGGGGTGAGAGGAGGTGAGCAAGTCGATTAAGATATCAGAGGATGCATACAGAAAGCTAAAGGAAATCGCAGCTGGAAGACCGCTGAAGAAGGTACTGGAAATGCTAGTGGAAAAAGAAGCTGTCAAGGTCGAGAATCTAATGAAAAACATTGAACTGGATGCTCGAACAATCTACGAATTACTACCAATATTCCAGTCAATCAGAATAAGCGGAGCTTATATTACAGGTATAGTCGAAACTGATGTTGGAGTTAGAATTAAAGGATACGTAGATATACTGGTGTTCGATGAGGATGTGAAAAAGCAGATAATAGGCATGCTAAAGAAAGTAATGCGGGTGGAAGAATGAAGGGAATGCTGAAAAGATTTTGGAGAAGACTTAGAAAATCACATCCAGATGTAGCCGATGCCTTAAAAGAATATTGCTCGAAAAAAGGAGTGACTGTCGATGATGTAATAGCAGCTGCGGTAGCTACATATCTAGCCGCCGATACTGAAGGTAAGGAAGAACTTGAAAAGCAATTTGCACAGAGAAGAATGTTCCAAGCAGGTCAAATTAATATTCAGCAAACGCTGAGCATACTTAAGGAAGCTATGAAAGCAGTAACAGATATGATGTCCGCTGTACAGGATGCCTCATGGGGATTAGTAAGAAAGTCAGTCGTTAACGAATTCAAGAACATGGTACAGACAGTCGAAGAGGTAAAGAGGATGGGTGAAGAAAGAGGAGGGATAGCTGGAAATCTAGCCGATCAATTCATTTCAGCTGTATTAGCAAGAATGCTAACAGGAGGATCACCTTTAGATCTAGCGGAAGCTGGAAAGAAAAAGCCAATCAAAAGAACAGGAGAAGCAGAGGTAGAAGAAGTCAAATGAGAGTTGAACTGAATGCCAAAGAGGTTTACAAAATCGGAAGTATAAGAAAGGCAGTAGAACAGGAATTGGGGACAAAGAAATTTAAAATCAAAAATGCCTATCAATTTGCTGGGAAAATCTATGTCGAAGTTGAACTTGATAAAGAAATAACGCTGGGGAAGTACATGGAATAGTCACTTATCAGGAATCGGAATCTTGTTTCCACAGTAAAAGCATGTCACAACCCTTGCTTTTTTTCTGTAGATTACATCTGAGAATAGCTTATTCCAGTCCTTGAATCCTCTTTTTATCCTCCATTGATTTATCTTTACCCGTGTAGCGTCATCTCCGCATAGGAATTGAAGCATATTGATTATCTCATCGTCTGGAATTTCCTGTTCGAGGTATATGAATATGTGCAGACCTCTCTTCGTCTCGTATATCCTTATCCGCTTAACATCATATCCCAGTTCCTTTAACATAGATATTCTTGTCCTCTTCCACAGCTCCATCCAGTACTTCGGAGGTTTAAAATCGATATCAATCTTTAGGACTGTCATAATACTTCTCCCACTTCTCAAACCAGTTTTGGAGTTCGATAAGCTTTTCAATTAGGCTGGCTATCTCTTCATTTGACATTCCCTTTAAATGCCTCCTGCAAATTGGAACATCACCGTATTTCGTATGAATAACGTTTTTTGTTTCCTTACCACAGTACAGGCACTTCATTAGATCACCTCCAGTTCTAATGCCATAGCTGTCCTTCCAACCATATCGAACAGACTCCTATCCGCTATAATTAGATAACACTTAGCCGTAAATGGATATTTACCTCGTTTTTCGATTTGCACTCTTACTCTCGGATATACAATTTGCTTTGCCTCTGCATATTCAACTCCTATCTTCAGGATTTTCATAGTGACTGCATATTCCTCAAAAGGTCTTGTCAAAACTCCAGTTACATGTTCTATCCCTGTTAGTATGAAGTCCAATAGACTTTCATGGATTGTTCCCTGCTTTTTCAGTAAAGCTCGAACATGCTTTATCCTGCTTCCAATTTCCCTGTAGATCTCCCAGAGATCTTTTGGAAAATCCTTGTTCACATCAAAAACAACGTAGAACAGCTTTAAGACTGCATTTACTATTCGCATAGCTATCTCTTTGACCTTCTCTCTTGATAGTAATCCGCTTATTGAAGTATCAGCTGTAACTTCGCAGTATAGCGGTTCTTTTCCTCCACCTGTCTCTATACTGAATGTCAAAATTATTCTCAATATCTCCAGCTTAATCCATCTCCTGCCCTTTCTAATGAAAATTGCTGACTTCTTCTCTAGCTTTAGAGTCTCATACTCTCTGACGATCGTCCACACTTCGGTTTCCGTGAATCCTCTTCTCCTCATATACCTGAGAAGTGCAATTCCTGAGACTAAGCCACGAATATACCTGTCAATCATCCTGATCATATCCATGTGAATCTGCTTCCTAGTCGCTGGACTGATATATACGGTTTCTCTTCTCATCGGATTACCTTCTGTATCGTATTTCATCCGAATATCAACTCCCACAGTACACCGAAAGCCTTTACAGAATATCCGAGTGCTATAGTCTCCATACTATATGCTGCTCTCTTCAACCGCATTACACGGAATATCCTGCACAATACATCCGCAGTTATGGCTATAATCGTATAGCCTACCAGCTTAAGTACCAGTTTCCATTTCATAACCACTCACCCTCTAGTTCTTCTTCCCACTGCTTGAGGATGAACTCCAGTAGATCTTTCCAGCTCCTGAACTTGTAGTATCGCCTGAGCATCCATAGTTTATCGTACATATCATCTGGAATATTCCTTATGATTATAACATGAACTTCTCCAGTCTTCTTACCTTTCTTTCGCATTCCAATCGCCTCTCAGCTTGCTTCACATATTCAGGATTAATCTCAATTAGAATGGCATTCCTGTTCATTCGATCTGCAACTACACCAGTTGTTCCTACTCCTGCGAACGGATCAAGTATCCAGTCACCTTCTCTTGTACTGCACTTGATCACAAATTCAAGGACTTTCTCAGGCTTTTGACATGGATGTCCCCAGTATTCCTTGCTTTTACTGTCAATCTTCGGTGCCCTTATAACGCTTCTGGGATATCCAACTCCCTGCTTAAAGCTTATCCTTTCATCCTTACTGCGAATCTTCATTATTAGAGCCTTCAGTTTCTTATCGCTTGTCGGGTATTTAGCTAACCTTCGCATATCGATATCAAGATCAGGCAATGGTACACCTTTCTTGAACAGGCACCAGATGTTCTCATGGATTTGAATAGGTCTTCTTTTGCTTACCGGCGGCGTTCCTGAGGTCTTATATACTATTAGCTCGAAGTTGAAATTGAAGAACCTTTCCCAGTATTTCCAGTTCTTAGCTAAATTCGGTTGAGTACCGCATAACCATAATATTCCTGTCTTTTTCAATAACTTTGAACATAGAGCTGATAGTTTGTTATGATCTGGAGCTTGACCGTGCGGAATATCCCAGTCGAAATACGGCGGATCAACGAATATCATGTCAAACTGCCTCTTCAGCTTAGGCATAATTTCAAAGCAATCTCCCTGAATAATCTGTATCTCTGCCATCAGATCACCTCATAGAACTCCAATACAGGATCAACATACTTCTTTTTGAAATCGGGATTCAGCTTATATTCATCCTTACCGTAAGTTCCCTTCACAATTCCTTTCCCAATCAACGGTTTCATATTCTCATTGATAGTCTGGTGGCTTACCTTGAACTCCTCTTTCAATTTCCGCTTACTGGTAGTTTGATGTTCCATGATATAGAACAGCAATACGTATGAATCTGGATTGAATACCAAAGGTTCAGAAACTCCGTGTCTCCTTTCGCTTAAAAGCCAGTCTACAACTAGGTATAGACTGCATATGTTAAGAAATTTGACATCACCCTCAGTTACAACATCCCTTTGATTGAGTATAGCTGAAGCTTTAAGCAAATTATCGGTATATATTCCTGCTCTGCCTTCTGATGTTTGTCTTTCCAGTATAGCTTTAATCCTCTTGTATTCCTTTGAATTTTTAATGCTTGTCGGAATCGTAACTTCATCGAACATATCAGGATTTAGCATTTCTATCTGTGGAATATTCGGTTCAAGTTTAGTGTATCTTGGAGATCCTCTGGGATAGAACAGGTAGAATCTAATAAACCTGTCCTTGTACATCGATTCCCATGCTGCTGTTCGGTTCAATCTAGAGATCATCTGCGGTTGAGTCGCACTCAGAAATGAAATATAAGCTTCGCTGATATCTAACTTATATTTTCCCGTAACTGTATGAACTTCGTGATCTGTCAATAGATTAGCTATAACATTAACGCCGACATCCCTCAGATATTCGGTATAGAATGAACTAAAATCTTTGTTGATCAGCGTAACTGATTGACCATCGATTTCCTTACTAATCTTCGCCAGACCTGCATAGGTTAATCCTGTGACAATCTTTACGGGTCGGTGTCTAAGCTTTACGACATTCATTAGGACAGTAGTTTTACCCTTACCACGATCGGCGACAATAAACCCGCCCATATTAGCTATATCTAGCAATTTCATAAACACCGTCGGTATACCTAGATTTTTATGCGTCTTTTCAACTGCCTTGATTATCTTCATCGTGTTTTCCACCTGCATTAGCAACACCAACTATTTTGAAAACGATTGTCCTATTCCGCTTATCATACTGGAGTACTTCCATCACATATTCATCGAATTCAGGCGAATAAAGTTCTCTGGGAAAAAGAATGTAGAAAGAGGAGTGCTGTCTCATGAGCTTCAGTATTCTCTTTCCCTGCAGTATCGCTTTCATTCTAGGATTTTGACTGGCATCCATCTCTCATTCCCTATCCTGAACCTTACTTTCTCGAATTTGATCTTCTTTCCGATTAGCTTCTCCGTGTCATCAATTCCTAGCTCTTTCAGTCTTCTTGCTAACTCCCCGAGATGTAATGATGTGAATTTCTGTGTGACTATTTGCCATATTCCGTTTAAGTTCACCTTGATATCCCAGTATATCGCATCCCTGCCCATTCGATCTTTCTGGATTCTTTCTGCGAATAGTATTCCTTCAAATTCGTCTGGCAGTTCGCTTAGCTGTGATCTAATCTGTCCTTTCTCTTCGAGATCCTTCAGCTTTACCATTCTATCACCTCCCCCCGGGCAACCTTACGGCTGTCCCGGGTTTGGGAAAAAATAA
>Ga0190363_1001834_pt1 | contig 12459 bp, 15 predicted proteins | sample 48721867_MG_FD_161272 | JGI IMG/M metagenome (GOLD analysis project Ga0190363, IMG submission 161272) | Hydrothermal vent microbial mat bacterial communities from Southern Trench, Guaymas Basin, Mexico - 4872-18-6-7_MG | ecosystem: Environmental > Aquatic > Marine > Hydrothermal vents >...
TACTGCAGGCATGTCCCTTCATCGCTGACTTTGCCCACCACCGTTCCCTCCAGCTCCAGCGAACTCGACGCGGAGTCCACCCCCCTTCCTATGGTCTCCTTGGACTTCTGCGCGGCGTAGAACCCCATGTTTATGATGACGTATGCGACGGCCGAGGCTACCACGACGAACGCTATCATCACTATGGCGGCCTCGACGCCTATGGTCCCCCTGCGATCCCCGGCGCCCCTGCTCATGTCGCTGTCCCTCATGAGGCTACTCTACGGTGACATAGGCATCTTTAGGTATGGCCTCCGGAACGGTAAACTCTATGGTCAGCGGGGCGCTCTTCTCGGGCCTTATCTCGATGAGGACGTTGTCCCTGGGAACGGCCCTCTGGCTGGGGTCTAGGTCAATTATCAAGTAGCCCTTCTCGAAGAAGTCCAGTGAGTCGTCGCCGTTGTCGTTATCAACCACGAGGACAGCTACAGTTCCATTTAAACCCTGTGTAACATTGGTTATTATGTCATCAAAGGTCGCTCCCGTCGGGTCGACGGTGTGGTTTATCCCCATATATATGTTGGCTAGGGCTACCCTCGTTCCTATCTTGATGCTCACCACGGTCTCGTTGGTCCACATTGGGACGTACTTGACACCTAGGGTCTTCAAAGGTATGATTATCGTTGATATATTGTTCGCTTGGCTTGTGTCGGACTTGAGTAGTAGGCTCCCATCTAGGGTGAGGGGGCAGCTGGCCTCCTTCAATCCCTGCTGTATCGCCTCCTTGCTGCGCTGGGTCGATGTGAGCCCCATGTTAACGACCATGAAGGCGAAGGCAGCGGCGACGATTACGAAGGCTATCAGCACTATTGCTGCCTCTATACCCACTATGCCCCTTCTTCCTAGTCTTCGCATTTTTCTCCCCCACTTTCTATAGGATAGAATTTACTTTAAGAGAATTGTTCATCTTAAGTATATACTTAAGATTGTTCGGAACAAACAGCTATACCTATTTTCTACCTCTTTACAGCAGATAATATACCAAACTTCTCCAAGACGCCGCGCAGCTCCTTGTAAAAAAGACGCCCCTTCTCCGTAAGCCTTAACCCTTGCTCGTTCCAGATTATCATATTGAGGTAGGAGAGTTCCTGTAGCCTCTCCTTGAGCCTCACGGGATTCATGTTTGCCATGTACATCACCCGTGTAAACTTTGCCCAATACCTCCCATTTTCAGAGAGCACATCAATGGCAGAGAGTATGTCTAGGTAGATGTTCAACCTTCCCCTACGCTTTAGAAAACGCGTCGCCCTGGATATATCGCTAATCATGGTTTCTTTATGACTCCCAATTTTAATTTTAAGAGAATTGTGTACAACGGTTATGGAAAACCGTTCAGAACAAATGCATGGGCCCTTAGTATATATCGACAATCTATCAACCACTTCTGGAAAATGAAGCGTCCCTGTACCCAATACCTGTGAGCCTAAAGGAGGCCTCCCTGATGAGGGGATCCCTAAGGCCCCCGAGGTAGGAGAGGAGGCCGTAGAGGATGAAGGAGACGCTCAGGACGAGGATGGGGTTCACGCAGCCATCGGGCAGCTTCTGTATGAGTTGCCTGGCGTCGCGGTAGTAGAGGCTTCCGAGGCGGAAGCGTCGCTCCATCGTTGAGAAATCGCTCAGCCGAATAGGGCTCTGGCCGCCTTTATCCCCTCCTGGGTTAGGGCTATGTATCTCGTCCTCCCATCCCCCGTGTATGCGACCCACCTCGGCTCGCCATCAACCTCCTCGCTCCTCAGATCCACAATCCTCTCTATAAGGCCCCTAGCCTCAAGTCTCTTAATGGCTCTGTGGAAGCTCGCCCTATGCTTCTCCGTCAGCCTCCTCGACTGCCTGTGGCAACCGTCTATCAGCTTGAAGATGATGGCCTCCCTCCTCCTGCAGGCTTCCTTGGCGGCCTCCTCGCTCAGGAAGTTTCCCTCATCATCCGTCAGCTCCCTGAGCTCCTCCCTGAACTCCTCTATCAGCCTCATCTTATGCTCCTCATCATCCCAAATCCGGTCTCCATGACCCCTGTTCAACCTCTCAGCCACATACCAGCTGACGATGGAGACATGGCAGAGGTGGTCGGGGAAAATCTTAGATCGGCTCCTCCAGAGACACTCTAGAATTAGCGTCTGCTGACCGCTCAACTCAAATCTCCTCCCAGATAGAGACCCCTAGAGAGATTCCTAGAGGAAGGCAGTACACAAAATCAGGAGAGAGATGGTTGAATATGGACGCCTTAATTTTAATTCTCTCCACCTATGTCATAGGGACAGGCCTTATAGTCCACGCATATTTTAGTATGCATCGACCGTGGGTCGGTATTTGACGCAGTATACGGTAAGTGTTAATGTTAATTTAATCAGTAATACTCTATTATCGGTTCTATGAAGTTATAAATTGTTTAAGATATTAATGGGGACGGTGAAGAAGGTGTCCAATAGATGGATGCTTATGTCAGAGGCTTGGAACTTGAACGAAATAGCTCATAGAGTAGGGGACGCCCTAACGGCTCTGACTCTTCTAAAGTTCTCTAAAATGCGGGGGCTTGCGATAGACGAGGAAGAAGAAAAGCTGAGGGAAAGAGTTCTGGCGGTGAAGCCCGTACTCCAGAATCTCTTGAGTGAGATAAAAAACACCATCAAGTCCAGGTATGGCCCTCCTCCATTGCTTAGAGCCCTTCAGGAGGAGTATGGGTACGCAGATCTAAGAAGAGTAGAAGAAAAGCTGAAGAAAGTCTTGAATGCACTAGAACGTATATGGAAAGGAAGCTATAGAGGAGAGGACTTCGAGGAGATTGAGAGGTTATTGGAGTGTATAGCTTACGAGGCCTCGTCGAGATCCCAGGAACTCGTAGCTAGGGCCGGACGGTACTAGTACTATGAGTGAAAGACCTCTCCTTAACATGATAGAAGACCTTCGCTCTGACGTTGCATCATTAAAGGAATTCTTTAGGATGATACACTCAGATGACGAGAAGACTTCCGAGCTAGTAGGCAGATTCGAGTCTAAGTTGAACAAAATAGAGCTTGATCTTGACGCGCAAGATAGACTATGCAGGTACTTGTCTAGCATTAAGAGAGTAAGATCCGCTTACAAGGAATTGTACACCAGAATACTATTTCGGCTTCAGCAACATAGACAATCAGTTTACCTCCTTCATATGGTCTATGCGCTAGCATCTCTCAGAGAAAACGCTAGGGAAGGAGAGGTTTCCCAGAGGTTCCTTAGTTTAGTAGACGAGTATATAGATTTGCTAGCGGATGAGTTGGACGTATCAGCGAACTTGCCGCTTGTTATAGCGCCAGAAAGCGCGTATGCGTCTTTGCCAATACCGAGCGAGAGTGTGTTTATTGTGATGCTCCCACTGACAAATCTTACTAAGCCTTGGAAATGGGTTCTGCTTTCTCACGAGCTAGGACATCTATATTTCCAATACTACAGGGAAAATATAATTGCTGAGACTTTACCAGTAATAGAGGAGGAACTAAGGGAGACTATACGTAAGGAGGAGCAGATTGATAAGTACACTAACTTGTGGGGCGGTTACTGGCTCCAAGAAATAGTTGCTGACATTATAGCTGCAGGTCTGTCTGGACCAGCCTACCTCAAAATGCTTATCATAGAAGCTACCGAACCAAAACCAACACGGGAATATGGTTCCCACCCGCCTTTAGATGCAAGGAGCTTAGCACAAATAGTTTACATGGAGCTAGTTAAAGCCCCTAACGATCTCACACTCACTATGAAGCGTGTTTGGGAGGAGTTTAGGGGTGGAGTGCAAGAGACAGCCTCCCTTTCAGATTACTCAAGTGAGGAGATAGTTGAACTCATTTCACGCTTCATGGCTAACGCCATCCGAGAACCCTACATAGTTAAAAATTGGGGCGAATTTAAGAGGGTAATAGGAGGTCTCCCTGAGACTAAGAGCGAGGATATCAGGCTCGTGGTTCCAGCTATGGCATTAAGTGATGTTCATGTGAGACTATAGTGGCGGTCCGATTATATCTATCCCCATCTCTGCAAAAACCGCATATTCATCTGCGTACTTTATGGTTATAGGCAACTTTAGCTTCTTAATTATCCCCTCCCAGTGAAGGAATGAGAGGTAATACACCTCCTTTACCACTTCCTGAAGGGTGTAATCAGGCTTATCGTTCTTAATCACTTCTATTAGAAGCGGTCTAGCCAATCCCTGCTTTATCAGCGGCCAGCCCACACTGGCTAAAAGTCCCATGTGTTCGCTTAACTTAACGAACACTCCTGGCGGGCAGGGCATTAAATTGCCACTATTATACTTGAAAATCCTATAGGGGGTAGTTTCCCTTACAGAGACTAACGTTGCCGATACTTCTAGATTCCTCCGCTTTAGCGAACTCACTGCCTCCTCCAAACCTTGCTCCTCGCTTACATAAACGTCGCCATCCCTATGCATTACGAGGTGAATAGGACGCCCTTTGGGCAGGGCCCTTAAGTTTTCCATTATAAGCTGCGTTACTGCATCTCTCATAACACCTTCTTCCACCTTGGATCCTTCAATTGGCATCCTAGCTTCGCCAATGTAGTTCCCTATACTGTCTATCAATGTGAAGGTAACGACTTTACTTGGCCTCGTGTCCACCCCTATGTACAGGTCCCCCTTTAACTTCTCGCCTAATAGCCATGGACGGGCCCCCATCTTCCCGAGAAGTCCGCAAACCAGATTGAGCACGGAATTAAAATACAAATGCATTTTATCGCCCGGCAGGTCATATTTACTCAACACAAGGGTTCTTAGTACCATCTGACATGGCACATCCTGAAACATCTTTTTAAACTCGAAGTATAAAGGATCATCACTGCCCAGAATACAGATGATTGCCTTCACGTTGCCCTTAAACTTGGAATAATTTTTCCTCACCTCAGTAGTGTCGTCACCTGAGTAATCCCAAAGGTATAATTTATTCTTAGGCGGGAGCTTGATGCGGAGATACTTCCTTCCGACTTTCCTTAGATCCAGGTAGAATTTCTTAACCTGCTCCTCAGCTAAGTGTTCACGTGGGTATACTAGAGCTAGTCTTTCCCTAGCGGAAAATCGAACCTTAGCCTTAGCCGGTCCATGTTCTTTCAACTTATTCTTGAAGAAACTTGTGTACTTTTCAAAACCACCCTCGTCTTTTAAGTTAAAGATTTTACCACGTCTAAATCTTAAGTCTGGGGGTTCTAAATACCTGCTCTCAAAAGTCGATGGTTCCTCTAAAAACTCTATTTTTGGAATATTCGGAAATTTTGGTACATGAAGCGGGTTTATTACATTCAAGAAGCGCTCTATTTGGCCAAATCTGCGGTCAGCGGTTAGGTATATCTCGTCCTTTAGATACTTAGACTCACCCTCAATGTCCTTCGTCCTTAAAACTAAGTGCGCCATGCTTGGAGCGTAGTACAAACCTCCTTCGGTCTCGAGAAGAGGTTCATCGTCACTTATTTTATTCGCTATCTCAGGTAAATCTCTATAATCAAGGTACCAGCTCTTGACGGTGTACCACCTCCCATCCTTCTCTATCACTTCATCCCTACCAGCCCTCAAATCGTCCCTTAACCTCAATACTTTTCTTACACTGAAAGTAGGAATGATTCCTCTGACCTGGCTTGTAATGATATATCGTCCTTCTTTAAACATCGCCTTAACCTTCTCTACTCCAAGCTTAGACAATAGAACTTGCACGGAGTCGTTCTGGACAACACGGGTTATCGAATCTAGCACCAGCCACGCATAACCATCCATTATTTCATACCTGTAGAACACACCTCTGTAAACCCTGTACTCCCCGTACTTTCCCTTTACTATTTTATCATGAGAGAAGCTAAAGTATTTGTTATAAACATCACGCCAGAGGCCGTGGTACTCAAGTTTCTGCCTGGTTAGGCTGTAAAGCAGTCTTTTCGCCGGTGATGGATATTTTCCAAGTCCTTCTCCTTCAATTTCTAGTCTTAGAATGAAACCGTCCATTTTGATCTCTTTAGGAGGATTAACAGGGTTAAAAATCAAAACATAATCCTCTTCCTCGCTTGGGCTATACGTTGTAGATGGAGCGTTGAGCTTTGGAGCAATCTCTCGACTCAGTCTTCCCAACACTTTAAACTTATCCTGATCGCGTCCCAGATTAAGAACCCTATATCCATATACTTCTATTCCAAGATCAGATATCAGGTTTCTAGTTCTAAATATGTTAGTCTTGTAACTCATTCTCTGGCCTCGCTCTCTTAAATATATTAACACGTCTCCTTAAGGGTTATCATTGTACTTTAAGTGTGTTTTCCTCTTAACGACCCTAAACACAACTAGGAAGGCAAAAAATACATAGCAACTAGCTGCCTTGCTGACTCAGGCATCCCAGAGATGAACCTCTGCTACCTGCTCAGCTTCCTCGGCCTAGGCATCTGGTGACCTAGATGTAAACCGTTTCTATTTATAATTGGCTCGCTCGTCGGCTGCGATTTCTCTATGGGATGTCGAAGAGGAAGCTGAGGAGGGCTGAGAAGCGTCTGGAGGCCTTGGTGACGGGTGTCTTAGCTTTCATATTGGCTTCGATAGCGTTTTGGAGCTTCCAAAAAGCCATCTATGAGCCCCTAGTCAATTGGCTGACGGGATTCCTTGGCGAGGGCATCGGAGCTTACCTGATTCTCCTCATAGTCAGCAGCGTCTTCCTCGTATTCATCCTGAAGCGTAAGCTCCCCTTTGTTAAGTGAGTCGAGGCTCTCAATAGATTTATTTTCTATGTCATCATCTTTTCTCCAAGTGTCTATATGTCTGAGCCTCTCCTAACTGAGGAGGATAGGGCTAATATTAAGCTGATAGCTGAGGAGCTTCCGAAGTTGAGGCGTCTCGTAGAGGAGCTCCTGGAGACTTTGGATGTTCTGGGCAGCGAGGAGGAGCTTAAAGCCATAGAGGAATCCCTGGAGCAGGTTAGACATGGAGAGCTGAGGGACTGGGATAGCTATGTCAAGAGCCTCAGGGAGAAGGGAGAGATATAGCATTAGATTTACACCGAGATTTGGGAGAGATTTCGATAGACTCCCAAGGGAGGTCAAGAGGAGGATCGTTGAGAAAATCGAGGATTTGAAGGGGAGGCCCCATGCCTTCAAGAGGCTTCATGGAAGGCTGAAGGGTCTTTACGCCCTTAGAATAGGAGAGTATAGGGTTATCTACCTGATAGATGATGAGCATAAAGAGGTCATCCTAATTAGTGTAGCACATAGGAGAAGAATCTATAGATTAAGATAGGTTCCTTGCGAGGACGAGTATAGCTGATTTCTCTATGGGATGGGTGGGAAGACTCGTAGGAAGAAGGGGGCTCGGAGATATAAGGTGAAGGGGCGTCCCAGCTACTACGTCGTCCGAGACCGCTATGGCAGATTCAAGAGGTGGGTGAAGATTCCCAGGAGCATAGCTGTGGATGCGCCTCGTAAGGCTAAGCATCAGCCTAAGAGGCCTGGATACGGGCATAAGGGTGATTATCCAGCGAGGAAGGGTAAGGGCCAATTCAAGTGTCCAATCTGCGGTAAGAGGTTCAAGTCGAAGCGGGGGCTCAGCATCCACATGACGAGGGTTCACGGATAGGAGGCCTCCTCCATGGCCAGAGCCAAGAAGTCCAGGAAGGCTAAGGCTGCGAAGGGTAGGAGGAAGCCTCGGAGGTTTAAGTGTCCCATCTGCGGGAGGCGCTTCACCTCTAAGCGTGGCCTCAGCCTACACATGAGGGTTCATCAACGTGAGGCCGCTCCTCCGCCTAAGGCTGAGGCTCAGCCCCCTCCGCCTCCCCCTCCGCCGGTTGAGGCTCCTCCCAGGCCTGAGGAGAAGCCTAAGAAGAGGCGCAGGAGAATCGTGAAGAGGGATAGGGAGGTTGTGGGCTTCTACACGGAGAAGACTGAGGAGGGTGAGAAGAAGGTTAAACCCATAACGGCTCCATCCGGGAAGCCGAGGAGGGTGAAGGTAAAGGTTAAGGAGGCTGAGCCTAAGCCTCCTGCGAAGGTGGAGCAGCCCCGCACCGAGCTCCTCGAAGCCGCCTACAAGCCCTGGGAGAATCCCAAGGTTCTGAGGTGGTATGCCAACTACTGGCCTGATGAAAAGATGCTGAGGAAGGTTCCTCCTGAGCGTAGGGGGAGGCTCATCGCACCCTTCATAGACTGGGACAGCGTGGAGAAGCGCTACATGCCGCCACCGCCTGGAGTCGTAGAGTATCTCGATTACCCCCATCCAGACGCCCCCGACGGCGTTATAGAGGAGCTGAAGTGGGCGTTCAGGATGAACAGGAAATACGTCTGCCAGGGCAAGGATCCCGTGAACGTGATGCTGCTCGGCCCTCCGGGGACTGGGAAGACGGCCGCCGTTAAGAAGTTTGCATCGGAGATGGGGCTGCCCTATTACTATATTCCCGCTGACACTCGATACATGACGGCTGAGCAGCTCCTCGGCCGAAAGGAGTTGGAGAGGCTGCCGGATGGAACGATGAGAACCGTCTGGAAGGATGGGACCATCGTGAAGGCTGCGAGGACCGGCGGAGTGCTCCACATCGACGAGTTCAGCCTCCTAGACCCCGAGGTGGCGACACGGCTGCATGAGCTCCTTGACAGCCAGAGGAGGCTGAGCCTGGAGGGGATTACGGGCGAGGTGATTAAGGCTCATCCAGATCTCTTCATAGTCGTCACCTTCAACCCGATAGAGCTGGGGACTGAGCACGTGAAGCCCATAAGCGGACCCCTCTTCCGCAGGTTCAGGGGGATCCTTATGGATTACCCGCCTCCGGAGATCGAGCTGAAGATCGTCAAGAGGCAGCTGGGCCTCAGCGATAGGGAGCTCAAGGTCAGGGATGGAAACGTCGAGGGGGAGTATGCTGAACCCCTAACCCGCCTGGTTAAGGCGCTGCACGACATCAGGGGCGAGGCTGAGAGAGGCGGGGAAATAGTTCACATACCGACGCTCAGCGAGGCCGTAGACTTCGCCAGGGAGCTCAGAGAGGGAACCGACATTAAGAAGGCGCTTCACAGAGCCATAATCGGCAAATACTGCGGACTTGAGCGGAGGAAGATCCAGGAGAGCCTCCGATACCAGTTCCCAGAGCTGGGAGGCTGAGACTATGAGCGAGGAGAGGAAGCTGATACTAATCGATGGCCACCTCTACCAGGTGGCGACCGAGGAGGAGATGGAGATACGAGGCGGATTCATCGACGAGAGGGGGAACTGGATACCTAAGGGGAGGGTTCCCATGCCCTTCATAGACCTCCGATACAGGCCTCCCCTCCTATTCGGGGATCCACCTCCAGACATCGTGAAGAAGAGATGCCCCAAATGCGGCTATGAAGAGGCGAGGCTGATATTCCCGGCGCACGTGAACAGCGACGGCATCTACCACTACCCAGTCTACAGCTGCCGCCGCTGCGGCTACCACTTCGGCCTCCCCGGTGAGGCCTGATGCCGGGGAGACGTAAGCCCGTAGGGTTCTACACGAGGGAGACCCGCAGAGGGGAGAAGGTCGTCTCCCCCATTTTTCCACCTAAAGGCCGCATAAGGCAGCAGGTAACCGTCAGGAGGAGGGTCAAGAAGAGGTCGAGGAAGAGCTGGGCCAGCTACGCCTCAGCGGCTCAGGTCATGGAGCTGAGCCGATTCCTAGCAGGCTACATAAGCGGCAGAGACGTCGAGATTCAAATGGTGGATAACCCCCTTTTCCGTGGCTTCTCCACAGACCTGAAAACCATCTACGCTCCAGATTGGGCTGATTATAACCTGCCTGTAGACGGCTTCGACGAGTGGCGCATATACCGACATGGAATCTGGCATGAAGCCAACCACATAAAATACACTCCCCAACAATTGCTGGAGAGGGCCAGAAATTCTCCGGAATACATTAGGCTTCTCATAAACGTCTTGGAGGATAAGCGCATAGAGGATCTCGGCGTCAAATACCATCCTGGAGCCCTCCCAGAACGCCTCTATCATCAAGCCTATGGCTATGCCCTGAGACCCAGCGTCGAGGCATACAGCTGGTGTCCACCTGCTCAGCTATGCGAAGCATTCCTCCAGAAACTGCTAACCGGCAAGATCAAGGGCGACATGGATCCCGAGCTGAGGGATAGGGTGGAGAGAGCCGCGGCCTACGCTGAGAGGCGGATTAAGAAGCTGGAGAAGGAAAACCTCAGGGGAGAGGAGCTGGCGAACAGGATAGCAGGCCTAGCCGAGGAGGTCGCCGACCTCCTAAAGCTGAGAGATGAGGCTAGAAAGATGGCGTATGGCGAGGTTAAGCCTCCGTCAAAGCCTCCAAAGGGGCTGAGCAAGAGAGACCGAGAGAGGGCGAAGAGGGACATCAAGAAGTATAAGGAGCAGGGCGATCTACCCGACGTCGAGGATTGGGATGAAACCTTCCGCCCGCCGACGAAGGATGAGCTCCCAAAGCCGACTAAGAGCAGGGTTGAGAAGGACATCAAGGAATACTTCAAAGAACTGGAGAGAGAGGCCAGGAAGAAGGGTCGCATTAAGAGGCCTGACGGAGACGTGAAGCCAGATGAGATCTACGTGGATGATGTCGAGAAGGCTAAGACGGGATCGGCTGACGTCAAGGCTGAATACGAAGCCATAACCGGAGGAGGCAGAGGCGTAGAGGATCCCGCCCTGACGGGCTTCATGCCCGTCACAGGGTCGAGCTCGGCTGCGAAGTATGAGGATCCCAAGTTTAAGAGGAAGATGGCTGAGAGGCTGAAAGAGTGGAGGAGGGGATTCAGGGCCGCACCCTCGAAGACGGGTGCCAGCTTCAACGTCGACGCATGGCTCTACACAGAGGGTAAGAGACCCTTCGTCTCCGTTAAGAGGCGGAGCGTGAGGGGAGGGAAATACCTCTTCGTCGTAGACTTCAGCGGTAGCATAAGGCCATACGAGGAGGAGTATAAGAAGGCGTTGATAAACGCCTTGGAAGCCCTCCAGGGCATAGGGGCTCAGATAGCGGTCTTCGGCTTCGGAGGGCTAAAGGTGGGCAGGTCGAGCTACAGCGGCCTCTTCACCCTTAAGCGATTCGAGGAAGGCCCATGGCGGAGGGGGCACAGCTCAAGGCTGGCTGGAGGAGTGGAGGCGGATGGAGGAACACCTATGGCCAAGGCCTACAAGAGGCTTGAGGCATACATCAACAGGCATAGGCCTGAATACGTCATCACCGTCACGGATGGAGCTCCAGACAACATAGGGCTGACGAAGGAGATGATAGAGAAGCTGGGGAGGAAGACTGAGATGGTGGCCTTCGGAATCGCAAATGAAGAATCCACGGCGAAAATGATGAGGTGGAATCTGAAGAGCCTCGGCTACCGCCGCAGCTTCGTAGTCACAGACCTGGACAGGCTTCCAGGGAAGCTGGTAGACCTCATCGCCCCCAGGGAAACCTAAAATGAATGAGAAGATATTACTATTCGGCAATAATGTTGAAAAACCCATATTTTAGGGGTGTTTCACGACGAAGACACTCCCTTAACTACTTACGTAAAGGTAGGAGTGTTTCTCTTTAAAAAGACGCACCCCATCCACCCCTAAATAGGGCTTTAAAAGGCTTCTCTCGGCGGGGAAGCCTTAATCGGGGTTTTATATCGAGCATCCCCGCCCTCCCTAATCCATCATATTGATGGTGGAGGAGGCTTCATTAAGGGATAAACCTTTAAGCATGTATCCACATGCCGTTTCCGAAGAAGCGACCCGAGGAGAAGATGAGGCGGCTCTCAACCACGCTGAGGCCTCAGGCCTGGGAGAAGCTGCGGGACACGAGCCGGCGGACAGGCATACCCATGAGCATCATCCTCAGCGACCTGATAGAGAAGCATCTGGAATCGGATTTAGACGAGATCGTTAAGAGGTTTAGGGGGGCGGGTGGCGACGGCTCTGGCCCTTTTAAGCCCTAGTCGAATGATGATGACGCTGCTAGCTATCACCAATGGAAGACAGGTTTTGATAACCTTCTTATAACAGCCTTGTCAGCAAATCAACGAGGGGGTCGAATACAGCTTTCTCGAAGCTCCAGAATTCTATGGACGCTAATATGAATGCTAGAACACCAGTCACAGTGACTCTAGACGTTTCGTAGCTCTCCTCAGCTTCCTGCTCATCCATTAGAGAAATTTATAAGCTAGATGAAATCTTTATATATGTAAACCAATTTTGGTTTACATGTAATGGCTTTCAGTATGGGATATTTAACCGTAAGAGAATTGAGGATATGGGATCTTCGACGTAGAGGGCTGAGTCAATCCGAGATAGGTCGAAGAATCGGTGTGACGAGGCAGGCTGTGCATAAAGCGCTCTCTATCATAGACTCTAAGATCGAGAGGGCGATGAGGGAGATAGCAGAGGTTAACAAGCTGGAGATTAGGAGCATAAACCTCGTCGAGGGTATAATGGAGGCCTTCAGCCCAGCCTATAGGATACCGGTC
>Ga0190363_1001835_pt1 | contig 12459 bp, 12 predicted proteins | sample 48721867_MG_FD_161272 | JGI IMG/M metagenome (GOLD analysis project Ga0190363, IMG submission 161272) | Hydrothermal vent microbial mat bacterial communities from Southern Trench, Guaymas Basin, Mexico - 4872-18-6-7_MG | ecosystem: Environmental > Aquatic > Marine > Hydrothermal vents >...
GATCATAACGGGCGATCAGGTCGCGGGAAAGTCGATCAATTTCGATGCCTCAAGCTCTCTCGACCCCGACGGGCGGATCGTCTCATATAAGTGGGATTTCGGCGACGGTGGAAGCTCGGATCAGAAGGCCACAAGCCACATCTATGCCTCAGAGGGCACGTACACTGTTAAGCTCACCGTCACAGATGACAAGGGGAGTTCGGTCACAGCGCGTAAAGATCTCACCATATCCGGCAAACCGGGGCAACCCCCTATCGCCTCCTTCAAGATCGAGGGGAGCTTGGTGGTTGGCGAGGAGATCGTCTTCGACGCGACTAACTCCTCGGATCCCGACGGGCGGGTCGTCTCATATGAATGGGATTTCGGCGACGGCGTTACCCTGTCAGGACAGCGCGTGGTTCACTCCTACCTCTCACCGGGCCAATATCTGGTTAAGCTTATCATCAAAGATGATACCGGCCTTTCAGCCCAGGCCGTTCAGAAGATCCCGATCTCCGCCAAACTGGAGCCGGCGATAAGGGAACACAAGGTACACAGCCCCGCCCTTATGATGAGTTTTAAGGTGGTTAAATCCGGCGAGCACGCTCACTGTTTTGTGGACATCTGGGAGGGCGAACACGAGATAAAAAGAGGGCAGTTCCTGGAGTATCAGATAATCTTTCTATCAGGAGGGGCGGCCTATAACGGCGGTGTCGACCTCCTAACTTCCGATGGGATCACCCTGGGGATGGTCCGCTCAGGTGATAAGACGGCTGAGGATCAGTATGGATTGGAAGCCGACGTCTCAACGGATCTGAGCCAACCCATAAAGGGGATCAAGCATGCCGCACTTAACAGATGGTACCACAGGATAATATCGCTCGATCTGCTGGCGGGCAAGACGTTGAAGAAGGTTATGCTCGGATCGATCGTGGATAATCTCTCCGCGGGGAAGGTCTCCTTCTTCGTCGATAACATCCAGATAACGGACGGCAAGCATAGACTGCTCGATATCTACATAGATCAACGTAAGGTTCCCATAAAGGGCGGGATAGAGGTGGCCACGTCAAGCGATTACCTGGAGCCGGTCAACGTCGCCGATCAATCCGTCAGGGTGAGCGGACTGCCGAAATCGGTCCACCCGGCGGGGAAACTTCCCACCATTTGGGCTCAGGTAAAGCTGAGGGGCACACGTTGAAGGTGAAGATATGCGGGACGACCAACCTCGAGGATGCCCTTATGGCTCAGAGGGCCGGAGCCGATTTCATCGGAATATTGGTCGACGTCCCCTTCTCGGAGAGATCCCTATCCCTGGAGGAGGCAGTGCATATCGCGGCGGGACTTCATACGCCCGTTGTTGCCGTCCTCTATGGGATGCCGATCTGCCGGATCATCGATCTCGATCGTAAACTTCGGCCACATGCCGTCCAACTGATGGATGATTCTCCACCTGGGAGGATACGTGTTCTGGCGGGACTGATAAGGGCGGAGATATGGAAAACCCTCTTCCTGCCGCCCATCGTAACGGCGGACTGCGGACGGCCGACAGCGGACGTTATTCATGAGGCAGTTGAAAGAATGGCGGGGGTTATGCTAAGATATATAAGGGTGGGGGTTAGGGCCTTCCTGATCGATACGTTCACCCCCACCAGGCGCGGGGGGACGGGTAAACGGCATGATTGGAGGATCACCGCCGAGCTGATAAAAAGGGTGGAAGCACCTATCTTCCTATCAGGTGGTATAACGCCTGAAAACGTGTCAGAGGCCGTTCGCCTTGTCGATCCCTATGGGATAGATCTCTGTAGCGGGGTCGAGATCAGACCGGGCAAGCGTGATCCGGTAAAGCTGAAAAAGCTGTTGAACGTGATAGATCGATTGACAGCAGGCTCATCCTAAATTATAATAAGGGCGTAGAAACCGGTTTCTTATCGAAGATCGCTTTAAATTTGAAATCCAGGAAGGAGGAAGGTGGAAGATGGGGAGGTTTATCGCGGCCTTGGCTCTGGTATTCAGCGGTGCAGTCTTATCCTGGGCGGCTATACCGGTTCCAGAGCTTATAATCTACTATGACTATGAGGATTTCCAAAACGGGTTCGTCATCGACAAGTCGGGACACGGCCATGACGGCAAAATCGTGGGCAATATCAAGCAGGTTCCGGGCAAACGGGGAATGGGGGCGCAGTTCGAGAAGGGCAGTTACCTGGATCTGGATGGAGCCAACTTCCCAGCCGATGACATACCCGAAGACGAGATGTCGGTCTGTGCATGGGTGAAATGTCAAAATACGGGGGATCATCACGCTATATTCAACGTCCGAGGCGGCGACGGGACATGGATAATCCATCCGGAGCTGCGCAACAACGGCCAGTTCAGATGGCTGCTGAGGACGAAGGGAATGACGACCATATTCGACATCAGAGCGGGAACGGTGGAGTGGGACACATGGCTCCATTATGCGGGGGTATATAGCTCCATCCAAGGCTATGCAGCTCTGTACATCAACGGCGAGGAGATCATCAAGCAAAACACCGAAAAGCACAAGCTGATGAAGGATTGGACACAGGGAGTCCGTGTGGGATATAACATAGATAACGCCAGACCCTTCACCGGTATAATGGATGATCTCTGTGTCTGGGCCAAAGCGCTGACGCCCGATGAGATAAAGAACCTGATGGAGAACGGCCCTCTGCCCAAGGCCGTCTCGGCTCAGGGCAAATTGGCAACAGTCTGGGGAGATCTGAAGAGGTTTTAATGTGTAACGCGGGCGGTCCAACCGCCCGAATCTCTTAACCTAAGAGGAGGGTAAAGATGAAGCGATTAGGGATGCTGGCGCTTATTTGGGCCTTTGCCCTTGGGATGACTGTCTGGAGCCTGGCCGCTCCGGAGATAGTGATCTACTACAGCTACGATAAGATCGTCGGCGACACTGTGATCGACGAATCGGGCAACGGCCATGACGGCAAGATCGTCGGCAACATCACGCAGGTTGACGGCAAAAGGGGAAAGGCCGCCAAGTTCGAGAAGGGAAGCTATATCGACCTGGACGGGGCCAATTTCCCCCAGGAGGATATCCCAACTTCCACTTTCACAATAGCGGCATGGGTGAATTGTGAGAACACCGGCGATAGCCATGCCATATTTAACGCGAGGGCGTCCGACGAAACCTGGCTCATCCACCCCGAACTGCGCAGCGACGGGAGATTCAGGTTCTGCCTCCGCGGCTACGGTTCCAACAAGATCTGCGATATCAAGGCCGGAACCGTAACGTGGGGCGAGTGGATACACTACGCCGCGACCTACGATAGATCTGCCAAGAAGGCGATCCTATACATCAACGGCGAGGTGCTCCAAGAGGTCGATGCCGAGGCAGATGTGGACATCGCCGGCGACTGGGGATTGGGCGCACGGGTCGGATATAACATAGATAACGCCAGACCCTTCACCGGATTGATGGACGATTTCGTCCTGTTCGGCAAGGCCCTCTCCCAGGACGAGATAAAGAGCCTCATGGAGAACGGGCCTTCCATCCCCTCTGCCGTGACGGGCGAAAACTGCCTCGCCACCTTCTGGGGCGCCGTCAAGACGTTCTGAGCTTATCGCCATGGGCAGGGTTATACCCTGCCCCCCTCCTGAAATTCTTGACACGATATGGTTTTAAGTATAAAATAGGCCAAAGGGCAATCTGATCTTCGTCTGGCGATACGGCCGAATTGCCGGGATGGGGGATACTGTGGATGGATCGTAAAGAACTAATCGTGAGGAACTGCAGGCTTTTCAATTCGTCCGAGGATGAGCTCGTCTCGATATCGATCAGGGATGGGGTTATAAGCCGAATAGGCGAACCCGATCCTGAAGTGAGATCGGTCAGGAGCCTGGACGCCGAGGGCCGCGTCGTCGCCCCCGGTTTTATAGACGTGCACATTCAGGGCGCGGGAGGCGGTGATGTGCTGGATGGAAGCCTGGAGGCCCTCCGGGCCATCTCCCGAACCTGTGCGCGGTTCGGCACCACCTCTTTCCTCGCCACCACCGTGTTCCGCCCGAAAGGGGATAACCGCCACATCAGCGTCGCCGCGGAAAACGTCGGTAGAGATCTGGGAGGAGCAAACCTTTTGGGAATTCATCTGGAAGGCCCTTTCATATCGCCCGAAAAGAGGGGGATGATCCAGCCCAATTGCATATGTCCGCCCTCGAAGGAAGTACTTAAGGAGATATCGGAGCTGACCGGCGGCACGTTGCGGATCATGACGATAGCGCCGGAGCTGAAGGGAAGTCTGGGGATAATAGAGGAGCTTCGCGATAGCGGGATAGTTCCCTCGCTCGGCCATACCAGCGCCTCATATGAGGAGACGCTGGAGGGCATAAGGGCCGGGATATCACATGTAACGCATCTCTTCAACGCCATGGCCTCACTCCACCATCGGAACCCCGGCCCCCTGCTCGCCGTCTTCGAGTCGGATGATTTAGACGTTCAGATCATAACGGATGGCGTTCACCTTCATCCCAAGGTGTTGAGGTGGGCGTTTAACCTCATAGGCCCTCGACGGAGTATAACGATCACGGACGGAATGCAGTCGATAGGGCTTCCGGACGGAAGATACATCTACAACGGGATCGAATACGAATCCAGGGATGGAGCGGCCAGATATGCCGACGGCACCTTGATCGGCACCTCGTTGGGGTTAAGCCAGATGATCGAGCGACTCATGAAATTCACCGACTGTCCGCTCGATGTGGCGATCAGGACCGTTACGGAAAATCCAGCAAGGGCGATTGGAATGGAGGATAGAAAAGGAAGCATAGAAGTAGGCAAGGATGGAGATCTGGTTATACTGGATTTCGATCTCTCCATATGGGCGACCATAGTGGGCGGGAAGGTCGTCTACCGGAAATGGGAAGGTTGAGATGAAAGGACGCTGGCTGATCCCCATAGCGATATTCCTCATAACCCTTTTCACATATGTCTTTTACAACCTGAACCTGCATAACAACGCCGTCATAAGCCGATCCGGCGAAGGGCCTAACTCATCCATCACCGAATACGTGAAGGGGAAGGTAGTCAGACTTCTGGACACAAAGGTGTTCGAGGAGAGAGGGAGCGTCAACCATGTGTTTGAGGTTGAACTCCTCGGCGGCAGATACAGGGGCAGGCATATCGTGCTGAGGAACGTCATCAAACCTCTGGCTCTCCCGCTTATAAGCCGGTATATCTCCGTGGGGGATACGATACTCTGCCGGGTGACGGGCACGGGCGACAACCTGGACGCCATAGGGTTGATCCAGGAATACGATAGGGACAGCTTCATCATCTTCCTGGCGGGCCTGCTTCTGATTCTCATAGTGGTTGTGGGGAGGATACAGGGGGTTCGGAACGCCCTTGCGCTCATCCTTTCCGGGATGGCGATATATCTGGTGATGTTGCCCCTTTTGAGGAGCGGGCGTGATCCGATCGTTTCCGTTTGTCTAGTCTCCGCCATCATAGCTATACTCTCGCTCATGTCGATCGTCGGATTCAACCGAAAGACCTTTTCGGCGGTGCTTGGGACGATAGGCGGGGTGATAATAGCAACCGGTTTGGTCGCCTACGCCCAGCACAGGCTTCATCTGACCGGTATGGCCACGGCCAACGTGGCCTCCATCATCGAGGCGTTGGGCTCAAGCGGGGTGAAGGAGATGGGTTTCAATTTCGAGAAACTGCTTCTGGGCGGCATGATCATCGGCGTTTTAGGGGTGGCGATGGATGCCTCGATAGATGTGGCATCCGCCATGGACGAGATTAAGCGTGCAGATCCGAATATCACGGCGGCGAGGCTGATCAGAGCGGGGATGAACGTCGGGACGGACGTTTTGGGGACGATGTCCAATACGCTCGTCTTCGCCTATTTCGGCCTGAGGCTTCTTCTGGTGATGGCCTCCCTCGGCACTAAGATCTTCGCACAGACGAGCATGCAGCTTCTGAGCGTGGATGTCATCTCGGCCGAGGTGATCAGGATACTGGCCGGAAGCATCGGGATGGTCATAACCATACCGTTGACCGCTCTGATAGCCGGTTTATGGTACTGCCGGAAACCGAAGCCCAAGTTTTAGGGGTGCCCGATGAAATCGCTGAAGATCGGAAAAGGATTTTGGGTTGAGTTCGGCCTGATAGCTGTTTTCATCATGATAGCACTTCTCTCGCTCAGCTCATGGGCGAGGAGGACGGGAGGGAAACTGCCGCTAAGCGGCGAGGAGTATCTCACAAAAGCCGATAGGTTCCTCATTGAGGGGCGGATGGCCGATGCCATGGTGGCAAGCTGGTATGCCAGACTGAAGGATCCCAACCTGTTGAAGGCAAGGTACGACATAGCGGTGATTTACTACAGAAATCAGTGGACCTTCGAAGCCATGGACGATCTGGACGAGATAATAAGGCATGATTCGAATAACGTCGACGCTCTGCTCTTGAAGGCCAGGATCTTAGGCGAACACGGCGAGATCGAGAGAGCAAACGGGATCTATCTCAACGTGATCGACATAGATCCCGATAACGCCGAGGCACATTACTATCTGGGGGTTAACTTCCAGACATCCGATCCCAAAACGGCTGAGAGGGAGCTGAGAAGGGCGATCGAATGCGATCCGAGTCTGAAGCCCCATATCCTGGAGGATTATCCCTTCGGCCTGAAGGCGAGGCTTCAGCTCGGAAGGCTCCTCTACAGCAAAGGCGACCTCGATGGAGCCCTAGCGATCCTCGAGGAAGGATACATACTGAATCCCGATTACCAGGAGCTCAAATCGCAGTTAGTTGATTATCTCAAGGTCAAGGCCCAGACCTATCAGACGGGATTCCGGGATTACTCGAAATCCCTTGAGTTTTACGAGAAGGTCGTCTCGATCGATCCGGATGACGCCGATGCATGGGAGTGGATCGGTAAGATCAACCGATACTATCTGTATGATTACGAGGAGGCGCTTAAGGCCTACAAAAAGGCATATGAGCTCACCAAAGATCCCTATTTGATAGCCGACATCAAGGAGGCAGAGCTACACCTTAAGGAGGAGAGACAGCAGTAGGTAAGGAGGTTAACATGGCAAGATTGGCGATAAACGGCGGAACGCCGGTGAGAACGAAACCCTTTCCGGGATGGCCTCCCAAGGATGAAGCGGTGCTGCAGGCGCTCAGGGAGGTGTGGGAGAGCGGCGTCTGGGGCATCGGGGGGAGCAAGGTGCCGCAGTTCGAACGGGAGTTCGCCCGATATGTCGGGGCACAATACGGCGTGGCAGTTACAAGCGGCACGATAGCGCTCCAACTGGCCGTTCAGGCCGCGGGGATAGGAGCGGGCGACGAGGTGATCGTCCCGCCCTACACCTTCATAGCCACCGCCTCCTCGGTCATAGCGGCAAACGCTATACCTGTGTTCGCCGACATAGATCCCGACACCTTCAACATCGATCCCTCAAGCGTTGAGGCCGCCATAACGGAGAGGACGAAGGGGGTGATCCCCGTACACATAGGCGGATGTCCGGCCGATATGGACGCGATAAACGCCATTGCCCGAAAACACGGCCTTGTGGTTATAGAGGATTGCGCCCAGGCACATGGAGCTGAGTGGAAGGGGAAAAGGGTCGGTTCGATAGGCGATATGGGCTGTTTCAGCTTCCAGTCGAGCAAAAACCTGCCCGCAGGCGAGGGCGGCTTGATCAGCACAAACGATAAGGAGCTGGAGGAGAAGGTCTGGTCGATCCACAACTGCGGCAGACGTAAGGAGGGGGCATGGTATGAACATAACGTCATGGGCGGCAACTACAGGATGACCGAGTGGCAGGCCGCCGTGTTGCTGGCACAACTGCCGAAGCTGGAGGAACAGACCGAGACCAGAAACCGAAACGCCCTTTATCTCGCCGAGAAACTCTCCGATATCGAGGGCATAAAGCCTCAGAAACGGGATGAGAGGGTAACGAGACATGGATGTCATCTCTTCATATTCAGGTACGACTCCGAGCTTTTCGGCGTGCCTCGCGATAGGTTTATAGCGGCTCTGAGGGCGGAGGGGATCCCCTGCTCATCCGGATATAACCCGCTCTACAGGGAGAGGATGTTCCAATCTGATATCCGACGCTGCCCGGTGGGATGTCCATACTACGGGAAGGAGATGGATTATTCGAAGGTATATCTCCCCAACGTCGAGAAGGTGTGCAGGGATGTGGTATGGATCTTCCAGAGCGTCCTTTTGGGGAGCAAAGAGGATATGGATGACATCGCCGGGGCGGTTGAAAAGGTGGTGGATAACATAGACGAGATAAGGTGAAAATGGTATAATCCATCCCGCTTTATCGCTGAGCGAGATAGCTTCAGCTACTGGGGAGTGATCGAGGATTGAGCTGTAGGTTTGCCGGGAGGTTTGATTATGCCTTATAAAGTTACCGTTGTTATAGAAAGAGATGAACATGGATATTACGCCTTTTGCCCTGAACTTGAAGGATGTCACTCCCAGGGGGACTCCTTGGAAGAGGTGCTGGATAACATAAAGGAAGCTATAGAACTTTATCTGGAGACGCTATCTGAGGAGGAGATAAGAGAGATCCTAAGCAGGGATATTCTAACCACCTTTGTAGAGGTGAAAGTTGCCTAGGCTGCCTCGACTGACCCCTCAGGAGGCTGAAAGGATGTGGGAGGGGGATCGATGAGCTCCTTCGCCGGTAAGATCGGCGCACATATAACGATCAGAGGAGTTGTCCAGGGAGTTGGATTCAGGTGGTTTCTGAGAAATAAAGCCCATCTCCTCGGCCTTAAGGGGTGGGTGAGAAACCTTCCCGATGGAAGCGTTGAGGCGATGGTGGAGGGCGATAGAAGGGCGGTCATGGAGTTCATAGACTGGTGTAGGATCGGCCCATCCTCCGCTCGTGTGGAGGACGTGAAGGTTAAGATGCTTCCCTATTCAGGAAGATATAGGGTGTTCTCGATAAGATTATCCTGAGTCAAAATCCGGAGGTTGACCTTCATGCTAAAGGGAATTTTCAGCAGGAAAAAGGGACAGGATGCTCAGGAAATGGCTGAAGGGAGAAGAGGTCTCCTCGACCGGCTTAGGGATGGACTCTCTAAAACAAGGCAGAACATACTCGGCAAGGTGAGCTCCATAATTCAGGGCAGGACCAGGATAGATGAGGAGTTGATGGAGGAGATAGAGGAGGTTCTCATCCAGGCCGACGTTGGGGTCGAGACCACGCTGAAGCTGATGGACAGGGTTAGGGAGACGGTCCAGGAGAGAGGTATCCAGGAGCCCTCGCAGTTGATAGGGATTCTGAAGGAGGAGATGCTTCAGATATTCGGCGAGGACAGGCCGTTGGACGTCGGCGGGGCTAAGCCCTACTCCATAATGATACTCGGCGTCAATGGGGTGGGTAAGACCACTACGATAGGCAAGCTGGCGGCCAGATTTAAGAATCAGGGCCTAAAGACGCTGGTCGCCGCCGGCGATACCTTCAGGGCCGCGGCGAGCGACCAGCTTGAGATATGGTGTCAGAGGGCCGGCGTGGAGCTGATCAAGGGCGCCGAGGGTGGCGATCCGGCCGCTGTGGTCTTCGATTCGATTCAGGCGGCAAAGGCGAGGGATGCCGATGTTCTGATCGTCGATACGGCCGGAAGGTTACACACCAAAAAGCCGCTGATGATGGAGCTTCAGAAGATAGCGCGCGTGATGGGAAGAGAGCTTCCCGGCGCGCCCCACGAGGTTTTGCTGGTGCTGGACGCCACCACAGGTCAAAACGCTATCATCCAAGCTAAGACCTTCAACGAGGCGGTTCCCGTCACGGGTATCGCCTTAACGAAGCTGGACGGAACGGCCAAAGGGGGGATAGTTCTGGCCGTCAGGGATACGCTTGGGATACCGGTCAAGCTGATCGGCGTGGGGGAAGGGATAGAGGATCTGAGGGATTTCAACGCCCGTGAGTTCGTGGAGGCTCTCTTCGATTAAGTTGTGTATCTTTGGGGTTCAAGCCGGATAGATAGAGTTTTATTTGATCGTTGTTAGCTGTTTTAGGGCATGGGTTAAATCCTGCCAGAAGGTTTTGAAGGAGCGATCCTTTTGACTCAACCGGTACAAATCGATGACCTCCGCTAGATCCTCACCATATTCGGCCCCACCCAGCAACGGTTCTATGTTTACCTCGCGAATGGTGTTCTTCAGGGCGTTTTTATAGTAATCCTGGCGACATTGATAGCGTAACGATGGCACTTTTGCCCCTGGCAGAATTTTCTGCCACGCGCTCGCATCCTCCAGATACCAGCGTTCTATGTGCGGATCGGGAATACCACATACCACGAAAGGGATCTGACATTCAGATCCCTGACAAATTTGTCTCACTCTCTCACGCGCTTGAACAGGTTTTTCACAGTTACCGTCCACAATGACGAGCAACATATCAGGAGTAAACGCTTTTCCAGAACTTATTTCTCGAAGATACTGGCGTAGCTCTATCCATATAAGACTGCCGTGAGTGGCATTACGTACTTCCTCTTCCAAATGAAGGTTGAGGTTCTGTGTAGCTCGATGAACCAATCTACGCACAAACCGTTCCTGTGCTATATCCTCGAAGAAGTAAGCGATCCTTACCTTACGCATCGAAGTCTCCTCGGAGCATCTTGTGGAACATGGGCATAGGTGTTTCCTCCAGAGCTTCCTCCACATCAATCCGCTGGAAGAGGTCTCCCTCCGACCGGAATGGCAAGGGTTCAAATAGAGTGTGCCCTTTATGTTTAACACATCTTACGAAGCGAGCACGATTAAAATAGTCCGGCAAAAGCGGCGAGTGAGTGTTGACGATAACCTGTTTGTGTTCAGATGCATTTTGTAAGAGCTCCGCTATTAACCGCAGGCGGCGTGGATGTACACCATTCTCCGGTTCTTCAAGGCCGACAACTGTAGCGGGGTTTGTTGGGCTGAGAATGGCCAATAAACCGAGCAGTCGAAGCGTTCCCTCCGATAACACTTTGGCTGAGAAGGGTACACCGCGTTCCCATATCCTTAATTGAAGCCTTCCTTTTTCGGTTGGAATCACCTTCATACCGTCTACGCCCGGCACCAGCATAGAAAGGGTTTTCTGGAGATTTTCAAACTGGCCCCCGTTTTGATTACAAAGGGTATAGTAAAACGCCGCCATATCGCCGCCTGAGGAGGTAAGTTCATTGACAGCTTTCAGTGGGCTTTCCTCACGCATAAGCCGCGGTTCAAGGTAATAAAACCGCCAACGGCTCACCTCCTCGCGGAAAGCCGTGATATGCGGATAGTGAGGCGGATAGAGCGGCTGGGAGACCAAGGTATAGTTCAGCCCCAGCTCATATTCAGTAGGTCGGGCTTGCCCCTCTAGACGCAGCCGCAATCTATCTTCAACGCGCTCAAGAAAGGGCTTGCGTCGTTCATCCGGTCGCAATTGCCCATCTTCTTCTCTCAAAGCACACAAGGATTCATCGCATACCCGCAGGATACCTGTTTTCGGCATCATCTCCACGCTCACTCGATAGCGTAACAGCCGTTTTTTGACCCGCTGTCTCGTTCCTCCCTGCGTATCGCTGCTCTGGGCCGTTCCAGTTCGATAGGCTCTGATCTGTTTCTCCACCTCTTGAGCGAGTGATTGAGAAAGCTCCACATCTACCTCTATAGCGAATTCAAGGCGCTCCTGCTGCAAAAGTCCTTCGATACCACCTCTACTGTAATCAAAAGCTTCAATCGGGTCTCCCCTATGGTCCGAAAAGGCATCGGCAAGACTGCGTTCTGTAGCAACCCGGCTCAATAGTTTCAACGCATCAAACAGGTTGCTCTTACCGCTAGCGTTCGGTCCGATAATGACGGTGAGCTGGTCCAGCTCCAATTCTACATCGTGGAACGACTTATAGCCCTGAATTGCTATACGTCGTATCATCGCATTAACCTCCCGTCAAAACGATCTCTTCAGGTTAGAAACCGCTTTCGAAGGTAATCCTCCAACTGCTTGCCTCACAGGACCCTTAATCGAATTATACCTCACAGAGGAAACCGTTACAAGATTGTTGAAGTTTAAGGAGAGAGGATAGAGGATCTGAAGGATTTCAACGCCCGTGAGTTCGTGGAGGCTCTCTTCGATTGATCTTCGCCTTGACGGCGTTTATCCTGTTCATGATCCTTCTGGCGATCTCGGCTTGATCCTCCGTCTGGAGGTTGAGCTCGGTCGCTTCCTCCCTGAGCATTCTCGCCTGGATGGGACTTTCCAGGATTTTATCAACCGCCTTCTGATAGGCATCGATCGCCTCAGCTGTTTTCCCCTGATGTTCATATATCATCCCGATAAACACATATGCGGCGGCAAGCCTAGGCGATCGGGGATTGGATCTGATAAACTCCCGAAAGACCTTAAGGGCGTCCTTCACATCGTGTAGGTTCTCGAAGTAGGTCCTTCCGATCCTGAAGTTGGCAGCGTCCACCAGGCTATCCACGAAACCGTCCCCAAGATACCTGGTATGCGGCGGAT
>Ga0190363_1001838_pt1 | contig 12453 bp, 16 predicted proteins | sample 48721867_MG_FD_161272 | JGI IMG/M metagenome (GOLD analysis project Ga0190363, IMG submission 161272) | Hydrothermal vent microbial mat bacterial communities from Southern Trench, Guaymas Basin, Mexico - 4872-18-6-7_MG | ecosystem: Environmental > Aquatic > Marine > Hydrothermal vents >...
TTTATTGCAGTTATACTGTATTGGGGGGATGATTAATGACTCCAGTGGTGATTGATGATCGAATCCGCCCCTGAATGACCTATAGCCTCCTAATTCTCCTCTCGAGCTCTTCACTAATTGCAACCTTTAATTCGTATCTGTGAACTCTAATTAAGTGCAGGTACATGCCTTTCTTTGTAAATGGTCCCTTGTTACACAGCCTGCAGTACCGTATGCCATTTCTTTTTATTATCACGTCACCTGCTACTGTCGAAATTACCTCAGTAATTATATCTAGAAGCGATGATCCTGCAATAACAGCTACATGGTTCCAGTCTATCTTTATCCCTGCTGCTGCTCTTGCAACAAACTCTATTAATCTTTCAGCAAGTGTGTCAATTTTGGACAATGTAAGAGCCACCACTCAACCCCTTGATTGAAGTTATTAAACCTACGAGTACTGTCTGTAGTACTAGTTCTGGATCTACATCTACTAGTATTCTCCTTATGATGGGTGACTTACTTAAGTCGATCTCAAATATTTCTATAAAGTCTAATAGTAAGTCCTTAGCCTCCTCTCTGCTAGCCTTACCCTCTCTAACTGAAACACCGAAGTTGAGTAATTTATGAAGATAGAACCTCAATTCTTCGTCACTAATTCTTAGAGACCATAGCGGTCTTACAGTCCTTGAAAGCTCGGCTGCTAAACCATTAATGTATTTTCGAGTAGCCAGCTTTGCTACTAGTTCCGACACCCAATACCTAAGGCTTAACTTAATTTCATCTGCATACTGCTTGTATCCTAACTCCTCGAGTACGTTAATGACTGATGTTGTATAAACTATTTCATCACATACTACATACAAATAAGGAAATACCTCCTCATAGCTGGAGTATGAGTGCATATAGGTAATTACTTCCATGTCCTCTATACTTAGGTTATCTGCCATAAGTAAGCCCCCTACATTCTACTAAGGCTTCCTAAGTGCTTTAAATACAGAGATCAAGTAAGAAATCCCCGACACTTTCATGAGATCAAGTAAGTGTATTAAGGAGGAATATAATCAATTTTCTTTAGGTATTACCCGGATTCACGATCTTATAAATTTTTCTGAAATTGATTAGCTATGACTTAATACGTAGTTTATTCAGACATTATGTGGTGGTTCCTGTGGGTGAGGTTAAGGTATTTTCGAAAGTTTTGACATATTCGACTAAGAAGAGATTTGAGGTGCTATGTATAACAGGTGACGTCGATAAAGTAGTAGCCAAATCAGGAATACGTAACGGGGTCGTGCTCGTCTATGTACCGCACGCTACAGCAGCTATCGTCGTAAATGAATTTGAACCTAGAATTGCTGAGGATTATATTACTTGGCTAAAGAGGTTTTTCACACCAGGCAGTGGTTGGAGGCATGATGAAATAGATGACAACGCGCACGCTCACCTAGCATCAGCAATGATCGGTTCTTCAAGGCTGTTTCCACTTATTAATGGAAGAATGGTCAGAGGGACGTGGCAGGAAATACTTCTTGTTGAGCTGGATGGTCCTAGAAGTGTGAGGAGGGTCGTAGTAGAGGTTTTAGGGATTTAATTGTATATTAGAATGCTAACCCTTAGTATCTTCAAAAAGTAGGGTCCATAGCTCCTTAACTACCTTTAGTAACTCATGAAGTAGTTCACAAGTATTTTCTTCTTTTGTTATTCTGCAGTAACTTGCTGATACCTCATAGTATCCCTTCCTGACTACAACCTTAATATTAGGAAATACCTCCCCACCCACGCGACCCTGTAGAATTAAGTGTAGTGACTGTGAGGGCATTATTTTCGCTATAGCAATAGCTGAAGGAAGTACCTTAAGCCTATTAATAACTTTAGCTATATTTCCTAAATCTAAAATTCTTAATATGGTAGCAACATTAACTAATGCAGTATTTAATATTAATTCACTAATGTCGTCCGTTATTCTAATATTTATTAGGTTAACTCCATTCTTCTCAATACTTGCGTAAATTGATCCTTCTCTATCAGCAATAACATAACGCCCCCCAACAATCTCTGCTATAGACCTCAAAACACTCTCAACATTACTCTTGTCACATTTAATGAATAACCTCTTAATCATTTCCATACCATCACCTTTAACGCAAGAATGAAGTAAAATCTTAATTACTGAGCTCTCGCGTAATTTAATGATTCCCTTAGGCAGGGAAACTGATTTACTTGTGGCGGGACCCCGACTTAGAAGGGCTGCGGGGCCTCGCGGACCCCACTGCCCTCCCAACGCGGCCAGCTTAACTTCCGGGATCTGACGAGTCCGGGTGTTTCCTGGCCGCTATGGTCGGGGCCGCCAAATCTAGTAAAGGAACTGGAGGTTTTAAGCTTTTAACTACGTGCTGACGCTTCTTTTACGCTTTGTACTTCAGAGTACACAGCTACTATAAGGAGAGGCGAACCACACTTTGGGCACTTACCGACCTCCTTACCTACGTAATCCCCTTCTTTAAATTCCCTTACCTCACTGTGATTCCCACTTGCACACACAATTTTAGTTAGTATCTTAGGTGGTACTGCGGGTGGCTTGCGTGAGGTAACAAATGAGAATAATGTGTATACTACTAATACTACAAATACGGCCAGTAGACCTAAAATTAGTGGATCTAGCTGCATGCTCTCACCGCATCACAGTATACCAACAGTATTCCCAATACCTACGAGAATTACACTTTCTCCTTTCGGCACTTTTTCCTTAATTATTTTCTTGATTACCTCAATAGCTTTTTGAACACCTTCATACACCTTCTTTGACATTGTATTCAGTGCTTCCGCATCACTCATCTTAACAACAACTGCTTCTAATGGAATAGAATACCTAGTTGCTGTTCTTTCAATAGCTATTTTCTCTGGTCCTGGATCACCTATTGCTGCACCAACACCATAAGCTACCTCACCCGTCTCCTCGCTCTCGAGCCTCAGTGCAGCATCAACTGTTATTATTCTAGCTACTCTACCGCCTAATTTCTCAACAACCTTCTCAACAGCCTCGCCGGGCCACCCGACTGTAGCTCCCGGCCCTCTGGCTTTAATAATGTAGAGCCTCCTCCCCTCAAACTCTGTAATGTATAGATCTGTTTCTTCAGAAACCTGCTCAGGCTTAGTAATACCGACAAAATACCTTGCTACTAAAGGACCCACGCCATCACCTACTGGTGTCCCCTTTAAGAATGCATCTATCGCATCGTTATATGACTTAGCCAACCTGAGTATCTGAGGCATTTCAAGAGCTAACTGCATCACAAGTACCCAATTACTATACTTTAAGCCTAATTGAAAATAATGCCTCACAACCTTATTTATGAGCCTAATAACCGACACTATTTCAAGTAAAACCTCAGTATTATTGCGCTTCCATAATTCTATATTACCAAGTTTTTCACTAACATAAGCCTTAACTGCTGTACTACGTACTCTCAGTAAGTGTTTTAACCTCCTAATTATGTCTGTAGGCTCCTTACTTACTGGCTCAATTATAAAGAAGTTATCTAGGAAATTCTCCATGAACTCCCTAGGATTACTTACACCTAATTTACTTAGGTAAGATATAGCCTTTCTCCTACTCTCATTCTCAATTTCAGAAAGCTGGTAAAGCCTCTTCCTAATAAATGAAGCCCATCTCCAGAGCTGCATCTTCTGAGGTATGTCAGTAAAATTAAGAAATAATGAAGTAAGTATCAGCAAAACAAGCAGTGTTGACGCCCAATCACTACTGCCATTCATTTATGTATTCCCCTCGATTAAAATTTTACTGGAAGTAATAAACGACTTCACCCCTTGCCAGAGAGCGCGGGATTAGTTGTGACAATAATTCCACTCCCACTTATGTATACTGTTTCCTCAAATTGCGAAACTACTCCTGCTCTCTTCTCCACCAACACTGGGTATTGCCTCAAATACTTCTTACGCACTAAACTCCTAATGATACCCCTTAAATTCTTTACATCTCTAACAATATCCTTTAACCACCTCTCGCAAAACGGTAGACTCTTAAACCTATTGATTATAACCTCCAATAATCTTTTTTCTTCTTCCGAAAGCCCGAAGCTAAGTTTAGTCTTCCTTAACGCGTAAATTTGAACTTGCTTAAGGTCAGTCACTGAACCCTCTCCATTCGTAGCGAAAGGCTCTATAGCATATGCGCGACCAGTCCTGAACTTACCATAACTTAATGGATCCTTGTAATTAGGAATTACGTCTCCAGCGTGAATTTTATATCGATCTAAGCTATGTCCACTTAAGTTCTTAATTACTTTATAGCCATATTTCCTAATAGTACTCTCTATTACTGCACCTACCTCCGAAAATCTTACCCCAGGACCTACCGCTAAAAGTGCTTTCTCTAATGCATCACTGGCTGCTTCAGCTAACTTAATGTACCTGTCATTGAAAACTAAGGTAATTGCTGTGTCAGCTATATAGCCCTCGAAATGAACACCTATGTCAATTTTAACCACGGAGTCCTCAGGAATAACCTCAGCATCATCTACTAATGGCGTCCTGTGAGCAGCTATTTCATTAATTGATATATTGAGCGGAAATGCGGGTCGACCGCCTAGTTCTTTAATATATGATTCGACTTTCTCGGCAACTTCAACTAGCTTAATACCTGGCTTCACTAATTTCTTAACATAATTCTTAACTTTACAACTTACTTCACCAGCCTTAATATAGTACTCGAGCTCCTCTGACGTCCTGCACACCCTACGCTAATCAACAATCACAGATTTTATGTATTCACCACTAATACCTTATTTACTCTACCATCTAATTTATTTGATTGGGTGAGCCCCTAATGGTTAAGGTCATGTGGCTCGGGCACGCCGCCTTTTTAGTAACTATAGGAGCTAAGAAGTTCCTAATAGATCCATGGGTTGAGAATCCCAAATCACCTGTAGGCGTCGATGAAATAGCTCCCGAGCCAGATTACATTATTGTTACACATGATCACCTAGACCACTTAGGAAACACTGTTGAAATCATGAAGAAAAATAAGAAAGCTAAGTTGATTTCCGTCTATGAAATAGCTAATTTCGTAGCTCAGCAGCTAGGTGATGAAACACGAGTTATTGGAGCCAACATAGGTGGCCCCATAGATCTGGGTAAAGGCTATACAGCAGTCCTTACTCCAGCATACCACTCAAGTAGTAAAGGAAGTCCTACAGGTGTAGTCTTTGGTAGGAATGGAGAGTACGTCTATCATGCAGGAGATACAGGCCTAATGTATGATATGAAACTAATCGGCGAATTATACAACCCCATCATTGCTCTTCTTCCAATCGGAGGTCACTTCACTATGGGACCGAGAGAGGCGGCCAAGGCTGCTGAACTACTAAAGCCTAAATATGTAGTACCGATGCACTACCACACATTTCCAGTAATCAAAGGCGATCCCAAAGAATTCGAAGAACTTGCTAAGGAATATGCACCAGAGGTTAAAGTAGTTATACTGAAGCCAGGAGAAGAAGCGGAGCTTAAGTAGTTAATTCGATAAATAAGTGATATTTTTAAATCTCAAAATACGGTTGCTACCCTCACAAATTAGCGACTAACAGTACTATAACCCAGGAACTCAAAACGAAGTACTTCAGACCTGCGCGGGAACCTCATCCTTCGGTCCTTTCGAGCGTCATCATCTAATCATATACTTGGTAATCTACCTTATAAATAAGGCACAACACTTAATTATCTGGGAAGATCTGTGAGGCTTGCAGTATGCTTAACTGGTGCTAGTGGCATAATTTATGGATTAAAATTACTTGATGAGTTATGGAGAAGGCAGCTTGAAATTTATGCAGTTATTAGTAAAAACGCTATAATAGTTTCGGAAAGCGAATGCTTTAGTAAAAATAAATTACTAAATTTCATTAAGTCTAGAACTACAGATACTTACATGGATGACGATCTCGCATCTCCACTAGCATCCTCATCATTTATTCTGGACGCCGTTGTCGTCGTACCCTGCTCACTAAAAACCCTCTCTGATATTTCTTCATCACGTCAAAGTAATTTAGTGAGTAGAACTGCATGTAATGCTTTGCGCCTAAGAAAAAAAGTTGTACTTGTTATTAGGGAGACTCCTCTTAGCACTATTGACATTATGAACATGCTTAAAGCATCTGTGGCTGGCGCCATAGTAATGCCGGCATCTCCTGCCTTCTACGGCAATATTACTTCACTTTCAGATGCGATCAACTTCATCGTAGGTAAGATACTTGATATTCTAGGCATAGAAAACAATCTCTATACTAGGTGGGGAAGTAATTGTACTAGTCAGCAAGAGACTCTCTGCGACCTACTCTTCGACTAAGCAGGTCCCTGACCCTATTATCTAGTGACTCCTTCTCAACTTCCCTTAAGAACTCGTCACCGCTTTCTCTAAACCTAATAGCGAATGCGCACGTACCATCAGGTAGAAGTGCTCTTCTCTCACAGAACGCAAACTGACACTTAACACCTAGGCACTGGTCACCTATCCACCTACACATAGCTACTTTCTGAACATGGCCCTTAACAACTTTATTCACCACCACTAGAGCATTCTTAGAGCACTTAAAGAATGGACATAGCGGATTACATTGCTTCCCTAGCGGCATAGGTGTTGCAGGCCTGGACGGATGTCTCCTGCCTCTCTCAGAACGCCTGCCATGCGGCTTCAAATTACATCACCATGGCTACTCTCTAAACGCACCCCAAGATGAGTTAGGGTCGAAGCCATTTAAACATTATGTATTTCCACTCATTATTAGGGTATGTTACAGCTAAGAGCAAGTACTTTCTTACACTATGCGCTACTCTCCCCCAGCCAACTAAGTCTCCTGGATCTATACTGTCGTAATAATTAATAACCTTAACAATAAATGGGGCATGCTCTAGACCGGGTCTTGTCCTGTAAATAGCGAAGTCAGCACCATACTTAAGAGCGGACCTAACTATAAAGCCGCGGCTTCTCAGTTCTTTATATATCGGGTACAAGTTATTAAATACGGGCATAACTGACTTCGCAAAGCTCTTTAACTCAGTAATTTCTAGTTTTTCATCACCTTTGTAGATTTCTAAAATATTTGCTTCGGCTAGGTACAGTACTTCTAATAAGGAGAGCTCTATAGGTCCACTTATCTCAGTAGTCTTAGGCTTCCTAATACCAACCGGTTTTCCAAAGTAACCTTTAGAGAAGATGCATTTAGCGAAGTCTACGTCAAATATTATTGCTTTAGAACCTATGAGGTAGGCCTTACCCTTGCCACATGATCTTAGGTTATCTATGAATTGAGATGAACCTGATATAAGTCCCCACCCTCTTCATTATGTCTGCCGAATCCTCAAGCTTGTCAAAGAGTTCCTTAAGGAGTATTAGTGCGCCAACGTCCTTACTGTAGTGCTTAATTATTTCAAGTCCACTTTCCCTGTAATATTCGTCAACAGCATTCTCTACTTTAAGCAATTCTATATAGAGTTCACGAATGTATTTCTGGTTAGCTCTAATCTTTTCTAACATGGTTCTAACTTTAGAAACCATGTCAATTATTTTTCTGACGGTCTCATCAAGCTCGGCATAAAGCCTATCAGGGAGTCTCTCAAATTCCTTGGTATTTAAGAGTAGATTCCTATATGCTGCTGCCTCAGCATGTTCAGCAGCTCTAACAATATCCTGAACTAAATAGAGGTAAATATCCTTAAATGTCAGAATGGGTGAGACCTTAATTACATAATCCATCAAGTTAATGGACGTATTCTCTATATTATCTTTAATACTCTTTACTCTTCCATACCTCTTGTCCACAGCTACCGCTCTTCCCTCATCTAGATCCTTAACCATGAACAAGAGCTCTCTAAAACACTCCTCAAGATCCCTTAACATTATGTTTAATTGCTCAACTATGTTTGTTTCAGCTATACTCTCCTGTTCACCTGACTCACTGTATCTTATGATCTCATCCGCCATCATCATGCCCGTTAAGGAATAGAGTACCATATTTTTATATTTTTATGTCTTACCTTAGTAAACCATCAATCCTGAAGTAGTGTGAGGGTCTCGTAAACAAGCTTACTTAATTCCTTAACTTCTCTAAGATCTTCCTCTACATTCTTAATTAGGTGCTGCTCAACACCATTCTTACGCATTAATGTAATCGTTCTCTTAAGAAGTTCCACCTCATCATTAACCGAAACTAAATATGTGAATTCAATGAGCGTTGCTATTGAATCCTTAAGCTCCTGCGACACTTTTATTGGTGACTCAATAATCCTAACGTAAGCTCTTCTCGCTCTTCTTAATTCTGCTAACGTCATATTTAGGTCTTCGTACCGTATCCTACCTCTGCTATAGTCTCTTACCTGCTTTCTTAGCTTCCTAAGTAATTTATCTCTCTTAAGTGTGAGGGACTCAATGTTTTTGTAAAGCACTATATCATCCATTATTCAAGCTCCCCGAACAGTTGCTAGCGTATTGTCTGCGATGCCACGCTCCTTCATCACCTCCTCATTAGCCCAGACCTCATTCGCCGGCACACTTTCATTTAAAACCGCCTTAAATTGCATTTTCTTCTTGCCAGGAACCGAAAGTTCAGCAGCATCTTTAATGCCTAGTTCCTGAGCTAATGATGGTGACACATGAAGTTCTCCCTCTTTAACATCTGGCTTGAGCCTCACCCTAATTCTCTTTTCTTTAACCCTAGAACCCTCCCTTCTCCTTAATTGAGTAGCTGGCGGTATAATAGCTACAAGAGCTTTAATGTCGCGTTTTTTACCTTCCTCAGCTGTCTTTTCACCCAATACATACACCTTATAATGTACTTTTAATAGGGTTTTTATTTTATGACGTACTTAGGTATTCTATACAATAGGTCGGAACCATATTTGGCTCTACTTAATTAAGTGTAAATTAGTTTCTTAATTTTATTAGTAACCTCACTTAGATTCACTCTTACTTGAGCACGTGTGTCTCTCTCACGAATAGTTACTGTTTTATCCTCTAGAGTTTGGTAATCAACTGTCACAGCATATGGTATGCCTACTTCGTCGGCCCTGGCATACCTCCGCCCTATACTTCCTGAGTCGTCATATACTGCTGGAATGCCTTCAGCTAATGCATTATAGTATACTTTTTTCGCTATACTCACTAAGGGCTCCTTAGTTACTAGTGGAAAGATTGCTAATTTTATTGGCGCTATTTGAGGTGGTATCTTAAGGACTATCCTGCCTTCCTCCTCAGTGTATGCGTGATCTAAAATCACTAGTACTAGCCTTTCAGCACCGAACGACGGTTCAACAACATGTGGTATAAACCTCCTGCCAGCTACTTTCTCCTCAATGAGCTTAATCTTAATAGCGCTTAGTGGCACCTTAAAACCGTTAACCTCTATATTTTCCTTTCCTTCAGCTAGTGCTTTCTTTATTAAATCAATGCTAATGCCTCCAAGCAGCTTAAGGACTTCAGCGCTTTTCTCCTTAAATAACCTACCGATAACCGCCTTATTTACAAATACTTTCTCTACCTTTCTAATAATAGGTTCCTCAAATTTCTTAAATACAGTTAAATCTTGACCTGAATACTTCATGTGCCCCAGTAAATCATAGTCTCCTCTATATGCGTGTCCTGAGACTTCAATCCAGCCCCACCTACTTATTTTAACTAGCTGGTCGAATGTTTGTGTAGCATAATGCGCTCTCTCATGAGGTAGCTTTTCCTCAAAGTACATATGTTCTTCAGGGACACCGAGAGCTTTGATATACTCTCTAGCCACAGTCATCCAGTAAGCTAACCAGCTATTTTTAACCACACCTTCCTGCACTGCTTCCTCAACACCATAAGCCTCAGGCCTCTCCTCTCCCTTAATTTTGGCATCAGCTGTGAGAATCCTTAGCTTTCCCTCAAACCTGCTAAATGGAGGATCACCAGGTTCCTCAGGGTCAAAGAAGAACTCTACCTCCATAATAGTGAACTCTCTTAATCTCACCATTCCCTGTCTTGGAGAAATCTCATTCCTTGCTACTCTACCAATCTGAGCTATACCTAAGGGTAGCCTCTCCCTCATTACCGTGTGAACCCTCTTAAAGGAAGTAAACATTCCCTGAGCTGCTTCAGGCCTCAGAAATGCCGTATTCTGAGTGTATGGGCCAATGAAAGTTTGAAAGAGTAAATTGAAAACCCTCACCTCACCTAAGTCACCGCCGCACGATGGGCACCTTATATTGTTGTCCCTTATTATCTTAGTTAACTCTTCAACACTTCTCCCCTCAGCCTTAATCTTTAGGGCCTCCTCAATCAGCTGATCAGCCCTGAACTTTCTTTTACATGAGGTACACTCGACTATAGGATCAGTGAAGTGTTGTAGGTGCCCGCTTGCTTCAAAAACCACCTTAGGTGTTATCACGGGCGTTTCTATTTCAACAACCATATCCATGTGCCTTATAATAAAGAACTCCCTCCATAACTGAACTATGTTATTCTTAAGCAAAGTGCCTAGTGGACCTAAGTCATAGAAACCTGCAACTCCACCATATATTTCGAAAGATGGCCAGAAGAACCCTCTTCTCTTTGCTAACTCAACTATTTTTTCATATTTATCATACTCCTGGCTCACCATTCCATCAACCCTACACAAACCCTTAATTATAGTTTTAAACTTAAAACCTTTAATTGGTGACTGATTTGAGAGAACTGTACTTAAATAAGTCTCCATACCTATTCCTAGGTATTAGTGGAGATCCCTCAAGAGTACCTTATAGCATTGTTGGCGTGCCTTTCGATTCTACATCAAGTTTTCGCAGCGGTTCAAGATTCGCTCCTATACACATTAGATTAGTGTCACAGAGTCTTGAGACGTACTCTATGCGGGCAGATGTTGATGTGGAGGACTTCCCACCACATGATGAAGGTGACATTATTGTGTCTCCAGGAGACATTTCATGGACTTTTAGAGCTATTGAAGAAGTATCAGGAGATCTCTTCAGTAGCGGTAGGAAGCCCGCGTTTATTGGAGGTGACCATATTATATCGGTTCCTATAATTACTGGCGTAGTAAAGACCCTAGGCAGAGATGTGTGTCTTATTCTCTTTGATGCACACCTAGATCTCCGCGATTCATTCTTAGGAAACAAGTTTAGTCACGCATGCGTAGCAAAAAGATTATGTGAAGTAATTGACCCGAAGTCCATAGTTATTGTAGGTGTTAGAGCCTTCAGTAAAAGTGAGATCAGTAATGCTAGGAGACTTAAACTTAAGTACTATACTACATTAGACGTAAGACGTCTAGGTGTGAGAGGCACTGCTAAAGTTATTGAAGATTTTTCTTCGGCTTTTAGTAAGATCTACATATCTGTAGATACTGATGTCTTCGACCCAGCCTACGCGCCAGGCGTTCAGACACCTGAACCTGACGGTCTTACCCCTAGTGAAGTATTTGATATACTATACAAAATCGTCAACTCGAGAGTAATTGGATTTGATGTAGTTGAAGTGTGCCCTCCACACGATGTTAATGATATAACGTCTGCACTAGCTGCTAAAACAATATTGGAATTGCTCTCTTACATGCATATATCACATTGAGTACGCAATAATCTAGTGTTTTATTTAATTAAATAAAATCAAAAGTGTAAAAGAAGTATATTTAATATAATTTCTTTAGTACACCTAAAGAACTATCTGTTTTTTCAATAGACTTAATTGCTTCTTTCTCTAACTCAGTCATAGCTCTTATTGCATCAATATTCTCTGGAATTACATTAGATTCATTAGGAGTGGCCCACATTAGGTATACCTCATATCCTGTCTTATCAACTGATATACTGTCAACCCATACCGGAATTTCATATAAATCACCCCTAGGTCTTCCAGTATCTCGTGCAAGCTCAAAAATGGAATTAAGGCCTTCTATGCCGTCTTCCCCTGATACAAAGATTACCCGTGGTTCCTCCTCCAGTATTCTAATGATATCATCCCTTGTCACTTTATTTTTGAATTCAAGCATAGCTGTATGTAAGTGAAAGAGATTATGACTTGCTTTTACCGCCATTGTCACTATATTTAAGTCAGGGATCACAGTCTTAGCATCTGGTCCGTGATGTGAAGGAACATGAAGACTCGGAACTACAGTATTCATTATTCCTGCATGGCTCGACTCCCAAACATCTACTGCCCTCCTAATAATGACAACCCTTGCTTTCTTAATACCAAGTTTTTCATGTAAGCCCCCCACTACCCTACATATAGCTGTTGTATTGCAGCTCACAACCCTGACAAACTGCTTGCCTAATGCCTCCGTATAATTTCTTTGCGCTACGAATGATGTGCCTGCCACTTCATGTTTTTCACCGCCCTGAAATACTGCCTTCACACCGAATCTCTCGTATAGTTGCTTATTTTTGGCACCAACCTTAGCCGGAGTGGCATCAACAATAACATCAACTTCTCCT
>Ga0190363_1001839_pt1 | contig 12450 bp, 9 predicted proteins | sample 48721867_MG_FD_161272 | JGI IMG/M metagenome (GOLD analysis project Ga0190363, IMG submission 161272) | Hydrothermal vent microbial mat bacterial communities from Southern Trench, Guaymas Basin, Mexico - 4872-18-6-7_MG | ecosystem: Environmental > Aquatic > Marine > Hydrothermal vents > Microbial...
TTTTTGCTTTTTTCTTTATCCCAACTATTAATCTCTGACCTACATATATCCTATCACTCCTTAAATTGTTCCATCTCTTTAATTGCCTAACTGTTGTCCCATATCTCCTTGCTATCCTCTCTAATGTGTCACCCCTCCTTACCCTGTAGTAAATTAACTCAGAAGTTATAGAAGGTGTTTCTTTTTTAATTCTAACTATTAATCTTTGCCCAATGTATATTTTGTCACTTCTTAAATTGTTCCATTTCTTTAGCTGCCTTACTGTAATCCCATATCTTCTTGCTATTTTTTCTAATGTATCTCCTCTCTTAACTATGTAATAGATTGTTTTACGTGTTGGAGTTTTTGCTTTTTTCTTTATCCCAACTATTAATCTCTGACCTACATATATCCTATCACTCCTTAAATTGTTCCATCTCTTTAATTGCCTAACTGTTGTCCCATATCTCCTTGCTATCCTCTCTAATGTGTCACCCCTCTTAACTTTATAATAAATATATTCTTTTGAGTTTATTGAGGTTTTTGAAGGAGTAGCTGAGAGTCTTGATATATTAAAACCAAAAAAATAAAAACTAAATATTACAATAATTAATAAATAAAAACATAAAAATTTTTTCATTACTTTTCCTTTTTTTCTTTAGATACTATCTCTTTTTTTACCTCCCAAAGAAAATTTAGAGCTGATATAGGAGTCATTTCTTCTATATTCAAGTTTTTAATTCGCTCAAGAATAGGATGTGATGTTTTAAATATAGACAATTGGGTAATCCTTTTTTTAGAAGCTATTGTTAATTCTTTTTTTTCCTTCAAATTTTTGCTTTCTAATTTATAAAGTATTTCTTTAGCTCTGTCAACCACTTCTTGAGGAATTCCTGCCAATTTTGCAACTTCTATTCCATAAGATTGATTAGTAGCTCCAGGCAGAACTTTATATAAAAATATTATTTCCTCTCCCCATTCTTTAACAGCTACATGGTAATTTTTTATTCCTGAATAAAGTTTTGCAAGTTCAGTAAGTTCAAAGTAGTGAGTTGCAAGTAAAGTAAAAATTTTTCTTTGATACAAATTTTCAGCTATAGCCCAAGCTAATGACATTCCATCAAAAGTGCTTGTTCCTCTTCCTACTTCATCAAGTATAACTAAGCTTTTAGGAGTAGCATTTTTTAAAATATATGCACATTCACTCATTTCCACCATGAAAGTGCTTTTTCCTCTTATTAACTCATCTCCTGCTCCTACACGGGTGAAAATCTTGTCAAAGATTCCTATTTTTGCAAATTTTGCAGGAACAAAACTCCCCATTTGTGCCATAATAACTATTAAAGCATTTTGTCTTAAAAATGTAGATTTTCCTCCCATATTAGGACCTGTAATAATTAAAAAAATCTTATCTTCTTTATCCATTTCTAAAGAATTGGGCACAAATTTTTCTTTTCCCTGAATTTTTTCTAAAACAGGATGCCTTCCATCTTCGATAACAAGACCCGATTCTTCTATTATCTCTGGAGCCACATAATCATTTTCTACTGCTACTTGAGATAAAGAAATAAGCACATCAAGTTCTGCTAAAGATTTTGCTGTATTTTTTAGTTTTTCTTTATACGCTGAAACCTTTTCTCTTAACTCCAAAAATAACTCATATTCTAAATTTTTTATTTTCTCTTCAGCTGAAAGAATTTTGTTTTCAAGTTCTTTTAATTGTGGTGTAATAAATCTTTCAACATTAGTTAAAGTTTGTTTTCTTTCAAAATAGGAAGGAATCATTTTTAAATAACTTTTAGAAACCTCAAAATAATAACCAAAAACTTTATTATATCCTATTCTTAAAGTCGGAATACCTGTTTTTTGTTTTTCTGTTTTTTCAAGTTCTGAGAGATAATAAATTGCATTTTCTTTTAAATCTAAAAGTTCATCAAGTTCTGGACTAACCCCTTTTTTAATTATTCCCCCTTCTTTTAAAGTTGTAGGTGGATCCTCAACCAGCCAATTGTTTAAAAGTTCATACAAATCTGAAAAATCTTCTATATTTTTTAAAAGTTTTTTTATCTTCTGAGGTATAACTAAAAATTTTTCTTTTTCAAAAATTTTCTTTATTTCTGGAGGATATTTTAAACTCTCTCTTAATAATCCTAATTCTTTTGGATTTGCTAATTTTAATGCACACCTTATACTTAGTCTTTCCAGATCCGATATTTTCTTTAAAATCTTTTTTAATTCTTCTCTTAAAGATCTATTTTCAATAAAAAATTTAACTGTTTCTTGTCTTTCTTGAATTTTTTTAATATCCTTTAAAGGATAAATGATCCATTCTTTTAAAAGTCTTGCTCCCATAGGGGTGCTAGTTTTATCAAGAACCCAAAATAATGAATATTTCTCGTTTCCATCCCAAAGATTTTTTATTAATTCAAGATTCCTTTTTGTAGATTCATCTAAAAACAAAAATTCTTCAGGATAATAAAATTGGGGAACTTCTATTTTATCAACTAAATGAGGTTGATAAATTTTTAGATATTCTAAAATTGCATTAACTGCCTTAAGTCCCTCATTATATTTTGCAAACTCAAAATCTTTCAAACCATTTTCTTTTAAATTTTCTTTTTTAAAAAATTCTTCTTCTACAAAACTTAAATAACTTTTCGGAAGATTTTGCTTAAGTATTTTTACAATTTCAGAGTTTTCTAATTTTTTATTTAGTATTATTTCCTTGGGTTCTTTTTTAAGTATTTCTGATAAAATTGCTTCTTTATGAAGTTCTGTAAAAATAAATTCTCCGCAGGAAAGTTCTAAAAAGCTTATACCTGCTTTTTTGTCTATAAAAAGACTTGCTAAATAATTTTTTTCTCTTTGTGAAAGAGAATCCAAATCTATAAGGAGCCCTGGAGTATATATTTTAACTACTTCTCTTTTAACTAAACCTTTTGCTTCTGCTGGATCTTCTACTTGTTCACAAATAGCTACTTTAAATCCCATATCAACTAACTTTTGAATATAAAAAGAACTTTTATCTGCTGGGATACCACACATAGGTGCTATTAAATTTTTTCCTGCTTCTCTCTTAGTAAGAACAAGCCCTAAAAGTGGCGCAACTGTTTCAGCATCCTCAAAAAACATCTCATAAAAGTCTCCTAATCTAAAAAATAACACTGTATCAGGATATTTATTTTTAATTTCAAAATACTGCTTAAACATTGGTGTTATTTTTGCTTTAACTGTGCCTTTCATGATTTATAAAGACCTTTTTCTTGAATGTAAAAATATACCTTTTCTGGAACTAAATACCTGATAGATTTGCCTTGCTTACATAAATTTCTTATTAATGTGCTTGAAATATCAAAAGATTTTGTCTTATAAAAGAAAACCTTTTCTTCGATTTCTTTTTCAAACCAAAGTTCTTTAATTTTAGTATAAAAATATTTTTGAGCTTCTTCCCAAGATTTTATTCTTCTTGGAATTACAATAATATTTGTGAAATCTAAAAATTTTTCATAATTCCACCAAGTTTCGAATTCACAAAAACTATCCCAACCAATAATAAGAAAAAAATCTGTTTTTGGATAGAATCCTTTTAATTTTTGTAGAGTTTTTAAAGTATAAGATGGTATTATATCTTTTTCTATATCTAAAGCTTCAAAAAATGGATTCTTTTGAATAGCAAGTTTTACCATTTCTAACCTATCTGTAAAGGATGACAAAATATTTTTTTTATGAGGTGGAAGTCCTGCAGGAATAAAAAAAACTTTATCTAATTGATAAGCCTCTCTTACTTCCTCAGCTATCCTTAAGTGCGCCAAATGGGGAGGATCAAAAGTTCCTCCCAATATTCCTATTCTTTTAAGTCCGGATTTGTCCATTACCAAAAACAATAAATTTTGTTGTAGTTAATTCTTCAAGTCCCATAGGACCATAAGCATGTATTTTTGTTGTTGAAATACCAATCTCTGCTCCAAGTCCCAATTCTCCACCATCATTAAACCTTGTTGAAGCATTAACGAGAACTACACTGGCATCAACCTCTTTTAAAAATTTCATAGCTTTAGAATAATTTTCTGTTATTATAGCTTCGGTATGATTACTTCCATATTTAGAAATATGTTCAATAGCTGAATCTATATTTTCTACTACTTTTATAGCCAAGATTAAGTCCAGATATTCTGCATACCAATCTTCCTCAGTTGCTGGTTTTGCCCAAGGAATATATTTTAATGTTTCAGAACATCCTCTTAGTTCCACTCCATATTTTTTATATTCTTCTGCTAAATCTGGCAATATTTTTTCTGCGATATTTTTATGAACAAGTAAGGTTTCCATAGCATTACAAACCCCTGGTCTCTGACATTTAGCATTAATAGCAACTATTCTTGCCATTTCTAAATTTGCTTCATCATCTATATATACATGACATACTCCTTTATAATGTTTAATAACTGGCATACGGGCTCTTTCAGTAACAAACCTAATAAGTCCCTCTCCACCTCTTGGAATAATAAGATCTATATATTCTTCCAATTCTAACATATATTCTATCAATTTTCTTTCTGGTGTTGGAACTACCTGAACCACATCCTCTGGTATATTGAATTCTTTTAAAGTTTCTCTAAAAATCTCTCCTAAAGCAAGGTTTGAATTTAATGCTTCTTTCCCTCCCCTTAAAATCACTGCATTTCCACTTTTAAAACAAAGACCTGCAGCATCAATAGTAACATTAGGTCTGCTTTCATAAATTATGGCTATTACTCCCAAGGGTATTCTCATTCTTCCAACTAAAAGACCATTTGGTCTCTTCCACATTTTTACTACCTCTCCAACTGGATCAGGAAGAGCTGCAACTTCTTCTAATCCCTTAGCCATACTTTCTATTATCTTATCTGTAAGAGTTAAACGATCAATAAAAGCTTTGGTTTGCCCCTGAAGCACTGCTTGATTTACATCTTTTTCATTAATTTTCTTTAGTTCTTCTTTATTTTCTCTTAATTTTTGAGCTACTTTTTTTAGAACATCATTTTTAATCTCAGAAGATAGAGTAGCCAAGTTTCTTGAAGCTATTTTGGCTTTTTTAGCCATTCCCAAAATTAACTCTTTAAGTTGATTTTCCCCCATTTTTTCCTCCTTTACTTAAAAAATTTACAAATTTATAAAAATTGCTTTAAAAATAAAAAATTTTTGATAATATTAACTCAGTATTTTAACCTAAAAGAAAAAAAATGGGAGAGATAGACAAACTTCTTAAACTTACTCAGAAAAGTTTAATTCCTCTACCAAGAATAGGTAAAAAAATCTTAGAAACTCTTTTATTAAAATCTGAAGGTGAATTTATTGAACTTATTACTAATGATCCTGAACTCTCTTCTCTTGTTCTTTCCATGGCAAATCAACCTAAGTATAGAAAAGATAGTCCTCCTATTGAAGATGTAAGATTAGCTTTATTAATTCTGGGAGAAGATTTGACAAAAATTTTAGTTTTGGGATTTATTTCTACAAAACTTTGCAAAACCACTTTCAATGAATTTAATTTTCATTTATTTTGGGCAAGATCTCTTGCTAATTTATGTTTTTCTTTTTTATTCGCTTCCCAATTTGAAATCTATCCCTCTCATCTACATGTTTCATCTTATCTTATGGACTTCGGAATAATTGTTTTATATTCCTTATTTCCTGAAGGCTATCTTAAAGTTCTAAGATTAAAAAAATTAGGAAAAACCCTTTATCAAGCTGAAAAAGAAGTTTTTGGAGTTGATCATGCAACTATAGGAGGTGAATATTTTGAAACTTATAATTTCCCTCGTAGATTTGTGCTTAATATTCAGTATCATCATCAATTTCCAGATTTACCAGAGGAGATACCTCCTGAAATATTTGAAGATATAAAAATTCTAAATTTTATAAATCTTGGAGTTGGATGCTACTTCAGTATAAATAGAGAAAGAAAATTTAAAGAACTCAAAAGTGTTGCTAAAACCGATTTTAATTTAAATAATTCTCAAGTAGAATATCTTATAGAGTCTCTTCCTGAATGGGTAAATCCCTTTTATGAATTTTTAGGCTATAAAGATTTTCTTCTTATTTCTTATAGTGAATGGTTGAAAAAAAGAGATAAAGAAATAAAAAAAGAAATTAAAAAGCTTGAAGAACAAAAGAAAAAAGAAGAAACGCTTATAGAAATATATCAAGATGAATTAGCAAAAATTACAAGAGAAAAGGAGGCTCTTCTTAAAGAAATAGAAATTCTTAAGAAAAAACTTGAAGAAAGTTCTATTTTAGATCCTTTAACTGGTCTTTACAATGAAGGTTATTTTTTAAAAAGATTAAAAGAAGAACTTTTAAGAACTAAAAGATATCGTAGAATTGTAAGTATGCTTTTAATAGAAATAGATAAATTTTCACAAATAATGGAATTTTTTGGTGCAGAGGAAGAAGAAAATATTATAAAAATTTTAGCTAAAAATATTTCCAGAAATCTTAGAAGAGTAGATATAATAGCAAAACTTTCTAAACCTGAACAATTTGCTATTATATTACCTGAAACTCCTTTATCTGGTGCTATGGTGGTTGCAAGAAAAATTTTAAGAATTATAGAAAAAACCTTTTATGAAAAATATAATATGGTTTTTTCTCCTTATATAGTTGTTATTTCTTATGATCCTCTTAAGATTGATCCTAAAACTGATCCTCAAATAGAAAATATTTTGAATATTTTAAATAAAGGAATTAATTTTTTAAAAACAAGGGCACAGAAAAAAATCTTATCTTTGGTTATTGATAAAGAAGTTGAAATTCCAGAAAATTAGGATTGACAAATTATTAGTAAGCAGAAAGGTTTGCGAAAGCAGAGAAAAGGCTCAAGCTTTGATCTTAGCAGGTAAAGTCTGGATTTCCACAGATTCAAAAAACTTCCAAAGAATTGAAAAACCAGGCACTTTGGTTCCTGAAAATATAAAACTTAAAATCGAAAAAAGTTTACCTTATGTATCAAGAGGTGGTCTTAAATTAGAGAGTGCTTTAAAAGTTTTTGAATTGGATGTAAAAAATTTAGTCTGTTTAGATATTGGAGCCTCAACAGGGGGTTTTACTCATTGTCTTTTATTGCATGGAGCTAAAAAGATTTATGCTTTAGATGTAGGAAAAGGACAACTTCATTATTCTTTAAGATTAAATCCACAGGTAATTGTAATGGAAGGAATCAATGCGAGATACTTAACTCCTGATATGTTTCCTGAAAAATTTGATTTAATAACAGTTGATGTTTCTTTTATTTCTTTAAAAAAAATTTTACCAGCTTTGATTTTTCTTCTTAAACCTAAAGGAAAAATTTTAGCTTTAATAAAACCACAATTTGAAGTCGGACCAAAGTTTGTAAAAAAGGGTGTGGTAAAAGATCCTTGGTTACATAAAAAGGTTGTTGATGAAATCTGGGAATTTTCAAAAAATTTAGGCTTAACCCCTTTAGGTATTTCTGAGAGCCCCATACTTGGACCTAAAGGAAATAAAGAATTTTTCATTCTTTTAAGTTTCTCTTTATCCTCTTGACAAACCACTAAATATTTAATATTATTTTTAAATAATTATTATCTTGGGGGATCGTCTAATCGGCAGGACGGTGGACTCTGGATCCACTAGTGGTGGTTCGAATCCACCTCCCCCAGCCATTTATTTCTTTTAAAATTTTATTTATGTCCAATTTCTTTAAATTCTCTCTTTTAAATTTTTTTTCTTTTCTTTTAATTCTTATCTTTTCCTTATTAGGAGGACTTTTTATGGAAGCAAAGGCTCAAAATATAGATTCTTTAATAACTAAAATAAAAGAAAAAAAACTCTCTAATGGTCTTACTGTACTTTTCTATCCTTATGAAAGAGAAAAAGTAGCTACAATTAAACTTTGTGTAAAAGTAGGAAGTTCCTATGAAAATGAAAAAGAAGCTGGTATAACTCATTTAATAGAACATATGATTTTTAAAGGAACTGAAACTAAAAAACCAGAAGATATAGTAGGTGTAATAGAAGCTTCAGGAGGCTATATGAATGCCTTTACATCATATGATTATACTTGTTATTATATAGCTGGTCCTTCCACCATTGTTGAGAAATCTTTAGAAATACTTTCAGATGTGGTTTTTCATCCTTTTTTTGATCCAGTAGAACTTAAAAAAGAAAAAGAAGTAGTTATAGAAGAAATGAAAATGCGTTTAGATAACCCTTTTGTAGTTCTTTTTGAGAACATAATGAAAGCTTCCTATCAAAAATATCCTTATAGAAGACCTATTATTGGTTATGAAAAAACTGTTAAGGCTTTTAAAAGAGAAGATCTTTTAAAATTTGTAAATCATTTTTATACCCCTAAAAATATGATTCTTATTGTTGTAGGAAATATAGAAGAGAAAAAACTTTTTTCTCTTATCAATAAATATTTTACTTCTTTACCTAAGAGAAAACTTAAAAATATTACTTTTCCAAAGGAACTTTATAATAAAAAACCTAAACTTATCTGGATAAAAAGACCTGTTAAAGAAGGATATTTTGCTTTTTCTTTACCTTGTGCTTCTTTTAGAGATGAAGATACTCCCTTTTTAGACCTTCTTGCAGAAATTTTAGGAGGTGGTGAATCTTCTCGCCTTTATTTAAAATTAAAAAGAGAACTTAATTTAGTAAAAACTATATCCACTTCTTCTTTTACTCCTTATGGCCCAGGACTTTTTGAAATATATGGAACTGCTGATCCACAAAATTTCAAAAAAATTATTGAAGAAGTTATTAAAGAATTAGAAATGATAAAACAATTTGGTGTAAGTGTTGAAGAATTAGAAAAAGCTAAAACTCAAATTCTTTCAGATTTTATTTTTTCATCTGAAACATCTGAAGGACTTTCAAGTCTTCTTGCGAGATTTCAAATACTTCGTGGATCTTATAAAGATATACTATGGTATCAAGAAAAAATAAAAAAGGCTACTGTTGAAGATCTTATCAAAGTTTCTCAAAAATATTTTAATTTTCAAAAAATGGTTGCTGGTTTTCTATCTGAAAAAAAACTTTTTACAGAAAAGGATTTTCAAGGAATATTAGCAAAAATCAAAAGTAAACCCTCTCCTGAAATTTTTACTTTAAATAATGGACTTAAAGTTATTTTGTATCCTCAAAATGATGTTCCTACTGTAGGAATAACTCTTGCTTTCCCTGGTGGATTAAGATTTGAGACAAAAGAGACAAATGGACTCTTTCAAGCTCTTGCTCTTTTGTGGACAAGAGGCACAAAAAATTATACAGCGGAAGAACTGGCAGAAAAACTTGAATCTATTGGAACCACTATAAAAGGTTTTTCAGGAAGAAATACTTTTGGTTTAAATGTTCTTTCTCTGTCTTCTAAGTTAGAAGAATCTTTAGAATATTTTAAAGAAATTTTACTTAATCCAGCTTTTGATGAAAATGAATGTAAAAAAGCAAAACCTGAGCTTATTTCTTTATTATTAAAACAGCAAGACCAGCCACTTCACCTTGCAGTAAATGAATTTTTAAAAGTGCTTTTTCCTAATCATTCCTATGGTTTAAATTCAGCAGGAAGTTTAGAATTTTATCAAAAATTTACCTGCAAAGATTTAAGAGATGCTTATAAAAAATTTGTAAGACCTGATAAAGGAACCTTAGTTATAGTTGGAAATTTTGATCCATTTTTTCTAAAAGAAAAAATTAAAACTCTTTTAATGGATTGGGGCAGTCAATCTCATAAAACTATACTTGAAGAACCTGAGCCCAATTATCCTAAAAAACTTATAACCCATTTAGAAAAAGAAACTTATCAAACCCAAATATTACTTGGTTTTCAAACTCCTGGATTAAATTCTAAGGAAAAAGTTGCTTTAGAGGTTTTGAATAGTGCTCTTTCTGGACAAAATGGAAGACTTTTTAGAATACTCAGAGATGAAAGATCCTTAGCCTATGTAGTAACTTCCTTTTTAATTTTTTATCCTAAGAAATCTGCTTTCGTCTTATATATAGGATGCTCTCCTGAAAAAGAAAAAGAAGCAATTTCAGGATTTTGGGAAATTTTAGAAAAAATTAAAAAAGATGGTTTTGAGCCTGAAGAAATAGAGAGAGCTAAAAATAGATTAATTGGAACCCAAAAATTGAGTTTACAAAGTAATCTTTCTATATCTGAAGATATGGCAGTAAATGAAGTTTTAGGTCTTGGATGGAATTACAGTTCACTTTATGAAAATTTGGTAAAATCTATTACTCAAGAGGATATAAAAAATTTAATTAAAACTTTTCTTAAAAAGGAAAGGTCTGTATTATTTATATTAGGAAAAAATGAAAATAGAAATAATAAGTAACTCTGAAAAAGATACTATTAATTTAGGAAAAAAATTAGGAAAATTCCTTAAACCTGGAGATTTGATTCTTCTTTATGGAGAGCTTGGTTGTGGAAAAACTACTTTTGTAAAAGGTTTGGCACAAAGTTTAGAAGTTGATCCTGAAATTTACATTACCAGTCCTTCTTTTTCTTTAATAAATATTTATGAAGGTAAATATACTATCTTTCATGTAGATCTTTATAGACTTGATGCTGCAGAAGTTGAAGAATTAGGTTTATGGGAATATTTAAATAATGGCGTAGTTATTATTGAGTGGGCTGATCGAATAAGTGAAAATCTTAAAGAAGATTATATAGAAGTTTTTTTTGAATTTTTAGATACTTCAAAAAGAAAAATCATTTTTATTGGTTATGGAGAATGGCAAGAGCTCCTAAAAGGCATGGATTGGGATGTGCTATAATATTAATAGAAAATTTTTCTAAAAGCTTTTCCAACTTTTTATTTTCAAAATAGCCTTTTAAAAATGCTTCTTTAAATTCTTGTATTTCTAAAAATTCCTTTAATGCATAAATAACGCCACCTGCTATATAAATTCCTCCTTCTGGTAAACTATAAAAAGCAAGCTGTGAAATCTTTCTTCCTAAAAGCTCAAAAAATTTTTTAATTACTTTCAAAGCCTTAGGATTTTTGTCTTTAGCAAGTGCTGTAATTTTTTCTGGATCAAGGCTTTCATTAAAATAATATTCATACCAATAACTTAAAGCTTTTCCTGATAAAGCTTTTTCCCAACTTAATTCTTCTCCTTTTTTTTCTAAAAATTTTAAATAATTAAATTCTTCTTCATCTAAAGGAGAAAAAAAGATATGTCCTCCTTCAGTAGGTAATATAATTAAAGGATTTTCTTTTACTAATATTGCCTCTCCTAAACCTGTTCCAGGAGCAATAAAAGCTTTAGGTTCTTTTTTAGCACTTTTAGCACTTTTTATGTTAAAAATTTCACTTTTTTTTAAACTTAGTATGCTTGCTGATAAAGCTTGTAAATCATTTATAAGAATAACTTTTTCAAATCCAAAAATTTTTTTTAATTTATATTTTGATACTTTCCACTCCAAATTTGTTAAATGTGCTTGATTCCCAATAACTGGACCAGCTACAGAAAATACTGCTATATTTGGTCTTTTCTTTAAAGATATATCTGAAAAATATTTTTTAATTACATCATAAATATTTTTAAAATTTTTACTTTTATAAATCTTTAACTCAAAAAATTTTTTACTATTTTTTCTAACTAAAGTTAATCGTGATTTTGTTCCCCCTATATCAGCAATTAATATCATTTATTAGATTATTACTTTTTTTTGATTTTAGTATAATGTTTATTAAAAAGTTCAATAATTTTTGATGTAAGATCTATTTCTGGTGAAACATAATAAATTCCTGGTTGGTTCTTTTCTAAAATTAAATCATATTTTTCCTTTTGAACAAATTCTTTTATAACTTTTTCTAATTCTTTAAAAACTGGATCTAACATTTTTTTTTCATATTCTTTCATTTCATATTGAGCATCCTCTTGCATACCTTTAAGTTCTCTGAGCTTTTTTTGATATTCTAATTGTTTTTTTTCTTTTACTTCTTGTGACCAAAGAGAACTCTTTTTCTCTATTTCATTTTTTAATTCTTGAAGTTCTTTTGCTTTTTTCTGTATTTTTTCTGATAATTCATTATATTTTAGTTGAAGTTGATTCATAACCTCTTGACCATATTTTGAATTATTAATTACCTTTTTAACATCTATTACTCCAATCTTTAAAGTATTTTGAGCATAAACATATTTTATTAAACTTAAATTAAAAACAATCAGAACAAATATGATTTTTAAGAAATTTTTATTCATTTTTAAAAACCTCCTTATTTAATAATTATAAAATCAACTCTTCTATTAATTGCCCAACATTCTTCATTGCTTTCTTTACAAAGAGGTTTTTCTTCACCAAAACTTATAGTATTAATTCTATTTTCTTCAATTCCAAATTTTATGAGAACTTTTTTTATCTCTTGTGCTCTTTTTGCTCCAAGTGCCATATTGTATTCATTTGTGCCTCTTTCATCACAGTTTCCCTGAAGTTCAACTTTTATTTTTGGATGTTCA
>Ga0190363_1001840_pt1 | contig 12450 bp, 18 predicted proteins | sample 48721867_MG_FD_161272 | JGI IMG/M metagenome (GOLD analysis project Ga0190363, IMG submission 161272) | Hydrothermal vent microbial mat bacterial communities from Southern Trench, Guaymas Basin, Mexico - 4872-18-6-7_MG | ecosystem: Environmental > Aquatic > Marine > Hydrothermal vents >...
CCTTTCTCGTTCTTTACTAGTCCGCAGAACCCATACTCCCCCTCTCCTATTCGACATCTATTTGCACATAACCCACATTCTATACCATTAGGGCTTTTCGGAGGCTCTGGTGGTAGTCCATACCTCTCACGACTTAACTTATGGGCCCTAAAGGTTATCCTGAGGCTCTCTTCTGGCATTTCCCTCAGGCACTTAATGCAGACGCCTAGTAACTCCGAGATCAGCGGCCCCTCTTCCCCACAGATCTTACATTTCTTTCGTCCGCGAGATAGCACCTTCATTCCCTATGTCCTAGGCGAATTCCCTGCCTTTAAATGTGAAGCCTAATTACTAGTGTTAGGGGTTGGTATACGTATGGATGTCTTAGAGGCGATAAGGGGTAGAAGGAGCATAAGGCGTTTCAAGTCAGATCCGATACCCGAAGATGATTTAATGCGTATACTTGAAGCCGCCACATGGGCTCCCTCCGCTGGTAACTGTCAGCCATGGGAGTTCGTGATAGTAACCGATGAGGAGCTAAAGAGGGAAATAGCGAGGGCGGCCTTAGCACAGATGTGGATATCCTCCGCGCCCGTAGTCATAGTAGTTTGTGCTAATATCCCCCGTACTTCATGGCGTTATGGTGAGCGAGGTAGGACACTTTACTGCATTCAGGATACTGCAGCCGCCATACAGAACATGCTGTTAGCGGCCTATTCCCTAGGATATGGGACATGCTGGGTGGGGGCCTTTGATGAAGCTGGAGTAAAGGAAGTACTGCGCATACCCGATAACGTACGTCCAGTAGCTATAATACCCATAGGTAAGCCAGCTGAAGCTCCTGTAGCTCCCCCTAGAATCCCCCTCAAGGAGCTGGTCCACTGGAATAAATATTAAGGGGGTGTTGTAGGGATGAATCCTAATCTCCTACATAACCTTACATGGCCTGTCGCTAAGAAGCGCTTATCGGAATGCGATATAGCCCTGCTTCCCGTAGGCTCGACTGAACAGCATGGTCCTCAAAACCCCCTGGGTACTGACCACTTAATCGCATATGCACTTGCGAAGGAAGCAGCTCAGAGATGCGATGTGCTATGTCTCCCTGTCATACCCTTTGGCGTAAGTAGCCATCATAGGCATTTCCCTGGCACCATAAGCGTGAGTCCAAGCTCCTTGAGATCCTACGTTCGTGACGTATTACTATCCCTCTATCATAATAATATAAGGAAGGTAGTCATCGTTAATGGCCACGGGGGAAATTTATACGCCTTACTTGAGGTGGCGAGGGAATTACGTGAATCCAGGAAGGTCTTCGTGGCGATATTCCAATGGTGGCATGCCATTAAAGGCAAATATCCACTTGAAGAAGAAGGGCATGCTGCTGCTCTAGAAACGTCTTTAAATCTATATCTCCATGGCTCCTTAGTCGATAGGGAGCGTATAACTGATGAAGTGCCGTCTGAAGGTCCCTTAGGAGGGGTAAACGGGGTCTATATACCTTGGGAGACTAAGGACTTCACTAAGAGCGGTGTAATGGGGGTAGCTACTACGGCCACTGCAGATAAGGGGAAAGAGGTATTTGAGATCGCCCTAGATCAATTATGCTTGCTCATCGCTAAACTGAGGGAACTTCCATTAAAGGATCTCCTTGAAGAGGGCTGATATGGTGCCATCATCCGTTATGCGGCTTCAGCACGACTAAACGTCCATCCTAGCATCTCCCTATAATAATCCCTCCTTGAATAGTTCTTTATCAAATGCTCGTTAATGGGATATCTGCCATATCTACGAGCAGCCTTAATCATCCTAACGAAGTTCTCAGGCTTTACTGAGGGATGTATACTATTGCTCGATGAAAGTATGTATCCTCCACCCGGTGCTACCTTAGCTATGGTTTCCTTGACGACCTCCTCTACATCCTCAGGTGGTTTAAGCGTTAATACTATGGAACAATCTATGTTGCCTATGACGCATATTTTATCACCATAGCGCCTTTTTACGTAGGCTATGTCCATGCCAGCCGCTGGTTCTATGGGATGTAATCCATCTATACCCGCACTTATTATCATATCGATGATGGGGAGTATGTTCCCATCGGTATGTTTTATGAAAGGGAGTCCATGGCTTTTGGCTACGCTCACAGCCCTTTTTAGATACGGCAATACGAATTTCTCAAATATCTTAGGCGAGACGAAAGGCCCACTTCTATTAGCATAATCATCGCCAGTAAGAAGGACGTCAGCACCTATCTTAGCAGCTCGATGTAGTACACGACACTTATATTCGCTTATCAAGTCCGCAAGCTCCTGGACAAGTTCCTGGTCCTTATAATAAGACAGAAGGAGCTTGGTCATACCACCCAGTAGGTAGTGTGAGAATTCGAAGACCTCATGACCGAGGAATACGATAGCCTTGTCTCCCTTAAACCTATCAACTAGGCTTTCTAACGTATTAAGCCTCCAAGGAGCATCAGGATCCGGTGGTTGGTAATTCTTAAGATCGCGTTTATCCTTGATAGGTCCCTTAAGAGGATAGCTTAACCCGCTGGGCTCCACGCCCCATATTATCCCCCATTCGTCCTTATACATCGTAGGGCTTATTTTCTCCATTCTCTGATCCTCTCCGGTCGTTACACCATCGAGATCCATGATTTCGATAAAATCGGCGTAGCTGACATTACCATAGAGCGACCGGATAACCGGTTCGTTTATTATAAGCTCCCAAATGGGGACTCTATCCGGCTCCTCCTTCCTGAGGAGTGCTTTTAGAAACCTATCCCTACCCCTCATATGCCTCCCTCGTATTAACACTTACTTCTTCTTTTCATTTAGTACACCGGATTTAGCGAATTCCATTACCGTGAGCTAAAGGTGAATTTCGAAGCTTTTTATGTAAATAGCCTTCTCCACGTATTTTTAAGAGGCTATACCGCTGAAATGTATTTCTAGGTGATCCACTGTGCCTTTTTCCGTTACATGTGAGGAAGAGCCTTTCTGGATAGAAGGCGATGATTATAAACTAGCGGCCTTTAAGCATATCCCCTGCAATGTAGAAAACCCTCCCGTAGTTCTGATGTTACACGGGTTTACGGGTAATAAGATTGAGGATAGACGGCTCTTCGTTAACATAGCTAGAGAGCTCTGTGCCCAAGGACTAGCGGTCATACGCTTCGATTATAGGGGACATGGAGAAAGCCCGGGCTCCTTCGAGGACTTTACCTTAAGTCAAGCCTTCGAGGATGCGGACCTAGCGGCGAGATATGCCCTAGCAATTAATGATAGGATAGGCGTAGTTGGCTTAAGTTTAGGCGGAGCTGTAGCTATACATTTAGCAACATCTAGCCTGAAGGACTTCATTAGATGCGTTGTGCTCCTTTCACCCGCTATAGACTTCAGAGAGATATGCATGAGGCTTAGAGCTGGCATCTTAAGTGAAACCAGCGATTTCGCGTATCTAGGCCCCCAGAGAATAAGGCTGAAAGGCTTGAGCAATATATGTTCATTCAACGGCCTAGAGTACGCCGTTCAAATGAGCGCTCCGACACTAATAATACACGCAAAAGATGACAGCGTCGTCCCTTATGCTCAATCCACTAAGTTCTTCAAGGCGCTCCACATCCAAGATAAGGAATTGATCCTATTGGAAGAAGGGGGGCATGTCTTCAGCACCTATGAATCTAGGAGAAGCGCTATAAAGCAATGTACCTCATGGCTCATAAGACATCTTACGGAAAGATAATTTTCTCTACTATAATTATTAGCAAAATTTTTATTTCCTTATCGGCTCATTAAAAATGAAGCGTAATGTCCGTTGTAACGATCACCTCAGGAAGCCGTGGTGGCACTGGGAAGACCACAGTTCTACTTAATATTGCTCTTTTACACGCGTACGTGAGTTATGTGAAAGAGGGGAGATACGTATTAATCTTTGATGCTGAGGTACAAGAAGGAACAGCCACTTACAGGTTAAGCCCTAAGCTAGCACTCAGCTATCGTGAGGGCAAGGTCAAGAGCGTGGTTGATTACATACTTGGCCGTGCTGATCTAAAGGATGTAGTCAAAGTGGCTATATTCCGGCCTGAGGATTCAATAGCTTTTCCCGCCTTAATAACGTCCGCCATGACTACCCCAGCTAAGTACCAGGAATTAGAGGATCTAAGCCCAAGTGACATTTTAGATAGGTTAGAAGCCCTTCTCAAAGAGCTAGCCGCATTACTTCCACTTGAACGCGTCTACGTGGACATGCCCGCTACAAGGATACATGAAAATTTCAGCATTTCTCTCTTAGCGTTAAGTGACATAGTGATACCTGTAGGCACGCCAGATCCCACTTCATTACTCACGCTGTACACCACAATAACTGCACTAAGGGATTACGTGAAGCCCCCTCCAATAATAGACATAGCTGTCGTTAACAGGCTTACGTTGGAGAATGCAGTAGAGCCCAATACTGGTAGAAGATACACTGACCTCTACAGGAAGCTACTAGGGGTCCGCTTCGTAGTTGGCATACCTGATGATCCTAATCTCAGTGCAAGTGGGGCCGCGGGTATGATTGAAGTATTATCTGATAAGCTCAAGAAAGAGAAGTCAATCCGCCGTCTTAAGAAGCTAGCGTCCTACGTTATTGAATGTAAAACTAGGCATGTTACCAGGAGAATAGTAAATCTAGAGCATATGCACCGCTTCCTATCCCTTGGCTATAAGAATGATAAGGAAGCCGAAACCATCTTACTTGCACTATATAGAGCTAGGAGGAGGATGCCGCTTGAATGAGCTTATTACACTTATAGTGCTATTCACATGTCTCGTCCTTCTACTCTCTTCATTCTATGGCATCGTGCCTCTCCTAATAAGAGGAGGCTTTAAGGAAGGTTACGTGAACTGGGTAGCTGAAGAACTAAAGCATGAGATAGAGGCTATTCATGCGGCCCCTCCCGGTTCATGCAAGTCATTAGCCCTCTTCATACCCCCTCCCTATGTCCTCAGGATATATAGTAATAGAATATGTATATATTGGGGCGACCATCTAATGAAAGAGCTATGGGTTAACGCGAACATCACTGATCGTTTAACACTAACGCTATTAAGCAGGATATGCCTTTATAAGGATATTAACGGAGTGAGAATTAATGGCTGAGGAGATATTAGATCTCGATGAACTATTACGCGCACGTAGGCGTGCCCCTGAAACGAAACCTTTAGCTCCTCGTATGATGGGCTATAAGGAAGCTGAAATCCGTGCTATCGTGGAGGAAGTCGTCAGGAGGGTCTTAGAGGAACGTCTAAGCGTTATTGAGGGGAAATTAGATAAAATATTGAAATTGCTTGAAGGTGGCACCGCATGACCTCATTATTTGCCTTCTTAAGGAGGGTTCTTAGACGAAAGTTCACTTCAGTCGATATCTTTAATGGTGGGATTAGCGGTGCTTCTTTAAGGGATTTCGATATGTCTCGTAATACCCATAAAGAAGAAGTACTTGAGATAAGGGATACTGACGATCTCTCCTCAAGGGAATGGCGGGAAGTCATCGAAGAAGCCCTCCAGGTTCTTAAACGAGAAGAAGGTACCTAATTTTTATTTGGGATTCATCTTATCTTAGGTTCGGGTGAGATCGTTTGGTCCGCATGAAGATCTCGCAGATAAGGCCTTACATGGAAGGAATAGACATCGAGGGCGAGGTTATAAGCGTTAGCAAACCGCGCGAAGTTAACACTCGGTATGGTCCTGCTCGCGTAGCTACGGCTATAATTCAGGATGAGAGCGGCAGTATACGGCTAACTTTGTGGAGGCAGCAGGTTGGAACAATACGAGCTGGTGACTATATCAGGATAACTAACGCCTATGCCCGTGAGTTTCGCGGTAAACTTGAGTTATCCGTGAGTCGAAGGGGTAAGATAGAAGTAATACGTAGGCGAAAACGTTAAATTCGCCTCCTAAGCATTAAGGCTAAGTCCTCAGGTCTCCACATAGAAGTATAGATAGCATGCTCATCATTGTAAATCCTTATAATGTCACATAGATAGGGCTCTTGGCCCGTAGATGCTATGTATTCTATTCTTAGCCTATTATAGTTCATTATATTAGCCATCTGTTCCACTATTCGAACGATCCAATTACATAATTTCTTTTCATTAAGGGAATAAGCACCCTTACTGATTCCCATAATTTCGCAATTTCCAAACGGAGCAAAAGACGTTATCCATGTAATATCCTCCTCATTAATAATCAGCCTTTCATTAAGCTTCAATTCGGAACTTATTAAATCCTTCCAGTAATTACTACCATATTTAATGTAATATAACCAACTCCAATCATGAATAACTTTAAAGTATCCAAAAGGTGTACTAGATATGAAATAAGATGCTATACTTACCTCATTTGCCCTCTTATTTAAGTTTATTATTGTCGTTCTTGGCGGACATTTCTTAGTAATTTTAATGAGCAAATTCACTATATCTCTACATATTGCAGTCTTTTGAAATTCTAGCTCCCTGCATTTATCATCATAATTTATTATTACAGACCAAGACTTAACTAGGGGATCTTGACGCAATTCAATTATATGTGATTCATGTATATTTGCTAAAAACATCCTCTTAAATGTTACACCACCTAAACCACGAATTATTTCTACTTTCCCAGCTAGGTACTGCGTATCAATCATTAAAATACCCCCTTTTGCACCATGACACCAATAATGCTAAAGTCTCTTTCAAGTACAGTTTTTAATCGTGAGTTGTAAAATGTAGCCGCTGGATGATAAGTGGGTATTACTATAAGTTCTAAGCCTGAGAACTTTACCCTATATATGCGCCCATGTATACCATGAAGAGCCCCTCTAGCGTTATTCGTTTTAGAAAGTATATATCGCGTCGGATATCTACCCAGGGGCACTAATATCCTCGGTCTAACTATCTTTATCTCCTGCTCTAAATATGGCGCACATAGCAGTACTTCTCTGGGCTTAGGTCTTCTGCCCGTCGGTATGCTACACTTAATTAAATTAGTTAGATAAACCTCCCTTCTAGAGAGCCCGATCTCCTCCAGTAGCTCCTCTAATATCCTCCCCGTAGCCCCTATAAAGGGTCTATCGCCATGATTGTTAGGCGCTTCACCTACTATCATTAGCCTTGCACTTAAATTCCCCTCGCCAGGAACAGGCCTCCTAGAAGTTCTTCGGTAAGATGAACACCTCCTACAACGCATTATCTCCTGATAGAGCCGTCCAATGGCAATGCCCTTAGAAGGCAATGACATAGGCCATATATTCATCGACTTTCCTTTATTAATCGTCATCCTATGGATAAAGCTTAGATAGGGTCCCCCCTGTAGAACTGTCATCTTTAGTCGCCCTCTCTGATGATGATGTCGTTAAGCCCAGCATACCTGAGCTCTTCAATGGCCCTCCTCCAAGAAGTTTCCTTCACGAATGTTATGAAGTACCCGTAATATTTCCCTCGCCACCCTAATTTCAGTAATTTACGAGAGTATAACGCTACTTTCAAGAGCCTCTCACAGAGGTCATGAGCTAGGTGTTCTATCTCATCACAGGTCTTATAGGTCACTCTCCTCCCGTCTTCTATCCCTAACTCCCAAGTAGGCGGTCCGAAGAGATATAGGGTTATACTAAATTTCCTCCTCATTTTTATCCTAACAAAAATTTTTCTACTGGATTCAATTTTAAATTTTTCGCTACTGAAAAATTTGGATCATGTCATCGATACACTCTTACCGTTACCAACTCATGAGGAAGAGCTAGCTATGAGTAAGCTTAAACCTGCTGGATGCCTATGTCTCCTGGGGCCCCTCACTATGAAAGTTCACCTCATAGCCTTTGATTCATTAGGTGTAAGATCTATGGCCACGCTCGTGGAGACCAGCGATACAGCCATCTTCATAGATCCTAGCGCAGCTTTAGGGCCGCGAAGGTATGGCTTACCCCCTCATCCACTAGAGCTTCAAAGACTGGAAGAATCGCTTAACGAGATAACTTCTGCCATAGAAAACGCCGATATAGTCATAATCACCCATTATCACTATGACCATCATAACCCTACAATGCCTGAAATTCTTAAAGGCAAGGAAGTGTACGTGAAACATCCCACGGATCATATAAACGTAAGTCAGAGGATAAGAGCCAGTAAATTTCTCAAAGCATTGAGATCCCTTCCATGCAAAGTGGAATATGCCGACGAAAGATCAATAGGAGTAGGTAATACTGAGATCCACATCTCGCCTCCAGTTCCACATGGAATTAATGATCGTTTGGGCTATGTCGTGATGGTCTCGATTAAGGACGGAGATGAAACAGTGCTCTTCACATCGGACGTAGAAGGCCCTCCGCTTGCTGAACAGGCCACGTGGATAATCGATGAGAACCCTGACATATTAATACTTGACGGGCCTATGACGTATATGCTGGGCTATAGGTATCCGGTACGTGCTTGGGAGAGTTCGTTGACCAATCTACGGGCGATCGTAAATAATACCTCAGTTAGGTGCATTGTGATAGATCATCACTTCATGAGGGATCTTAACCATACGAAATGGGCTTACGAAATAGAAAGGATGATGCCCCGGAGGATCGAGATCCTATCCGCTGCTGAGTATATGGGAAGGAAGCCGCTTCTCCTAGAAGCGTTAAGGAAGGAACTCTATGATAAGTATCCCGAAGGCTATCCGCCTAATTTTATGCTATGAGAACTTTTTAATCCTCTTTGTAAGTATCTTCATGTGCTGAGCACACGTAATGAAGAGTGGCGACGGTGCTGAATGCATGATGAGGTTGTCGCCCCCTCTTAATATCCGATGAAGAGGGTGCGAGGTATTCGATATGGGTACGTTAGCTAAGGAAAAACTCATACGCGCTCTCAAGGATGAAATAAGGGGCTGTAAAAGGTGTCCGCTATGGGCGACTCGCACCAATGCAGTACCTGGCGACGGCAACATTCATTCGGCGATAGTCTTTGTAGGGGAAGCACCTGGGTACCATGAGGATATACAGGGAAGGCCTTTTGTTGGAGCCGCGGGTAAGCTTTTAAGTGAGCTTCTGCTCAGCATCGGCCTACATAGGGATGAAGTTTACATAACTAACGTGGTTAAATGCCGCCCCCCTAACAACAGAGATCCTAAGAGAGAGGAAATAGCCGCCTGCTCACCCTATCTAGATGAGGAAATACGGATAATAGCCCCTCGCCTCATAGTAACCCTGGGTAGGCACTCAACAAATTACATCCTTTCTAAGGGTGGCTTTAAAGGGCGATCCATGATCAGCATCCATGGGAAAACCTACGAGGTGAACTTGGGGGGCTTAAACTTAGTCGTCATGCCAACTTTTCATCCAGCCGCCGCCTTATACAATCCTAGGCTTAAGGACCTATTGATCGAGGATTTCAAGAGGATACCTCGTTTAGTTAAGCAGCCTCGAGGGCAAAGCATCCTCGATGATTTTTTATGAAAAGCGCTTAAGTGTTCGGAATTAGGAGGGCTAAAAGTAACTACCGCTCCGATGCTGCCCGCTTCTTCATCCATCAGCCTTTAAGTTTTATCTTCATCGCGGTTATAGCCTGTCCTGGATCTTAACTCCCACCCGGAATATGAAACCGCAATAAGGGCACTCGTAAACTCGATTAATCCACCTCTTAAATCTATATTCCTTAACGGGTTCGGCTTCAAACTTCTTACCGCATTTAGGACATTGTATTTTTCCCACATTACTCATCCTCTGAACATCCCCTCCTAAGATCAGGTTTCATACACTATAAAGTGCCTAGAGGTTGCTAATAAATGGTTTCATTACCGTATTTGGCGGCCCTACGGTTCATCAGCGATTAACTTCTTTCCTCTTTAGGTGATATACTCCCCGTAACTCCTCGTATCCTACAGCGGTAAGGTTATAACGGCAGATAGTCCACAATTTACCCACGGTGCGCTCATGCCTACCCTCCCTCACTTTACCACTACAGAGCGCTATATACTGCTTCATTATCTCAGTGGCCTCTCGCCTAAGAAGACGGCAGAAGCCGTGGGGTGCTCGGTTAAGACCGTTTATAAGGCGATATATAAGTACAGGAAGGCCCTTCGCGAAGGGTTCAGCGAGGATGAGCTACGCTTAATCCTCTCTTCCCCTCCTAGAAGGAGCCGTTCAAGGGTGCAGCCAATGCTAATGCCGTCTGTCTTAACGTTGCCATGGGCCGAATTGATGAGCTTAAGCTCTGTGATAAAAGAGCTAATGATGTCTATTAGAAGTCTAAACGAGTCAATATCTCATATCAGGAAAGAGCTAACGAACCTAAGGTTAATGCTGGCTGATATAGAAGCCAGCTTGAACCTCTTGATGGAGAAAGAGGAATGTGTGCGTTCCACTATTAACGAACATAAAATTGTAGTTCAGAAAGACCTGCCCTCCTACCTAGTAGATAACCCCTGGCTTGAGATATTAGCAGCTCGTGCATAGCCCGTTTCCTAAGATACCCTTAGCACTATCTTAACCATTATGAGCGCAGAGAAAAGCGTCAATGTTAGCATTAGCACAAGATAGTCGTTTCTGCTAAACTTAACCTCATGAAGGAATGTCCGCCTTCGAGGAAAGCCGAATCCCCGGCTCTCCATGGACTCCGCTATTTGAAAGCTTCTCCTGATCTCATAGACCATTAACGGTACTAATATCGGTATGAAATTCCTTATTCTCCTTAAGATATTCCCCTTTTCCAGCTCAAGCCCCCTAGACCTTTGGGCATCAATTATCCGCTGAAGATCCCTCGCGAGGGTGGGTAAGAACCTAACGGCCATAGTAAATGCTAGAGTGTACTCGTATGGAATACCCATTTTGACGAAGGCCATAGCCATGGTATCTGGCGCCGTTGTAAGAAAGACTATAGAAAACGTCGATGATAATGCAAGGAACCTTAGTGTCATGGAAGTAGCGTACGCCATGCCCTCAACGTTAGGTGCGAAAAGGACGTTTACCGCAAAGATGAGGACGAGTAGTGGTATTAAGCCCTTAAGCATTTGCAGCCATCGCTTCATCACATGACCTAAGAGGACGAAAGGCACGCTCGTGAGGAATATGGCGGCGAGTACCAAGCCATTCGTATAGATCAATGCTAAAATCATAGAGCAAAGTGAATAAATGAGTTTCACGCGCGGATCAAGCCTATGTACGGGGCTATCTATGCCCCTATATTCAAAGCCTCGCAGAACCTGCATTCAACTCACCTAAAACATCCTCGCCTAGGGCACTTATGATACATTTAACGAAGTTGTCCTCCCTTAGATAATTCCCTTTAAACCTTATGTTGTCCTCTAGATACATAGCAGCCTCAGCTAGTTGAGGCATTACGAGTCTAGCCTTCTTCACAAGCTCCTCATTGGTTAGGATATCTTCAGTCCTCCCTCTGGCTAGAATCCTACCCCTAGCCATAATCACTACTTCATCGAAAAGATCAACTACGAACTCCACGTCATGTGTAACCACTATCACAGTCTTGCCCTTAGCGTTCATCTGTTTTATGATCTTGCCCAAAACGGCCTTCTGCTTATAGTCCTGCCCAGTAGTAGGCTCATCGAGCACTATTATATCAGGATCGTACACTAACACGGAGGCTAGAGCTAGCCTCTTCTTTTCCCCACCACTTAACAGAAAGGGCGACCTTCCCTTGTATTTGGATAATCCCATTTCCCTTAGTACCTCTTCCACACGTCGCTGTATTTCACCTGGGGGGAATCCAAAGTTCCTAAGGGCGAATGCCACTTCCTCCTCTACTGTCTCGGCGAATATTTGATGATCTGGATTCTGAAACACTAAGCCCACGTACTTCGCTAGTTCCGCAACGCTCACGGTTCTAGTGTCCGTTCCCTTTATCTTCACATACCCCTTAAGGGGTTTAAGTAGGCCGTTCAAATGCTTTACAAGCGTAGTCTTTCCAGCGCCATTCTCGCCCATTATCGCTATGAACTCTCCTTCCTCTACCTCGAGGTCTATACCCTTAAGTACCCAGTCTCCTTCTTCGTACCTAAACCAAAGGTCCTTGATCTCTATGTCTTTTGAGGGCATGGATTACGACCTCGGCTAATTCTCTGGGGTTTAATGGGATCCATCTTTCTCCGCCAAAAAGCTCCTTATATACCTTGACGACCTTAGGCACCTCTACTCCTATGTCTTCGACGAGCTTATCCTTCAATACATCACGCGGTTTACCATTAGCTGCAATTCGCCCCTCCCTCATTACAACTATCCTATCGACCTTATCAACTATCATGCTTAACCTATGCTCGACCAGCACCACTGTTATGCCTAGCTTCTCCTTTAAATTCAGCAATAGGTTTAAAATCTCGAGGGCACTGAGGGGGTCTAAGTTAGCGGTGGGCTCATCCAATATCAAGATTTTAGGTTGCAACGCTAAAACGGCTGCTATTGCTACCTTCTGTTGTTCGCCCCCTGAGAGTTCGTAGGGCGCCTTATCCCTA
>Ga0190363_1001841_pt1 | contig 12449 bp, 20 predicted proteins | sample 48721867_MG_FD_161272 | JGI IMG/M metagenome (GOLD analysis project Ga0190363, IMG submission 161272) | Hydrothermal vent microbial mat bacterial communities from Southern Trench, Guaymas Basin, Mexico - 4872-18-6-7_MG | ecosystem: Environmental > Aquatic > Marine > Hydrothermal vents >...
TAACGGTCACTGTCAGGCTTATCCCTGCTCTTAAGATTTCGGAGGCGTTTCTAGAAAGAGCCTACTACATAGTCTAGAAGACTGGTAGCGAATTTATAGTAAAGGTTTAAATCGAACCGTCTGGTTATTCGTTATCCCTGAGAGCAGTATAGGGAGAAATTTCATGGGGTGTTGAAGCTTGCCGACCATCTACGAGGTTCCGGCCGATGTGTTGATAAATAGGCTAGCTGAGGAGCTCAAGGTAAGCTTTCCTGAGGTTAATCCGCCTCCTTGGGCTTTGTTCGTTAAGACCGGGTGCCATAGGGAGAGAAATCCCGACAATCCCGACTGGTGGTATGTTAGAGCTGCGTCGATCCTGCGTAAACTATATGTTAAAGGCCCACTCGGTGTCTCTAGGTTAGCCACGATATATGGTGGTAGGCAGAGGAGGGGGCGTAAACCACCGCACTTCAGAAAAGCCGGGAGAAACCATATAAGGAAGATACTTCAGCAGCTTGAGGAGGCCGGTTTAGTGGCCAAACTAGATAAGAAAGGTAGAGTCTTAACGAGTAAAGGTCGAAGTCTCCTAGATAGCCTAGCCGCAGACATATTGAGAAAGCTTAAGGCAAGCGGTGGTCTAGCTGCTTTAGCTTGAGGTGAGCTTTCGTGACGGCTGAAGGTTATGGATACGACGAGGAGCTTGAAGAACTTAAGCGTAGGAGACTTATCGAGCTTCAAAGAAGGCTTGAGGAGGAGCGTAGGGCGGCAGAGGCTAGGAAAGCCTTTGAAGCCAGAAAACAGGCGGCCTTACGCATCATACTAACACCGGAGGCTAGGCAGAGGCTTAATAACCTCCGGATGGTTAGACCTGAGTTCGTCGAGAAGCTTGAACTTGAGCTTATTCAAGCCGTCCAGACGGGGCGTATAACCCCACCTATAACGGATGCGCAGCTTAAGAGGATCCTCGTGTTGCTGCAGAAGTCTCAGAGGAGGGATATTCGGATCAGGAGGGTTTGAAATTGGCTACTCGTAAGCCTGCAGGTAAGAAGAGGAGGCTCGCCAGGGCTCTTAAGCAGAATAGGCCTGTACCGACCTGGGTCTTTCTGAAGACAGGGGGTAGAGTCAGAACCAGCCCCAAGAGAAGGCACTGGAGAGCCGTAAAGCTCAAGCTTTAGGAGGAGGGTGCTAGACCTTGAGTGATGAGGAGGCCTCTGAGGAGAGGGTTATAACCATAAATCTGAAAAGGATCTGGGAGTACTCTGGACGCGTTAGGGCTCCTAAAGCGGTGAGGTTTGTTAGGGAGCAGGCTGCGAGGCATCTTAAGACTAATCCTGAAAACGTTAAGATAGATGAGGAGTTAAACAGGTACATCTGGTCTAGAGGTTTGAAACACCCGCCTAGGAAGGTTAGGGTTAAGGCTGAGAGGACCGAGGAGGACATGTACGTGCTTAAGCTGGCGGGTTAGAGGGGTCCCTAGTATGCCCCTGGAGTATTTCCAGTATTTGAGTAACCCTAACGTAGGGTTGTATATCGTGGCTACAGACCGCTTCATACTTGTGCCTGAGGGGATGAGCGATAGCAAGGTGAAGTTTCTGAAAAGATGTTTTGAGGTCGAAGACGCTCTACGGATCAGGATCAGAGGGTCGAAGCTTTTGGGAGTGTTATCTATAGCCAACTCGAACGGTGTAGTATTGCCTGAAGGCTGCGAGCACGAGGCTAAATTCATAAAAGAACAGCTCGGCGTCGAAGCCGTATCGCTACCGACGTACATCGCCCTAGGCAATCGAGTCTTGACGAACGATAGAGGCGCTGTCGTGGACCTTAAGATGCCTGAGTCTATAGCCGAGGCTATAGAGGACGTTCTAGATGTCGAGGTTAAATACTCTACGATCGCTGGCTTACCGTATGTGGGTTCATCTGCGGTGGCATCTAACACGGCGGTCTATGCTCACCCCGGTATCAGAAGCGACGAGCTCTCTCTCATAGAGAAGGTTTTAAAAGTCCCTGTTCACACTGGAACTGTCGTAAACGGCCTTCCCTATGTGAAGGTCGGGCTTGTCGTGAACAGTAGAGGTGGAGTTGTGGGTAGGGGGACTCTAGGTGATGAGTTGTTAGCCATATCTCAGGCGTTCGGGTTTGGTGAGAGTTATGAGTGAGGTTAAGACGTATCGGGTTAAAGGGATAATGCCGATGGGCTTCCTAAGGTCTACTTTCGTTAAAGAAGTTAGAGCCCTAAAGCCTGAACACGCCCTGGAGAAGATATACTCCGAGCTTGGAAGCCGTCATAAGTTGAAAAGAAAGAGAATAAAGATATTGGCTATCGAAGAGGTCTCTAAGGAGTCTCTACAAGAGACTTAGGTTTCCACTGCCCCCTAGCTACGGCCGGTTTAAACCCTTTGAGGGCTTCAGGGTTAAACCGTATCTTCCTGCCTTTCTCGGCGGACATGTAGCACGCCATCATGAGCTGAACGATTAATAGACCGTCTCTCCAATCTTCTCTAGGTTTCTCTCCCTTAAGGAAGCACTCCACCATATAACGGTCCTCATCCATATAGCCGTATGTGAATGCCTCGTTCGGTATAGTCGGCATCAGGCCCTGCTCGGCGGCCTGCTTCTCGACGAACTCCTCCGAAGGCGGGATCTTAACGTTTCTACTGAAGAACGTGAAGAGCTCAGGCTGTAAGGTGTTGACAGACATATAATACTCTGGGCCTAAGACCTCAAAGCTTAGCCTTAAACCCGGTCCTGTGAAGCTCCAAGAGGTTCTGGTCTCGGAAACGACCAAGTTCCCGTCTTCATCCTCATAGGTGACGACGGCCATGGCGTAATCCTCCGCAGGCTCCTTAGAGTAGTCGACCTCCCCTTTAAACCGGTTCTTAAGCATAGTCCGGTATGGCTCCCAGGCCCATTTAAGCGACGCTATCTCCGCGTAAACGGTCTTGGGTTTAAGGGAGGTCTTGGGTTTATCAGGGTCGCTGAGTATAAACCTAGCCGCCTCGAGGCTGTGACACATCATGTCGAGCATAACACCCCCGCCGGAAAGCCTCGGTATCCAGAACCACGCTGAGTGAGGACCGCCGTGTTCCTCAGCGGCCCTAGCGAGGTAAGGCCTACCCGTATACTTGGCGCCGTATCTCCATAAGATATCTCGACCCTTGACCACCGAGGGCATGAAAACCTGGTTCTCAAGGTAACCATGCAGTAGACCCGAGTCTTCGATCAGTCTAACCATCTCTTCGGCCTCGTCCACGTTTCTTGCCAGAGGTTTTTCGCAGCATATGCCGATAAGCTCGGTTCTACCTTGCTTAGCCTCCTCGGCTATAGTCTTCACAACTTCTAGCCTGACGAAGTTTGGGTTAGCGATCCAAACGGCGTTGACCGACTTATCGGAGAGCATAGCGTGTAGGTCTGTATAAACCTTGGGCTTACCGACTCCGAGCTGTTCGGCTAGGGAGGCTAATTCACGAGCGCTTCTCTCTCTAATATTATATATTGCAGTTATCTCGGCGTTTCTAACCCCTACCCACCCGAGTATATGGAATCTAGTCGCGAAACCTGAGCCTATGAACCCGACGCCTAACTTATCCAGAACGGTCACCTCCTCTCAGCTTTCAAAAAGTTTCTTAACCCGAGTTCTATATATGTTCCCACGGTGGTTTTATGCGTTATGTCCGGCTTGGGTCGAGCGGCTTAAAGGTGTCTCAGATATGTCTGGGGACGTGGTTTCTACCACGTTCCGCCGAGAGGGACGAGTATGGGATCCCAAAGGTAAGTCTGGACGAGTTTGAGAGAATTCTAAAATATGCGTTGGACAAGGGGTTGAACTTCATAGATACGGCTAACCGATATCACGGAGCGATGTCTCCGGTAGACCTTCCGCATAGAGGGAACTCGGAAAGGGTTATCGGTAAATTGGTAAATAAACTCGGCCGCGAGCAGTTTGTTATAGCTACTAAGGTGGGTCTTGAGATGGCTCCTTGGCCGAATGGAAAGGGGCTATCTAGAAAACATATAATGTGGCAGGTTAAGGAAAGTCTTAGGAGGCTTCAGACGGAGTACATAGACGTGTATCTGACGCATACCGTCGACCCTGAGACCCCTAAGCTCGAGACGCTAAGGGCGTTTAACGACCTCATATGTCAAGGTAAAGTATTGTATATGGGTCTCTCGAACACTCCTCCAGAAGACGTGATCGAGTGTATGGAGACCGCTAGGGAGTATAGACTTCACCAGCCGGTTACGATACAGGAGGGCTATAATATCCTCAGGAGGGATATAGAGAAAGCTAAAATCCCGGTTGCGAGACGCTATGGCCTAGCGGTCATGGCATACTCGCCCCTTGCACAAGGCCTGCTCTCCGGCAAATATCTTAAAGGTATTCCCGAAGGTTCGAGGGCGACGTATTTCAGGGCGTTTAAAGAGTCGATCACGAAAGAGTCTCTCGATAAGGTTTCAAGGCTTCTTGAAATAGCCATGGAGCTCGACGTGACGCTCCCCCAGCTAGCTATCGCTTGGCTTCTTCATATGCAGGAAAGGCTCGGTGTGACGGTTATTCCGATAATCGGTGCTACTAGGTTTGAGCATGTTCAAGAGGACCTCGAGGCGTTAGACGTGAGACTCAGCGGTGAGGTTCTCAAACGCATCGACGAGGTAGTCTATGGTCAAATGGGTTATTAGAAAGCTTTTATATAGTCTTATGCGGTTTATGGGGTTACAGGGTTTCGGTTGACCGCATCTTCTGACGAGGAGGTTAACAGGCTCGTAGCGGAGGTCCAGCTTCTAGAAGCCACCATAAACGCCCTTAACTCTAGGCTCGAGCTTACAGAAGCTGCTTTAAACGAATCTAGGATGGCTCTTGAGACGCTTAAGGCTATTAAGGATGCTAAGAAGGGCGATAGCATACTCGTGCCCATAGGCGCGGATTCTTACATATTCGCTAAGGTCGATAGTACGGAGAAAGTTATAGTTGGAGTAGGGGCTAACGTCCGTGTAGAAAAGAGCATCGAAAGCTCGATCGAGATGGTCGATCAACGTATAAACCGGCTTGAACAAATCCGGAAGGCTCTCGAACAGCAGCTTATCCAGGCTTCTCAGAGGCTCGGAGAGGCTAGGGAAAGGCTCGAACGCTTGATAAGAGCTAGGGAGGTTGGGAGCCCTGCTGGAAGGTCTTAGAAAGGCGTTCTCCTCGTTCATAGAGAAGCTCGGCTCTAAAGAGTTGAATTCTAAGGAGCTTCAACCGGTATTAGAGGAACTTAAGCTATCGCTTGTAAGAAACGATGTCGCCTATACGGTGGCCGAGGAGATATGTAGCGAGATAGCCGAGAAGCTTTCAGGCGTTAAGGTCGGAAGGTTTGAAGACGTTAGGCCTCTAGTCAAGAAGACCCTGAGGCAGGTTCTTCTGGAAACCCTGAAAACCTCGTATGAGAAGGGTTTTCTCGAAACGGTTAAGGCTAAAGTCTCTAAAGGTGAACCCGCGGTTATACTGTTTGTCGGGGTTAACGGCTCTGGTAAAACCCTGACCATAGCTAAGGTGGGTAGAATGCTTCTCAGAAACGGGTTTACCGTATGCATCGCGTGTAGCGACACGTTCAGAGCCGGGGCTATAGAGCAGGTCGAGATATTGGCTAAGCGTCTAGGTGTTAGGGCGATAAAACAGGCGTATGGAAGCGATGCGGCTGCGGTGGCGTATGACGCCGTGCAGTATGCTCGAGCTCATGGCATCAACGTCGTTCTCATAGATACGGCTGGACGTATGCAGACTAGGAGGAACCTCATGGAGGAGATGCGTAAGATAGCTAGGGTAACAAACCCAGACCTCGTCGTGTTTGTGGGAGATTCGCTGACAGGCAACGACGCCGTTAACCAGGCGGAGGAGTTTATGAAATACGTCGGTATAGACTTTGTCATCCTGACTAAGATGGACGCTGACGCCAAGGGAGGGGCTGCCATATCGATCTCGAAGCTCATAGGCAGGCCGGTCGCGTATATAGGAACCGGTCAAGACCTTGAAGACCTAGAACCTTTCGACCCGGAAGGGTTTGTGGACAAGATAGTCGTGTGAACGTTTGAAGAAACTCTTATAAACTTGCTGACGGAATCTAGCCGTTTAGGTGCGTAGAAACCTTGCCGCTTGGGTCTAGACACTTGCTAACCCTACAGGAGCTTACAAGGGATGAGGTTCTTAAAGTGATCGACACGGCCATAGATATGAAGCGAAACCCTGGACATTATGCGAATGCTTTGGAGGGTAAGGTTTTGGCTATGATATTCCAGAAGCCTTCGACCAGGACCAGGGTCTCGTTTGAGGTCGCTATGCGTCAGCTTGGAGGCTACGCGCTGTACCTTAGGTGGGACGACCTCCAGCTTGGGAGAGGCGAAGCCTTGAAGGACACGGCTAGGGTTCTAGCCAGATACGTAGACGTGGTTATGGCTAGGGTTCTCAGGCAAGACGACCTCGACGAGTACGCCAGATGGTCTCCGGTACCCGTCATAAACGGTTTATCGGATAAGTGGCATCCATGCCAGATACTCGGAGACCTCCTGACGGTGAAAGAGGTCAAAGGTGGTCTTGAAGGTTTAAAACTAGCTTATGTAGGCGATGGAAATAACGTATGCAACACCCTCCTAGTCGGATGTAGTAAAGTCGGTATGAACGTATCTGTAGCCTGTCCAGAGGGCTACGAGCCGTTGCCTGAAGCCGTCGAATGGGCGCGTAGAAACGCCGAGGAAACGGGCTCTAAGATAGAGATCCTCAGAAGCCCGGAGGAAGCGGTCAGAGACGCCGATATAATCTATACAGACGTATTCGTATCGATGGGTTTCGAGGCCGAGAGAGCGGAGAGGCTTAGGGCTTTTCTTCCTAGATACCAGGTGAACAGTAGGCTTATGGGTATGGCTAAGAAGAACGCGGTGTTCATGCATTGTCTACCGGCGAGGAGGGGTGAAGAGGTTACGGATGATGTGCTTGACGGTCCTCAGTCGATAGTGCTCGACCAGGCTGAGAATAGGCTTCACTCTCAGAAGGCTCTATTGTATCTCATGCTAGGCTAGAGGATGAAGCGCCTTGAAGCTCCTGGTATTCTCAGAAAGCGATAAGGCCAGCTTAAACATAGCCGAGAAGCTGATGAGCCTCTACCGTTTCGAGAGGACCGATAGACTATACAGGGGTAAACCTGTCTATAGGCTTGAGCTTAATGGCGAAGAGGTTTTACTCGTCTCTCTACCGGGAGAGCTCGTCGAAGCCCAGTATCTGGAGAAGGACTTCAAGGCAAGCCTTGTGGTCTTCCTCTCGAGGCACGCAAGCTCAAGTAGGATGTCCACCCTATCTGTCCATGTGCCTGGAAACCTGGGGGCTGAAACCTACGGTGGACTGCCATACAGAGTCTCTATAGCACCGGCTAACGCTATGAAAGCTGCTTTGAGGAAGATGAACGAGCTTAACGAGTCTAAAGGGCTAGGGTTTAAGGTCTCCTATGAGGCTACGCATCACGGTCCATCGCTTAACCTACCGTCTATGTTCGTCGAGATAGGTAGCACGGAGAGAGAGTGGGGGAACCCCGAGGCCGGAGAGGTCGTTGCGGAGGCCGCTATGGCTGCGGTATCCTGCGACATGAACTATCCAGCTGCGCTTGCCTTGGGTGGGCCGCATTACAACCCGAAGTTTACGAGCTTAGGTTTATGGGAGGACATAGCCCCTGCGCATATCGTATCGAAGTATAGCCTCACGTATGTAGAGGACCCCTCTCTCCTGAGAAACTGCGTCGAAAGGACCCTTGAAAAAGTCTGCACAGCTGTGGTCGACTGGAAAGGTGTTCCAGGTAAGCTACGTTCAGAGCTTATCAGACGCCTTAGAAACATGGGTTTAGACATAGTCCGGGTTTAGTCTCCGAAACCTTTATCTTCCATCCCCATCTTTTAGGAAGTGATCGTATGGGTTTAAGGTCGTTCATGAACTCATGTATCAGAACGCTCAAGCTGTCGTCTAAACCGAGTAAGAAAGAGCTTTGGCTATCTCTGAAGATATCCTTCCTAGGTATAGGAGTCGTCGGGATAATCGGGTTTATAGTCAGGCTTATAGCGTCCTTGCTGGCTGTAACCGCGGGTTGACCGGAGGGGGGAGATGGGTTGAAGAGACCGTCTAGGATATACGCCGTTAAGACGACTGTAGGTCAAGAGAAGCAGGTCTTAGAGATGCTCGAAAGAAGGGTTAAGGCCAAGGGCTATACTTCTTCCATTAAAGCGGTTATGTGGAGTAAAGACCTTAAAGGCTACATACTGGTCGAGGCCGATAACCCTGCTCTGATAGACGAGCTGATACAGGGTCTGAGGCATGTTAAGGGTCGGGTCTCAGGCTTCGTAAACCCCTCTGAGGTCGACAGGTACCTAGTGGTTAAACCGGTTATAGAGTCTCTACAGGTCGGAGATATGGTCGAGGTGATAGGCGGCCCGTTTAGGTCTATGAAAGCCAGGGTCGTCGCGGTCGATAGGCAGAAAAGCGAAGTCACGATAGAACTCCTGGAATCTGCATCCCCATTCCCGATAACGATATATGCCGAGTATCTCAGGAAGATCGAAGGGGGCGCATAAGCCTTGGGTGAGAAAAAGACGATAGACGTCTTAGTAAGGGGAGGGGAAGCCACCGCAGGTCCGCCCATAGGACCGGCTTTAGGCCCGCTCGGTGTAAACGTCCCGGCTATAGTTAAGGCGATAAACGAGGCTACTAAGGAGTACGCGGGTATGAGGGTTCCCGTAAAGATCACGGTCGACGTTGAGACTAAGGAGTTTGAGATCGAGGTAGGAATCCCTACTACCGCGGCGCTTATACTCAAGGAGCTTAAAGCCGAGAAGGGGTCTGGTAAGGCGGGGCTAGAATCCATAGGCGACCTGAGCTTCGAAGCAGTCGTCAGGATAGCTAAGATAAGGAGACCTAAGAGCTTGGCCAAGACTCTTAAAGGGGTCGTCAAGGAGGTTTTAGGTACATGTTTAAGCATGGGTGTCACGGTGGAAGGTAAAAATCCCAAAGAGGTCATACGTGAAGTCGACCAGGGAGTTTACGATAAGTTCATAGCTGAAGAATAATAGATGTTCGTTTAGGTCGAAAAGTTTTTGTTCCACCGCGTTTTCAGAATGGTTGAATTTGGCAGGGTTGATGAGGGTTGAGCTTCGAGCTTAGGAACCTCACAGAAGTCGTTGAAGAGGTTAAGAAGAGTTGCAAAGGTAAAGGATTTAAACAGTCTATAGAGTTGATAGTGAACCTTAGGGACCTAGACCTCAGGAGACCCGAGAATAGGATAATAGGATTGATGGAGCTTCCGCATCCGCCTAACAAGCCTGTTAAGGTCTGCGTGTTCGCCTCTGGTGAGCTGTATACTAAGGCTAAGAAGCTTGGTGTAGACTTGATACTTACGAGAGACGACTTGGAGAGGATCGCGAAGGATAAGAGGCAGGCTAAGAAGATAGCTAAAAGCCACGACTTCTTCGTAGCCGAGGCTTCCCTGATGCCGCTTATAGGTAGGATGTGGGGTGTTTACCTAGGTCCTAGAGGGAAGATGCCTACCCCCGTTCCACCTACGGCCGATATCGAAAGTATACTAGAGAGGCTTAGGAGAACGGTTCGTATAAGGGTTAGGAATCAACCGGTTGTCCAGCTCAGAGTGGGGACAGAGGACATGGATAGTAAACAGATAGCTGAAAACGTAAACGCGGCTTTAAACTGGATAATAGATAGGCTTCCTAAAGGCTTGACAAACATCAAAGACGTATACCTTAAGGGGACTATGACGCCTAGCTTTAGAGTAGAGCTTAGAAGAAGGTGATGTCGATGGCTAAGATGAGTAAGAGTAGGCTTATGAAGCGGAGGACCGTCGAGGAGCTTAAGCAACTTTTCAAAGAATACCCCACCATAGGGGTCGCCGACCTCTATAAGGTCGGCGCGAGCCAGTTGCATGAGATACGTAGGAAGTTCAGGGGTATAGCCCTACTTAGGGTGGCTAAAAACACCTTAGTTAGGATGGCTTTGAAGGAGCTTGGAGGTGACCTAGAGAGGTTGTCGAAGTACTTTGAAGGCCAGAACATTCTGATATTCTCTAAGGAAGACCCGTTTAAGCTTGCTAAGATGCTCGACGAAGCCAAGGTCCCGAGCTTCGCGAGACCAGGCGATATAGCGCCGGAGGATATAGTGGTTCCCGAAGGCAACACGGGTCTACCGCCTGGACCTATAATCAGCGACTTCAGCGACGTCGGAATTCCCGCCAGGATATCCTCGGGAAGCATATGGATAAATAAGACGACAGTCGTAGCTAAGAAGGGCGACGTCATATCGGATAGGCTTGCCTCTGTGCTCGCCAGGCTGGGTATCAAACCGATCAAGATCGGTTTGAACCTTAAAGCCATATACAGCGACGGGCTCATATTTCCGGCTGATGTCCTGAGAATAGATGTCGAAGCCTTTAAGAGCGATTTATCCAAGGCTTGGGAGGAGGCGTTTAAGCTTGCTTTAACGCTGGAGTACATGACCGTCGAAACGCTGCCCGTGCTTCTCGTTAAAAGCTATAGGACGGCTCTGGCTTTAGCGACGGCGGCCGGGTATATCTCAGCCGAGACGTTGCCGCTACTCGTACAGAGGGCTCTTTCCGAGGCATCCCTGCTAAGCTCCCTCACGTCCAAAGCTGAGGAGCGGAAAGTTGAAAAGGAAGAACCTCCTAAGAAGGAGGAGAAGAAAGAGGAGGAAGAAGAATTAGGTTTAGCAGCTTTATTCGGTTAACGGTTACGGGAGGTTGAGAGAGATGGAGTGCATATATGCAACCCTCCTCCTCCACCATGCCGGGCAGGAGATAAATGAGGAGAACTTGAGGAAAGTCTTAAAGGCGGCTAACATCGAACCCGACGAGGTTAAGATAAAATCTCTTCTAGCGGCTCTATCTGAGATAGACCTCGAAGAGGCTTTGAAGAGTGCGGCTGCCATGCCTATGGCACCGGCGGCTCCTGCGGCAGCGCCTACGCCCGCGGAGGAGAAGAAGGAAGAGGAGAAAGTGGAGGAGAAGAAAGAGGAGGAAGAGGAGGAGGCCTTAGAGGGGCTGAGCGCGTTATTCGGCTGATGAAAGCCCCCCTTAATCCGTCTTTTTTATAGGAATCCTAGTTATATGTCCGCATCTTAGGCAAGTATAGGTTATGTGCGGCTGCCCTCCGGGTTTGACTCTAACCCTTAACGTACAACCCGGGTGTACGAATTGCTTACAGCCTCTACATACAAGCCTCCTGTATTTACGTGGGATCCTAACGCGTGCCTTCATACCTATACGTCTAGCTATCTGGACATACCTCATAGCGAGCTTAGGCTCTCTCTCATGTATCTTTATGGCTTTCTCGAAGAGTATCTCCATACGTTCTCTAGCTATCCGTCTGACAGTGGCTTTTCTAACCATTTCCTCATCTACAGCTAGGTAGAGCGGTTATTAAAGAGTTCCAGTCTTCCTTTAAAGGCTTAAAGCTTTGAAAGACATATGGCTTGTTAGTGTTATATGTTGAGGCGTTTAGTACTTGTGATCGCCGAGTCCGCCTTGGAAACGGTGCCTGAAGCCCTCTGGTGGCATCCTGAGGTCAGGAGATACGCACGTGATAGAGGGTTGAAACCCGGTGAAGTACTCCTAGACCGTTCCTACCACCATAGGGCTATGAGGGGGTTGAGGGACGCTCATAAACGTGGTAGACCCGATATCGTCCACTTCTCGCTGTTAAACGCGTTGGAAACACCCCTTGCTAGAGAGGGTCTCTTAGATGTCTACGTCCACACGGTTAACGATAAGGTTCTCAAATTCAACCCAGAGGTCAGGCTTCCACGTAACTACATGCGGTTCAAGGGTCTCATCGAACAGCTCTTTAAACTCGGTAGAGTTCCGCCAGACGGTGAGCCTCTTATAACGCTTAGAGACGGCTCTTTAGCCGAGTTGAAGAACGAGGTTAAACCGGCTATCACCATAGGCTTCTCGACTTCTGGAGAGCCTAAACCCTTAGACGTGGTGGTCTCTGAGATGGTTAACGTAGAGGTGGCTATGGCGGTCGTCGGAGGCTTCCCACATGGTGACTTCGAAGAGGAGAATATGAGACTCTTTGACGTATGCTATTCTATAGACCCTGAATCTTTAAACACGTGGGTTGTGGTCGCAAGACTCGTCTATGAAGTGGAGAAAAACCTCGACCTACACCGTAAGAGACTGGAGCGGGCTGAAAACGCTACCCGGTGAGTATGGCTACCGCTATCGCATATTCTCCGCTGTGACTCATACTTACGATTATACGCGAGACCCCGGATTTTTCGGCTTTCTCCTTTAATCGACCATGTATCTCCACGTAGGGTTTACCCAGCTCGTCGAGCTTAACCTCTATATCTCTCAGGGTTACACCTCTACCTAATCCGAGTCCAAAAGCCTTCAAGACGGCTTCCTTAAGACAGAACCTCGCGGCGAGATGTT